>OKVW01000567.1_pt1 | contig 20992 bp, 19 predicted proteins | sample 1606991 | NCBI WGS metagenome assembly OKVW01 (sample SAMN03281021, study PRJEB24777) | human gut metagenome | isolation source: fecal sample PR177 from 1 month old male Malay infant, vaginal delivered...
CAGCACCTGCTGCCGAAACAGATTGAGCGTAACGCGCTGAAAGCCAACGAGCTGACCGTCGAGGACAGCGCGATTATTGGCATCATCCGCTACTACACCCGTGAAGCGGGCGTGCGTAGCCTTGAGCGTGAAATCTCTAAACTGTGCCGTAAGGCGGTGAAACAGCTGCTGCTGGATAAAAGCCTGAAACACATCACGATTAATGGTGATAACCTGCATGCCTATCTCGGCGTTCAGCGTTTCGACTACGGTCGTGCGGACAACGAAAACCGCGTTGGCCAGGTGACCGGTCTGGCATGGACGGAAGTGGGCGGCGATCTGCTGACCATCGAAACCGCCTGTGTACCGGGTAAAGGCAAGCTGACCTATACCGGCTCGCTGGGTGAAGTGATGCAGGAGTCCATTCAGGCGGCGCTGACCGTGGTGCGCGCGCGCGCGGAGAAACTGGGTATCAACCCGGATTTCTACGAAAAACGCGACATCCACGTACACGTACCTGAAGGGGCGACGCCGAAAGATGGTCCAAGCGCGGGTATTGCCATGTGTACCGCTCTGGTTTCTTGCCTGACAGGTAACCCGGTGCGTGCTGATGTGGCAATGACCGGTGAAATCACCCTGCGCGGTCAGGTTCTGCCAATCGGTGGCTTAAAAGAAAAACTGCTGGCGGCGCATCGTGGTGGGATCAAAACCGTATTGATCCCTTACGAAAACAAACGCGATCTGGAAGAGATTCCGGACAACGTGATTGCCGACCTGCAGATCCATCCTGTTAAGCGAATTGAGGAAGTACTTAGTCTCGCATTGCAGAATGAACCGTCCGGAATGCAGGTTGTAACCGCAAAATAGTGACCTCGCGCAAAGAGCGTCAATAAAAACAAGGCTGGTAAGTCATTTCGCACTTGCCAGCCTTTTTTTGTATAGCTAATTTAGATTGCTGATTAGGTCAGCCATCAACAACGGGTGTTGTAAGGTCATGGCAGGCCTGATATAACTGCTGCGCGGTCGCGTTGTGAAGGATTCAGGCGCGATATAAATTATAAAGAGAGGAAGAGAACAGTGAATAAATCTCAACTGATTGACAAAATTGCTGCTGGTGCTGATATTTCTAAAGCTGCAGCTGGACGTGCGTTAGATGCATTAATTGCTTCTGTTACTGAATCTCTGCAGGCTGGGGACGACGTTGCACTGGTAGGCTTCGGTACTTTTGCTGTTAAAGAGCGTGCTGCCCGTACTGGCCGCAACCCTCAGACCGGTAAAGAGATCACCATTGCTGCCGCTAAAGTGCCGGGTTTCCGTGCAGGTAAAGCGCTGAAAGACGCAGTAAACTGATTGCTTTCCCGTTTCAGGGAAGCCGGATAGTACAAGGGCGCATCTTTTGATGTGCCTTTTTTGTTTGTCCAGACCTGATTTGTGCGAGTTTATGCGAGTTGTGGGCTGACAATCGCCCCGTTTTCTTGTCACAATACGACTTTACGCGCGACGGGCAGGATTTTCCGTCAGCGTCAGGTAACCAGTCACCTACAGCGGAGTGTTGTTACACCATGATGGACAGCTTACGCACGGCTGCTAACAGTCTCGTGCTCAAGATTATTTTCGGTATCATTATCGTGTCGTTCATATTGACCGGCGTGAGCAGTTACCTTATTGGCGGTGGCGCGAACTATGCCGCAAAAGTGAATGGCCAGGAGATCAGCCGCGGCCAGTTCGAGAATGCTTTTGCCGGTGAACGTAACCGTATGCAGCAACAGCTGGGCGACCAATTCTCTGAACTGGCAGCAAACGAAGGGTATATGAAGACCCTGCGTCAGCAGACGCTGAACCGTCTTATCGACGAAGCGCTGCTGGATCAGTATGCCAAAAAACTCGGCCTTGGCATTAGCGATGAGCAGGTGAAAAAAGCCATCTTCTCCACGCAAGCCTTCCAGTCTAACGGTAAATTCGACAACGCGCGTTACAACAGCATCGTCAACCAGATGGGGATGACGGCCGATCAGTACGCGCAGGCGCTGCGTAACCAACTGACCACCCAGCAGCTCATCAATGCCGTTGTTGGCACCGATTTCATGCTTAAAGGCGAAACGGATGAACTGGCTGCGCTGGTGGCGCAGCAGCGCGTTGTACGTGAAGCGACCATTGATGTTAACGCTCTGGCGGCGAAACAGCAGGTGAGCGACGCTGACATTAACGCCTGGTACGAGCAGAACAAGAATACCTTTGTTTCTCCAGAACAGTTCCGCGTGAGCTACATCAAGCTGGATGCGGCTGCGCTGCAGGAAAGCGCGTCTGACGCGGAAATCCAGTCTTACTACGACCAGCATCAGGATCAGTTCACACAGCCGCAGCGTAACCGCTACAGCGTGATTCAGACCAAAACCGAGGCGGATGCCAAAGCGGTACTGGATGAGCTGAACAAAGGCGCTGATTTTGCGACCGTCGCGAAAGCGAAATCCACCGACATTATCTCTGCGAAAAACGGCGGCGATATGGGCTGGCTGGAAGACGCGACCACGCCGGACGAGCTGAAAAATGCCGGTCTGAAAGAGAAAGGCCAACTGTCTGGCGTCATTAAATCATCCGTAGGTTTCCTGGTCGTGCGTCTGGACGACATCATCGCGGCGAAAACCAAGCCGCTGGCTGAGGTTCGTGACGATATCGCGGCAAAAGTGAAGCAGGAAAAAGCGCTGGATGCCTACTATGCGCTGCAGCAGAAAGTGAGTGATGCTGCCAGCAACGACAACGAATCTCTGGCGGGTGCCGAGCAGGCGGCTGGGGTGAAAGCGGTTGAGACGGGCTGGTTTGGTCGTGACAACCTGCCGGAAGAGCTGAACTTCAAACCGGTTTCTGATGCCATCTTCAACGGTGGTCTGGTTGGTGAGAACGGCACGCCGGGCAGTAACTCAGACATCATTACCGTCGATGGCGATCGTGCGTTTGTGTTGCGCGTCAGCGAGCACAAGCCAGAAGCGGTCAAACCGCTGGCGGAAGTGAAGGATCAGGTCGTCGCTCAGGTTAAGCACAACAAAGCGGAACAGCAGGCGAAACTGGATGCTGAGAAGATTCTGGCCGATCTGAAAGCGGGTAAACAGGACGCGCTGAAAGCGGCTGGCCTGAGCTTCGGTGAAGCGAAAACGCTGAGCCGTACCGGTCAGGACCCTATCAGCCAGGCCGCGTTTGGCCTGACTCTGCCGGCGAAAGACAAGCCAAGCTTCGGCACCACTACCGATATGCAGGGTAACGTCGTTCTGCTGGCGCTGGATGAAGTGAAAGCCGGCACTCTGCCAGACGCGCAGAAGAAGGCGATGGTCCAGGGGATTACCCAGAACAATGCCCAGATTGCCTTCGAAGCCATGATGAGCAACTTGCGTAAAGAGGCCAAAATTAAGCTGGGCGATATCATTACTCAGCAGCAATAATTACGTATCTGCTCGCAGATTTTCGCAACGCTCTGCAATAATTAAAGGCCGCTTTCGCGGCCTTTTCCATTTCTGCACTCTGCTGTTTGTGCCTCTTTTATCGGGCGGCTATCGTGACGTGGCTGTCTACAAACAAGGAGATAACAGCATGAAATGTGGAATCAAAGCACTGTTTATTACGCTGGCTATTGCCACCACCGGGCTGAGCGCGGGCGCACTGGCGGCGACACCTGCCGCTAAACCACAGGCGGTACAGAGTAAGACCGACGCCGCAGCGCCGGGGCAGGGGCAAACCAAAGCGGCTGACGTTGGTAAAAACGTGGATGATGACGGTACGCGAGTCAGCATCAATTCGGCCTCTGCGGAAGAGCTGGCCCGCGTGATGAATGGCGTCGGGCTGAAAAAAGCGCAGGCCATCGTAAGCTATCGTGAAGAGTATGGTCCTTTCAAAACGGTCGACGATCTCAAGCAGGTTCCGGGCATGGGGAGCGCGCTGGTTGAGCGCAACCTCGCACACCTGACGTTGTAATCTCACAATTACTTGCACAGCGGCAAAATTTTGCCAGGATAAAGAGGTCATACCAGTTATGACCTCTCATCCTACAATAACAGTAAAGGCTATTGCGCTATGCAGACAAAAATAAAAGTACGCGGTTTTCACCTCGACGTTTACCAGCATGTGAACAATGCCCGCTACCTGGAGTTTCTTGAGGAAGCGCGCTGGGACGGGCTGGAAAACAGCGAAAGCTTTCAGTGGATGACCGCGCACAACATCGCGTTCGTGGTCGTCAATATTAATATCAACTACCGTCGCCCTGCCGTGTTGGGCGATGTGCTCACGGTGACCAGCCAGGTGCAGCAGATCAATGGCAAAAGCGGCGTGTTAAGCCAGGTGGTTACGCTCGATCCGGAAGGGCAGGTGGTGGCTGATGCGTTGATCACCTTTGTCTGTATCGATCTGAAAACGCAGAAAGCGCTGCCGCTGGAAGGGGAATTGCGCGAAAAGCTGGAACTGATGATCATGTAACACAGGTTCAGGCTTACCCGTGCTGTCGACACCTGTTATGCGACAGCACGGTCAGGTCGCCCTATTTAAGCCCGGTTTTTTTCTGCATTGCGGCCATCACGCCGGCTTTATCGGCAAGATAGTGGTTCAGCCCGTTAGCGCGCAGATTACAGGCGGCGCACTGGCCGCAACCGTCGCCTTTAATGCCGTTGTAGCAGGTGAGGGTTTCGCTGCGAACCAGGTCCAGCTTGCCCCAGTAGTCGGCCAGCGCCCAGGTTTCGGCTTTATCCAGCCACATCAGCGGGGTTTCAAAGCGCGTCTCTTTCGCCATCCCCAGATTGACGGCGTGATTTAACGCCTTCACGAACTCATCACGACAGTCCGGGTAGCCGGAGAAGTCTGTTTCACACACGCCCGTGATCACCGCTTCGGCTTTTACCTGGTAGGCATAAATTGCCGTCAGGGTGAGGAACAGAATATTGCGGCCCGGCACGAAGGTATTCGGAATGCCGCTGGCATCGGGTTCGTAGTCCGGGACGGGAATACTGTCCCGGGTGAGGCTACTCACGGCCAGTTCATTTAACAGCGTAACGTCCAGCACCTTATGCGCGCGTGCCCCCAGTTTCAGGGCCAGTTCACGGGCAACGTCGATCTCAGCGCGATGTCGCTGACCATAATCGAAAGTGACACAGTGAACCTCATCGTACTGATGAAGAGCCTGGACCAGGCAGGTAGTAGAGTCTTGTCCTCCGCTGAACACGACGACGGCACGTTTCATAAATCATCTCGACTGTTACGGTAAAAACGTTATGTTACCGTCTGCCTGTGGCGGCGACCAGCTTCTTCACGATTTGGGGGCGGGCAGCCAGGCTTCGGTAAAATCAAACCAGCCACGGGTGTTGAGTCGAATCCCATTCACGCCCGGCGGCGCGCTGATCTGATACTGATAATTAAAGAGCGGCGTCAGCACCGCATTTTTCATTAATCGGCTAAAAATGGCCTTCAGGCCCGCGTGCCGATCCCGAGCCTCGGCCTGAGTCTGTACCGCATCCAGCGTGGCTTGCAAATGGGCGTACGCCGGTGCGCTTAACACGTGTGGCCAAAGCGTATCGCAGCGCAGCCACTGCTCAAGCGTATACGCTGGCGCTTCGCCAATCAGCCTGTCGCCCATCATGATGTCTGCTTCGGCAAGCTGCTGGCATCCGTCCCACGTCTTGGCGTCATGAAAGATGACGGTCAGCTCACAACCCTGTAGCGCCAGGTACGTCTTCAACTGGCTGGCCATGGTGTGAAGCTCAACGGGAAGATGGTAAACCAGCGTCAGTGCTTCAGGCAGGGTAACATCGGTTAAATCAGTCCATTCGGGGATTGTCCAGCCGGGAAGCAGTTCCCCGGTGGGGGTGATGAGCCCCTCGTTTAGCGGAAGCGTGTGGAGAAGCCTGGAGTGATGAATGATATTAATCAGCCGCTTTGCCTGGTTCTCACTCAGGCGTGCGCTCTGTTTTAGCGTGAGGTAACAGAAACCCAGGCTGGTGCTGCTGCTTACCAGCCGCAGACTTTCCAGCTCGTCGGCCTCACCAATCGCGATTTGCACCGGGTGACGGCAGCTGGTACCCAACCTGTGATCAAAAAGCTGGGGGGTGATCCAGTATTCGATGGCTTTGAGCAGCGGATGGCTCAGGTGGTACTGCTCATGGCTTTCCAGACGAACCAGGTCGGGTTCAAAGGCGACCAGCCGAAAGGGGCCGCTGCCAATCGTCGAATGGTCGGGATGCGCCAGACGGCTACAGTAGGTTGCCAGCCTGTGCGGCAGCCAGTAGTCCGGATGATGCAGCGTAAACGTCAGGCACTGCGGATGCGTTGTTTCGATACAGAGGACGCTCTGAAACAGGGTGCGCAGGGCGGGAAGCGTCAACAGCGCGGTCAGGCTCCGCTGGAGATGCGCCGTTTCAATTTTATCGCCGTTATGCCAGTGCAGCGTGGAGCGAATGTAGAAATGCCAGCGCAGCCCATCATCCGACACATCCCAGTGATGCGCCAGATCGCCCGTAGGTTCACTGCTGTTGCCGTGAAATCGCGTCAAACCTGAGAAGACTTGCCCTGCCAGATGCTGCTCTGCCCGACCCGGTAAAAAGCCCGGCTGAAGCGGCTCCAGTGAGCGGTAGTAGGGGATGCGCAGCGTCGGCGTGTCGTTTTGCCACTGCCCACCCAAAAACGGGTGCAGCAGCGCACGCAAATCTTCGGGAGCAAGCTGCGCCAGCTCGAGGGCGTTATGCTGCTGCCCGCTTTTTAGCGCTTCTTCCATCATCGTATTGCGCAGTGATTCTGGAGTGACGTGAAACGTCAGCGCACCGCGCCTTCCACGCCCGGACTGCGCGCGCCAGGTCAGCCAGCCCGCCTCCTGGGCCTGACGCAGCAGAGTACGGACATGTCGCTCGCTACAAAAGCAGCGGCTGGCAAGTTCATTTACGGTTACCTGCTGCGGCGCGCCAGCGGAAGGTTGCCACAGGCGTTGATACTGGTTAAGACGGTTAAGCTGGCGCATAAGAAACCCGGAACAATAATTCTCATCTATTCACTATTACTTCCGTATATCTCACACGATACTGATGCACAAGTTAACCGCATCACATTTCGGGAGTAATCATGGCTCGGCTCGCTGCATTTGATATGGACGGTACGCTGTTAATGCCGGATCACCGTTTAGGGGAGAAAACCCTGAACACGCTGAAGCGCCTGCACGAGCGTAATGTCACCCTGACGTTTGCCACCGGGCGTCATGTTCTGGAAATGCGCCATTTGCTGGGCGCGTTTGCCCTCGATGCCTTTCTGATCACCGGCAACGGGACGCGAATTCACTCTGTAGAAGGCGATGTGCTGTACCGACAGGATCTCAACCCGGAAGTGGCGGATATCGTGCTGCACAGTACCTGGGACACGCAGGCCAGCATCCACGTCTTTAACGATCGGGGCTGGTTTACCGGAAGCGACATCCCGGAATTATTGCACGCGCATGTGTATAGCGGTTTTAAATACCAGCTTATCGATCTGCGTCGGATCCCCGCCCATGCGGTGACCAAGATCTGCTTCTGCGGCGATCACGACGATCTCTGTCGCTTACGGATCCAACTGAATGAGGCGCTGGGCGACCGGGCGCACCTGACATTCTCGGCGGTGGATTGCCTGGAAGTGCTGCCGGTGGGCTGTAACAAAGGTTCCGCTCTGGCGGTGCTGAGCGACCACCTGGGATTAACGCTGCAGGAGTGTATGGCGTTCGGTGACGCCATGAACGACCGCGAAATGCTGGGTAGCGTAGGTCGCGGTCTGATCATGGGGAATGCGATGGCGCAGCTGAAAGCAGAACTTCCCCATCTGCCGGTTATCGGTCACTGCCGTAATGAAGCAGTGTCCCATTTTTTGACGCATTGGCTGGACAACAACAACCTCCCCTATTCCCCCGAATAGTGAGACCCTTCCAGCAAGCCAGGCTTCGGTCTGGCTTTTTTTATTTCAGCAGTTGAGCAATCTGCGCCTTCCAGGGGGCGATATCACCGATGTTGGCCTGCACCCACTCCGCATTGTAGTAGGTCTCGAGATAACGCTCGCCGCTGTCGCACAGCAGCGTGACGATGGAACCGGTGCGTCCCGCTTCGCGCATACGTGCGGCAAGCTGCAGCGCGCCCCACATATTGGTGCCCGTCGAGGCGCCCACTTTGCGGCCCAGCTGCGTTTCCAGCCAGTGCGCCGTTGCCACGCTGGCGGCATCCGGCACGCGCATCATCTCGTCCACCACGTCGGGGATGAAAGAGGGCTCAACGCGCGGACGGCCAATCCCTTCAATCTTACTCCCCACCGGGCTGCGCAGACCGGCATCGCGGTTTTGCCAGTAGTCGAGGAATACGGAATTCTGCGGGTCAACTACCATCAGCTGGGTATCGTAACCCTGACAGCGGATATAGCGTCCGATCGTGGCTGACGTACCGCCGGTACCGGCGCTCATCACAATGTAGGACGGAACCGGATGCGGTTCGTGGGTCATCTGGCGGAAAATACTGTCGGCAATGTTGTTATTCCCGCGCCAGTCCGTTGCGCGCTCGGCGAAGGTGAACTGGTCCATATAGTGGCCGTTCAGCTCACGGGCCAGCATTTCGGAGGCGGCGTAGATTTCGCAGGCGCTTTCCACAAAGTGGCAGCGACCGCCGTAAAATTCGATCTGTTCGATTTTGCGTTTTGCGGTGCAGGAGGGCATCACCGCAATAAACGGCAGGCCCAGCAGGCGGGCGAAATAGGCTTCGGACACCGCCGTTGAACCGGAAGAGGATTCAATGATGGTGGTGCCTTCTTTAATCCAGCCGTTACATAAACCGTATAAAAACAGCGAGCGCGCCAGGCGATGCTTCAGGCTGCCGGTAGGATGGGTGCTTTCATCTTTCAGATAGAGCTGAATGCCGTCAAATCCCGGCAGGGAAAGGCGAATCAGGTGCGTATCCGCCGAGCGCTGATAGTCGGCATTGATTTCGCTGATCGCATGTTTAACCCAGGTGCTATTCATCGTCGTTATCCGTTTGTCATTTTGTGCCTAGCATAGCGAAAAGCACAGAAAAAATTGTTGCTATCTGGCCTTTAAAATAGAATTAAGGGAGAAAAATTTTCTCTGTGAGGTGGGTATGCTAGATAAAATTGACCGCAAGCTCCTTTCATTGCTGCAAAGTGACTGTACCCTCTCTTTGCAGGCGCTGGCAGATGCCGTTAATCTGACCACCACCCCGTGCTGGAAGCGGCTTAAGAAGCTGGAAGATGACGGTATTCTTCTGGGGCGCGTCGCGCTGTTAGATCCTGAAAAACTGGGGCTTGGGTTGACGGCATTTGTGCTGATAAAAACCCAGCATCACAGCAGCGAGTGGTATTGCCGCTTCGTTACCCAGGTGTCTGAGATGCCCGAAGTGCTCGGTTTCTGGCGTATGGCCGGCGAGTACGATTACCTGATGCGCGTCCAGGTGGCCGACATGAAGCGTTATGATGACTTCTACAAGCGGCTGGTGAACAGCGTGCCGGGGTTATCGGACGTCACCTCAAGCTTCGCTATGGAACAGATTAAATACACCACAGCATTACCCATTGAATAACTTCGTAAAATACCTTCAGGAACAAACCGCGTGCGATTATTTGCCCAATTAAGCTGGTACTTTCGTCGGGAGTGGCAACGCTACCTCGGTGCAGTCGCCCTGCTTATTATCATTGCTATCCTGCAGCTGATCCCGCCGAAAGTGGTGGGCTACGTCGTGGATGGCGTCACCGAACAGCATTACACCACCGCACGGGTGTTGATGTGGGTTGGCACGCTGGTGCTGACGGCGGTCATTGTTTATCTGCTGCGCTACGTCTGGCGCGTGCTGCTGTTTGGTGCGTCCTATCAGCTGGCCGTTGAGCTGCGTGAAGATTTTTATCGCCAGCTGAGTCGACAGCATCCCGAATTTTATCTGCGCCATCGCACCGGGGATCTTATCGCGCGCGCGACTAACGACGTCGATCGCGTGGTCTTTGCCGCCGGGGAAGGGGTGCTGACGCTGGTGGACTCGCTGGTAATGGGCTGCGCGGTGCTGATCGTCATGTCAACGCAGATCAGCTGGCAGCTGACCCTGCTGGCGCTGCTGCCGATGCCGCTCATGGCGCTGGCGATCAATCGCTACGGCGAACAGCTGCACGAGCGCTTCAAGCTGGCGCAGGCGGCGTTTTCGTCGCTGAACGATCGCACCCAGGAGAGCATGACCAGCATCCGCATGATCAAAGCGTTTGGTCTGGAAGACCGGCAGTCCGCACTGTTTGCCGCCGATGCGGCCGACACAGGGGCGAAAAACATGCGCGTCGCGCGTATCGACGCGCGATTTGATCCAACGATTTATATCGCAATCGGCATGGCAAATATGCTGGCGATTGGCGGCGGTAGCTGGATGGTGGTGCAGGGCACGCTCACCCTGGGCCAGTTGACCAGCTTTGCCATGTATCTGGGGCTGATGATCTGGCCGATGCTGGCGCTGGCCTGGATGTTTAACATCGTGGAGCGCGGCAGCGCCGCCTACAGCCGTATTCGCGCCATGCTGGCCGAAGCGCCGGTGGTCAATGACGGCAGCGAAGCGTTGCCGGAAGGACGCGGCGTCATGAAAGTCGACGTCCGCAAGTTTATTTATCCGCAAACGGAACATCCGGTACTGGAGAACGTCAGTTTTACCCTTCAGCCGGGCCAGATGCTCGGCATCTGCGGCCCGACGGGCTCCGGTAAAAGTACCGTACTCTCGCTGCTCCAGCGTCACTTTGACGTCACCGAGGGCGATATTCGTTTCCATGATATTCCGCTGACCAGCCTGCTGCTGGATGAGTGGCGTGGTCGCCTGGCGGTTGTCAGCCAGACGCCGTTTCTTTTTTCTGACACCGTGGCGAACAACATCGCGCTTGGGTGCCCTGCGGCAACGCAGGAAGAGATCGAGCATGTGGCGCGTTTAGCCAGCGTGCATGATGACATTTTGCGCCTGCCGCAGGGCTACGAAACGGAAGTCGGGGAACGCGGCGTCATGCTGTCCGGCGGGCAAAAACAGCGTATCTCCATTGCCCGCGCCCTGCTGCTCAATGCGGAAATCCTGATTCTGGACGATGCGCTCTCCGCCGTGGATGGCCGTACCGAGCATCAGATCCTGCATAACCTGCGCCAGTGGGGCGACGGACGCACGATAATTATCAGTGCCCACCGTTTGTCAGCGCTCACCGAAGCCAGCGAAATTCTGGTTTTGCAGCACGGCCATATTGCCCAGCGCGGGCAGCATGACGCGCTGGCAGAGCAGCCGGGCTGGTATCGCGATATGTACCGCTATCAGCAGCTTGAGGCGGCGCTGGACGATGCGCCGGAGCAGGATGAGGAGGCCGCCAATGCGTAAGCTTGGAACGATGTGGCCGACGCTCAAACGTCTGCTGGCCTACGGCTCACCGTGGCGCAAACCGCTCTCCGTGGCCGTGCTTTTACTCTGGATTGCGGCGATTGCCGAAGTGAGCGGACCGCTGCTCATCAGCTATTTCATCGACAATATGGTCGCCAAAAGCTACCTGCCGCTCGGGCTAGTGGCGGGGTTAGGCGTGGCCTACGTTGGCTTACAGCTGACGGCGGCAGGATTGCACTATGCGCAGTCGCTGCTGTTTAACCGTGCCGCCGTGGGCGTGGTTCAGCAGTTGCGTACCGATGTGATGGACGCGGCGCTTCGCCAGCCGCTCAGCGAATTTGATACCCAGCCGGTCGGGCAGGTGATTTCGCGCGTGACTAACGATACCGAGGTGATCCGCGATCTGTACGTCACCGTGGTGGCAACCGTGCTGCGCAGCGCGGCGCTGATTGGCGCGATGCTGGTGGCGATGTTCAGCCTCGACTGGCGCATGGCGCTGGTGGCGATAACGATCTTCCCGGCGGTGCTGATCGTCATGGTGATTTACCAGCGTTACAGCACGCCGATTGTGCGCCGGGTGCGCGCCTATCTGGCCGATATCAACGATGGCTTCAACGAAGTGATCAACGGCATGAGCGTCATCCAGCAGTTCCGCCAGCAGGCGCGCTTTGGCGAGCGCATGGGCGAAGCCAGCCGTTCACACTATATGGCGCGTATGCAGACGCTGCGCCTGGACGGTTTCCTGCTGCGACCGCTGCTGAGCCTGTTCTCGGCGCTGGTGCTTTGCGGGCTGCTGATGCTCTTTGGCCTGAGCGCAAACGGTACGATTGAAGTGGGCGTGCTGTACGCTTTCATTAGCTATCTGGGACGCCTTAACGAGCCGCTGATCGAACTCACTACGCAGCAATCGATGCTGCAACAGGCGGTTGTCGCCGGTGAGCGCGTCTTTGAGCTGATGGACAGGCCGCGCCAGGCCTACGGCAATGACGAGCGACCTCTGCAAAGCGGGGCTATCACCTTTGATAACGTCTCATTTGCCTATCGCGAAGACCGTCTGGTGTTGCAGGAGATTACGCTCGATGTGCCGTCACGCGGTTTCGTCGCGCTGGTGGGCCATACCGGCAGCGGTAAAAGCACGCTCGCCAGCCTGCTGATGGGCTACTATCCGGTCACGCAAGGCGAAATCCGCCTCGACGGACGTCCGCTCGCGTCGCTCAGCCACACGGTGTTACGCAAAGGCGTTGCGATGGTGCAGCAGGATCCGGTCGTGCTGGCCGATACCTTCTACGCCAACGTAACCCTGGGACGGGACTATTCAGAAGCGCAGGTTTGGGCGGTACTGGAAACGGTGCAGCTGGCAGACCTGGCGCGCGGGTTTAGCGACGGGATCAACACGAAGCTGGGCGAGCAGGGCAACAACCTCTCCGTGGGGCAAAAACAGCTCCTGGCGCTGGCGCGCGTCCTGATTGAAACACCGCAGGTGCTGATTCTGGACGAAGCCACGGCCAGCATAGATTCTGGAACCGAGCAGGCGATTCAGCAGGCGCTGGCCGCCGTACGCGACCATACGACGCTGGTGGTGATTGCTCACCGGCTCTCCACCATCGTCGACGCGGACACGATTCTGGTGCTGCATCGCGGACAGGCCGTGGAGCGCGGTACGCACCGCGAGCTGCTGGAAGCACAAGGGCGCTACTGGCAGATGTACCAGCTGCAGCTGGCGGGCGAAGAGCTGGCCGCCAGCGTGCGTGATGAAGAGTCCCTTAGCGCCTGATGCACTAAAATGAGGCGCCGCGCTAACAGTCATTCCTGTTGGTGCAAAACTGAAACGCACCCTGCACCGGCATGGTGCGTTTTTTTTCACCGGTTCATTTATCAGAACCGTGTAACGCACATCGCACCGCGATTCCCTCACGTTTTCATTTCTGGCACATCCCTTGCAATACCTTCCGCGTAAGCTGCGGCCATTACCGAATTCTGACTGGAGGGGATCTATGAAGCTGGTTACGGTTGTAATCAAACCATTCAAACTCGAAGACGTGCGTGAAGCATTGTCTTCAATGGGTATTCAGGGACTGACTGTCACCGAAGTGAAAGGCTTTGGTCGTCAGAAGGGTCATGCCGAGCTTTATCGCGGGGCGGAATACAGCGTTAACTTTCTGCCAAAAGTAAAAATTGATGTCGCGATTGCTGACGATCAGCTTGATGAAGTCATTGATGTCATTAGCAAAGCGGCCTACACCGGCAAAATTGGCGACGGCAAAATTTTCGTTGCCGAACTGCAGCGCGTCATTCGCATCCGTACCGGCGAATCTGACGAAGCGGCACTGTAATTAACGCCTGGCACACAGTGATAGGGATCGAGAAAATGAAGATAGCAACACTTAAAACGGGTCTGGGTTCGCTGGCGCTGCTGCCGGGCCTGGCGCTGGCTGCTGCCCCTGCGGTGGCCGACAAAGCCGATAACGCCTTTATGATGATCAGCACCGCGCTGGTGCTGTTCATGTCCATTCCGGGCATTGCGCTGTTCTACGGCGGTCTGATCCGTGGCAAAAACGTTCTCTCCATGCTGACGCAGGTTGCCGTGACGTTTGCACTGGTCTGCGTGCTTTGGGTGGTTTACGGTTACTCTCTGGCGTTCGGCACGGGTAACGCGTTCTTTGGTAACTTCGACTGGGTGATGCTGAAAAACATTGAACTGACCGCGCTGATGGGCAGCTTCTATCAGTATATTCACGTGGCGTTCCAGGGCTCGTTCGCCTGCATTACCGTCGGGCTGATTGTGGGCGCGCTCGCCGAGCGCATTCGTTTCTCTGCGGTCCTGATCTTCGTGGTGGTCTGGCTGACGCTCTCCTATGTGCCGATTGCACACATGGTCTGGGGCGGTGGTCTGCTGGCCACGCACGGCGCGCTGGACTTCGCGGGCGGTACCGTTGTCCACATTAACGCCGCGGTCGCGGGTCTGGTGGGCGCTTATCTGATTGGCAAACGCGTCGGCTTCGGTAAAGAGGCGTTCAAACCGCACAACCTGCCGATGGTCTTTACCGGTACTGCGATCCTCTACTTTGGCTGGTTTGGCTTCAACGCCGGCTCAGCCAGTGCCGCGAACGAGATCGCCGCGCTGGCCTTCGTGAACACCGTTGTAGCCACGGCGGGTGCAATCCTCTCCTGGGTGTTTGGCGAGTGGGCGGTACGCGGGAAACCTTCCCTGCTGGGTGCCTGTTCAGGTGCGATTGCCGGTCTGGTTGGTATCACCCCTGCGTGTGGTTATGTCGGTGTCGGCGGTGCGCTGCTGGTCGGCCTGGTGTCTGGTCTGGCGGGTCTGTGGGGCGTCACCGCACTAAAACGAGTTCTGCGCGTGGATGACCCTTGCGATGTGTTCGGCGTGCACGGCGTGTGCGGAATTGTCGGCTGTATCATGACCGGTATCTTCGCGGCGAAATCGCTCGGTGGCGTGGGCTACGCAGAAGGCGTCACCATGGTTCATCAGGTGCTGGTGCAGCTGGAAAGCATCGCTATCACCGTGGTGTGGTCTGCGGTCGTCGCTTTCATCGGCTACAAGCTGGCGGACATGACGGTGGGCCTGCGCGTACCGGAAGAGCAGGAGCGCGAAGGTCTGGATGTGAACAGCCACGGCGAGAATGCGTATAACGCATGATCTGAGTGTCTTGCCGGGTGGCGGCTTCGCCTTACCCGGCCTACAACAGCACAAAACGTAGGCCCGGTAAGCGTCGCGCCACCGGGCTTTTTAATCAACCTCTGTTACGCATCACCCCTTCCTGCACCGTTGAAGCGACCAGCACGCCGTCCTGAGTATAAAACTCCCCACGCACAAACCCGCGGGCGCTGGATGCCGACGTACTCTCCACGCTGTAGAGCAGCCACTCGTTCATGTTGAAGGGACGGTGGAACCACATCGAGTGATCGATCGTCGCGACCTGCATCCCTTTTTCGAGGAAGCCGACGCCGTGCGGCTGCAGCGCCACCGGCAGGAAGTTGAAGTCAGACGCATAGCCCAGCAGATACTGGTGGACGCGGAAATCTTCCGGCACGGTGCCGTTGGCGCGGATCCACACCTGGCGCTTTGGCTCGGCGGTGTGGCCTTTCATCGGGTTGTGGAACTCGACGGGGCGGATCTCAAGCGGCTTATCGCAGAGAAACTTCTCTTTAACCTGCGGCGGCAGCAGATGCGCCAATGCGCGAGCGATATCCGTTTCCGATTTAAGATCGTCCGGCGAGGGGGCAGGGGGCATGACCTTCTGATGCTCGTAGCCTGGCTCCGGCGCCTGGAAAGAGGCGGTCATGTAAAAGATCGGCTTACCGTTCTGGATGGCCGCGACGCGGCGCGCGCTGAAGCTGTTGCCGTCTCGCAGAACTTCAACGTCATACACGATGGGTTTCGCGCTATCGCCAGGGCGTAAAAAGTAGCTGTGGAATGAGTGCACCAGACGGTCTGCCGGGACAGTCTCCTTTGCAGCGTACAGCGCTTGTCCAACGACTTGCCCACCGAAGACCTGGCGTAAGCCTAAATCTTCGCTCTGTCCGCGAAAGAGTCCTTCCTCAATTTTTTCCAGATTCAGTAATGTCAGCAGATTGTTCAGTGCCTGACTCATAGTTGTCCTCAATAAACGCCGTAGCGAAAGATAGGCAGAGTATAACGCAGAAATGAAAGTGGTCCGATGGGTAGAATAATCTGAATATCGGGATGATTTCAGGCATTAATCAGTGAGTTGTGCCACACTTAAAAACGTTATGTGATTGAAACGACATCGGATGGGATCGATCCCGCTGGTGCATTGATGATAAGGAGACTTCAATGAAACTCGTGCCTATGCTAAGTGGTGTAGCGATTGCGGTGGCGTTGTCCGCCTGTGCCGGTAAGAGCGCCCAGGTGCCAGTGCCAGCAGCTGACCCGAACGGGATTAATACCCTTTCGCAGCAGTCCATTCAGCAGCCTAACGTTTCCGGTACCATCTGGATTAAACAGAAAGTTGCGTTGCCGCCGGATGCGGTATTAACGGTGACGCTGTCTGATGCTTCCCTGGCCGACGCGCCGTCGAAAGTCGTGGCCCAGCGTGCCGTCCGTACTGAAGGCAAGCAGGCACCGTTTAGCTTCGTGTTGCCGTATAACCCGTCGGACGTGCAGCCTAATGCCCGTATTCTGCTGAGCGCAGCGGTCACCATCAACGGTAAGCTGGTGTTTATCACCGATACGGTCCAGGAAGCGATTAACAACGGTGGAACCAAAATCGACCTGAACCTGGTGCCAGTACAGCAGACCGAAGTGCCGGTCGCACCGCAAACCAATCAGCCGTCTCTGCCAACCCCACCGACGCAGATGTAATGTGGTTATTCCCCTCTCCTTCGGGAGAGGGGTCAGTACACCCACCGGTACTTCTGTAAATCGATCTGACCCGACCCTGTCACCTGCACCCCTTCTGAAAGTAACGCCTGACGCTGACGCTGGAGATCCGGCCCGGTGAGTGAGATGGCGCCATGACGGTTCACCACCCGATGCCAGGGCAACGTACTGCCTTCCGGTAGCCGTTTCAGGACGCCTCCAACCTGTCGCGCCGCGCGCGGGGAACCGGCCAGGCGCGCAACATCACCATAGGTAGTGACATAGCCTTCCGGGATTGAGGCCACGATTTGCCATACGCGCTGTGGAAAGGAGTCGTGTTCGTCCATACCTTCACCTGTGGGGGGAGTTTCTGGAACGCTATGGTAAACGAAGATCTTCATGATTGCTGCGCCTGTTTGCGCAAGAAACCAGCATCCGGTTCCTGGTCACTTGCAATTGGGCTTTAGCACAGGGATAATGCGCCAGCGCGTTGGTTATCAACGCTCTCAATGGGGGCTCTGTTGGTTCTCCCGCAACGCTACTCTGTTCACCAGGTCAGGTCCGGAAGGAAGCAGCCAGGGCAGACGACGTGTGTGCCGGGATGTAGCTGGCAGGGCCCCCACCCATTTCTGAGGCTCTGCGTTCTTCTCTGATTTTTGCCTCTTCCCTGGACGTTATTCCCTAATAAGATTATGCCTATAGCATGTAATATATATTTCATCGTGCTGAAATATTATTGTCATAATCTTGTAATAATAGTCGGGCATTTTATCGTTGGCCGTCTATTTTCTGGCATAACTCAAAAAAATATATATCTGGATAACATTGTTAACTTCGTGTATTAAATAAAGTACTTATTCCGAAGGGAAGTGATAAACATGGCTACAGCGGTATTAAACGTTAAGATTGATGACGCGCTAAAAGAAAGGCTTCGCCACTATGCGGAAGTGAATAACGAGAATTTAAGCGTGACGACAGAGAAACTGCTGCTGCTGGCGTTCGAGGCAGTAGAAGAGGCGGGAGTATCGGAAGAGGATATTGATAATCAGCATACGGAAGAAGAGAATGTTTCTCCATTTACTCCTAAAGAAATCAAGGCTCTACGTAAACTTCTGAAGAAGAGAAAATGAAACAACAACTGTCAACTGCCAGTGACTACAAAGAGGCCTGCGATTTGTTGCGTTCAGGCTACGTGAAGCATGTACGTCTTGGCTGGAATGTCGGAAGTGATGAGTTCTTTCGTATTGCGTCTGACTGGTGTGATACTGGCGCAAAAATAAAGAAAGACGGTGAAAACTTCGTTATTTCACTGAAAGGGTTTCCTATTCCTGCTCAGCATTAATTCCTGACTGGTGAAAACTGCTGACTGTATCCATGACAGTCAGCAGTTTTTATTTTTTATGATCGGCTTCAAACTTTTTGCTATTAAATCACGCTGCGTTTAACGGCTGGCACGTTTTTATTCAGGGCGAGCCATAACGGTTTAATCCTCAGCAGCGCCTGTTCAAGCTCTGTCGGCTCGAGCGAGAAGGGCATCCGCAAATAGCGGTCAAACGCACCCGATAAACCAAACCGCGTACCGGTCCCCAGATTAATCCCCAGAATCTCAGCCCGCGCGGCAAGCTGCGTCGCCAGCATGCCGGGGAGCTCAATCCAGTATGAGAGCCCGCCCTCTGCTTCATGGAATGTCCACTCCGGGAAATGTTCACGCAGCAGTTCACCGCATCGATCGCGTCGTTCCGCCAGCATTTTGCGGCGTGCGGGTAGAAACGTCTCGCTGTTGTTGATGAGCCACAGCGCCGCCAGCTGTTCCAGCAGCGGCGAGCCTAAATCCAGCGTATCGCGCGTCTGGGCAAGCGTGGCGATCGTGCGCGAGGACGCGCGGATCCAGCCGAGACGCAGCCCGCCCCAGAAGCTTTTTCCGGCAGAACCTAAGGTGATGACGGTGGCCTGCGGGTTAAAGGAGGCCAGCGGGGGCGGAGGAGGGGCGTCAAACCAGAGATCCACCATCGTTTCATCCACCACCAGCGTCGTACGGGTTTGCGCAGCAATATCGGTAATGGCCTGACGGGTCGCGACATCCATGCAGCGCCCGGTGGGGTTATGAAAATCAGGCATCAGGTACGCCAGGCGCGGCGCGGTCTGGGCAAGCGTGGCGGCGAAGCCGTCCGTATCCCAGCCCGTTTCCGGCAGCGACACCCCCACGGGCCGACACTGCGCGCCCTGAATGGCGGCAATCGCCAGCGGATAGGTGGGATGATCGACCACGACGCGATCCCCGGGCCCGGCCATCATCCGCAGGACCAGCGCGAAGCCGCTGACGGCGCCATTGACCACCATTACTTCGTCCGCGCGGGTGGGAAGGCCCCGCGCGGTGTAGCGCGCAGCGATGGCCTCCCGCAGCGTCGGCAGCCCTAGCTGATCGTAACCCGTCAGCGCGAGGTGCTGCGTAATGGCCGTGAGCGCGTGGGTATACGCCTGGTGGATTTCCGGCCCGGCATTGAGGGCGGCAGTGGAGAGATCCAGTGCGGCACTCGCCGCGGAAAGCGTGGGAACGGCGCGCGTATCCGGGAGGATCACGCGTGACCCGCTGCCGTGGCGGCTTTCAAGATATCCCTCCTCGCGCAGATGGGCGAGGGCGCTGCTGATGGTGGTCCGGCTCACGTCCAGCGCCGTGGCCAGCTCGCGCTCCCCCGGTAGCCGTGTATTCAATGCCAGACGTCCGTCAAGGATTAACAGGCGCAGCGCATCGGCCAGCTGCCGCCAGAGCGGCGTGCGGGATGAGGTTTGCTGCCAGTGGCCTAAAAGGCGTACCAGAGACTGGCTTCCGAAGCGACGTGACGACATGTGCAGTCCACTATTTGAAAACTGGACATTAATCATAGTGCCATTTTAGGTCAGGATGAAAGTCTGGTTCACTGGAGAAGATAAAAATGGTACGTCGTCTGCTACAACTCTATGTCGGTTTAGGGCTGTATGGCCTGTCCACCGCGATGTTTATTCGTTCCGATTTGGGTGTCGATCCCTGGGATGTTTTTCACCTTGGGGTGGGGATACAGCTGGGGATGACTATCGGAATGGTGATCATTTTAACCGGTGCTGCGGTGCTGCTGCTGTGGATCCCCCTGCGCCAGATGCCGGGCCTGGGCACCATCAGCAACGTGATTTGTATCGGTCTGGCGGCGGATGCCAGCATGGCGCTGATCCCGGAACTGGACTCGTTACCTGTGCGCATCGCTTTCCTGGTGTCGGGTATCGTGATGAACGCGATTGCGACCAGCATGTACATCGGTGCCGGTTTTGGGCCTGGCCCGCGCGACGGCCTGATGACCGGCATTCATGCCCGGCTGGGGTGGTCCATTCGCAGCGTGCGTACCTCTATTGAGGTGTCCGTCCTGCTGATTGGGTGCGTGCTTGGCGGCACGTTTGGGGTGGGAACGGTAGTGTACGCCCTGACCATTGGCCCACTTATCCAGCTCTGTCTGCCCTGGTTCCGCCAGAAGCCGAGCGTTGCTGAAATCGCGCAGCCGGAGCGGGTTGTTTAATTTTGCGAAGCGCTCACATGTTTTAACGGCGTCGCTGTGCCACAATAGTGGGCCCCGACTCACGCGATGCCACAATGCATGAAAGCTATCACTCTCTATGATGTCGCCCTCCTTGCGGGGGTTTCTTATCAGACCGTCTCTCGCGTCATTAACGACGCGGAGCATGTGTCTGCCCGTACCCGGGAAAAGGTTCAGCAGGCGATGGCGGAGCTGCACTACGTGCCTAACCTGCGGGCACAGCAGCTGGCGGGTAAACGCACCCGCACGCTGGGACTCATCACCACCGATCTGGCCCTGCATGCGCCCTCGCAGATTGTGTCGGCGGTAAAATCCCGCGCGGCGGAACAGGGGGCGAGCGTCCTTATCTCCATGGTGGAGCAACCACAGCAGTGTCAGGCCGCGCTTCAGGCGCTGCTGGCACAGCGGGTGGACGCGCTGCTGGTGAATGTTCCGCTTGATGATGAACACGCCGAACAGCTGGGGGCGCTGGCGTCGCCCGTTCCGGTGCTTTTTCTTGATGTCTCGCCTTCAGCACAGGTAAACAGTCTTGTGTTTAACGCCGTACAGGGGGCGCATCTGGGCGTTGAGCACCTGCTGTCGCTGGGGCATCAGCGCATTGCCCTGCTGAGCGGGCCGGAAAGCTCGGTCTCTGCTCGGGCGCGTCTGGCGGGATGGAAAGCCGCTCTGGCCCGCGCGGGGCATGACGCCGCTGCGGTGGCCTACGGAGACTGGAGCGCGGCCAGCGGTTATGAGAAAGG
>OKVW01000568.1_pt1 | contig 20953 bp, 13 predicted proteins | sample 1606991 | NCBI WGS metagenome assembly OKVW01 (sample SAMN03281021, study PRJEB24777) | human gut metagenome | isolation source: fecal sample PR177 from 1 month old male Malay infant, vaginal delivered...
GAAGCGTATATGGGCCCGGTGCATGAGGAACAGGGGCTTATGGAGAAGCTGGAGGAAGCCAGGGGAAAGCTGGTGCCTGGTGGCGGTTACACATCCACAGAGAGCAGGGAGGATCTGGAATTTATACTGAAGTATTTTGATCTGGACTCTGTGTACAGTCTGACCATTATGGACAGTGACTCACAGGGCAGGGAATATGGGCGGCTTCTGGAATCCCTGGACCAATTCCCCAGGCTTAGGTGGCTGGTCATAGAGCTTCCCAAGGAGCGCGTTTCCCTTGATTTTATGGAAACAATGGGCCAGCTGGAGCAGCTCACCTTGACTGCGGAGGGTGTGTGCAGTCCTGTGAGGCGGGAACTGTTTCCCGGGAAGCTGAACCGCATCAGCTTTAACCTGGGGGACATGCAGTCTGCGGCCTATCTGCTGGATGGCCTGAAGGGGAAAAAACTGGAGCGTCTGGAGATAACCGGGCAGGATATGAGAGCGGATTTCCCGCTGGAGCTGCTGGCCGGTATTCCGGCGGAATATGTACTGCTTAGCTGCGGCGTGGAAGGTCTGCCACAGGAGATGGCCGGGGAAATGCTGATAGAAGCGTTGGAATTTACCGCAGACTCGGAACAACAGCTGGCGGCGGTGCAGGAGATCAAGAGCCTGAAAAGTCTGGATGTGCACATCATTCCGCCGAGCGCAGGCGAGGGGGAGTTACCTTGCATTCCGCCGAGCGCAGGCGAGGGGGAGTTACCTTGCATTCCGCCGAGCGCAGGCGAGCCCCCCAATGACAACCGGTTGCCGGTGCTATCCTCAGTGAAAACGGCTCCACTGTTTCAGCGGGAGATGGATCTGCGGATCTGGTTTGCCCAGGAGATGGTGGAGTTTGAGGAGGAACGGTATCCTGGCACAGGCGCGGTCATGGCTGGGGATTTGGAGGAATATACGGGGATTCAGGCTGTGGAGCTGGGGCGGGATGAAATCATCTCATCCTACCAGAGCTATTACAGGGAAGGAAAACGCATCGAATGCTTTTCAAGGCACAGGTACATGAGGGACGAGGAGGAGAAATCCGCAGGGGGATGGGAAAGTACATACCTGGACCCGGTGATCCTCATAACAGGGGATGGCATCCACCAGATTCTGGATATGGGGGAGGTGGAGGGCGGAGGTTATCGGTCCGACGCCATGAAGTTTCCGGATATAAACTCTGACGGAGCGCCGGATATTACGCTCAGCCTGGGCATATACGGAACAGGGGCTACCTCCTGTGAACAGGCCTGGCTCTGGAACCCCGCGAAGAAACGGTATGACCTGTGTGAGGGATATGCTGATATCAGCAATCCGAGGCTGGATGAGGAACACCAGGTGATTCGCGGCTCCTGGAGAAACAATGGGGCCTCCCACGGATGGGGAATTTACAAGTATATAGAGGGCCAGGGCATAGTCTGCCAAAGATCGATGAGGGAATCCCTACTCCTTTCCGATGAATATCCTGAGGAGTATCGGGGAATCTCGGACTATGCGGAGCTATGGGAGATTACAGAGTGGGAGCAGGATGGGGGACAATGGAAGCAGGTCCAGCATTTTTATATGGTCAATGAACCGGGCAAGGAGCGGGTGGAGCCGGAGATATACAAGTCCTATTCTGAACCCGGCAGTTACTGGGGATAAATCTCCTGTGTCTGCCCGGCGCAGTGCATTGACAGCAATTAATCAGTAGAGCGTTAAGACGCGCTCTGGAACGGAGAAATACATGAAACAGGATTATTTACCAATCAGCAGGGCGGATATGAATATCCGTGGCTGGAAACAGTGCGATTTTGTATATATATCAGGGGATGCCTATGTGGACCACCCCTCCTTCGGACATGCCATTATCAGCCGTATTCTGGAGTCCCACGGATATAAGGTGGGCATCATTGCCCAGCCGGACTGGAAGGACAAGAACAGCATCACCGTGCTGGGGGAGCCGAGGCTGGGATTTCTGGTGTCCGGAGGCAACATGGACTCCATGGTAAACCATTACTCCGTGTCCAAGAAACGCAGAAACCAGGATTCCTACACCCCGGGCGGGGAGATGGGGAAACGGCCGGATTACGCCACTGTGGTATACTGCAATCTGATCCGTTCTGTCTATAAGCAGGCGCCCATTATCATCGGTGGTATCGAAGCCAGCCTGCGCAGGCTGGCCCACTATGACTACTGGTCCAACAAGCTGAAACGGTCCATTCTTCTGGACTCCCAGGCGGACCTGATCTCTTACGGCATGGGGGAGCGGTCCATTGTGGAGATTGCGGACGCCCTGGACAGCGGGCTGGATGTCAAGGATATTTCGTTTATTGATGGGACTGTGTATAAGACCAAGGATATCAGCACGGTCTATGATTATGAACAGCTGCCCTCCTACGGTGATCTGCAGAAGGACAAGAAGGAGTATGCCAAAAGCTACTATGTACAATACTGCAATACCGACCCATTTACCGGGAAACGTCTGGTTGAGCCATATGACAACGGCGTTTTTGTGGTGCAGAATCCTCCCGCCAAGCCGCTGACCCAGCTGGAAATGGATGAGGTATATAATCTTCCCTACATGCGCAATTATCACCCCAGCTATGAGGAACTGGGCGGCATACCCGCTATCCGGGAGGTGAAGTTCAGCCTGATCAGCAACAGGGGATGTTTCGGCGCATGCAGCTTCTGCGCCCTGACCTTCCACCAGGGACGTATCATCCAGGCCAGAAGCCATGAATCACTGGTCAATGAGGCCAAGCTGCTCACAGAGGAGCCGGATTTTAAGGGATACATCCATGACGTGGGCGGGCCCACGGCTAACTTCAGGTTCCCGGCCTGCGAGAAGCAGATGACCAAGGGCGCCTGCCCCCACAAGCAGTGCCTGTTCCCCAAGCCCTGCGCGAATATAAATGCGGACCACTCGGATTATATTGAGCTGCTGCGGAAACTGCGCACCCTGCCCAAGGTGAAGAAGGTATTCATCCGTTCGGGCATCCGTTTTGATTATTTGCTGGCGGATAAGAACCGGAAGTTCTTAAGGGAGCTGTGCCAGCACCATGTCAGCGGCCAGCTGAAGGTGGCTCCCGAGCATGTGGCGGATAATGTGCTGAAACGCATGGGCAAGCCGGAGAACAGCGTGTACCGCCAGTTTGTGAAGGAGTACAAGGAGATGAACGGCAGGCTGGGGCTGCAGCAGTATCTGGTGCCTTACCTGATGTCCTCCCACCCCGGCTCCACGCTGAACGAGGCGGTGGAGCTGGCGGAGTATCTGCGGGATCTGGGCTATATGCCGGAACAGGTGCAGGATTTTTATCCCACGCCCTCCACCATATCCACCTGTATGTACTATACCGGATATGATCCCAGAACCATGGAGCAGGTGTACGTGCCTGTGAACCCACATGAGAAAGCAATGCAGCGCGCCCTGATCCAGTACCGCAACCCCAACAACTATGAGCTGGTGGTGGAGGCCCTGCGCAAGGCGGGCAGAACCGACCTGATCGGATTTGACAAGAAATGCCTGGTACGGCCCCGGAATATGGCCGGCGGTCGGTGGGGCGACGGACGTGGGGGATACCAGGGTAAAGCTGGCGAGGCCCGTGGGGGATACCAAGGGAAAGCTGGTGACGCCCGTGGGGGATACCAGGGTAAAGCTGGCGAGGCCCGCGGAGGATACCAAGGGAAAGCTGGCGACGCCCGCGGAGGATACCAAGGGAAAGCTGGCGATGCCCGCGGAGGATACCAAGGGAAAGCTGGCGAGACCCGCGGAGGATACCAGAGTAAAGCTGGCGACGCCCGCGGAGGATACCAGGGTAAAGCTGAGGACGTCCGCGTGGGCTACCAAGGGAAAGCTGGCGAGGCCCGTGGGGGATACCAAGGGAAAGCTGGTGACGCCCGCAGCCAGACCTGGGACAGAAACCGGGCAGCAGGCAGGCCAGGGGATACGCGCGTCACAACCGCCGGCCGGCCCACAGAGCGCTCCGGCGCTTCCGCCAAGCCCAAAAAGACCATCAGGAATGTTCACAAAAAAGCAAAACACTGATTCCAAAATGGATGCTAACCGTCAAAATGCGTTTTTGGCGGAGGGCATCCATTTTTTAGAACACATGTTTGATAAAACCTGAAAAATCTCCTTGTTTTAATGGATACTCTAAGGTATAATGTCCAATATGGACTGAAATTAGTTGCATAAGGAGAACGCAATACATGGAGATGACGGCAACACAGATCGCCAGGGAATTGGACATTTCCCGTTCCTATCTGTACTACCTCAAGAATAATGGCGCCTTTTCAGTGGAGGTGGATGAGAACGGGCGTCCGGTGTGGAACCGGGAGGTCTGTGAGAGCATCCGAAGGATGCTTAAGGAGCGCAAGGTGCCCGCGCCGGAGAAGGCGGAGGAATCCTACCGGACCATCCGCATCAACAACCGCAGATATCTGGGGAATAAATATAAGCTTCTTGACTTTATCCGCAGCATCGTGAAGGATGAGTGCAGAGGCATCAACACCGTGGCCGATATATTTGCAGGCACGGGCGCCGTGGCATCTGCATTTACAGATAAAAAGCTGATTACCAATGACATCATGTACAGCAATTACATCTGCCACAAGGCCTGGTTTGACAGCCAGCCCTACTCTGAGGAGAAGCTGGTAGACCTGATTCTGGACTATAACAGCGTGCAGGTGGATGAAGAGAACTACATGACGGAGCATTTTGCAGATACATATTTTTCCAGGGAGGACTGCGCCCGCATCGGCTACATCCGGGAGAACATTGAGCGCCTCCACAAGGACGGGGAGATCAATGAGCGGGAGCGCGCCCTGCTGATCACCTCCCTGCTTTACGCTATGGATAAGATCGCCAACACCTGCGGCCACTACGATGCCTACCGCAAGGGGGCTGCTTTTGAGCGCCATCTGGAGCTGGCCCTGCCTGTTCCGGAGGAGCAGCTGAATGCCAACAATGTGTGTTATAACCAGGATACCAACCTGCTGGCGCAGAAGATCGAGGCGGATCTGGTGTATATTGACCCGCCCTACAATTCCCGGCAATACTGCGACGCCTACCACCTATTGGAAAATGTAGCCCGCTGGGAGAAGCCTGATGTCCACGGCGTTGCAAAGAAGATGGACCGGACCGCCCTTAAGAGCGATTACTGCACCACCAGGGCGGCGGATGCATTTGAGGAGCTGATCGGGAATATCCGGGCCAGATACATTTTGCTGTCCTATAACAACATGGCGGAGAAGGGGAATGAGCGATCCAACGCCAAGATCAGTGATGAGGATATTATGCGGATTCTGGGAAAGAAGGGACAGGTTACGGTGTATTCTGAGAGCTACAAGGCATTTACCACGGGTAAGTCCGATATTAAGGAGAATGAGGAGCGCCTATTTCTGTGCAGATGCAGTGCCAAGGAGAAGGAGCTGATCCAGTCCCCCCTCAACTATACCGGCGGGAAGTTTAAGCTGCTGCCTCAGATTCTGCCCTTGTTTCCGAGGGATTTAAACCAGGTTGTCGATCTGTTCTGCGGGGGCTGCAATGTGGGCATCAATGTGGCGGCCAGCAAGGTGACCTTCAATGACACCAATGAGTGCCTGATCCGCCTGTTTGATGTGTTCGGCCGGCTGGACAAGGAGCTGGTGTTTTCCGAGATCAGCAGGATCATTGACCGGTTTGAGCTTTCCAGATCCTGGGAGAAGGGTTATAGTTATTATGAGTGCGGCAGCTCATCGGATGGGCTGGGGGCCTACAACCGCCAGCGTTTTCTGAGGCTGCGGGAAGCATTTAACGGGAAGGAGGAGCGGGACGACGAGTATTATCTCATGCTCTATGTGCTGATCGTCTACTCCTTTAACAACCAGATCCGATTTAACAGCAAGGGGCAGTTTAACCTTCCGGTGGGTAAACGTGATTTCAACCCGCGGATGCAGAAGAAGCTGTCCGCATTTATGGACAGGATTAAGAGCGGGGATTATCAGTTTATCAACCGGGATTTCCGGAAGGTCCAGCCTGAGGAATGGGGGCCGGATACATTTTTCTATGTGGACCCGCCGTATCTGATCACCACGGCCACCTACAATGAACAGAATGGGTGGACCGGGGAGGATGAGCGGGATCTGCTGGAGTATCTGGACCGGGTAGACAGCTGCGGTTCCCGGTTTGCCCTCTCCAATGTGGTGGAGAGCAGGGGCCGGGTCAACGAGATCCTGGTGGACTGGGTGAAGCGCCATAAGGGCAGATACCGGATGATTCCCCTGGATTTCAGCTATTCTAATTCCAACTACCACATCAAGGACCGTACCGGAGCCACCAAAGAGGTGCTGGTCGTCAATTACGGAGGCTGATATGGCGGAGATTTCTTTCAAGGGATACTGCTGGGCGGTGGGAACCACCAGCTACCGGACGGACCGGTTTAATCTGAATATTGAGCGGCAGCTGGCTATGATGAGCCGTTTCAGGGCCATGCCGGAGAACAGAGGGGTCTCCTGGAGCAGCAACAGCGCGTTCCAGGCGGCCTATTACAATTTCATGAAGTCCGAGGATTTTGTGAAGGGGGATGCGCCCAGGCCGGACAAGGATGCCAGGCAAAAGACGTCGGGGCTGAAGGATATCGGCCTGATGGATGAGGAGCGGCATGTGACGGAGGCGGGGAAATCCCTGCTGGCGGTGACGGAGAGCCGGAATTTCACGCCGGACAATATTCTGGAGCTGCCTAAGGACAGCTTCATCTTCTTAAAGCAGCTGTTAAAGACCTCCAATGAGGTGGATGGTAAGACTGTCCGCCCGTTTATGGTGTTCTTGTATGTGGTATCGCAGCTGGGATATCTGACGAATGACGAGTTTACCTACCTTCTGCCCCTGTGCGTGGACCTGGAGACCACGGAGCGGGTGGTGGAGGAGATCAGGCGGTGCAGAGCCGGGCAGGAGCAGTTTGACGATATTATTCTGGCGGTGCTGATGAAGAAGGAGAATTATCAGGCTGCGTTGAATCTGCTGCTGACGGAGCCGGTGACCGAGGAGCTGGTCTGCACGGTGGGGATCAACCGGAAGAGCAAGAACTACGATAAGCCATATTTCAATATATACAGGGAGCTGGAGCGGGCTGTATTTGACCGGGATGAGACTGCGCCGTTCCGCCTTTTGAAGGCCACCTTAAAGCTGACCAACGCCAAGGTGGGCGGTGCCTGGAGGAAGCTGCTGTTTAAGACCAGCACAGAGGCGGCGGTGAAGTCCAGGAAGCTGGATTCCCTGAATCCCAATCCACTGGTGACGGCGAAAGACCGGGATATGTTCAAGGAGGAATTCTTCCGGGCCATGCATCTGATCAAGGCCAAGGCCACGCTGTCGGACTATTTTGATCTGAACAGGCGGTATTTTAAGGTGACGGACGTGGTGATCTTCGAGGACGGGAAGGTGCGGCTGGATGTGCTGCCCCAGTGCTTCTTCGGCGAGGCGGCGGGGGAATTGCCGGGGTATGCATTTACCCGCAGTGCAGACCTGGAGGCGAACATCTCCCTGGAGGCCATTGCCCCCTGTTTTGCCATCCGGGAAGAACGGCTCTATGAGCTGCTGAGCAAGGCGGTGGGGCAGACGGTGACGGACAGCCGGACCGCGAAGGAGATCCTGAAGGCCCAGCGCTATGCCAGGTTTGACCGTCTGGTGGAGAAACGGTTTACCGCCAAGGCACTGGTGGAGCTGATGGGAATGATGGAAAGACGCCAGGATGGGGAGATCCACCGTCTGGTGACAGACAATGCGGATATTCCCACCATTTACGAATATATTACAGCAGTGGCCTGGTACCGCTTAAGCGGCTGCAAGGGCAATGTGCTGGAGTTTATGAACCTGTCCCTGGAGGCGGATCTGCTGCCCAGGACCCACGCCGGCGGGGGCGAGGCGGATATCGTGTGGAAATATGAGGAGACGGCGGATTATCCGGCCCACACCCTGTTAATCGAGGCCACGCTGTCGGATAAATCAGGGCAGAGGCGCATGGAGATGGAGCCGGTGTCCAGGCATCTGGGCGATTACCGGCTGGCCAGCGGGGAGGAGGAGGCATACTGTGTGTTTACCTCCACCAATGTGAACTACAATGTAATCTCAGACTTCCGCCTGCGCAAAGACATGGTGTATTACAGCCCGGACGGCGCCAGGAATGTAAAGGGGCTGAAGATTCTGCCGCTGTATACGCAGCAGATTGCGGATCTTCTCCGGGCATCTGCAACCTACGGCCAGATTTACGGAATGTTTGCCAGGGCGTATGAGTCGGAGGAGGAGCCGAAGCCGTGGTATGAGCGGGAGATTGCGGCGGTGTGCAGAAACGGGAGCCTGTAGTGGGCTGGGAAGGATATGAGGGCGGCTGCAGCGGATGCAGGGCGCTTCCCGGAGCGGGCAGCAGAAGCCGGCCCAGAGCCCTCACTGGTCCGGAGCGCAGGCCAGGCAAGAACAGAGAGAGGAGAGACTATGCCATATCAGATCAGACTTGCTTGCAACTATTATGAGGAAACAGCGGAGCTGGTCCGCCAGGGAAAGATTGACATTGATGCCTTCAAATACCCCTCCCTTGGGTTCCAGATGAAGGTATTTGACGATCCCACGATGGAGACGTATGAGCGTTGGATTCAGGAGACCCAGAGGCTGCGCCCGGTGATGATTCATGGGCTGGGGCAGCGGGGCAATGATATTGGGGCAGAGGATTTCCGGGAGAAGTTCAGCCCTGACACAGCCCGGCGTATCTTCAGCCTGGCTGGAGTGAAGGGGGCTTCCCTGCATCTGTGCGGCGGGGATACCGGTTATACAGCGGCCCGGCGGAAACAGATCATACTGGATAATATTTCTTTTCTAAAGGATTCCCTGGGTAAGCTGGAGTTTTTATCCCTGGAAAATGTGGACGGCAATCCATTTTCGGACCTGTTTTATAATGATGTGTGTGTACAGCCGGACTTTATCCGGGAGATTGTGGAGGAGGCGGATGTTGACTTCCTGCTGGATATCAGCCACGCCTACGGTTCAGCCACACAGCTGGATATGGATGTGAGGGAGTATATCAGCCGCCTGCCCCTGAACCGGCTGTATGAAATCCATATCAACGGGTGGATGCGCACGGAAACCGGGCTGATGGCCCACACCAAGATCCACCCGGAGGGATACAAGCTGCTGGGGGAGGTGGTGGAGCACTGCTGGAAGGGCGGGGAGGCGGCCGGTTGTTCAGGGACGCGCTACGTCACTCTGGAGTATGGCCGGGGAGATGACAGGCTGAAGGCCGGGATTCCGCTGATGAGGGAAGGCCGGATCAATGAGCTGGCAATGGAAGAGATGACTGAGCAGATTGCAAATCTGAATATGCTGCTGCGGTCTTAACGTGGTCTTAATGCAGTCATAAAGTTTAACGAAGGAACGGCAATATATGAAGGAGCGTTTTCGATTCAGCTCATTCATATACTGCCGTCCTTTTTTTGCGGTGGCTACAGGCGCTTGCCAGGAAAGCTTTCCACCATGTCAGTACATAGCTCCGCCAGAGACAGGTCACTGCCTCTTGGGCCGATCAGCGTGGTGCCAAGGGGAACGTCATATTGTTCCACCAGGGGCAGCGTAATCTGGGGCGTGCAGGACAGGGGCGAAACGCAGAGAAGGGAGGTGGACTGCAGGCGGGTGGCGTTGATCTCCTCCAGCGGAGCACTTCTGAGTGGGGCAACAGAGGCGGCGGTGGGCATGCACAGGACGCAGTCCTCGGACAGCAGCTGATCCAGGCGGTCTATGATGCGCCGGCGCTGCTCATAGGCTGCCCTGTATTCCCGCAGCGTGATGGTGGAGGCCCATTCCAGCCGTTCCTTGGGGCCGCGGGACAGGCGGGGACGGTATTTCCTGATCCAGCCGCCATAGCTTTCCCACACCTCGTAGCCCTGGATAATGCGGAATATTTCCACCCATTGATCCAGCCCCTCAGGACATACGGTGACATTCTCCACAGAGGCCAGGCGGCCCCCGATGTGTTCCACAGCGGGCTTCAGAGCCTGGGCCACGTCCTGGTTGACCGCGCCGAAGCAGTCTGCGGCCACCAGCAGCTTCCTGAAGGAAGTCTTTTTCTTGTCCTCGCCCAGCATGACCCGGGCCACACGTTTGAAGGTGCCGGGGCTGCTGCTGACGAATCCCAGCACATCCATGCTTGCGCAGTAGGGCGCCTCGCCGTCAGAGGGAACCCGCTTATAGGTGGGGCGCATCCCAAGGACCCCGTTGTAGCTGGCAGGTACCCGGACAGAGCCAAGGCAGTCGCTGCCCAGGGCAAAATCAACCAGTCCGCCTGCCGTGGCCGCCGCGGAGCCGCTGGAAGATCCGCCGGTAAAACGCCTTGGGTCATGGGGATTGAAGGGGGAACCGTAATTCCAGTTTTCGCCGCTGATGCTGAAGCACAGCTCGTCGCAGATGGTTTTGCCCACAAGGTCAGCGCCTTCATCCAGCAGGCGGGCCACAATGCTGGTGGTAAATTCATCGGGGCCATGGGTGCGGAGCCAGTCAGGATGGCCGTTGCCGCAGGTGCTTCCCAACACCTTAAAGACATCCTTGATTGCAAATACCAGGCCGGACAGAGCGCCGCTGCCGGAACCCTGCAGAGCAATGTGGTTCTCTCTGACAAAGGCCTGTAGCACGTCATAAGGCGGTTCAGGGGAAACGCTGAGTCTTGGGTTATTCAGCATGTTAATTGAAAGCATATGGAAATTCCTCCTTTTCCTGTGATAGTGGTGAATTCTGACGGGACTCAATAGATATGTATGATGTCAAGTATAAGGAAATCAGCGTTCAATGTCATTGGAAGAAGTTACAGATTGGGGCCGGATTGATTGTGCGCCAAGCCCAAGCAGCCCGGGCAGACTGCCTCAGGCGCGTTCCAGCTTCAGCGCCAGCAGCGCCACCTGGTATTCCAGCATCCTGGACGGACTGGTAAAATCGTCCTTTAAAATGTCCTTTATCTTATCCAGCCGGTAGATGTAGGTATTGCGGTGGATGTACATGCATTTGGCGGCCTCGGTTATATTACCCGACACGGAAAAATAGGTATCCAGGGTCTGCAGAAGCCGGGTTCCGTTTTCTTTGTCATAGGAGATCAGCCCGCCCAGACATTTTCTTCCAAATTCGGACAAATGCTGCCGGTCTATATTTTTGTCCAGCAGATGCAGCACCGCGTAGTCTTTTACACAGACGATGGGATGCCTGGAACCGGAGTCCCGGAACAGCCGGACGGTCTGCTGCACCTCGGCAAATGCATCCGAGATCTGGGTGATGCCGGTTACATCGCCGATGACCACCACCAGGGGACTCCCTGTGAAATAGGGGGCCAGGCCCTCGTGCAGGTCCTCGGCCAGCCGGCGCACTTTCTTTTCGTGGGCCTCGGGATCATCACAGGCCTCTAACAGCAGGATCGTCTGGGTACTGTGGGGGATACAGATGGCCGTCACGTCCGACTGCCGGGCAATCTGTTTGCACAGCTCCACACAGCGTTTGGACTGCGCGTTCAGCTGCTGCTGGTTCATCAGCCGGTCCTCAGGGGCGCTCCAGTCATAGCGGATCAGCATACAGCAGTATTTGCTCTTTAGATTGAGGCCGTGTAATTCAGCCAGGGAGCGGATGGCGGCCAGGGATTCAATGTTGCCTGACAGCAGGTCATCGAAAAAGTCCCGTTTGATCCTGACCTTGATCTCCTCCAGCTCCCTGGCGCGCAGGCGCTCGATGGCCACGCTCAGCGCTACCTGTTCCAGGGCGATATAGTCGGTGGAATCCAGGGTTCTGGCTGTCTCCCACACCAGGATATAGCCGTATACATCACTGTCATAAGCCGGGACCGGCATGATCCGGCATATGACATGCTGCCCGCCCGGCAGGCAGAGCTGTCTGGTGATGGTCTTGCGGAACTGATCCAGGGACTCGGGCATACTGTCCGTGAATTCCGGGGGCAGCACAGCGGATTTGTGGCGGATGGAGATCACCTCATTGACTGGAATGGGGTTCTGGGGACAATCTTCCAGGCAGAGCAGGCGCCAGCTGCTGTCGAAGATCAGGATGGGATTACAGAGAAAGCCCACCGCGATGCGCGCAATCTCATTCAGCCGCCCTGATTTCAGGGTTGCCTTGGTCAATTCCCTGTGTATTACCAATGCCTGTTCCATCCTGTTTCTGTCCGAAAGGTTGATATTCCTGTTCACAAGAGAGCTGATGGTGGATAAGGAATAGCCAAAGGGGAGCTGAATCAGCGGAAAATCCAGATCCTCCGCCTCCTCCACCATGCAGGAGGGAAAACCGGCCAGATAACGGTTGATCTTGATCCCCAGCCCAGAGCAGCCGATCTCCGACAGCCTTCTGACAACCTTTCTCTGCAGGGCTTCATCATCTTTAAAGATATAACCCGTGGACAGCAGGAATTCGCCCGTAGCCAGCCAGTCAAATGTATCAGGATTGTCCATGATGTTGGTGCAGGAGATCTCATTGCCAACCCCTCCTGCGCCCGCCACCAGCCGGATCTCTTTTATGTCGGCTGTTTTCAGCAAATCAGCGATTGTGTACATAGCCTGTTCCTCCTTGTATAGTCAATATAACTACCATATTTTGATTTCACTAAAATGTCAAGATGTTTACAAGCTGTTAAAAGATACTTGACATGCTCTGTTTTATCGTATAATATCTTGTTTTGGATTATACAGATGATGAAATGTACGGAGGATATAGGGAAATGCTGGGTAATATAACCATATTTTTTATTATAGAAATGATCGGGACAGTGGCATTCGCCTCATCGGGGGCCATGGTGGCGATCAAGAAGGAGCTGGATCTGCTGGGGGTTGTGGTGCTGGGGGTGACCACGGCTGTGGGCGGCGGAATGCTGCGGGACATGATCCTGGGAAATGTTCCCCCAGCCCTTTTCACCAACCCGGTCTATGTGATCGCAGGATTTCTGACTGTGCTGGCCCTCTTTGCGGTGGTCAGGCTGAACCAGAGGATATTGGAGAGCCGTTCCATTGAGATGTATGAAAAGGTGATGAATATCTTTGATGCTGTGGGACTGGGCGCATTCACTGTAACCGGAATCAACACCGCGGTCATGGCCGGATACGGAGATTATCATTTTCTGGCAGCATTTCTGGGAGTGCTCACCGGTGTGGGCGGCGGTGTGCTGCGGGATATCATGGCAGGACAGACGCCCTACATCCTGCGGAAGCATTTTTATGCCTGTGCGTCCATCATCGGCGCCATCACCTATGTGACCCTTCTGGGGATGACGGATATTGACCTGGCGGTGGTGGTCAGCGCCTGCCTGGTGGTGGTGATCCGGCTGCTGGCCACGCGGTACTGCTGGAATCTGCCCAAGGCCACCAGGAAGGTGAAGGGGGAGGCTGCGGACCAGGCGGATCAAACAGAATAGCGGTTATATAGCGGTTATATAGAAGCAGCGGACATTTCCATGATGTGAATGTCCGCTGCTTTTTAAAATTTTGGATATTGTGCAAAATGATGGATTATAATGTGTAAACATATTTTGCATTATTACATTTTCATGATATAATACAGAAAAATACAGAAAGAGGAACCGTTGGGATATGGGGAGGGATTTAAAGGGCATGAAACAGCTTTTTGGGCTGGGGGCATTTAAGAATGCCCCCATTCGTAAGAAGTTGATATTATCCACATGGCTGGTGGCAATTGTGCCGATCGTGGTTACATTTGCAGTGGTCTTTTTTGTGTTTGCCAACACGGGGGCTGAGAGTGCCAGGCGCCAGGCCCAGCTGCTGCTGGACAAGACCGTGGAGGAGATGGACGGGTATTACAACCAGGCCCTGGAGAGCCTGGGGTTCATGGTGACGGATATGAATGTGCAGACAGCCATTGATAATTATGTGGCAGGCACCTATAAAGAGCAGCTTGACCTGCGTGATTTCCTGAGGAACAGGCTTGCCAATGCGTCCACGGTGGGGAGAAGGACAGCCGCCATATCCATCTATATCAGAGAGGTGGATAAGACATATTCCAGGGATTTTTCGGACCAGTCGCTGTCCAAGATATATGGGGGAGTGCCCTGGTTTGAAGATCTGCTGTCAGGCCGGGAGGCCTTTGTGCAGACCGAAGGGGTATCGGTACAGGACCAGAGGCCTGTATGGATTCTGGCGTCCAACATCATCAGCGTGCGCAACGGGGAGGTGCTGGGCCTGGTCTATATGGAGCTGGATCAGCAGGCCATGGTTCAGCCTTTTTACGATCTGGTGTCCGGGGACGGAGATGCCATTGTGTTTGCAGGAAACCGGATTATCTCAGAACATGACCGGACAGAGGGGCATTTCGTGTCCCTGTACTCCTATTCCAGGATGTTTAACAGCCAGGTGGAATACAGGCTTCAGATGAATGAGCTGCGCCAGGGCTATACGGCGGCTTTTGTATACTTTATTGCCGGTATGGCAGTGCTGGTGCTTCTGATCTACCTGATGGATAAAAGGCTGGCGGACTGGGTGGCCGGCAGGATCATACGGCTGGGGGAGGCCACCAGACGGATTGCCGCAGGAGATCTGGATGTGGAGGTTAAGGACGGGCTGAAGGATGAGCTTGGAGAACTTGCGCGCAGTTTTAACACCATGGCAAGGGATATGAAACAGCTGATTGAGAATGAGTACCTGGTGAAAATCGAGAGCCAGCAGGCAACCCTGCGCGCCCTTCAGAGCCAGATTAATCCCCACTTTGTATACAATACGCTGGAGAGCGTTTCCATGATGGCCCTGGTCAGGGATCACTATGAGATCGTAGATATGACCCAGGCATTTTCCATGATGATGCGCTATTCCATGGAGCCGTCCCCGCTGGTAACGGTGCAGGAGGAATTGGAAAATGTTAGGAATTATGTAACCATCCAGAAAATCCGTTTTCCGGACCGCTTTCTTATGGAGTACCAGGTGGAGGAATCATGCCGGCAGGAAAAGCTGCCCAGGCTTACCATGCAGCCCTTGGTGGAAAACGCGTTCCGGCATGGGTTCGATGAAACGCCCAACCACAAACGGATTCTGGTTTCCATATGCAGGCGGAGGGGATTTCTGGAGCTGAGGATATTTAATGACGGGACCACAGTTTCCCATGAGCGGCTTGCTAGGGTGCGCCTGCTGCTGGACCCGGACTGTCAGGAAAATACCATGGACTGCTATGCGCTGCGCAATTTAAGCCGGAGGCTGAGGCTTTTGTTCGGGGGAAAGAGCCGGGTGACCCTGCGTTCCGGGGCAGGGACCGGAACCATCGTGTCGCTGAGGATTCCACTGGAGAGGGGGGAGGATGAGAATGAAACGGATTCTGGTATGTGAGGATGAGGTTTTAATACGCAAAGGGATCTGCAAAATCGTGGAAAGTGTGTGCCAGGATGCCCAGATTCAGGAGTGCGATAACGGGATGGAGGGCTATAAAGCCATCGCAATGTGGGAACCCCATGTGGTGATTACGGATATCCGTATGCCTGTGATGGATGGTCTGACGATGATTGAAAAGGCCCAGGATGACGGGGCGCAGTGCAGCTATGTGATCATCAGTGCGTACCGGGATTTTGAATACGCCAGGACAGCCATCCGCTGCGGGGTGCGGGAATATCTCCTAAAGCCCTTGAACCGTTTTGAGGTGACTGCCTGTCTGGAGCGGCTGCTGGATATAAAGGCAGAGGTGAAGGCGGCAGGCAGCACAACGGCAGAGACGGCGGATGACGGGGGAAGTATTGGCAAGGCGATCCACTACATAGAGAATCATTTTTACAGCAGTATTAGCCTGGAGGAGGTGAGCCAGGCGGTCAATATGAATACGGCTTATTTTTCCACGCTGTTTAAGAAACAGACCGGAAAAAAATACATTGATTATGTGACGGACCTGCGCATGGAAAAGGCGCGCAATCTGATTCTCAACACGGACTTAAAGATTGGAGCCATTGCGGAGATGGTGGGGTATGGGAGCACAAAGCATTTTACAAGGATCTATAAGGAAAAATTTGGTACAACACCAAACGCAGACCGTTGATATAGACAAAAAAATAACAAATAGCAGCTGAAAACTATAAAAATAGCACTAAAACCAAAATTTATGTCCCTTCAACTTTGGAGGGACTTTGTTTATAATTTAAGTACGGTATTTGAAACGGGACGATATGGTCCGCAGCACAGGCTGCGCAAAGAAGAGGAGGTATTTCATGAGAAAAACACTTGCGGTTATGATGTCGGCGCTGATGGTGGGAGGATTGGCTCTCAGCGGCTGCGGAGGCGGTCAGACATCCGCCACGGCTGCGGCCACGGAGGCGGCTAAGACAGAGGCAGACAAGACAGAGGCGGCTAAGACAGAGGCGGCAGAATCATCTGCTTCGGGGGAACAGGTGACAATTACAATCAGCAACTGGCTGGAGGCGGAGGAGGCCACATCGGCAATCTTCAAGGAGATGCTGGATGATTTCATGGCTGAGAATCCGGACATCAAGGTGGAGTCCCAGGCCATTCCCTTTAACCAGTACAAGGACCAGGTCCTGATTGCAGGTACTTCAGGCAATGCAGCTGACGTGATTATGGGCAATTCGCAGATGATGAGCGCGTTTAACGGGGCCGGCATCCTGGCGGAGCTGGATTCCCTGGCTTCCAAGGATGTGCTGGATGATATCTATCCAGGCTATCTCTCCGGTACGACATATGGCGGCAAGGTAAAGGCACTGTCATGGGCGCCTCACCCCATTGCCATGTATTACAACAAGGATTTATTTACCAAGGCGGGCCTGGATGCCCAGAAGGCACCTGCCACCTGGGAGGAGATGACAGAGGCAGCCAAGGCAGTAGCAGCCCTTGGCAAGGACGATTCCGGCAACACCATCTACGGCCTGGGGATTCCCACCGGTAAGGTTGCCCATACAGGAACTGTATTTAACGGTATCTTCTATACCTTCGGCGGACATTTTGTAGATGGGAACGGTGTGGTAGACCTGAATAATGAGGGCAATGTGGCAGCTCTGACCTGGACCAAAGAGCTGGTGGATGCCAAGGTGATTCCCGCAGGACTTGAAATCAAGGATTTACGCGGACTGTTCGCATCCGGTCAGATTGGCATTATATTTGACGGGGATATGGGCCGCGGCGCCTTTAGGGCCAGCAGCGGAATCGGCGAGGAATTCGATGCAAAGATGGGAATAGCCATTATACCGGCTGGGGAGACAGGCAGAAGTGAAACTGTGTATACGGAGCATCAGCTGGCCGTATTTGAGAAATCAGAGAACAAGGAAGCAGCCATCCGTCTGGTAGAGTACCTGATCGGCAAGGATGCAATGTTAAAATACCACAAATCCAATGCGGTTCTCTCAGCAAGGAAATCCATTGCAACCCTTCCTGAGATGAATGAAGATTATTTTATGGAGGTATTTAATAAACAGTCTGAGACAGCCAGCCCCCTTCCTGCAACCAACGCGATGTTTGACAATGCCATGAACGAGGTGACAAAGGCAATAGAGCGTATTGTTGTCAACAATGAGGACATTGCAACAGTGCTGGAGGAAACCAATTCTACCATCAAGGAGATGTATGGACAGTAATTAGAACGTGAATTCAGAAGTCAGGAAGCATCAGTCTGAATCAGGAGCGGCTGCAGATCATCCTGCATCCGCTCCACTTTTATCAATGGGAGGTTAGCATGGGAACAAAGAAAAAAGTCAACTGGTTTATGGTGATGCTTCTGGTGCCTGCAGTGGCTATGCTGATGGTCACCATCATCATACCTGTTTTTGTTGTAATTGGAATGAGTTTTTATCACTACAACCTGCTGGACATGAACAATATCACTTGGAACAATTTTGGCAACTACAAGGCTGTGTTTAAGGATATGGAGTTTATACGCACCTTTGGGCGCACCCTGGTCTATGTGTGCAGTACAGTTGTGTTCCAGTTTTTTATCGGCCTGGGCGTTGCGCTCCTGCTCAACAGCAAAAACCTGAAGGGGAGAAAGCTGTTCCGCAGCCTCTTATTCCTTCCATGGACCATCCCCTCCCTGGTGGTGGCAGTTACCTGGATGTTCATATTCCAGCCCCAGTACGGCGTTGTGAACTATCTTCTGAATCTGGGGGATTTCAGTGTGCTCGGCAGCCCAAAGACAGCCATGATGGGCGTGGTCATATCTGCGGTGTGGAAGCAGATGCCCCTTATGATGATCATGCTTTTATCCGGGCTCCAGACGGTGCCCGAGGATCTGAAGGAGGCGGCTGAGATAGACGGGGCCACCGGAGTGCAGAAGTTCTTATGTATCACGGTCCCCTGCATCATGCCTGTTGTAAAGACAGTGACCCTCACCTCCATTGTGTCCAATTTCCAGATGTTTGTGCTGTTCTTCACCATGACAGGAGGAGGCCCGGTGAGAGCGACAACCACCTTGCCGCTGTACACCTATGAGACCGCGTTCTCAGGCTTTAACCTGGGTAAGGGCGCTGCCATCGGCGTGTGCTGGCTGGTGTTCCTGATTATTTTCTCCACTGTTTACAACAAGGTCCTTTCCGCCAAAGAAGTGGAATATTAAGGAGGTGCGCAGATGAAAAAGAAAACCTGGCAGTCTATTCTCAAATATGCATCGATTGCAGCCATTACCATATGCTTTGTTTTTCCCATATACTGGATGCTGCTCACCTCCATCAAACCCAATGAGGCCATATTAAAGCTTCCGCCCCAGTTTGTCCCGGTGACCACCACCATGGCCAATTACAGGGGGATACTGACGGACGGCAAGTTCCTTATATTCTACAGGAACAATGTGATTGTATCGGGAATTACCACCCTGGTGACCTTGATCCTGGCGGTGTTGGCGGCCTATTCATTTTCCAGATACCGTTTCAGGGGCAGCAAGTTTGTGATGATGCTGTTTCTGTCCACCCAGATGTTCCCGGCCATGACGCTGCTCATAGCCCTTTACAATATGTACTTCCGCCTGGGGCTTTTGAATACCTACACGGCTCTGGTGCTGGCCTGCTCCACCAACGCGCTTCCCATGTCGGTGTGGATTCTCAAAGGATTTTTTGACACCATATCCAAGTCCCTGGAGGAGGCGGCTTATATTGACGGCTGTTCCAAGGGAAGGACGCTGGTACAGGTCATCCTGCCCCTGGTAAAGCCGGGAATCCTGGCCGTGGGGTTGTACTCCTTCCTGATTTCCTGGGAAGATTTCCTCTGGGGCCTGACCCTGGTCAACAAGACCGAGATGCGCACCCTTGCCTCAGGTATCGCCATGACCTATCTGGGCGAGTACAACTATGACTGGGGAAGGGTTATGGCAGCAGCGGTGGGCGCAGCCATTCCCATTCTGATTATATTTATCTTTTTGCAGAAATACATGATCGCGGGCCTTACCGCCGGGGCGGTTAAGGAGTAGGTTTGAGAAATGGAGGAAGTTATGAAACAGAGGCAGAATATTGTGTTTTTCTTCTCCGACCAGCAGCGGGCGGACACCCTGGGCTGCAATGGGCAGCCATTGCCGGTTACACCGTGCCTGGACCGGTTTGCATGTGAGGACGCGGTGAACTTTTCCAATACATTTACGCCCCAGCCGGTGTGCGGTCCGGCCAGAGCCATGCTCCAGACCGGGCTGTATCCAACCCAGACCGGCTGCTACCGCAATGCGGTCGCCCTTCCTCTGGCGCAGAAAACCCTGGCCCTTTACCTGCGTGAGGACGGATACCGGGTGGCTTATGTGGGGAAATGGCATCTGGCTTCGGATGAGCATGAGAACCACTATGAAACCATACCGGTTCCCATGGAGCGGCGGGGCGGATATGATGATTACTGGATGGCTGCGGATGTGCTGGAGTTTACATCACATGGCTATGGCGGCTATGTGTTTGACAAGGATGATAACAAACAGGAATTCACAGGATACAGGACAGACTGCCTGACAGACCACGCGGTCCGTTATATAGAGGAGTATGACAGGGAAGAGCCGTTTTTTCTGATGGTTTCCCATATTGAGCCCCACCATCAGAATGACAGGGGAGACTATGAGGGGCCGGAGGGGAGTAAGGAGCGGTTCGGAGATTTTGTACCTCCGCCTGACCTGGAGCCTGGGAAGGGGGACTGGGAGAAATTCTACCCGGACTACCTGGGCTGCTGCAATGCCCTGGATGCCAATTTCGGCCGAGTGATTGACGCGCTGAAGAAAAAGGGGATCTATGGGCAGACCATGGTAATCTATGCCAGCGACCACGGCTGCCATTTCCGCACCCACACGGACGAGGTGGCGGAAAACGGTTATGATGACTATAAGCGCAACAGCTTTGAGGGAACCATCCATGTGCCTATGCTGATCAAAGGGGAGGGTTTTGGTAAGGGGGTAAAGGAAGAACGGGTGGTCAGCCTTTTGGACCTGCCCAGGACCATTCTGACAGCGGCCGGGATCGAAACTGACAAACTGAATCTCCAGGGTCGGCCGCTCCAGCAGGTGTCTGCCCCTGACTGGGAGGAGGAGGTCTATATACAGATCAGCGAAAGCTTTGTGGGCAGGGCCTTGCGCACCAGGCGGTATAAATATGTGGTATATGCACCTGAGGTTAACCCATGGACGGAAAGCGGCAGCCCTGTTTACAGGGAGAAATATCTGTTTGATCTGGAATATGATCCGCTGGAGAAGAAGAATCTCGTTGGAGATGCTGGGTATGGGGATGTGAAGGAGAGGCTGAGGGGACGGCTGTTGGAGTTGGGGGCCAAGGCTGGGGAGTCCTTTTGTGTTGAGGGTAATTGAGTGTTGTGTGGAAGGAAGGGTATAGCTGTTTCTGGTGTGGAATATGCCATGAAAGGGTTATGCCCTTTTTTGAGTATGGCAATGACAAAAGAATAACTGTTAAACAGTGGGCAGCCTGAGCACATCAACTATTGAAATAGTCGTTACTGAACGACACGCAGTCGTGTGAAAAAATGAAAGAAGTGAAACGTTTCC
>OKVW01000572.1_pt1 | contig 20889 bp, 22 predicted proteins | sample 1606991 | NCBI WGS metagenome assembly OKVW01 (sample SAMN03281021, study PRJEB24777) | human gut metagenome | isolation source: fecal sample PR177 from 1 month old male Malay infant, vaginal delivered...
CTACCCAGATACTTGTTGATCGTTTTGGCTTTTGCCGGGGACTCAACGATGACAAGAGCTTTACCCATATTCACCTTTACCTAATTTGATTCTTCCAGGAATGCGTCGCACGTTGATTCACCTTCCACTGGCGACGAGACACGGATATGGTCCCTGCGTCTGCGGATATCAACCCCTTGTACTGACTCTGTGCAATAAATAGTCAGGTGACTGAGTTAACAGGTTTTTTCACACAGAAGCGCTATAGCACGACGGAAATTCGGTCGAATGTCAAGCAAATCTGTTGCCAGATTGACGAAAGCGTCACACTGTACCTGATAAAATTCGTTACGCAACTTTATTAGCATGCAAAACCAAATCCCGCCAGTAACCAAAGGTTGACATCGCCCCGCGCACTCTCAGGGAATATTTGCCCAAAACCGCCGCACAGCGTAGACTAATGTCCTTGTTTAAGGAGTAAAAAATGCACAAAGAGACACAACCTATCGATCGCGAAACGCTGTTGATTGAAGCCAACAAAATCATTCGTGAGCATGAAGATACGCTGGCGGGAATTGTCGCCACGGGTGTGACTCAGCGAAATGGCGTGTTGATCTTCAGTGGGGATTACTTTTTAGACGAGCAAGGTTTACCGACGCCAAAGAGCACAGCCGTGTTCAATATGTTTAAACATCTGGCACATGTACTTTCTGAAAAGTATCACCTGGTTGATTAAAGCAAAACGCGAGGCCCTGGACCTCGCGTTTTTTGTTGACGTTTCTGCTGTTACAGGAGCGGTTTTTGTCCCCGCTGCCACCAGCGCAGTAACAGACGATCGGCGCTTTCTGCCGCGCTGCCCGTAAAGCGATCCATCAGTTTTTTACGCTGTAAGTAGCGTACGTTCATAACGTCGTGCCCTTCCATCAGAGACAGAATCACCTCGTCACTGGTATTAACTTCATCAATGAGTCCTTTCTCCAGCGCCTGCTGCCCGTACCAGTGTTCACCGGTAGCGACCTGCTCGATATCCAGCGTCGGACGCATGCGATGAACGAAATCTTTAAACAGATGATGCGTTTCGTTCAAATCTTCACGAAATTTCTGCCGCCCTTCTTCGGTATTCTCGCCCAGCAGCGTCAGCGTACGCTTATACTGCCCGGCAGTGTGCAGTTCGATATCAATATCCTTTCCTTTCAGGAAACGGTTAAAGTTCGGGATCTGCGCGACCACGCCAATGGAGCCAATAATCGCAAAGGGCGCCGAGACAATTTTATCCGCCACGCAGGCCATCATATAGCCTCCGCTGGCGGCAACTTTATCCACCGTAACGGTAAGCGGGATGTGCTTATCACGTAAGCGCTGGAGCTGAGAGGCGGCAAGGCCGTAGCCGTGAACAACCCCTCCCGGGCTTTCCAGACGCACCACCACCTGATCCTGTGGCTTTACTACCGCCAGTACAGCCGTCACTTCTTCGCGTAACGCGCTGACTTCATGGGCGTCCATGCTGCCTTTAAAATCCAGCACCCAGACGCGCGGCTTTTCTTCGCCACCGCTTTCCCCTTGCTTCGCTTTCGCTTTTGCCGCTTTCGCCTCCAGCTTATGCTTTTTCTTTTGCGCCTTGTGCCAGAGTTTCTGTTGATGGGCATCCAGCATTGCCACCGCCAGTTCCTCTTTCATCTCTTTATAGTGTTCGCTGAGGTTGGTGACCCGCAGCTCACCGCGCTGGCGCTTACGCTGAGCAACATTCACGATAATGATGGCAATCACCGCGATAGCCAGCACAACGGTCACGATTTTCGCCAGAAACAACCCATATTCAGACAATAATTCCACGCGTCCCACCTTGGTTAAACAACTGAATCTCGGCTCAGTGTACATCAGGCACCATGCGCCGTCTCGCTGGATGTGCGGGGGCAGGAAAGTATGACAAAGTGTTCATTTTAGGCCGTTATCGCCCTTGGCTGATTGAAATATGGCGGGGTTTCAGGCATAAACCCGACACCCCAACGAGAAGCAGAGCGACCCGTCATGTCGCCGAGGAGTGACCGTGCATTATCAACCGAAGCAGGATCTTTTGCAGGATCGCATCATTCTTGTGACCGGCGCCAGTGATGGCATCGGTCGTGAAGCCGCCCTGACCTACGCGCGCTACGGCGCCACTGTTATTTTACTGGGGCGTAACGAAGAAAAATTACGCCATGTTGCCGGGCTGATTTCAAAAGAGACTGGCCGCCAGCCTCAGTGGTTTACACTCGATTTGTTAACCTGCACTGCCGAAACATGCCAGCAACTCGCTCAACGCCTCGACGGACAATATCCGCGTCTGGACGGCGTCTTGCATAATGCAGGATTGCTGGGGGAGATCTGCCCGATGAGCGAACAGAACCCGCAGGTCTGGCAGCAGGTGATGCAGGTCAACGTCAACGCGACGTTTATGCTCACCCAGGCGTTACTTCCTTTATTACTTAAGTCAGATTGCGGGTCGTTAGTCTTTACCTCATCAAGCGTAGGCCGGGAGGGACGCGCAAACTGGGGCGCCTATGCTGCGTCTAAATTTGCCACCGAAGGCATGATGCAGGTGCTGGCGGATGAATATCAGAATCGCCCGCTGCGCGTGAACTGTATCAACCCAGGCGGTACACGTACCGGCATGCGCGCCAACGCATTTCCAACGGAAGATCCGCAAAAACTCAAAACCCCCGCCGATATTATGCCGCTGTATCTGTGGCTGATGGGCGATGACAGCCGCCGTAAAACCGGCATGACCTTCGATGCCCAACCGGGCCGCAAACCAGGAATCGCCCAATGAGCGAAGAACGTTATCAGCAGCGCCAACAGCGCGTGAAGGACCGGGTTGACGCCCGTGTCGCCCAGGCTCAGGACGAGCGCGGTATCGTGATTGTCTTCACCGGCAACGGTAAAGGGAAAACCACTGCCGCCTTTGGCACCGCAACGCGGGCAGTGGGTCACGGTAAAAAGGTCGGCGTGGTGCAGTTTATCAAAGGCACATGGCCCAACGGCGAACGCAATCTGCTTGAACCGCATGGGGTTGAGTTTCAGGTGATGGCTACCGGCTTTACCTGGGAGACGCAAAACCGCGAAGCCGACACCGCAGCCTGTCTGGCAGTCTGGGAGCACGGCAAACGCATGCTTACCGATCCGCAGTTGGATATGGTGGTGCTGGACGAGCTGACCTATATGGTGGCGTATGACTATCTGCCGCTTGAAGAGGTGATAACCGCGCTGAACAGCCGACCGTCTCACCAGACGGTGATCATTACCGGTCGCGGCTGCCATCGGGACATTCTCGAGCTGGCCGATACGGTCAGTGAGCTACGCCCGGTTAAACATGCCTTTGAAGCAGGCGTTAAAGCCCAGATGGGTATCGACTATTAAAAAAGGCCCCGAGGGGCCTTTTATATTTCAGTATGCAGAGTTAACCGTTATTACGCCCGCCAGTACGACGACCGCCGCTCATCTGGCTGTGACGCTTAACCGCTCGACGGATCTGGTTCGCCTTCATGCGACGGCGGTCTTTTTCCACCGCCACTTTGGAGGTGGTTTCCGGCTCCAGCTCCACCAGCTCACGCAGGTAGTTGGTCTGAGCAAGATCCAGTTCCGTCCAGCCACCACGCGGCAGACCTTTTGGCAGTGGAATATCACCATAACGCACACGGATCAATCGGCTCACCTGCACGCCAACGGCTTCCCACAAACGACGCACTTCACGGTTGCGCCCTTCCGTCAGCGTCACGTTGTACCACTGGTTAATCCCTTCACCGCCGCTGAACTTGATGGTTTTAAACGCCGCCGGGCCATCTTCCAGTTGTACGCCACGGCTCAGGTCGCGCAGCTTCGCATCATCCACCTGACCAAACACGCGTACCGCGTATTCACGTTCAACTTCACGGCTCGGGTGCATCAGGCGGTTAGCCAGTTCACCATCGGTTGTAAACAGCAACAGACCACAAGTATTCACGTCCAGACGCCCTACGGCAATCCAGCGCGCGCCGCGCAGTTTCGGTAGGCGATCGAACACAGTCGGGCGACCTTCCGGGTCGTTACGCGTACACAATTCACCTTCCGGCTTGTAATAAGCCAGAACGCGGCAAATTTGTTCCGCTGACTCTTTCACTGAAATCAGGTGACCGTCGATACGAATTTTCAGACCAGGGGTGACTTCAACGCGATCGCCAAGCGTGGCAATTTTACCGTCTACGCTGACGCGACCTGCTGCAATAATGGATTCAATTTCACGGCGAGAACCGTGGCCAGCACGCGCCAGCACTTTCTGTAACTTTTCGCTCATAGAGCTTCCTTCAGTGTCGCCTTCACAGGCGTCGAACAGGAGAATCAATGGCGCTGGTACAGCGCCATTTTAAGGCCGCACAGTATACAGAGTTACGCCCTTATAAGAAAGGTTTAACGTCGCCAACGCCCTCGCGCAGGACAACCGGCGAATCATCGGTTAAATCAATGACCGTTGTCGGCTGCTGGCCCAGATAGCCGCCGTGGATAATCAGATCCACCTGCTTTTCCAGACGATCTTTAATCTCTTCCGGATCGGATTCGGTAAACTCACTGCCCGGCAGCATCAGCGACGTGGACAGCATCGGTTCGCCAAGCGCCTGCAGCAGTTCAAGCGCAATCGGGTTTGACGGCACGCGAAGACCGATGGTTTTACGTTTTTCCTGTAATAAACGACGTGGCACCTCTTTGGTTCCCTTCAGAATGAAGGTGTAGTTGCCCGGCGTGTTGTTTTTGATCAGGCGAAAGGCCACGTTATCGACAAACGAGTAGGTCGATAATTCTGACAAATCACGACACATCAGGGTGAAGTTATGTCCGTCCGGCAACTGGCGAATACGGCAAATACGCTCCATCGCGCCTTTGTCTTCAATTTTACAACCGAGCGCATAGCCGGAGTCGGTTGGATACACAATCACCCCGCCCTTACGCACAATCTCAACCGCCTGGTTGATCAGACGCTGTTGCGGGTTGTCAGGATGAATATAAAAAAACTGGCTCATACTTCCCTCACTGTGGTGTTTGCGGCTGTTCCCATGTCTGCCAGACGCCTTCAACGCCTGCGGGCAGCCAGAGCTTGCGGCCCAACTCAATCCACGGACAAGGCTGATGAAAATCAGATCCTTGCGATGCCCAAAGCTGATGCTGCCGGGCAAGCGTAGCCAGTTGCGTGCGCTCATTGGGAGACTGCTGGCACTGTGCGACTTCCATCGCATCACCGCGATGCTGCGCAAAATAAGCCACCAGTCTTTTCAGCCACTTAGCACTAAGATCGTACCGCCCAGGATGAGCCAGTACAGCCTTACCGCCAGAATGATGAATGACATCAATAGCTTGTTCTATTGTACACCACTGCGGCGGAACGTATCCTGTTTTCCCGCGCGCAAGATACTTTTTGAAGACATCCGCCATACAGTTCGCTTTGCCGCATTCCACCAGATAGCGGGCGAAGTGGCCCCGGGTTACCGCACCGCCATCGGCCAGTCGCAGCGCCCCTTCCCAGGCGCCAGCAATATGTGCTTTCTCCAGGCGTTCAGCGATAAGCCGGGCCCGCTGCTGGCGGCGCTCTGTTTGTTGCGTCAAAAATGCACACATTTCGGGATGTTCAATATCGATATTCAGCCCCACGATATGGATCTCGTGGTTCTCCCACACCGTAGAGATCTCCACGCCGGGAATCAAGTTCAGCGGCAATCCTGAACGTGAAATTTCTTCTCTTGCCGCCGCAATCGCGGCTGTGGTGTCATGGTCGGTAATCGCCAGAGTGCCTACACGCATCTCTACTGCCCGCTGGACCAACGCTTCAGGCGTCAATCGCCCATCGGACGCCGTTGTGTGACTGTGCAGATCGTATATCACTGCGTAATTCGTGTCGCTCAAGGCGAACTCCCGTCTCTTAGAATTTGTCTTTCCCGCGCATCATAACGGTTTCGGCAAATTTACTGAAATCAGGTGTTGACAATAATCTCTCGAACTAGTTAACTAGTACGCAAGTTCACAAGCAAAATGGGTATCGACATGAAAGCAACATTCTCTCTGCACGGTTGGTGGCGCACTTCCTGATTTCGGGCAGTGTATTGCGCGCGTTAACCGCATCCAGATACCCCAGCCCGCCTATCCAGCGGGCTTTTTTTTGAACAAAATTAATGAGAATAACCATGCAGACATCAAAACCAACACTCGAACTCCTTACCTGCGATGCCGCTTATCGCAAAAACCCGACGGAGTTATTCCATCAGGTTTGCGGTGACCGTCCGGCAACGCTGCTGCTGGAATCCGCCGATATCGACAGTAAAGACGATCTCAAAAGCCTGCTGCTGGTTGACAGCGCACTGCGGATCACCGCTCTCGGTGACACTGTCACGATTCAGGCGTTAACCGACAATGGCGCAGCGTTGCTGACACTGCTGGATGCCGCCCTGCCCACTGGCGTGGAGAATGAACATCAGCCCTCTGGCCGAGTACTGCGCTTCCCGGCCGTCAGCCCGTTATTAGATGAAGATGCGCGTCTGTGCTCATTGTCAGTATTTGATGCTTTCCGCCTGTTGCAGGAACTGGTCAACGTCCCGGCCCAGGAGCGCGAAGCAATGTTCTTCGGCGGTCTATTTGCCTACGATCTGGTTGCCGGTTTCGAGGATTTACCCCAGCTTGAAGCAGGTAACCGCTGCCCGGACTACTGCTTCTATCTGGCGGAAACCCTGATGGTTATCGACCACCAGAAGAAAAGCACCCGCATTCAGGCCAGCCTGTTTAGCGACAATGACGCCGAGAAACAACGTCTCACCGCACGTCTGGCACAGCTCAGCCAGCAATTAACCGAACCTGCGCCGCCGCTGCCGGTAGTGTCCGTGCCGCAGATGCGTTGCGAATGCAACCAGAGTGATGAAGAGTTTGGCGCAGTTGTCCGCACGATGCAGAAAGCGATTCGTGCCGGAGAAATCTTCCAGGTCGTGCCTTCACGTCGATTCTCACTACCCTGCCCGTCGCCGCTGGCCGCCTATTATGTGCTGAAGAAAAGCAATCCCAGCCCGTACATGTTCTTTATGCAGGACAACGATTTCACCCTGTTCGGCGCTTCGCCGGAAAGCTCACTGAAATACGATGCCACCAGCCGCCAGATTGAAATCTACCCGATTGCCGGAACGCGCCCACGCGGTCGCCGCGCTGACGGTTCGCTGGATCGCGATCTCGACAGCCGCATTGAGCTGGAGATGCGTACCGATCATAAAGAGCTTTCCGAACACCTGATGCTGGTAGACCTGGCGCGTAACGATCTTGCCCGCATCTGTACGCCAGGCAGTCGCTATGTAGCTGACCTGACCAAAGTCGACCGCTATTCATATGTGATGCATCTGGTCTCCCGCGTGGTCGGTGAACTGCGTAGCGACCTTGACGTGCTGCACGCCTACCGCGCCTGCATGAACATGGGCACCCTGAGCGGCGCGCCAAAAGTACGTGCGATGCAACTGATTGCCGAAGCGGAAGGCCGTCGCCGGGGCAGCTATGGAGGCGCGGTCGGTTATTTCACCGCCCATGGTGACCTCGATACCTGTATTGTCATTCGTTCCGCGCTGGTTGAAGACGGTATTGCCACCGTTCAGGCAGGCGCCGGAATTGTGCTGGATTCTGTACCCCAGTCAGAAGCCGATGAAACCCGTAATAAAGCGCGCGCGGTGTTGCGTGCCATTGCCACCGCGCACCACGCACAGGAGACGTTCTGATGGCTGATATTCTGCTGCTCGATAACATCGACTCATTTACGTATAACCTGGCAGATCAGCTGCGTACGCACGGTCACAACGTGGTGATTTACCGTAACCATATTCCGGCCCAGACGCTGATTGAGCGTCTGGCGACCATGAAAAACCCGGTGCTGATGCTTTCCCCCGGTCCCGGTGCCCCAAGTGAAGCGGGCTGTATGCCAGAACTGCTGACGCGTCTGCGCGGTAAACTGCCGATCATCGGCATCTGCCTGGGTCATCAGGCCATTGTTGAGGCTTATGGTGGTTACGTCGGCCAGGCGGGTGAAATCCTTCACGGTAAAGCGTCCAGCATTGAACATGATGGCCAGGCGATGTTTGCCGGTCTGCCAAATCCTCTGCCGGTCGCGCGCTATCACTCGCTGGTAGGCAGCAATGTTCCTGCCGGGCTGACCATTAACGCCCACTTTAACGGTATGGTGATGGCGGTGCGTCACGACACGGACCGTGTGTGTGGTTTGCAGTTCCACCCGGAATCGATTCTCACCACCCATGGCGCGCGTTTGCTGGAACAAACGCTGGCCTGGGCGCAGCAAAAGCTGGAGCCGGCAAACACTCTGCAACCGATTCTGGAAAAGTTGTATCAGGCGCAAACCATGACGCAGCAGGAAAGCCATCAGCTCTTCACTGCCGTAGTGCGCGGCGAGCTGAAGCCTGAACAGCTTGCTGCCGCGCTGGTCAGCATGAAGATCCGCGGTGAACACCCGAATGAAATTGCCGGTGCGGCAACGGCGCTGCTGGAAAATGCCGCCCCGTTCCCCCGCCCTGATTATCTGTTTGCCGATATCGTCGGCACCGGCGGCGACGGCAGCAACAGCATCAATATTTCCACCGCCAGCGCGTTTGTCGCCGCGGCATGTGGTCTGAAAGTCGCCAAACACGGTAACCGCAGCGTTTCCAGTAAATCCGGCTCGTCAGATCTGCTGGCTGCCTTCGGCATTAACCTGGATATGAATGCCGATAAGTCTCGCCAGGCGCTGGACGATCTGGGCGTCTGCTTCCTGTTTGCACCGAAGTATCACACCGGGTTCCGCCATGCGATGCCGGTCCGCCAGCAACTGAAGACACGCACGCTGTTTAACGTGCTGGGGCCATTGATTAACCCGGCGCACCCACCGCTGGCGCTGATTGGCGTCTACAGCCCGGAACTGGTGCTGCCGATTGCCGAAACGCTGCGCGTGCTGGGTTACCAGCGGGCAGCGGTGGTACACAGTGGCGGTATGGATGAAGTGTCGTTGCATGCCCCCACCATCGTGGCGGAACTGCATGATGGCGAAATCAAAAGCTATCAACTGACAGCAGAAGATTTCGGGCTGACGCCTTACCATCAGGAGCAACTGGCTGGCGGCACGCCGGAAGAAAACCGTGACATTCTGACACGCTTATTACAAGGTAAAGGTGACGCCGCCCACGAGGCTGCCGTTGCCGCGAACGTCGCGATGTTGATGCGACTGCATGGTGAAGAAGATCTCAAGGCTAATGCGCAAACCGTTCTTGAGGTGTTGCGCAGTGGTTCCGCTTATGACCGAGTCACCGCACTGGCGGCAAGAGGGTAAATGATGCAAACCGTTTTAGCGAAAATCGTCGCAGACAAGGCGATTTGGGTAGAAACCCGGAAACAACAACAGCCGTTGGCCAGTTTTCAGAACGACATCCAGCCGAGCTCGCGTCACTTTTATGACGCCTTACAGGGCGCGCGTACGGCCTTTATTCTGGAGTGTAAGAAAGCGTCGCCCTCCAAAGGGGTGATCCGTGATGATTTCGACCCGGCGCGTATTGCCGGCGTCTATAAACAGTACGCGTCGGCGATTTCCGTCCTGACGGACGAAAAATATTTTCAGGGCAGTTTCGATTTCCTGCCGGTTGTCAGTCGCATCGCGCCGCAGCCAATTCTGTGTAAGGATTTCATTATTGACCCTTATCAGATCTATCTTGCGCGCCATTATCAGGCAGATGCCTGCCTGCTGATGCTGTCCGTTCTCGACGACGAACAGTATCGCCAGCTTTCTGCGGTTGCGCACACTCTGAAGATGGGTGTGCTGACGGAAGTCAGTAATGAAGAAGAGCTGGAGCGCGCCATTGCGCTCGGTGCGAAAGTCGTCGGGATTAATAACCGCGACCTGCGCGACCTGTCGATTGATTTGAACCGAACCCGCCAGTTGGCGCCAAAACTCGGCCAGGGGGTGACGGTGATTAGCGAGTCAGGAATTAACACTTACGCGCAGGTGCGTGAACTCAGCCATTTTGCCAATGGTTTTCTGATTGGCTCCGCCCTGATGGCGCATGACGACCTCAACGCCGCGGTGCGCCGTGTGCTGCTTGGGGAAAATAAAGTCTGTGGCCTGACGCGCCCGGAAGACGCCAAAGCCGCCAGCGAATCCGGCGCCATTTACGGTGGCCTGATTTTTGTTCCCGGCTCTCCACGCTGTGTCAGCATTGAGCAGGCCCGCGAGGTGCAGTCCGCCGCACCGTTGCAGTACGTTGGCGTATTTCGTAATACCAATATCGCCGAGGTTTGCGAAATCGCGACGCAGCTTTCACTGAAAGCCGTGCAGTTACACGGTCACGAAGACCAGGCGTACGTCGATGCTTTGCGCGCCGCGCTACCTGAGCAGATTCAGATCTGGAAAGCGCTGAGCGTTGGCGATACGCTCCCGGCCCGCGATTATCAGCACGTTGATAAATACGTGTTTGATAACGGCCAGGGCGGCAGCGGACAGCGTTTTGACTGGTCGTTATTGCAGGGACAGACGCTGGATAACGTTCTGCTGGCAGGTGGATTAGGCGCAGACAACTGCGTGGAAGCGGCAAAAACCGGCTGTGCCGGTCTCGATTTTAACTCTGGTGTAGAGTCACAGCCGGGCATCAAAGATGCACGCCTTCTGGCCTCGGTATTTCAGACACTGCGCGCCTATTAAGGAAAAGGACATGACAACATTACTCAATCCCTATTTTGGTGAATTCGGCGGCATGTATGTGCCACAGATTTTAATGCCCGCACTGCGCCAGCTTGAAGAAGCGTTTGTCAGTGCGCAAAAAGACCCGGAGTTTCAGGCTCAGTTTACCGATCTGCTGAAGAACTATGCGGGTCGCCCGACGGCGCTGACGAAGTGTCAGAATATTACGGCCGGAACCCGTACCACGCTGTACCTCAAGCGTGAGGATTTACTGCACGGCGGCGCGCATAAAACAAACCAGGTATTAGGTCAGGCGCTGTTAGCAAAACGCATGGGCAAAACCGAAATCATTGCGGAAACCGGCGCAGGCCAGCATGGTGTGGCTTCCGCACTCGCCAGCGCCCTTCTCGGCCTGAAATGCCGCATCTATATGGGTGCGAAAGATGTCGAACGCCAGTCGCCAAACGTCTTCCGTATGCGTCTGATGGGGGCCGAGGTGATTCCTGTTCACAGCGGTTCGGCGACGCTGAAAGATGCGTGTAACGAGGCGCTGCGTGACTGGTCTGGCAGCTATGAAACCGCACACTATATGCTCGGCACGGCGGCTGGCCCCCACCCGTTCCCGACCATCGTGCGTGAATTCCAGCGCATGATTGGCGAAGAAACCAAAGCGCAGATTCTGGAAAAAGAAGGTCGCTTGCCGGATGCGGTGATCGCCTGTGTGGGCGGCGGTTCCAACGCCATCGGGATGTTTGCTGATTTCATTAACGAAAACAGCGTCGGATTGATTGGTGTGGAGCCGGGCGGTCACGGCATTGAATCCGGTGAGCATGGCGCACCATTAAAACATGGTCGCGTCGGGATCTATTTCGGCATGAAAGCCCCAATGATGCAGACCGATGAGGGGCAGATTGAGGAGTCTTACTCTGTCTCTGCGGGTCTGGATTTCCCGTCAGTGGGCCCGCAGCACGCCTATCTGAACAGTATCGGCCGCGCCGACTATGTTTCAATCACCGACGATGAAGCCCTGGAAGCCTTTAAGACGCTCTGTTTGCATGAAGGCATTATCCCGGCGCTGGAGTCGTCACACGCCCTGGCCCACGCGCTGAAAATGATGCGTGAGAACCCGGAGAAAGAGCAACTGCTGGTGGTTAACCTCTCCGGGCGCGGCGACAAAGACATCTTCACGGTACACGATATTCTGAAAGCGCGAGGGGAAATCTGATGGAACGCTATGAAAGCCTGTTTGCACAACTGAATGACCGCAAGGAAGGTGCTTTTGTCCCCTTCGTCACGCTCGGTGACCCTGGCGTTGAGCAGTCGTTAAAAATCATCGACACGCTGATTGAGGCGGGTGCTGATGCCCTGGAACTGGGGATCCCGTTCTCGGACCCGCTCGCGGATGGCCCGACCATTCAGAGCGCTACGTTGCGTGCATTCGCTGCCGGTGTCACACCAACCCAGTGTTTTGAGATGCTGGCGACCATTCGCCAGAAGCATCCGACCATTCCTGTCGGTCTGTTGATGTACGCCAACCTGGTGTTCAGTAAGGGCATTGACGCGTTTTATGCGCAGTGTGAAAAGGTCGGTGTCGATTCCGTGCTGGTCGCTGACGTGCCGGTTGAAGAGTCAGCACCTTTTCGCCAGGCTGCGCTACGTCACAACGTTGCGCCGATCTTTATCTGTCCGCCGAATGCCGATGACGAGCTACTGCGCCAGATTGCCTCTTACGGCCGGGGTTACACCTACCTGCTGTCACGGGCGGGCGTTACGGGCGCGGAAAACCGCGCCGCGCTGCCGCTGCATCACCTGGTGGAGAAACTGAAAGAGTACAACGCGGCGCCGTCGTTGCAGGGCTTTGGCATTTCGGCGCCGGATCAGGTTTCCGCCGCCATTGATGCCGGTGCAGCGGGAGCAATTTCCGGTTCCGCCATCGTCAAAATCATTGAAAAGAATGTCGACAAACCTGAGCAGATGCTGGCTGAACTGAAGGCGTTTGTGAGCGGAATGAAAGCCGCCACCCGTCGCTAACCTCCCCTGACCGCCAGGCGCGTTCTGGCGGTCTTCTCCTCAGGCCTGTTTCATTTTGTACATCGCGGCATCGGCCACCTGAATGGCGTCATCAATCACGCCGCTCACCTCGGCAACGCCCCAGGAAATAGACAGCGGCACCAGGCTGTCCTGCACCATAAACTGATAGTCATCGATTTGACTGGCAATACGTTCAGCAATAGCGATTGCATCAGGGGTTTTCGCGCGATAGAGCACAATCACAAATTCGTCGCCACCGGTTCGAATCACCAGATCGTGGCTGGTACGGGTATTTGACAGCATCCGGTTGGCGATAATTTGTAAGGCCCTGTCACCAGCCACGTGCCCCCAGGTATCGTTGATCGCTTTGAATTTATTGCAATCGACCAGCACAACCGCACAACTCGACAGATCCCGACGCTTGATGATATCGAGGATCTTGCGGTTAAAGCAGCCCGTCAGAGAGTCGATATAAATTTTCAAATCGCTCTCATTAAGCCAGGTCTTTAGCCCCATGGTGATAATGATAAAGAAGAACGGCGCTAACAGAATCAATAGCCCCGCCTGCGTATCGTGCATCGCAAAACGACTGAGCGAAATGTTGTAGTGCATCACGTACTTTTCAGAAAGCACTTTGAAGGCAATTTCCGGACGACTCTCACAATCCCCCGTCAGACACATCGACTGCTGATTCAGGGTATTCACCAGCGCCACGTTCAGTCCCTGAGGCACCTGGAGATCAAACGCATTTCTTAACGCCTCCTGGAGTTCCGGTTTCGCGTGGTCGTAAACCAGATAGCCGACGATATGGTTGGCGATCACATTGTCAGACAGGTCGTAAATATAGCTAACGACGCTGAACGCTTTATCACCAGTGATTTTATCGTCATAGAAATCGGTCGAACTTAGCGCTTTGGTTTTGACATTCTTCTCCAGCAGGCGGGTGTAAAAATCGACAGGCGGTAAAAAAAAGCCCGAAATATCCCGCGCCATCTCAGAGGTTCGATAATCAAAGGGCTTCGCATCTGCAGGGGTAAACCAGTAAAAATAGCTCGCATCATGGGCAATGATGTAACGATGGGCATCAAAATTGCCCGGATTTAGCGCATTTACCCTGCCGCGAATAAACTCCGCGGCCGCAAACATACACAAGGCATCAAGTGTCGGCTGGCGAGCCACCATCGCCCCTGACGCCGAATGAATGCGCTTGCTGTCAGCATTAATGCCGACAGCATCTTCACCGCGTGGAGTAAACAGTGATGCCGGACCACACTGACCCGCGGTTTTAATCTGTCGAAAACGCACCCCGGTGGCGTCCGCAATCAGCTCATTATCATTAAAGATATCCAGCATTCGCGCTTGCAGGCGACTCATGCCCTCATTCACCGCAGCCATCCTCTGTTCGTAAATGATAAACAAGAACAGTGAGGTAAAAAGCAGTGTAATCAGCGCTGAAATAATAAGTGCCTGTCTGTTTCTTAATCTGTCCTGCACAATTTTCACTGAGGCACCCTGAACATCAACACTCTGTTAACACTACGTTATTCGATTTCGCTGGCACAGTACAGGTCAGAACCGTTAATCATCCCCTCCCTTTAGTTCAGGATGACCTCACAACAAGCACAGGGGCACATCAGGAAAGGCAACATTCTTCGCGCCGCAGGTCGCCCGGACGCCATTTGCCGAATTGCGCACATAAAAAAAGCGGGCCACCTGCTGCCCGCTTTTTTCCGCTGAACCGTTATCAGAAACGGTAGCCCGCCGAGAACATAAATACCCACGGATCGAGACGGATGTTGTCGTTGTAACGACCTTCCGGCAACACTGCGCCGTTGGATTTGTATTTTGCTTCGGTATCGATATCCATGTACCACACTGACATGTTGATCAGCCAGTCACGGTTGATGAGGTAGTCAAGTCCCACTTGACCTGCCAGACCCCATGAGTCTTTCAGACTGAGATCGGACAACCCGGCATCTTGACCGTTATCGTTAAATTTCGTGTCGAAGAAGGTTGTGTAGTTCACACCAGCACCAACATACGGACGAAGTTTGCTGCTGGAATCACCAAAATACCACTGCGCCATCAGGGTTGGCGGCAGATGATGAACGGTCGCGATATCACCGGTCGCTTGAGTACCCACTTTATGGCGGAATGGCGTTGCCGCCAGCAGTTCCACACCAATGTTATCGGTCGCCATATAGGTGAAAGTCAGGCCCAACTGGGTGTTGTTGCTGACATTAAAGCCGCCCAGATGGCCTAAAGTACCGTCAGCCCCTTCAGTAGGCCTTACTGTAGCCGAACCTGCACGAATAAAGAACTCACCAGCTTCATGCGCATAAACGCTGCCAGAGAGAAGTGTGCTTACTGCCAATGCCGCCACTGTTAATTTTTTCATATCCGCTCCATCGTTATGGTTATAAGTGCGGCACGAATATACCTACATTGGAGTAATAAGTGATCCAACATAGATCACATTTGACGGCGTAATTTAACATTTATTGATCCAGATTAAGTTAGAAGTAGCATCCAGAATCCTGGTTATTCTCGTTTAGATCAATTTTGCATTATTCCCGTAATGAAAGTATTTTCTTAAATTTGCTGACCATGAACTGAGCGGTGCTGTGGATTTGTTGTTCAGATTACTCAGACTTTACAAAGATATGCTTTTCCATACACCCCATGATGCTGCCACTGCGCAGATATCCAGGGTACAATTGCTCGTTTATCAACACCTGCAAAACTCAAGGAGAGTGCATGTCTATCACGGCGAAGTCCGTATACCGTGACACCGGGAATTTTTTCCGTAATCAATTTTTAACCATCCTGTTGATATCGCTACTATGCGCATTTATCACGTTGGTTATCGGGCATGCCTTCTCACCCAGCGATGCGCAGATTGCACAGTTGAGTGAAGGGGATCATCTCACGGGGAGTGCGGGCCTGTTCGAACTGGTGCAGAACATGACGCCAGAGCAGCAGCAAATTCTGCTGCGGGCTTCTGCTGCATCAACATTCTCAGGCCTGATTGGCAACGCCGTATTAGCAGGTGGCGTGCTGTTAATGATTCAACTGATTTCAGCAGGCCACCGTGTCAGCGCGCTACGCGCGATTGGGGCAAGCGCACCGGTGTTACCGAAACTGTTTTTCCTGATTTTTCTGACCACGCTGCTGGTACAAATCGGGATTATGCTGGTCGTGGTTCCCGGCATTCTGATGGCTATCCTGCTGGCCCTCGCGCCGGTCATGCTGGTTCAGGATAAAATGGGCGTATTTACCGCCATGCGCAACAGTATGCGTCTGACGTGGTCTAATATGCGACTGGTCGCCCCGGCGGTCATCGGATGGCTCCTGGCAAAAACGCTGCTGTTGCTGTTTGCCTCCAGCTTTGCCGCATTCGACCCAAACATCGGCGCGATTATCGCAAATACGTTGAGCAATCTGATCTCTGCCGTATTGCTCATTTACCTGTTCCGTCTGTATATGTTGATTCGCCAATAACCCTGTATGCGTCGCCTGTTAACAGCCCTGACGCTCTTAATTACGGAATCGAAGAATGAAGCAGTTTCTTGATTTTTTACCGTTGGTTGTCTTCTTTGTGTTTTACAAAGTGTATGACATCTATGCGGCTACCTCAGCGCTCATTGTCGCAACGGCTATCGTGCTCATCTACAGTTGGGTTCGCTATCGCAAAGTTGAGAAAATGGCGCTGATCACCTTTGTTCTGGTCGTCGTGTTTGGTGGTCTGACGATCTTCTTCCATAACGATGAGTTTATTAAATGGAAGGTCACGGTGATTTATGGCCTGTTCGCCGCTGCATTGCTGTTCAGTCAGTGGGTGATGAAAAAGCCGCTGATTCAACGCATGCTCGGTAAAGAGCTGACGCTGCCCCAGCAGGTGTGGTCGAAGCTCAACCTCGCGTGGGCTGTGTTCTTTATTTTGTGTGGGCTTGCCAATATCTACATCGCATTCTGGCTGCCTCAGAATATCTGGGTGAACTTTAAAGTGTTCGGCCTGACGGCGCTGACGCTCATCTTCACCCTGCTCAGTGGTGTCTATATTTATCGCCACCTCCCGCAAGAAGATAAGTCATAACGGCGCCTGAAAATGGTGTAACACTGATTCATTTCCTTTTTCAACGCCCGCCCTGCGGGCGTTCTCCTCTGTTCTCCGTGCAAAAATCATAGTAGCATCGCGCCTGACATTTTTTCCTATAGTCGGTTTTACAATGACAACAACAACGAACGTTCCCCAGGGTGAACTGGTTTTACGCACACTGGCCATGCCTGCCGATACCAATGCTAACGGCGATATTTTTGGCGGCTGGCTTATGTCACAGATGGATATTGGCGGCGCTATTCAGGCCAAAGAGATTGCTCATGGTCGCGTGGTGACCGTGCGCGTGGAAGGAATGAGTTTTTTACGCCCGGTCGCGGTCGGCGACGTGGTGTGCTGTTATGCCCGCTGCGTAAAACGCGGAACCACGTCCATCAGTATCAATATTGAAGTCTGGGTCAAAAAAGTGGCGTCGGAGCCTATTGGTCAGCGTTACAAGGCGACGGAAGCACTGTTTATTTATGTTGCAGTCGATCCTGACGGCAAACCTCGCCCGCTTCCGGCGCAATAAACACAAAAAAACCTCCGTTGCGGAGGTTTTTCTTTTAGCGCGCCACGATCACTCGATTTGCGTTGTGCCGTTCAGACGGAAGACAATGTTCACCACCAGTCCTGAACCCGGTTTACCGGCTTCATAGCGCCATCTGCGCATCGCGTTCTTCACTTCGCGCTCAAACATATTGGCGGGTTGAGCTGACACGATCTGCACATTATCAACGCGACCGTCTGAGGTGACATCAAACTTCACTTTTACCCGCCCTTCAATCCGTAATGCCTGAGCACGCGCCGGATACTGAGGCTGATTACGCGTCAGCGCGCGCGGACCTGCCGGCACGCTCACCGCCGGTTTACTGGTCGCCGGTGCCGAACTGGCTGCCGGGCGCGCAGGTGCCGTATTCTCAAATGGCGACGCCTGACGCGGCTCTGCTGGTTTAACGTCGCGCTTCGGCTGTTCCTGAACTTTTTTCACTGGCTTTGGTTTCGGCTTGGGCTTAGGTTTCGGTTTTTCTATCACGACCGGCGCTTCTTTTGGTGGCTCAGGAATGGGTTCCGGTTCAGGTTCGACCACCGGCTCAGGCGGAGGCTGAACCGCCTGGGGGGGCTCCAGATCGGCTGGAGAGACCATCGTGACAGAAATAGGCTGCGCAGGGGCAGGCAGTTCAATAACCTGATGTACCGAGGTATACAAAAGTCCCGCCACCAGAGCACCATGAATGCCAACAGAGAGTAACGTCGGCCAGGGAAAGCGACGAGGGTGATCAAGGGTCATTGAAGTCATAATCGTTTCAGTTGAAAAACCAGGCCTCGATTTTAAATGCAAATAGCAATCATATTCAACAACCCATCGCCATAAGCCCCCTTTTTATCGCAAAATTTCCCTGTCATCTGTACGGGCTTAACAAGGCTGTTATCTTTGCGTTGCAGTTAAGAGTCCTTTCAAATAACGTATTTAACGACTGACTTTAACCGATTGATTAAGGAGCCCTACCCGTGCTTTATGTCATCTACGCGCAAGATAACGAGAACTCACTTGAAAAGCGTCTTTCCGTCCGTCCGGCTCATCTGGCGCGGCTACAGTTACTTCATGATGAAGGGCGGCTCCTGACAGCAGGTCCAATGCCTGCAGTAGATAGTAACGATCCGGGTGTGGCGGGATTTACCGGTTCAACGGTTATTGCTGAATTTGAATCACTGGAAGCGGCGAAATCCTGGGCAGAAGCGGATCCGTATGTCGCCGCCGGGGTTTATGCGCAAGTGTCGGTGAAACCGTTTAAGAAGACATTCTGAAAGACGTGTTCATGGGCACCATTTCGGTGCCCTTTTCATTCAGAGGCTATGGATCGCAAACAGCAGCGAATTGCGCTGATGATTCAGGATACATTTTCTGATTGAGTGGATTCGCATATTGCGACGCGACTGCCCTTCAAGCCAACGCGCTTTCCGGCGACTCGCCTGACGCAGCATACGCCAGCGCCCCACTTCCGTTCTACTCCGCTTCATGTTACCTACTCTTACAGTGCAAGAGTCGGCATTATACCCCTCACCGACAGGCAAACCAGCGCTTTTGCGGTGTTTTTATTTGCCAGATTAATCCTGATGCGTAAACTCATAACAATACGCTTTCAAAAGGATTTCTAATCTATGACAACCTTCTACACGGTGGTGAGTTGGCTGGTCATTCTGGGCTACTGGGTGCTCATTGCCGGTGTAACATTACGTATATTAATGAAACGGCGGGCGGTTCCTTCCGCGATGGCCTGGCTGTTGATTATTTATATTCTGCCGCTGGTCGGCATCATTGCTTACTTATCCTTTGGTGAACTCCATTTAGGTAAACGCCGTGCTGAACGTGCGCGCGCCATGTGGCCCTCTACGGCGAAATGGCTGAACGATCTCAAAGCCTGCAAACATATCTTTGCCGAAGAGAACAGCAGCGTCGCCTCTTCGTTGTTCAAACTGTGCGAGCGCCGCCAGGGCATTGCCGGTGTGAAAGGCAATCAGCTCCAGCTCCTGACAGATTCGGATGATGTGATGCAGGCGCTGATCCGCGATATCCAACTGGCGCGACATAACATCGAGATGGTGTTTTACATCTGGCAACCAGGAGGAATGGCCGATCAGGTGGCAGAATCGCTGATGGCCGCTGCACGTCGCGGCATTCACTGTCGGCTCATGCTTGACTCCGCAGGCAGCGTCGCCTTCTTTCGCAGCCCCTGGGCGGCGATGATGCGCAATGCGGGTATTGAAGTGGTCGAAGCGCTGAAGGTCAACCTGTTCCGTGTGTTCCTGCGCCGTATGGACCTGCGCCAGCACCGAAAAATGGTAATGATCGATAATTACATCGCTTATACCGGTAGCATGAACATGGTTGACCCGCGCTTTTTCAAACAGGATGCGGGGGTGGGTCAGTGGGTTGATTTAATGGCAAGGATGGAAGGCCCTGTCGCCACCGCTATGGGGATTGTCTATTCCTGCGACTGGGAGATTGAAACAGGTAAACGGATCCTGCCGCCGCCACCGGATGCGAATATCATGCCGTTTGAGGAAGCCAGCGGACACACGATCCATACCATCGCGTCCGGCCCTGGCTTTCCGGAAGATCTGATTCATCAGGCGCTGCTGACGGCCGCCTACTCTGCGCGCGAATATCTGATTATGACGACGCCGTATTTTGTGCCGAGCGACGATTTGTTGCACGCGATCTGTACGGCGGCGCAGCGCGGTGTGGATGTCAGCATTATTCTGCCACGTAAAAATGACTCCCTGCTGGTCGGCTGGGCAAGCCGCGCCTTCTTCACAGAACTGCTGGCCGCAGGCGTGAAAATTTACCAGTTTGAAGGCGGTTTGCTACATACCAAGAGCGTACTGGTTGATGGCGAACTCAGCCTCGTTGGTACCGTGAACCTCGATATGCGCAGCCTGTGGCTTAATTTCGAAATTACGCTGGTGATTGATGACGTTGGTTTCGGTGGCGATCTGGCGGCGGTTCAGGACGATTACATCTCCCGCTCACGTCTGCTCGACGTGCGCTTGTGGGTAAAACGACCACTCTGGCAGCGAATCACTGAGCGACTGTTTTACTTCTTCAGTCCGTTGCTGTAAAACGTGCCCAAGAGACGGTAAACAGGTAGTCATTATGGATATGGATTTGAACAATCGCCTGACTGAAGATGAAACGCTTGAACAGGCATACGATATTTTTCTCGAACTGGCGGCCGATAACCTCGACCCGGCAGATATCATTCTGTTCAATTTGCAGTTTGAAGAACGCGGTGGCGCAGAGTTATTTGACCCTTCTGAAGACTGGCAGGAACATGTTGACTACGACCTGAACCCAGACTTTTTCGCTGAAGTGGTGATTGGTCTGGCGGATAGCGAAGACGGTGAAATTAACGATATCTTCGCCCGTGTGTTGTTGTGCCGGGAAAAAGATCACAAGCTGTGCCATATCCTCTGGCGCGAGTAATAAAAACGAATGGGCCGCAATCGCGGCCCTTTTCATTATCAATCTTAAACCACCTCCTATGGAGGTGGTGATCGTTCATGTGGGGCTTTGCCCGTAGAATGCCCATGCTAA
>OKVW01000574.1_pt1 | contig 20839 bp, 36 predicted proteins | sample 1606991 | NCBI WGS metagenome assembly OKVW01 (sample SAMN03281021, study PRJEB24777) | human gut metagenome | isolation source: fecal sample PR177 from 1 month old male Malay infant, vaginal delivered...
TTTTTTTTCAAGCAGAAGACGGCATACGAGATCCTCTCTGGTCTCGTGGGCTCGGAGATGTGTATAAGAGACAGCAATGGTTTTACGAGGTTTTTTGATGTCTAAAAACAAGAAGAAATGAGTATTTTTTAGATCGTAATATACGCGTAATATACATATAATATACGCGCAATATACACGGCTTTTTAAAACTCTTTTGAAATTTTGTTCAATTCCGATAATAACTCAGAGGGTGTTTTATGAGTATAAGTTCCTTTTGTGATATCTGTTATGGCATGTCCAACAATCAGTTTCAGACATAGATCATTAACTCCATATCGATCAGCAAGAGTGATGAAGGTGTGCCGAGTGTCATGGGGGACGTGAGACAGCCCCAGACGTTTCATTGCAGGGTGCCAGTAATTTGTCAGAAAATTCATATATGATAACTTGTGCCCTGCTGGATTGGTTACGAGGTATTTGTTGCTTTTGGAATAGTACCGCTTGTAATAGGGCAGTACAGCATCGTGGATAGGGACGGTGCGGTTGGTTCCGGCCTCTGTCTTCATCCCTCCGATAAAAAATTGTTCATTCAAACTTATCTTGGAATTCTCAATTTCCAGTAGTTCGCTGGCTCTGACACCTGAGTAGATCATAATAAGTATAGTATCAACAAATGGTTCTTCTTTACGATCCCAAAGCATTTTCATTTCAGAATCTGAAAATGGTATATGCATTTGTTCCTCGGAATCAGTGTATTCCCATGTTACGAGCTGGGCATAGTTTTTTTCGCAGTAGTCATTTTTGATTGCAAACTCGTACATTTGGGATAAGGTTGTTTTTGCCATCACCATAGTTGACTCTGACTTTTCTTTTATGGAGTTCGCAATAGGCTGAAGATCCTGTACTCGAATTGTTGAGAACTTACGGTTGTGGAGTGAACTGAATCGGCGGTATGCAATACCATAATTTCTGATAGTTTCCTTTGATGGTGCTTTTTTAAGGCTACATTTAAAAGCAAGCCATTTATCATATACTTCCTCAAAGGTAGGTATTTCTGCAAATGATTGATGTTCAGGCACGACTTTGCCTGAATTATAGTCCGCCAAAAATGCATGGGCTTCCTTTTGCTTCTCAAAATAATCGAGGTACTTATATGTCTGAACATATCCCTTTTCTGTTTTCTTACGACCCGTAGTAATTCGTGCGGCATAAGGCCTGCGGCGTTTTCCGCTAAGTTTTACAACTGAGCCATAACCATTTGGTAATCTCATATATCATTCCTCCTAAAAATGAGTAAAAAAATACACCCATTGCCAGGATGATGAAAAAATGGTACAATACACTTGCTGAGGGTGGATTGTACCGGGTATCGTCCCGGCAACAGTTTGCTTGGAACCGTCTTAGTTTATGCTAAGGCGGCTCTTTTTGTTTCACGTTGAATATCATTCAAAGATTTTACATATATGCCCTCTCTTACTTGTGAATTGTTTGAGAGTATCCGCAACTCGTCTAATGGTGTTCCAGCCAGGTACTGAACAATCTCAAATTTTAAAGATTCTAGTCGGAAGGTTACAACCGCCTCTGTTGCGTTATATATTTCCATGGATTCGGCTTTAAATGAGCCGATATTCTCATGGTTGTGCAGAAGATGTTCATAACGTTTAACCCGCCGCAATAGACTCCTGTATGGAACGGTAAGTTCCGCGCTTCCCTCATTGGCCTGCCATTCCAAGTATTTATCCTGTCCTGGTGCGATCTTCTCAAAACACTTAAATGTCCGGCACGGTTCGTTTCTGTGGAATCCCAAGTGTATGCATTCATGACCACAATCAACATTTTGTTCTCTACAGGTTCGGGCAGAGTTTAAAAATATAACATCCGATTCTCCCTTATTTCCAACAATAGCCATCCCTCGTAGACCAGAAGAACAGAAGGGAAGCTTTTCTATCCGTATCCCCATATTTTGACATAGCTTTATGGTATCAATACCATATTCGTCAGGTGTCAAACCCAGTGAATTGCGGAGGGAATTCACCTGTTTATATAATCCGGCTTTTGTTACATGAATCATTGCATTTCCTCCCCTCTTGATAAAGCACTATTTCTTCTCCTCCTCTCTGATTTTCTTAAGCATTTCAATTGCCATTTTAATATCTCTAGGGTCAATGCCGTTTTCCTGGGCTTCTCTGGCAAGGCTGAAATATACGTTGCTGAGTTCTGATTCTGGCTGAACAGAGCTTTCTTTTTCGTTCCCAGTCATAAGGTATTCCAAAGACACGCCAAAGTAATCAGCGATTTTTTGAAGTTTATCTGCTTTAGGTGTGCTTTTTCCGCGTTTCCATTCACTGAAAAGCGATGATGGAAGACCTGTGCCACGACATACATCAGCAGCTTTTAGGTTCCTTTCTTCTAATAATTTTGCCAAGATTTCATACGTCTCGCTGTTCTCTTTTCCGGTGGCTAAATAATCAAGTGATACATTAAAACAATCAGCGATTTTTTGAAGTTTATCTTGTTTTGGTGTACTACGGCCGCTTTTCCAGTCTGAAAAGGTAGACTTAGTAATTCCCGTAATGCGTGCTACGTCAGAATCTTTATAACCTTTTTCATCTCTTAACTCACAATAAATTTCATACATATAATACTCCTTCGAGAAAGTTGTAAAATCCGTACAAAAAGTATTGACAAGTTCTAAAATCCGTCCTATAATAAACACAGAGTTCGGAAATCAAAACAAATCATCACTTACAATATATTCGGTAAATACATTGTAACTGATTTCCGAACTAAAATCAATAGGAAAGTTCGGAAAGGAGGAAAAAACATTGTATGCAAAATATGTTGCACTTCGAGATGAAAAAGGCTTAACAGATTACAGGGTAGCAATGGAAACAGGGGTTACAAAATCTACGTTTACAGACTGGAAAACTGGCCGCAGCAAGCCCAAAGCTGACAAGCTCAAAATCCTAGCTGAATACTTTGATGTAACTATTGAATATTTTTTGGAATAACAAACAAATGTTCGATTTACATATCATCATTGTACCTCGGCCACTGAAAGTAGTCAATAGTGAGGAGATAAAATGATGGATGATTATGGAAAGGAGGTTCACGGATGGCAGCATTAGATCATGTGCCAACTATTCAAGCAGCAAAAGAGCTCCAAACAACAGTATTGGACATACAGGAGTCACTTATACGGGGTGAACTGCCGATAGGATATGCCCAGAAAAGGAGAGGGAGATCCCGCTACAATTATGTAATATTGCGCGGACTCTTGGATGAATATAAGGGATTAATTGAGAGCGGTATGTACATCCAGAGGACAGGACTTGAGCGCACAACCCTCGCGCAGCCCGAGCTGGCGATCGAGAAAGGAGGACCAGCATGATGAGAAAGAAACGTAACCCCGCAGACGCCCGCTACTGGCAGCGCAACGCTATCGCCTACTACATACTGTGGCTGATTACGCTGGCCTGGACGGCCTGGGAGGTAACGGCTGGCCGTGAGGGATTCTGGTGGGAGTTGGCGTCTTTGCTGGTGCCAGGGGTGATCCTGGTGGCGGCTATGGTCATGGTGGCAGCACTGGTGGGGCTGTATTTGCAAGGGAGGTGGTACTAGGTGAGAATATTGATCCCTGGAACTACGCTGAACAAGGACGAGCAGCTGAATGTGGCACGATATTTAATAAAGGCCGGATACGCTGTTAGCATTACAAAGGGTAAGAGTTCCACCGGAAAGTCAGTTACATATATTCATTACAATGTTGTGGAGGTGCAGGATGAGCAAGCGCAGAAACGGAACGATCCGGGCAGCCGCAGCACTGGGGATTAACCCCTATGGCTGGGGCAACGGCAAAGCAAGAAAAAGGCCGATGGAGGTGCGAACTCCGGTCGGCCACATTGAAAAAATATCTCAACCCTATTATACAGGGGCAGACGGAGGAAATCAAGATGGGTGATAAAAGTTTTCGCAGCCTGGTATTACTGCAGGAGCGCGTGGCCAGAAAGGCGAGGGAAGAGGCGGAGTATTCCGCTGAGAAAGAGGCGTATCATTGGGTGCTGGAGGAGATTGCACAGCTGCTGGCTGAGATTGTTCTGGAGGACTGAAAAATGCGGGAACTAATTGACAGAACAGATCTGATGGGAAAAGTGTTAGCCTTGGAGACAGAGTACATTGATTCTAAGAGCCGTGTAATAATTCATAGGATCAAAGAAATTATTCTTTCACTCCCCGTAGAGAAGGAGGAAAAGTGATGGCAAGAGTGATCGGCATAATGGGAGAATCCGGGTCTGGAAAGACTACTTCCATGCGTAACCTGGACCCGCAGGCAACTTTTTACATCGACTGTGATAAGAAAGGCATGTCCTGGAAGGGATGGCGCCAACAGTACAGTGGGGATCAGCATAATTATTTTTGTACAGATAACCCTTCCACGGTGATGAATCTGCTGGAGAAGATCAATAAACAGGAAAACATGTCCCATATTAAGACCATTGTGATTGATACCATTAACGGGATTATGGTGGCGGAGGAAATGCGCAACATCAAAATAATTGGGTATGGCAAATGGACGGATCTGGCGGCTTACATATTTGCAATCATCGATTATGGGTTGACCATGCGGCCGGATCTGACAGTCTTGGTTCTCTGCCACTGTGAAACCATTTCCGATGACAACGGATATATGTTTACCAGGATCAAGACAAACGGGCGGAAGCTGGATAAGATTGTGCTGGAGAGCAAGCTGACTACAGTGCTCCATGCGGTTCAGCAAGATGGAAAGTATGTGTTCAAGACTCATGCGGACCAGTCCACTGCAAAGACGCCCTATGGAGCATTCGCGGAGGATGAAATCGAAAACGATATTGTCAGGGTATTGGAAGTATTAAAGGAATATTAAACAGAAGGGAAGAATAGAACATGAGAAGATTAGGAAAAAACTATGAGGAAGCAAAGGCATATACGGAAGCGGAACGGCTGCCGGCGGGAGGCTATGTTTTAAAGATTGAGGATATCAAGTATGAAGAAGGCCAGGGTGAGAAATCAGATGTGATTATTTTCCGGTTTGATATCGCTGAAGGAGGATTTACAGGCTTTTTCCGTAAAAACTTTGAGGAGAATACCCAGGAGGATAAGAAGTGGAAGGGCTCACACCGTCTCTATGTTCCCAAGGATGATGGCAGTGAGCAGGATGTTTGGACAATGAAGCGGTTTAAAACAGTGATGAATGCCTTTGAAGACTCAAACAGTGGATACCACTGGGACTGGGATGAAATGACGCTAAAGGGGAAAGTGGTGGGCGCACTGTTTAATGACAAAGAATATAGTTTCAAAGGCCGGACAGGCTTCTTCACAAACTGTTATTCTTTCATTGCGGCAGATCGGATTCGTAAAGGGGATTTTAAGATTCCAGAGCCTACATACCTGAAGAACCGGCCGGCAGCAACGCCCAATGGAAATGCAGACTTTATGAGCATTCCGGCAGGCGCGGAAGAAGCAATTCCATTTTAAGTTATGAACAATTTTGAGATACAAAACTGCTTAGATTCCATGGTCATTCTGGTGGACCGGCGGGAGCAGGATACAGAGCGGGCGCGGAAACGATATGCCCGTTTCTGTACCCCGTATGAGCGCTGTACGCTGGATTTTGGAGATTATACCTATAACTGTAAGCTCCCCAACGGGAAATGGCTCTATGATGCTTCTAAGACGTTGAAGCCGGATGTGGTAATTGAGCGAAAAATGAGTTTGGATGAACTGGCCCAATGTTACACGTGGGATTGGGTCCGGTTTCAGGCTGAATTTAAAAAGGCGGAAGAGAATCACAGCCGGATCTATCTTTTGGTGGAAAATGCCACATGGGAAAACCTGCTGAATGGGAAATACCGTAGCCAGTTTAATGCTCAGGCCTATGTGGCCTCAGCCATCGCCTGGATGGCGCGGTACGGCGTAGGGGCCATCTTCTGTAAAGAGGAGACCAGCGGGAGGTTGATCCGGGAAATTCTGTACCGGGAGTTAAAGGAACGGTTGGGAAGAGGGGAATATGATGGCTGAAGGATGGGTAAAGCTCCACAGGAAACTGATGGACAATGATTTGTGGAAGGAGAAGCCATTTTCCAGGGGGCAGGCATGGGTGGACCTGATTATGCTGGCGGGACATAAAGATACAGAATTTCTCTTTGATGGTTGTATGCTGAGTATGAAACGAGGTGAATTTATTTCCAGTAAGAGGAAGCTTTCAGAGCGTTGGGGATGGTCGAGAAGTAAGGTTACAAAGTTCCTGGAAGAGTTAGAAAAAATTAAAATGTTGACTCAAAAAAGTGACACGAAAAAGACCACTATAAAAATCCTCAAATATGAAGATTATCAAGGCTTTGAAAGCATACTGGAAGTTGAGAAAAGACCATCAAAAAAGCCACAGAAGAGCCACAGAAAAGCCACAGAAGAGCCACAGAAAGACACAATCAATAATGTAAAGAATGAAAAGAATGTAAATAAAAAAGATATTGCACCTGCGGTGCCCGAAATAGCGCGGGACGATGACCCATATGGATGGGAGGATGGGGTGGATGTTATATGAATTTGATAAGGATGATGTATTACGTTTCCAGAGCTTCATAAAATCCCAGGCTCGGGCCAAGGGGGACGAACTTCAGTTTAATTATTGTCCATACTGCCACGGCGGTGCCAATAAAGATAAGGGATCGTTCTCCATCAATCTGAATACAGGGCAATTTGAATGTAAGCGGGCTAGCTGCGGGGCAAAGGGAAACATGATTACTTTGTCCAGGGATTTTGATTTTTCTCTATCGGAGGATATGGACCGTTATTTAAACCGGGATGGGTTTAATGAGAAGTTTCGGAAATTCAAAAAAGCCCATATCACAATAAAAGATCAAGCAGTGGAATATCTGCGGCGCCGCGGAATATCAAGGGAAGTAACTGAGAAGTATCGAATTACCGTTAAGAATGACTCAGAAAATATCCTGGTGTTTCCCTTCTTTGATGAGCCGGGTGATCTAAAATTCATCAAATACAGAAAAATGGATTTTGATAAAAGCCGGGATAAGTCAAAGGAATGGTGTGAGAGCAGCTGCATGCCTATCTTATTCGGAATGAGCCAGTGTTGTGACCGGACAACCCTGGTCATCACAGAAGGGCAGATAGACAGCTTGTCTGTGACAGAGGCAGGTATCAAAAATGCGGTGAGCGTGCCAACCGGCGCCAAAGGGTTTACCTGGATTCCACACTGCTGGGAGTGGGTAAACAGCTTTCAAGAGATTGTAGTGTTTGGGGATCATGAGAACGGGACAATGACGCTGCTGGATACGATCAGCCGGCGGTTCTCCCACAAACGAATCCGGGCGGTCCAGATAGAAGACTACAATGGCTGTAAGGACGCAAACGAGATTTTACAGAAGTATGGAAAACAGTCTGTGGCCTGGGCAGTTGAAAATGCCAGGGCGCTTCCGATCCGGCAGATCAAGGAGCTGGCCGATGTGGAAGCGGTGGATATTGAGTCCATGGAGCACATCCGGTTTAACATTCCGGCCATTGATGAGCTGCTGAATGGGATGTATCTGGGGCAGCTACTTCTCTTGACTGGAAAACGGGGAGATGGAAAGTCCACATTTATGAGCCAGTTGATTGTGGAGGCATTGGAACAGAACTATAACACTTTTATTTACTCCGGCGAATTAGTTGACTTTCACTTTAAACGTTGGATTGATCTGCAGGCGGCAGGTACGCATTTGAAGTACCAAAAACTGGCTAATGGGAAAGAGACATACACAATATCCGATTTCAATATCAAGAAGATAAACGCGTGGTACCGCGGCCGGGCATTCCTCTATGACAATTCAATCATTGACGGGGAGGAATTGGAGGATCTTCTCACAGTTACTGAGCAGGCCATCAAACAGTACAATGTGAAAGTTGTCTGTATTGACAATCTGATGACGGCGATGGATGTGACAATTAAGGATGATCTTTACCGAGCGCAAGGCGTTTTTGTGGGGAAACTGGCAAAGCTGGCGAAGGCCTACAACGTGGTGATTCTGCTGGTGGCCCATCCGAGGAAGACATCAGGGGCAATATCAAATGATGATGTCAGTGGCAGCTCAGACATTACCAATAAGGTGGACGTGGTGATGACGTACTCCAGGGATGAGGACGATGAGGAAGAAGATAAGCGGCTGTTTCGAGTGACTAAGAACCGCCTGACAGGAAAGTTGACGAAGGAAGGGAAGCCGATCAGTCTGTATTATTCGCTGTACAGCAAGCGAATTGTGGGGGCAGAGAAACGGTTTAACCGGGAATACAGCTGGAATAAGGCAGAAAATGAATTTCGCAAGTCAGAAACAAGTGTTTTTGAATCGGAGTATATCAGCTTTGAGTAGGTGGTAAGATGACGAATAACGAGGTGGCAGCAGCTCTAAAGGATGTGCAGCAGTTTTGGGTAAGGTGGCGCGACAATATACCATCTGCAGAATCAGACCAGTGGGAGGATGTCATAAAGGAAGCTTATGAGATCAAAGAAAAGTATGGGAAACATGCAGTGCCAGGATGGGAGAATGGGAATTTAGTTTCCAGGCAGGAATATGTGGTGGGCCCATTGGTGGATTGGTTTAGGTATCTGTTGGAGGAAAGGGAGCGGCAGAATACGGATTTAGGCAAATAGAAAGGAGGCCGGAGCGGTGGCCACCGTGACAGGATAACCTGGCTCCTTTCAAAATGATGGAAAAGAAGGAATTGACCGCTGAGGAGTGGAAAGCGGATAAGAAAAAGAAAAAAGCCCAGATGGTAGCCATGCAGGCGTTGCCATATGAGGTCAAAGTAAAGCGGGCGGAGCTGCGGGCAAGGGAATATATTGAGAAGTTGGATGATATGGGATTAAATGCCCATGTGAGTGTTGGGGGCTGGACAGCATTGTGCTGCTGCTGTTCCTGAGGAAGATTGGCATTGATGTGCCAGCCATATCTGTATCGGCATTGGAGGACAAGAGCATTCAACGGATACACAAGGCGTTGGGCGTGATACCGATTGCGCCAGGTAAAAGCAAGGTCGAGATTTTGCAAGAGTATGGATTCCCGGTACTCAGTAAAAAGATCGCTGGCCGGATTGATACTTTGCAACATCCAACTGAGAAAAACAAGACTGTCCGCCATGCAATCATCACCGGGGAATGCGGTGCCCAAGGGCATTACGCCAAGAATAGCCGTATGAAGCAGCCACAGAAGTGGTTGGAGTTGTTCGCGGGTTATGAGAATGGAAACGAAAACGTGACTTATAAGATTGCCCCGTTTAAGGTATCCAATAAATGTTGTGAACACATGAAGGAGAAGCCTTGCGATCGGTGGGCGAAAGAACATAACAGCCGACCATTTCTGGGGTTGATGGCCTCTGAGGGAGGGCAGCGGGAAGAAGCACTCACAGAACATGGGTGTAATTATTTTGGAAAGGGAGTTATCAGAAGTGCGCCGTTTACCCCATTTATGCGTCAGGATCTGCTGCAGCTGGCCCTTGACCTAAAAACACCAGTACCGGAGATATACGGAGCCATCGAGCGAAAACCGGATGGTACCCTGTACACCACAGGAGCCCAGAGAACCGGATGTAGCATGTGTGGATTCGGGGTACACATGGAGAACCGGCCACACCGATTCGATCAGCTGCGGCAACGGAACCCTAAGGAATGGAAGTTCTGGATGTACCGGTGCTGCACAGACCCGGAGACAGGGGAGAAGTTTGGCTGGGGCCGGGTGTTGGGTTACATCGGTGTGGGCTGGGAAGACGAGTGGGAACCGGAGGCCAAACAGATGGAGCTTAATCTGAAATATTAGTATTCATGCGCGAAAGAAGGTGCAACATGGTAAACAGTGTAGTCTATGAGAAGGTCACATACAAGCAGATTGATGATATGAAACATGCCCTGGGATTTGATAAAAGGAAGGTGTGCGGAACAAAGCATAGGCGATATGAGCCATACCGGAACTATTTCAATATCGGGGAGCGTGATGTTGAGGATTGGGAGCAGCTTGTCACTATCGGATTTGCCACAAAGAGCCGTGAAAATTGGTATCATGTGTCTGATGATGGGCGGATATTTTTGGAACGGGTAACGGGAGTTAAATTTCTCCCAGAGAGTGATTAGCTTAGCATTTTGAGGAGGATTGATATGGTACAGCCAATAGATGATTACGGGGAGCTGCGTTGCCCGGAATGTAATACGATTATCCGCTGTAATGACTGTGGTGACATGCCGGATGAGTGTCCAATGTGCGGCGAGGTGATTGATTACACAGATTATGTTCGGATAGATTAGCATTTAGGTATTGGTGGTGTAGGAAATATGGAAAATACTAACATATTAGGTAATAAATGAACATTGATAATTTCATATTGATAGTTAGTATCTTTTAGTGTATGCTGTTTTAGTAAATTTATTTACAAAGGAGAAATTGATAATGGACTACAAGAAAAAAGCAATTAATTGCGTAAAGAACACAATCCTGCCTATTCAGCGTGCGCAATTTGAAGAATGTGGATGTGACTTAGATAAGCAGTATAAAAAGTATGGTAATACGGAAATGCTCATTGCGAGAATAATTGAGCCGGGACATATCTATGAAATAGGATATCCTAAATGTGTTTGCGATGAGGTTTTGTCTGGCAAGGTAACAGAAGTGTCTCATTGTGAATGTTCGAGGAACAGCGTTTTGTATATCTTACAAGATTTGCTACCGGAAAAAGATATACAAGTTGAAACAATACAAACTGTATTAGGTGGAGCTGATGATTGCCGATTTAAGGTGACTATTAACTGACACCGGTTATCTTAATAATAGTTTACTTTAAGCTACTAACTATCGAGAATGAAGTTAGTGGCTTTTTTAATATGCAAAACTGACATTAAGCTGAGAAAGGAATGAAAATGAGCAGTAAAGAAGAGCACGCGGCGGCCCTGCAGTCAGACGCGGCCAGGGCAGCTAAGGCAGCATACATAGTCCAGGGGCCAAAGACCACCACGCGGTCAGCCACCACGCCGGCGTATTGCTTCACAGCGTTGTGTCCAGATCCAGGGCTGCGGGAGCCGCCAGAAGGGGTAAGCAGATGGAGAGAGTAAGACCCATAGAAGTACATAAGGAGTGCAGGCGGTGCGGGAAGCAGTATCCGGTAAGCGCAGAGCGTTGCATATGTGGTGGATGGTTGTATGTGACGGGGATCTGCAGGAGCACGATGGGAGGCAAGTGCCATGAATCGAAAAAGAAGGACATGCTTCCATGACAACGGTTCAGGCTGCTGCTATGGAGAGAAGAATCTAAGAGGCCAGATATACCGCAGGTGCTTCCTGTGCGCGGCCTATACACCAGAAATTAAGCCGGGGAAATCACCCCGGCAATAAAAAACGAAAGAAGACAAACATATGTACGAATCAGAATCAATAACTAAGCGGCGGACACCCGCCAAGATGATTCCGCCGCTCCAATAATACGCCTGAGTCTATTCTATCCGACTTGGGCAGAGAATGCAAGAGGAGGATTAGAGATGGCAGAACAGGTAAGAGTAGAAGAAGTTGTGACGACGATCATGTATGGATTGTCCCAAGTGATTGCAGCTGAGGCCAAGAGCGAACAGGAACGCATGAATGAGGCCCAGCAGGTACTGTATATGACTCTGTGCCATATGCAGATGTACGTGGAAGAAACGGCGTTATCCACACAGTTGGATAACAGCGCGGAATGGGTGCGGCTATTCCTGGCCACGATGGTCATTCGGGGGTGTACGGAAAAAACAGTGGAGTCGTACCGGCAGGAGTACACAACATTTTTTGGGACCATTAATAAGGCGATCCCTGATATAACTACGGGGGACATCCGCGGCTATCTGGCACATTGTAAACTGGTTAGGCATAACAAAGATGTGACAGTTAATAACAAGACCCGCATGTTGCGAGGGCTGTTTGTATGGTTAACCGAGGAGGAGTACATAGACCGCAACCCCATGCTGCGGATCAAGGACAACAAGGTGGAGCACCGGATTAAGGAGGTCTTCAGCGATGAGCAGATCACCATGATCAAAGATGCCGCTGTCCGTCACGGCCCCAGGAGTATTGCCATTGTGGACTTTCTTCACCGCACCGGGGTGCGAATATCGGAGATGATAGGGCTGGATCGGACGGACATAGACTTTCGGGACCGACAGTGTATTGTCTACGGCAAGGGCAGAAAGGAGCGGCCTGTGTACTTTTCTGGGGACGCTGCGGTACATCTGCGGGAGTATCTGGAGGGCCGGTCAGATAATAATCCGGCGCTGTTCGTGGGCACGCGGAAGCCATTTAAGCGCTTAACCACAGACGCGGTGAGATTGATACTGCGGGAGATCCGGGATATGGATGACCGATTGCAGGGGGTGGCAATTAACCCACACAAGTGGCGCCGGCAGTTCGTAACGGACCTTTTGGAGAAAGATGTTCCATTGACCTTAGTTGCAGATCTGGTGGGACATGCCAATCTTAATACGACCAAAGACAATTACGGTAATTACAGCCGTAACAAAGCGCGGGAGGCGCATAGAAAATATGTATCAGGTTAAGGAGGACAATGTATTGCAGGAGGCAAAGGCGGAGAATGAACAGAAAAAAGAGTTCTTAATGAGCTATCAGGTGGCCAAGCGGGATGTGATCCGCTTGGAGGAGCAGCTGGCAGAGCTGCGGATCGGGAAGATGTCACCAGGCTGCGACATCGGGGATGGCCTGCCGCACTCCCACAATGCCACTGATCTGTCCGGGTATGCGGCGAAGGTGGACGAACTGGAGAGGGAGATCATGGCAGCCCGGTATCTGAGGATAAGCGCTTTCCAACGAGTGCGAGAATGCATTGAAGTGATGGAGGATGAGAGGGAGAAGTTGCTGCTTACATACCGGTATTTGCGGGGAATGCGCTGGACGGCGATCTGTGAGAAAATGGACTACAGTTGGCAACATCTTCACAAGATTCACGCTCGTGCGTTGAATAATTTTAAAACATGCGATTGAATGCGACTATGTGGTTCTGCTATACTATAGTCAGTGAATTGGGCCTACCGGAGACGGGGGCCCTTTTGTCTGCCATTTTTGCATTTCCCTGCCGGGTGAAATCCAGACCGGCGGGGCCTCCTTTATCGGAGAAGATTGGAAGGTGAGGTGATTGTACTGTGTTGAAATCGTGTAAATACTGCGGCAGGGTGCATGATAGCCGCTATGAATGTGGCCGGCGCCCATCAGCTCAGAAGAAGATCACATACATAGACAAGTTCAGAAGCTCCAGACGTTGGAGGGAGAAGCGGGAACAAATACGGCGGAGAGACAAGAACCTGTGCCAGATATGCATTCGGAATCTGTACAACACGGATAGGCAGTATAACTATGAGAACCTGTCCGTCCATCATGCGATACCCATAGAGGCGGACTACAACAGGCGCCTGGATGATGATAACCTGCTGACCGTATGCGCCATGCACCATGAGATGGCGGAGGCTGGGCAGATATCGTATGAAGTAGTTAAGAAGATTATAGATGAGCAGGAGGAGAGCCAATGAAAGGAATGGTCATTAAGTGCCTGCAATGTGGAGCCATGACAGTATACAAAGCTGAACTGGCATATGGACATAGATGCCCTGACTGCGATGGAATCACAATCCCATATGGGGAATGCAGAATTATCCTTCCGGCAGAAGAAGAGCGGGAGGTTTTCTATGTGGACGGGAAAGCTACTGAGACTATAACATATATAAGGGATGGAGGTCAGGACCATGAATGATGCAGAGCGGTTAAAAGAAATGGGTAAAGCGCTGAGGGAGTCAGCAGATGCCTTGGATGAGGCGGTAGTGGCTATTGAGGCAGGTGACAGTGCGAAAGCAGAGGATGCAATTGGAAAGTACGTCATGAGGCTCCTACGGCTCCAGACCCTTCAGGAGGGGTGACGGGTATCCCCCGGGGAGTTGTGTGGAAAATAGAAACAATTTTGGACACCGACGCCCCACATACAAATACACAAAATCTTAGAAATGAAAATTTCGGTTTAAAGGGAAGAAGGTGACGATTATGTTGATTCATGAGGCGGTTAAAAAATCAATGGAAACAGGGAGCTGTATCTATCGGGAAGAATGGGGAAACTCTTTTAGGGGACTTGTTATTTTACCAACAAATGGTATGGACTGCTGCATTCCAAGATTGATTATGGATGGAAATGAGGTCTCCAGGGGGAGATGTTGGAATCCACAGGCAGGAGACCTTATAGCAAATGACTGGGTGTTAGATGGGAAGTAATTGACGGATTTCTTTAATACAATGGTATCCCTTTTTTATCATGGTATCCTCTTCGCAGTCTCGTATACCGTTTGGGCATAAAGAAACCGTATAGGCGATTCCATCGGCATTAAAAACCGAAACAAACCCATCATGTTCAAGCAAGTGCAATGCATCAGAAATATGTTCATTCATTTCTCCGGGGAATATGGGTAAAAAATATTCGATAGGAAAAACGGGTTTTACACCAGACGAGTAGGATTCAACCATTTGTTTTAACGCAATATCAGCCATTTTTTGAAGTTTCATAGCAGGCATCTCCTTCCATATGTATTCCAGAATGTGTTCTGGTAATTTAATTATACGACCAGGGGAGTGGGATGACAATCATTATATCGGCCCAGAAAGAAGGTGATCAGATGGCAAGGCCAGCAAAGTCAGTCAAAGCAAAGACTGGCACTATTACAAAAGAGGATGAGGCTCAGCGCCTCGAACTGGAGGACAAGCTCCGTGGAAAGAACGACAAGCTGGTGCCGCCTCTGTACCTGACGGAATCCCAGATGTCCATATTTAATTACATCATGGAGGAGCTGCAGGAAGCGGACATACTGGGAAACCTGGATCTCTTCATTTTAGCTCAGACCGCCATTGCCGTGGACCGAATCCAGGAGCTGGACCGGACGGCCAATGATGACAAAGACCGTCTGTTTGAGAACGCTTTCCGGCAGGCCAGGGCCGAGGCGTCAAAGGAATATTTCCGGTGTTGCAACGAGCTGTGCCTATCCCCTCAGAGCCGGGCGAAGCTATCCATTGCCAAGGTAAAACCTGGTGAGAAGAAAAAGACCATCATGGATCTGATCAATGAGGATGACGAAGACGAAGGATAAGCACCCAGCGGTTGCATATGCTGAGGGGGTATGCCGGGGGGAGATCAAGGCGCCTAAGTATGTCATCCTCCAGTGTGCGGACTTCCTACAGACATACAAGGGAAAAAATAAGAAGTATATCATCAATGAGAATCTGTTAGGCAAAATATACAAGATCCTGAAGGTTATCCGGATGGCAAAGGGGCCGAAGGCCGGCAGCTCCATCTATTCGGCGCTGGCTGGATACCAGTGGCTGCTGATCACCGCGGTTCTTTGTACGGTCCATCGGAATGATAAGCGAATGCGCCGATATCAGACGGCGGTTCTGGAAATTTGTCGTAAGAATGGCAAGACGTTTGTTGTTGCTGTTCTTTTTATTTTGCTCTTTTATCTAGAACCCGCCTATTCCCGGTTCTTCTCCGTGGCACCGGATGGGGCACTGGCAAGGGAGATCAAGGAGGCTCTGGAGCCGCTGCTAGCTACGAATGTGGAAGTCTTTGAGGAGAACGAGTTCAAGGTGTTGCGGGACTACATCCTGCATAATCCCACAAAGACGAAGTATACGCCGCTCAATTACTCTACCAGCAGGATGGATGGCAAAGAACCAAGCGTGTTCATTGCTGACGAAGTAGGGGCGCTTCCCACATCCTACCCAGTTGAAGCCATGCGTTCCGGCCAGCTGCTCATTCGGAATAAGCTGGGATTCATTATCTCAACCAAGTACCCTACGGCAGACAATCCGCTGGAGGATGAGGTGGACAATGCCAAGAAAATCCTGGACGGCCTGATTGATGATGAGACTGTGTTCGCCTTATTGTACGAGCCGGACAATACCAAAGACTGGGCAACGGATGACTTAGTCCTGGCTCATGGGAATCCGCTGGCCCTGGAAATAGAAATGGTGTGGGATGACCTACTGAAGAAGCGCAGGAGTGCCATAAACCGCGAGAAACTGCGGGAAAACTTTCTGACCAAACACTGCGACATCATCTATCAGGGCGCCGGGACCGAGACATACATACCGATTGACCAGGTGAAGGCCTGCAAGGTACCGCTGATAGACTGGGAAGGCCGGGAGGTTTATGTGGGCGTTGACCTGGCTATGACCAATGACAACTGCTCTGTAACCATGTCGGCAGAGGAAGACGGAGCGATCTTAAGCCACACTATGACATTTATACCGGAGGGAAGGATTGATGAGAAGAGTGAATTTGAGAAGTTTGATTACAGGGCGGCCATTGCCGCTGGAACCTGCATAGCCTGCGGCGATATGACAGTGGACTATGGCGTGATAGAAGATTATGTATTTAACCTGGAAGAGTCCAGAGGAGTGGTAATCCATGCCATTGGATATGACCGGTATAACGCCCTGTCAAGCGCCCAGAAGTGGGATAAGAAATACACCACAGTGGAGATCCGGCAGCATTCGGATACACTGCATCCGCCCACCAAGTTATTGGCGGAGAAGGTAGCAAACCGAGAATGGCATTATGAGGAGAACAGGCTGCTGGAAACCAATTTTGAAAATGCGAAATGTACCTATGACACCAACATGAACCGGTATATCAACAAGAAGAAATCTAACGGGAAGGTAGATGGAGTGGTTAGCACCATTAACTCAGTCTATCTGCTTCAGCAGGATATTATTTTTGATGACAGCGGTTTTACAGTGCAGGTGTGCTGATTGCGATATCGCAACAGTTGCACCGGTACAACCAGGAAAGGAGTGGTTATTATGTGGTCCTTCAGGAAGAGGGCGGACCCGGAACCAGAAAAGACGGAAACAGGGGCAAGCGAGGACGCATTATTAAGGACAATATTGGCAGCGGACTGCATGACCAGGGTCCAGGCCATGAATGTCCCGGCCTTTGCTGCCTGCGTAAATAAGATAGCAGAAACGGTATCAACCATCCCCATCAGGCTGTATAAACTAGCGGATGGGAAGCTGGAAGAGGTAAAAGAGGATGAAAGGACACGGTTCCTGAATGATGATACTGGGGATACCCTGGATGGGGTGCAGTTCAAGCGTGCATTGACAAGGGATTACCTCACCGGAAAAGGGGGATATGCCTTCATCAACCGGACGGGGACCCGAATAAAATCCCTGCACTATGTCAGGGAGTCTGAGATTTCCTTCATGTTCACATCTGATCCGATATTCAAGGATTACGACATCATGATTCAGGGAACAAAGTATAAGCCATTTGAGTTTCTGAAAGTGCTGCGGAACACGGAAGATGGACGCTCGGGAACGGGTATTGTGGATGAAAACGGTGAGGTCCTGAGCGTGGCTTATCATTCCCTGGAATATGAAAAAGGCCTTGTGAAAACCGGAGGTAATAAAAAAGGATTCATAAAATCCCCCAGGAAATTGGCCCAGGCCGCCATAGATGCCCTCAAAACGGCATGGCGTAACCTATACCAGAACAATACAGAGAATGTGGTCATCCTAAACGAGGGTTTAGAGTTCCAGGAGGCCAGCAACACATCCGTGGAAATGCAGTTGAACGAGAACAAGAAAACGAATAGCGATGAGATATGCAAACTGTTTAACATGCCTCCGGCCATGATCAACGGTGGCGTCACGGAGCAGGATAAAACGAATTTTGTCCAATATTGCTTAAATCCAATCCTGAAAGAGTTGGAATGTGCTTTAAACCGGGATCTACTTCTCGAATCGGAGAAGGGGTCCTATTATTTTGCCGCTGACACATCCGAACTGACCAAAGGAGACATCGAAAAACGCTTCAGAGCCTATGAAACGGCTTGTAAGAATGGATTCTTTCAAATTGATGAGATAAGGCTGAAAGAGAATATGCCGCCGTTGGGGTTGGATTTTGTACGCCTGGGACTACAAGACGTGCTATATGACCCCCACACCAAACAGTTTTATATGCCAAACATGAATGTCACTGGAGGCCTGGGGCAGACCGCAGGGCTATTACCGGAGGATGGACAGCAGAAAGAAGGTGAGACAGATGAGAGTTGAAATTAGAGCAGACAGCGTGGTGATTGAAGGTTATGTCAATGCCGTGGCCAGGGACTCGCGGACCATGAAGGACCGGAAGACTGGGAAGCGCTTTGTGGAACAGATTGTACCAGGAGTTTTTGAGCGGGCGCTGAGGCACAATGACGTGAAGTTGCTGCTAAATCATGACAGTACCAGGGTGCTGGGGTCCACGGGCACGAACCTGGAACTGCATGAGGACAGCATCGGCTTGCACGCTAGGGCGGAGGTCACGGACCCGGAAGTTATGGAGAAGGCCAGAGGAAAGAGACTCCGCGGGTGGTCCTTTGGATTCAGAGAACGGGACGCCAGCACAGAAGCCATTACGGAAGCCATGGAGCGCCGTTTTGTGGAGGACATGGATCTGGTGGAGGTATCCATCATAGATGAGCGCAAGCTACCATGTTATGAAGGAACCAGTTTGGAAGTGCGGGCAGAGGGGGAGACGGTGCTGACGCCAGATCCGCTGGAGGTCCGCGCAGATTATGTTGAGATTGAAACACTAAAGAATCGCATTGATATGAGTAGGTATCACAGCAGAATTCAGGAATTAGAAAAGGAGACAGCAGAATGAGAAAGAGAGCAATTGTAAGACAGTATATGCAGTACCGCGCGGAGGATTTAAAGGGCCTGACCGAGCAGCGGACGGAGCTGGTACAGCAGATGAAAGACCTGACTGGCGCCGCTGAAACCCAGAAGAGAGCATTCAGCCCAGAGGAGGACCAGCGGTTTGACGATCTGGATAAGCAGGTGAAGGCCCTGGACAGCACAATCGAGAAGCTGGAGCGGGCTAGGGATCTGAAACTGAATGTCACTAGCACAGAAAAACATGAGGAATTGAAGCAGGAAGAGCTGGAAGAGCGTGCGTTTTCGGCCTATATCCGCGGGGAGAAGCTTCAGGAGCGCGCTGACGTCAATCTGACCGCAGGGGACAATGGGGCAGTGATTCCTACCTCGATTGCGCAGAAAATCATTAAGAAAGTAGTGGATATCTGCCCGATCTACCAGCTGGCAACCCGCTACAACGTGGGCGGCACTTTGTCAATCCCCTACTATGATGAGGATACCCAGACCATTGAAATGGCCTATGCTACAGAGTTTCAGGATCTGGAATCCACTTCTGGAAAGTTCGGCAGCATTGAACTGAAGGGTTTTCTGGCTGGTGCGTTGTCTAAGGTATCCAAGTCCCTGGTCAATAACAGTCAGTTTGATATCACATCCTTTGTGATCGCGGCAATGGCAGAGGCGATTAGTAAGTGGATTGAGAAGGAACTGCTGCATGGAACTGCCGACAAGGTGGCAGGACTCAGCACTGTGAAACTGACCGTCACAGCCGCAGCGGCCGCAGCTATTACAGCGGATGAGCTCATTGATGTTCAGGAAGAGATCCCAGATGCCTACCAGGCCGGTGCCATCTGGATCATGAATAAGGCTACCAGGACCGCGATCCGAAAATTAAAGGACAATGACGGGAATTACATCTTGAATAAGGACGCAACGGCCAGATGGGGATATACACTGTTTGGCAAGGATGTCTACACCTCGGCCAATATGCCTGCAATGGAAGCCGGAAAGACCGTGATCTATTACGGTGATATGTCTGGACTGGCTGTGAAACTGTCCGAGGATGTGTCCATTGAGGTTCTGCGCGAGAAGTTCGCCACCCAGCACGCAATCGGCGTGGTTGGATGGATCGAGATTGACTCCAAAGTGGAGAACGCCCAGAAGATTGCCAAGCTGGTCATGAAAGCGTCCGCATAAGGAGGCAGCCGATGAAAGTCAAGGCACTGAAATCATTTTCCGGCGTCATATCCATGTATGCCGGAGAGGTCAGGGACATCAGGACGCAGGCAACCCTGGATGACCTTACCGCCGCCGGGTACATAGAGCCTGTGGTGCAGAGAAGGGGTGCGAAGAATGAAGGTAAGCGAGATAACGCTGAGTGATATCTGCCGGCAGATACGGGCTGATGAGGCCTATTTGACTGAGGATGACAGGAAACACCTTGCCATCCTCCAAAAGGCAGCCGTAGAGTACGTGAAGGGCTATACCGGCCTGGATGATATTGCGATTGACACCCATGAGGATATTACGATTGCTGTCCTTGTCCTGATCTCTGATATGTACGATAACCGGCAGATGACCGTGGACAAGGGCAATGTCAACCGGGTGGTGGATACCATCCTTGGGATGTATTGCATTAACCTGCTGTAAGGTGGTGATGGGATGAATGCGGGAGCGTACCGGGAAACGGTAACGATTGAGAAAAGCGGATACACGGAGGATGAGATTGGAAACCAGGTGCCGGCCTGGGTGGAATATTACCGAGGCTATGCCTACATGAACAACCTGTCAGGATCTGAATACTGGGAAGCAGCCCAGACACAGGCACAGAACACGGTCATGTTCATCATGCGCTACCATCCCCTTCTGGGCGCCATGAATACGAAAGAATACCGGCTGCTGCACCGCGGCAAGGCGTACAACATTACCAGCATTGACAACGTGCAGTATAAGAATGAGACGGTGAAGATCCGCGCCACGGTAAAGGAGTGATAGGATGGCAGCAATCAAGATCGACGCCTTGGGGGCAGAGATCGCAAAGATGATGGAAGAATATGCCACGGAGGTGGCCGGAGATGTGAAGGAAGAGGCGAAGGCAGTTGCCAAAGAGGCCGTAAAAGAGTTGAAAAC
>OKVW01000576.1_pt1 | contig 20806 bp, 17 predicted proteins | sample 1606991 | NCBI WGS metagenome assembly OKVW01 (sample SAMN03281021, study PRJEB24777) | human gut metagenome | isolation source: fecal sample PR177 from 1 month old male Malay infant, vaginal delivered...
GCATTCATCTATATGTATTTTTTCTATTGTAAGTCTTTTTCCATAACCGCTAATTGCATAGTTAAAAATCAATGGAATTCTAATTTGTTTCCTTGCAATTCTTCTTAGGCTAAAGAATAAAACAAACAAAAGAGCTAATATAGCAAATATAATAGAATAAATCTGCATGGAAGATGTTGACTCCAACTGAAAATTCCCTTTTATAATATTTAATGCGTTTTTCATTATTTGACTAACAGGGAACAGTCCAAATATACCAATAACTACACTTATCCAAGATAATATAGCTAATGTAAATGGACTTCTCCATATTGCTCAGGTGTATATTTTGCAATGCTCTTTTCAGCAGCAGAGTCTCCGTTGTTGATGTCTCCGGCAGCAAATTGCACTGGTCCATAATTTGTTGTTCCATTGAAATTATTCTGATTTTTATTTCCTTTTATATTTCCCATAGTTTTCTCCTAACAAGTACCTACTTCTTCGAACTGTACTTCGTGCTTTTCCTCTTAACCCCATCCTCGGTTATTTCAACATTACTCCTGCGACCTTTTCAATCTGCACAGCTTTAAAAGTTTCTTCTGCAATAACGGCTGGATGGTTCTTTTTCGACAAGTAGCACTCGCTATGCAATCCTTTTTTAAAGAGAATAACATTGCCATCATATTTGTCATTACTAAGCATCGTTTCAATCGTCCGCTTTGACCAGTTATCTTTCCCAGTAGATGTCTTAATACCTTGCTGTTTTAATTTCTTAATAATGACGCCGACACTATCACCTTGAAGATACCAATCAAAAATCAGTCTAACAACCTTTGCTTCCGCCTCAACAATAATCAGTTTTCCATCTTCATCATTGGTGTATCCATAGCACTTTCTGTCGTAAAGCTTGGAAGTTCCATTAGCGGCACGTTGTTTGTTGCCCCATTTGATGTTATCACTTCTAGATTCATTCTCGGCTTGTGCAAACGACTCAATAATAGAAATCATAAGACGGCTGTCTTATCCGTATCAATTGCTTCTGTTTCAAATATGACACGAGTATTCGTTTCTCTAAGCTTTTCCAAGGCAGATAAACTTTCAAGAGAATCTCTACCAAAGCGGCTTATATTTTCGTCAGTACAATATCTACTTTATTGGCAGTGCAGTCCGTAAGCAGACGATTAAACTCTTTTCTGTGAGAACCTGCTTTACTTGATGCAATATCGATATAAGTATCAACAAGCAACAAAGTAGGATTTGCAGCCGTCAATCTTGTAAATCCTGATATTTAGCGGTCAGACTATTAAGCTGTTCCACACTATTGGAACTTACACGAGCATAAATTGCCACTCGCTTATCCCTCGGTTTTGGCTTTGCCGGGATTATTTGAACTCGCGGATTATATTCCATGCTACACCTCCAATCTATCAAAATAGACTACTTATCATTGTCCAGTTTAAGTCATTATGTTGAGTAGCCTATTTGTTTTCTGCAATAAATCTATCAAAAACACTCCACCTAACACAATGCGAAAAACGCTTAAATTGCTGTCAACAAAACTCGCACTATGCCAGCAATCCTACGCACTCACCAAAGCATATCGCGACTATCGGTCAACCCTTGTAAGCACTTACTTTGAGTGCATTCGGATATTGTTTTCCATCCAAATCAGCTTGTGCTAAAAATAGGGGTTTTTAACTCGTCTTCGAGAATGCCGTGTCAATGGGCATTATCGGCACTATCGCTTCCCGGTACGGGTCATTAAACAAACACTCTCCACATGCGGTGGGACGGATATTTTATACTACATGGCAAAAATATTTTCATTACATAGTGAAGAAGTAAATTTCTTCGTCAATTTTACCCCTCTCACCCCTTTTGAACGAAAATCACCCCTTTATGGATAAATTTACCCCTCCCACCCAAATTATACTTTCATTAAATTTAGTTAATTTGATTTTTCTTTATCATATTCCAATGCCATGTACTCCCTTTGCAATTCCTGTGAAAGCTCTTCTTCGCTTGGAAGATATAGCTTATATTTTGACGCAAAAATCTGCGTTTCATTTTCTGGTAAGGTATACCTTATTTCTGGCTTCAGAAAGAACTCTTTTAATTTGTTCATAAAATTGTTGATCCATGGCTTCTCTTTTCTGCAATAGTTGTCATAATGAAATAGTTTAATATTATACTTATACATCCATTTGTCAAATGATATTGCCACATATAATTTGTTATTTTAATTTTAAAGAAATTGCAAATATCCCTACTATGCTAAAAATATTCTAGTCGTCCCACCTTGTTCAATATTGGATGAATTCATTCATTAGAAGGTGATTATCACAAACATATAAAACAAATTGTTATAACCACCTTTCACAACAATATAGAACTTAAATATTTCGTTCACTCTATTCTAATTACATATATTTTAGGGTCCCCTGCACGATTTCAACTGTACCTTCTTTGATATATGGCAGAGATAGGCTTATTTTATTTTCACAATAAGTATTAGCAAATTTATTAAGCAATCTTGACTGCCTAAGCACTTCCATATCATTTGCCAAGTAATAACTGAGTTCTTCTGAAATAAGCACAATCACCTTCGCCCGTGCACGGGAAATCATTACATTAAATCTATTAAGGTTTAAAATAAATTCTTCTTCATTAGCTATCATATCAACATCTCCTAAAGCAAAAGATACTATTATAATATCTCTCTGCTGACCTTGAAAACGTTCTACCGTATCTACACAGTTACGTATTTTCTCCTGTAAAACCAAATCACCATATGAGAATAATCGCTCCAGTCTATTGCTTACTTTACTTTGTTGTGCTCGGTGAGGGGTTACAATACCTATACCTTTTACCCAAAAGTCCACATCCGTATAAATATCCTTTGTTTGTTCAATCAGCTTACTATTTATATCTTTTTCGTTAGCCAATTGACTGTATAGATTCCCTTTTAAATATCCGCATATCGTTGCAATCGCTTCAACTTCAAATTCATTCCATTGACTACTCATACCATCATGATATGTAAAGCAGCAAATCTTTTTATTTGGATCAATCATTTGTTCCCATGTAGTATCTTTACATAGACCTTCTGGTAAAATAATATCATCCATATCATTTTGAACTAATCTAATTTCCATATCCGGGGAATAGCTAACCAATTCGTCTTTATAACCTGCCTCCTTAATAAAATCGACAATTTCTCGATTGGATCGATAATTAATCTCCAACATGCTGGGTGATACATTGCATTCTCTTTCATAGTAATCATAAATAGACCCCAACTTACTTTCACACCCTACTGGCATATCAGCTTTATGTATAGGAGGTAATTGCAATCCATCACCAGCCAGTATTAAAGCTCCGTTCATCACAAGTGATGAAAAAGCTAATATCGAATTCGCAACATTCATTTGTGATGCTTCGTCAATGATAATAATATCAAAATATTCTTCGTGCTGATATTTTCGGCTTTTAGTTAATAATTTATGTATCTGTTGCGGAGGCGCACCAACTATAATTGATTCATCTGATTTTTCTAAGTTATATCGCAATTTTTCCATTTCAGCTTTATCATCTGAAGTTATTTGCTGAATATTCGCTTTACATGCAGGATTTTTTCTAGTGGCAGAACATAATCTTTTTATATATATATCTTTATCAGTTATTTCATCTGCTACATCAATCAATACATTATCAATTGCATTATAAGTAAATGCAGTAATAAGTATTCTAACTACTTTATTCTGCATCCTCGCCAACTCAGTAAAGGACTTAACAATAGTTATAAGGGTTCTACTCTTTCCAGTGCCTGGTGGTCCCCAGATCATACTGATATTACTATTTAATGCTGCATTCCAAGCCTTAATCTGACTATCATTTAACTTAACAGTCTTTTTCAAAAAATTAATATACGCTATTATGTCTGCTTCTGACCTATCTTTTAACATAATATTTTTCATACTCTGATATTCATCAATATCCCACAAAAGCTTTGATGCTGGAGTTATGCTAGTCTTACGAGGGCGTAATTTACTTAATCCTGATTGTTTTTCTTGCTCTATTTCAGTTATATTATCTATTGCATTAGGTGGATTTCCAATCTCTTGCAATGCCTCTTTTAATTTCGTAGTGAAGAAATCATTTGCCACTGGATCCAACGAAACGTTTTTAGCAAAAGAAATACCTAGGCTTTCAAGTTCAGATATTGGATTAATGGTGCTACCATCACTACATCTACACGGAGATATCTCAAAAATTAATATTCCTTCTTCTCTATTAATAATCTTTACTGTAACAGATAAAATGGTCTGAAATGTTAAATATTTTTTCTCTACATTATCAAGTAACTTATATATCTTCTTACCTAAAAAAGATGCATCACAATTAGGAGATACTGCAACGGAAAAATCCCCCTCTTTTATCCTAACATCTATAGAATTTTCTGACATTTTATAAACATAAATATAATCAGAATCAACTATTTTATAGGACCTTAATACAGGTTTTTTATCTTCAATCCTCTTTATTAAAATAGCACTATCAAACTTAGCCTCTCTTTCGTATATTGGTAAAGCTCTTTTAGACAATATTTCTAACTCAGACAACTTTGCTTCTAACTTTGAATACATATATATTAACTCACCAAAATAGCACATCTTTCCTTGTTTTGATGGCGGTAATGGCTTTGATATATTTGGAGCATATTCAAGCAATATTGATCTGATATCCTTCTGTATTTTCTGTGTTACAGCATGTAAAGCGTTTACACGTTTTATGACTGTTTCTTGGAGAACTCCCATTTGAGTTACCCAGTCTAAATATGGTTCTTTAATCTTACTCCATATTTCGTGAATACGTTCAGAAGGGATCTGATCACTTAATGCATCCTCAAATAAAGGATGAACATTATATACATAACTATAATCAGGGTTTCCATACGTTCTTGCTGTTTCCAAAAGCGAATAGTAATGTGGAATCGGTAATGCAGTCAAACTACTTATACAATCTTTAACGATTGTAATTGGCGATTGTCTCTGCAAACTGGGATTCCCTATAGTTTCCTCTGAGGGGAATAGCCAAATCAAGTCTTTGATTTTAGGGTTTAAAATTATATGATTTAAGTTTCTACCAATTACTCGCTTTATATGATTGTATTGAGTACTATCCCATATATAGATTTGATAAGTTGAATCCTTATCCATTTTCCTCACTTCATTTAGAATTGTTTGGATATATTCTAAAAACTTTATTACATTTTCCCTCTCTATGTCTATATCCTTTGCCTCAATAACATAGACCTTTGCTTTTTGAGGATTTGATGGCCAAAAATGTAAATCCTTTTTATCTTGTGTATTAACCCAAACACCTTTTATGCCAATACATCCGGTTATAGCGCTTGTGATATCGAAATCTACAGTTATAAAAATGCTTAGATCAGACCATTTTGGCATTATAGAAGAAGTTCCTACATTATCAGGTATTATAACTTTATTTTCAATTAATGATACTGCCCTTTTAGGATACAATACCCTTTTTGATTTTAAAGTTTGATGTCTGTCAAATATTTTATCCTGTTCATTCTTAATTGATAATTTGCTCCCAACTTCTACCTCCCCATCAATTAGTGATTCTTTAGCAGCCTTAGTCATATCAGTAATTCGCGACAAATGATCTTCTTTTAATGCAAGTCTCATACAATGATTTTCATCATACGTAAAATCTCCGTCTTTATTTTTCCAAGGATATCCTAAATAATCACAATGCTTACATGATGCATTTACATGATAATCCATATCCGTCCAATCTGTTTTTAAAACATATGGCAAATCTTCATTAAAGAATTTATATATTTTAGGAACAAATACTTCAAAAGGCACTTCAATAATATCTTCATATAACCAGCTCAGTAAATCATCATTACTTATTTGTAATTCATTATCGTTGTATTCATCGTATTTCTTCTTTATTGCTGAAACATCGTATGAGCCGGGCCAAATAGCTCCTGATACCACCTGGAATTTATCATTTAAACCTTGATCATCTAACCATGAAGCGAGTGTTATCATGTAATACGCAATTTCACTGAAATGAGCAATTGATGGTTCTGACGTGTTTTTAATATCAATTATCTTTATTTGTAATTTATTACAACCTTTTTCAACTAATTTATAATGCCCTTCTTTATCAACATAATGATCGTATGTCATAGGTGGCACCACTAACAGTATATCTGGTCTTAGTTTACTTAATTCTAAACTATATTTACCACATAATGTCCTCAATTGATCTATGTTAAAAGTTTTTTCGAATGCTGAATTTACCTCCATCTGGTATTCAGGTTGCATTATAAAACAAAATTGCTCTAACTTTTCAATAGCATGAGACAATTGAATGGGGGTAAAATCCCCGTTACGATCTTTATTTCCTACTATCTTATAATCATTAAAATACTTTTGGATTTTTTTGTAAGTTTCCTTTTCCCACTCTTGCCCTGCTTTTGCTACAAGAGTTATTCCAGGTCGAGGGTCTTGTCTTGGTGGTATCTTAAAATCTGTTCTTTCCAGCTCATATTTTTTATTTTCATGTGGAGAAAGTATAAATTTAAGTTGTCTATAGCATTCCGTCTTCAAAAACTGTGATAATGTTTGTTTACTAATTCTTGGCATCTCTTTTCTCCTTAGCAATTATTATTTCTGAAATTATTGATATTCCTTTGTTTAAAAAAACATTTATATTATCATCTTGTAACTCACCAATATTATTAACATAATCTTGCAACTTCAAAGAAAGGTAAAAACTTATCAAATCACATTCTTTCATATCAAGTTCATTCACACAAAACTCTATTTCATCGTAATACTGTGTTTTATCAACTAAAATCTTTTCTTTTCGTAGTATAATTATTGAATCCCATTTAATAGATTTTTCCGAAGAATGATAAGCACTATTTCCCTCAGATCTAATAGGGAATACTTTAGTTATACAAAAACCGCTGTTTTTAATAGCTTTAGCAAGTGCAGTCCAGGCTTCAATTTTATTATGGTGAAAGGAAAAAATCATAATACCAGTAGATTTTAATTTTTTATAACATTGTCTGAAGACTTCAGACAATTGTTTGACATAGGCTTTATACTCTGCCAAATCATTCCCTTTCATGAAAATAGAATTATTATGTTGGTCTGAATCATTAAACGAAATATGTTTTTTTAACCAAGCAAAATAAAATGCTGATAACTCTGAATAAGCTAAATTATCATAATAGGGGGGATCCGTTAAAATTATCTCTATTGAATTGTTATTTATCACATTCAAATCTACTGAACTTTGATTTAAAAACAAAGCTTGTCTTTTTTCTATATAAAATCCCTTTGCATCTTTAGCTATATCAGCAGAAATTTTTTCTCCCGTTTTGATTTTCTGGGTTGTCAACTTATCTTTTTTGCCATCCTGCGATAAAGTAACCTCATACGTTTCATCACAATACTGTTTACCTTTTAACATCTTACTAAACGTCTTCTTAAAGCTCCCTCTCCCCAATGACTTAGTCCCTAACACATTATTTTCTGCCACCCTAACTGGAACAGTATAGGCATGAATACCAAATAGAGGAGTTAACTTTTTATACCCATAAGCATAGCAACACAACATGTTGTTCGCTGCTAAGCAATCTGAAAATGCCAATAATAACCATTCTTTAAATTTATGATTATCAACACTTAAAATTTCTTTTAATAATAATCCTAAAGAAAGTAACTGCCTTGAATTAAATAAGTCTTTATAAAATAAATATCCATGGCTTTGTGGTCGTGTTTCTCCACTGCGACTATTCGGTATTATATCATCAGGGATAGGTAGCTCTTCAAACACCTTCGTATATGATTTCTTGGCTTCATCAAATAAGAATATATCACTTTCATCAGCCTTTTTATATTTTCTTGTACCTTCAGTAAGATACTCTATAGCAAATAATTTTAGACTTCTTGCACCTTTAACATGCTTTATTAGCGTATGACTTTCACCACATTTGCAGCACTTCACCCTACCATTATTATAATTTCCATTATAAATATCAGTTGTTTTATTACATTTGGTACATCGAAATCTTTTTCTGTTTACAGGGAGTTCGTGCACCTCACCACAATGCTTGCAAAAAACAGTTATAATTTTACTGTCTTTTGCCAAGTAATAATGAGGCTGGGTAATTATATTCTCCATACAGTTATCACATTTAAATTCATAAGCCCAAAAGAAATTTATAACTTCATATATAATTTCATTGACTTTAGTTAAATAATATTTGTTCACCTGTTTTTCTACTGTAAGCAGAATTTGAGTAAAAACATCCTCAAGTCCTTTTCTTTCTAAACTCTCCACCTCTTTTTTAGTAATGAAGCATGCTAGGGGATCTATATCAACACCAATAACGTGCGCTCCCATTTTTCTTGCTTCTACAACGCATGTTCCTCCTCCCATAAAAGTGTCTAAAACAGTGATGTTGTCTAGGATATTCTGTTGATAGTAAATATCCCAAAATTGTTCTTCTGTAGTACTATCAGGTAAAACAGCACCTAATATAATTCCTCTCACCACAGAGCTCAATCTTCTAGCCCACCATTTGTGAATCGAATAAACTGGTTTTTTACTGTTACCTTCTATTTTCGCTAAATCTGATATTGCCTTTATAGGAATACCATCTTCAAGTAATGTTCTCTCTGGTATAATTTCAAATTTCACTTTCACACACCTCTCAATAAAATTACAATCGTTTTATATATTTCTGTTGGCCTGATGAGGTCTTCTCAATTGGAATTAATATACTATTCTTACGATTTACATGATTCAAAAATAAGGTTCCCAAAAGTAATCGATCTTTTCTCGGAATACGATTCCATTCATAGCCTTTAAATAATTCTCTAACTAAAAAGACCTCACCATCTACTAATCCATTCGCTTCGGAGATTGCGTAATCTAATAATTCATTGACATCCATTTCAATTCTCCACCTTTCAAACAACGTTGTTGATATACATTATATATAACTTATATCGGTTAAGCAAGATTATTTGAAATATCTTTATCTATTTTATAAACTCAATCTCCGTTCCTTCCAAAAATACTAATAATAATCTTCCATTATCAAATATCTTAAGGCAATCCAAAATTCGCAGCATAAAGTTAATATCCATTTCCTTTATCACCACATTATTTACCAGTTTCCTGAAATCCTTCGCCCTATACGCTTCCAGCAAGTACTCACTTTTCTCCTGTTCCGCCCACTTTCGAAGAAAATACTCTTTATTCTCCAAAATCCAATTCCATGCCATAACAAATGCTTTCTCCAGTGTACTTTCCTCAACATGCCTGTTCGCACACCCCATAATCCCCTTTACCTTATACCGTTCACTGCACTGCCAAATCTTCCTTGTTTCCCCGGTGCTGCTCCGCCACCCTTTACGGGTAAAAACCTTATTACATTCCCCACAGACGATTTTCGAAGCAAACGGATTATTCTCTGTATTATTAGAATAAGATTTGGCCCCATGTTCCTCCAGATACCGCTTACGCCGCTCAATCTCCAACTGTACACACTCCCAAATCCACGGCTCAATAATCGCTTCATGGTCATCTTCAATATAAAACTTCTGTATCTCTCCCTGGTTCATCACCCGCTTTTTAGTCAAGAAATCAACGGTATAACTTTTCTGTAAAACTACATCACCTTTATACTTCTCATTTTCCAACATACTCTGCAGTGTGGTCGCCTGCCATTTCGTACTTCCATCCCAGTTAACAACGCCTTCCCGCTCAAATATCCGTTTTATATAATCCACCGTTTTCCCACTCAGAAATTCAAAATATAATCGTTTTACAATAGCTGCCTGCTTCTGGTTAATCACTAGCTTCCCATCCTCATCCGTATCATAACCCAGAAATCGCTTGGTACTCATCTTATGCTGCCCAATCTCAAATCTCTTGCGAATCCCCCATGTGCTATTCTCTGAAATATTTCGGCTTTCATCCTGCGCAAGGGACGATAGAATTGTCAGTAGCACTTCTCCCTTGGCATCCAAGGTGTCTATTGCCTCCTTTTCAAATGTCACCCCAATTCCAAGTCCCTTAAGCTCCCGCACATAATTCAGGCAGTCCAGCGTATTTCTCGCAAACCGGGAGATAGACTTCGTGATAATCCGGTCAATTTTTCCCGCCCGGCAGTCCAGAATCATCCGGTTAAATTCATCCCTTTTCTTGGTATTCGTACCTGAAATGCCTTCATCCGCATATATTCCAGCACACTCATATTCCGGGTTACTGTTGATGCTTTCCGTATAAAACCGCACTTGGTTTTCATAGCTTAATAGCTGTTCTTCTTGGTCGGTACTCACCCGGCAGTACGCCGCCACCCGCAGTTTCTTCCTCTGCACGGCATTCCCTTCCCCTGCTGTCGAATTCTGCTTTGCTGGTATAACGGTAATGTTTCTTGCCATTCCTGTAAACCTCCTCTGCCACCGTTGGTTCTATAATATCCTGCCGGGATGCCGATTCATCGGGAATCCGCACACCCGGACAGGCCTGTTTTCCTTTTTCAATATACGTGGAGCAAAGCCACTCCACCTTCTTTTTGTACCCTATCCTGCGCCGGAGTGTCTTTCCACAATGCGGACAATATAGCATTCCCGTCAAAGGATATCTGTTCTGGTACTTTTGTGTGTCACTCTGGGCAATGTTCCTGCCCCGTTTATTTTCTTCTATCTTTTCCTGAAGTACATCCCAAACCCCCGTGCTCAAAATCGCCGGATGGCTGTCCTCCATATAATAACTCTGTACTTCCCCATGATTCCGTACCGTCTGGTTCCTCTTATCCTCCGGTGTATAATATTTCTGCAAATGGAAATCCCCTTTGTATTTCTCATTTTTGAACATACCCATAAATGAACCGCCAGTCCACTTCCCTCCTGTCACGGACGGAATTCCCAGAAAATCTGCCAACTGCCCCAGACGGCTGGAACCTACTCCCAAAAGGTACATATCTGCAAAGAACCTGACTGCCATTGCCTCTTTGGGATTGATGACCAGCTCCCCAAATTCATCCTTGTCATAGCCCATGAACCGCTCCGTGTTGATCATGTACTCCCCACGCTCAAACTTCTTGCGGATTGACCATTTCCGGTTCTCCGACACATTCCTGCTTTCTTCCTCGGCAAAAGAAGCGAGGACAGTGAGCATGACCTCACCGTCCCCGGATAATGTGTTGATATTCTGTTCTTCAAAATAGACAGCAACGCCGATCAGCCGCAGTTCCCTCACCGTTTCCAGAAGAATTGCTGTATTTCTGGCAAATCGGGAAATGGACTTTGTGATGATTAAATCTATCTGGCCTTCCTTTGCCATCTGTACCATCCGCTGAAATTCCGGACGGTTCCTGCTGAAACCGGAGATACCCTGGTCTGCAAATACACCAATAAACTCATATTCCGTATTGGCTTTCAAGGAGCGCTCATAGGAGGATATCTGGTTTTCCAGGGATTCGCCCTGTTTCCTGGAATCCGTGGAAACCCTGGCATAAGCACAGACACGTTTCTTTTTCGGTATTTTATTCTGTATCGGCTCCAACATCCGTATCCTCATAAAACCTTCTCCCTTCCGAAGTATTCTTTTACAAACCGCTTCACACATTCATACTGCTTTCCTGCGTCTCCATCCTCATTCATACATATCACTGGCACCCCTGCTTTATCGCAGGCTTCCATAAATTCAAAGAACTGCTGCCAGTCACGGGCAATCATAGTGGCGTCCCTTGTGACTACCACCCGGACATGCCCGGCCTGAATTTCCTCAATCAACTGCCGGAACGCTTTCCGGTTTGCGTCTACGCCAGACGCTTCATCCCAAAAGAAATGTTCTTCCACCGTCCGCTTACCATAACACCTGCGGAATGCTTTTCTCCCCGGTTCCACATATTTTTCATATCCATGATCCCGGTGTGTGGTTCTGTAATAATATGCCACCTGCATCTTCATCCGGCATCCCACTCCTTTCGTTTTTGGTTTCTCATTGAGCAAGCTCAATAAGCGTAGTCTATTAATCACTCTGAACGCCCTATAAGTCAAGCAGATAGGCGGTTTCCACGTCTTTTCTTTTGGTCTGCGGAAACTTATTTCAGAAGGTCAAAAAGAAGAACCCGGCAGGTTCCCCCACCGGGCAAATCTCTATATCCTCGTCACATAATCCAGCGAAATCCACCCGTCTCGCTTCTTCTGGTAAGATTTCAACAGCCCCCACTTAGAAGCCCCGGCTCCTTGCGCCTCCTCCACAATAGTAAACGCCCCTACTCCGGTAAACCTTCCCGTCCTCGCATAACCAGTTCCCGGCCCCATTCGGATATTCAAATCCGGAATCTCCACCTTCACCATATAAGAAGATGCCTCCGGCAGTTTCTCCATGAACTGCACATACCGCTTATCCGAAGTCAAAAACAGCCCGGATTTCAGCTTATACCACAGTTTATCCGCGCTGATGCCCACTACCGTATACACGCCGTCAAACACCACCTGGTCCACGTTATCCCCCATACACGGCGATTTCCTCACATTTACTCCGTCTTTCCCTTTATAGAACACCTTCACAAAACCGGACAGCGGATTAATCGGCTGGTTCGGATTCCCAGAACCCTCCATGCTGCCCCCTGCATCTCCACTGTCTCCAATGATATTCCTCAGTATAGCAAGAATCTTCCCACCATACCCTGCCCCGGCAGCCCAGCCCTTTCCCAGCGGATTCTCCTGAATTCCCAGCCATTCCACATAAGGCGCAGCCCCCTTGGTCACATACCGGAATCGTGGGTCAACTTTCGGGTTCACCAATTCCTCCGTACTGGCATAGGCTTTCAAATGCTGCACCTGCGCTCGGATTCCCATCTGCGCCGTGTCAAAAGAATTCCCCTTCTCCCCATTGGAGATCACGCCCATCCCGCAGAAATTATTCTGCTCAAGCGTCACCGCCGAACCGGAAAAGCCAAAGTTCCCCGTCTCCAGACAGGACTGGGCAAAAGCAATATCCCCTCTCACACCTTCTGCCTCCCCTTCGGACAGGTATAGCGGAACCATATCCAACACCGACTGCTCTACAGCCGGATTTTTCTTTTTAATATACTCCCGCATCTGCTCCGCCGCAGCCACAGCCTTCCCCATGATCTTTGTATAGGAAGAAACATTCTCCTCCTGCCCGGAGCCGCCGCTCCCAATCTGCCGCTTAAACTTCTCCCACATCTCCTTCGCCCGGATCTGGGAAGGACAGTTCTTCGCACATACATCATAATGCTGCACAACCCGGTCAGCCGGAATCCCCGTCTCCGCCATCAGTTGACGGACAAACTCCACCGTATTGGCAAAGGCTCTCTGAAAATCATACCCTGCCTGCACACACATCTCCACGCCGATACTGTTTTTGTTATTCACCGTCCCAAACAGCCGTCCACCATAATTCACCCCCACATGCCAGCATCCTCGTCCATGGGGAGCCGCCTGGTACACCGTATCCTTGTCATCCGTGTAATAATGGACAGACGTACCTATATTCCCGTTATACTGCGCTCTTGCATGGGCGCTGGCATCTGCTCCTGCCGCAAAATTATCTGTGTTATGCACCACGATATACTGCGGATTATTGCTCTCATACGTGTTATTGTCAGAAACATAATTCTTATTTACCTTCATGTCCGTTCCCCTCCTTCAACTGCTCCAGCACACTTTTCAGCTTCTCCGGAATCGGCAGCCCAATCTTCACCGCATTCTCCAGAATAGAAATCCCCTCATTGGACAGATAGAAAAAAATCACCGCCGTCCGCAGTACGCTCCCATTCCCAATCACATGGGTATCGATGATGTGCGCCACGGCAACCAGAGAAAAAATGACCACTTTCTTGAAAATTCCCCGGAACCCGGTCTGGCTGGAAAGCTCCTTATTCAGAATCCCAACCATCACCCCGGTCACATAATCCATCGCCACGAAAACAACCAGCGCATACAAAAACCCGTCAAATCCTCCCATGACTGCCCCCAAAGCACCGCCCATAGCGGCAAATACATACTGCATCGTGCCTGTTACATCTCTCATCTCAAAACCCTCCTTGTTTTTCCGCACAAAAACAGCAGCCCGTTTTGGACTGCCGCCTGCTCCTGATTCCATAAGTTTTTCTTTTCTCTGCACCCTTACGGCACGGCCTCCTCTGTCAGTGTATAGGTAATCTTCATCGTCTTGTCCACTGTCTTCACCACCGCCGATGACAGGTTGTTAATAGTTGCCAGATAAGGTGTCAGCAGGTACATAGTCCGGTACTCGCTCCCATAACTCCCTCCCCATCCCAGCAGAAAATTCTTATACTGGAACAGCGGCGTTGCCGCATCATTCAGCCTGAAACTCCCCTGGGTGCGTATTACCTTGTCCTCCACCGTAACCTGGAAATCCCCTCCGATAATCAAATCCCCAACCAGCGTCATATACACCTCGCAGGTCCCTGTCTCGCACAGCGGCTTCCATTTGGAAGTAAACCCCAGATTGATTAGCGTCACATCTGAAGAATTGGAAAGATTAATCTTATAAATCCCCTTCTTGTTATTCGCCATCACATACAGGTATCCACTCCGAATACAGCACTGCAGATACCGCTCCGGGAAAGAACTGTCCTCCTCCCGCCGCCCCACGTCCATCAGCTTCGCATTGGACAGCGTCCACTCCCCCTCCGTCATGGAATAATCATCCTTCTTAATCTTCACCCACACCATAGTAGCACTGCCAGAGGAATTCCCCTCATTGGAAAACCCGTACCAGTACCCATTCCCGCCGTCCAGAAATTCCCCGTACATCGTGTAATCCCCAAGAAACCGGAACGTGGAAGTCTGAATCACCTGGTCATCCACCACCGCAAAGGATGAGTCATCCAGCTTCTCGTTCAGCCCCACCGTAAAAATCGGGATATGCACCTTCCGTATACGCACCCCCGTATCCTGATATGTGATGGAATACAGCAGATTCCTTTCAAAATCCACCTCCACCGTCTCAAACAGCACCAGCTCCCGCGCCATAGCCATCCCGTCCAGCTTGATGCTTTTAATCTGCAGGAATGTGGAACTGTCATTCACCAGGCTCCCATAAGCATTCGCCCCGCCCTGGGCGCTGGTCAGGGCAGCCGCCGCAATGGTACCGTTCCCCTGGCTGGGCGTAAACTCCCACACAAACTTGTATCCGTTGTCCAGCTTCTTGCTCTCCATCAGGTTCATGCTTCCCCTCACCACATTCGCCGTGGAATTCACATTATTTGACGCATAAGCCACTGGCAGGTTATCCGACAGGGAATAAATATTGTCCGCCCTTTCCTCCAGTACCTTGGAAAACAGCAGAATCCCCCCAATCATGTTAGGGCAAACCGGAAGTAATACCTCCTGCCATTTCACCCCGTCAATACTCTCCCCGATTTCGTAAAATACCCCCATGGGATTCAGCCCCAGAATATGATTCACCGCATCCGTCACCATATTTTCCTCCGTCACCGCTGTGACCTCCCCGGTATTCACATCCGTAAGTTCAATTCTCATCGTTCCCGTCAGCCTCATAACGCCCTCCTTAACTCAAATCTACCGGACATCCAAACGCGCCTACTGGAATCCGCCCCATGCTGTCTGCCATCTGCCTCTGTACAAGCTCCATGGTTTCAATTCCAACTGTCTCCGCAAACCCTCTGACACCCAATCCTGCGCCAACCCGGAACGCAGAGACCGTTTCCTCCAATACAATCTTCCCATCCCATGCCGGAGCCGCTGCCATGCCCTGTCCGCTGATTGAAGCAATGCATCCCCCGGTATCAATCTGTCCGCTGCCGCGCTCCAAGCGAAGGAATACCTGAAACGTGTTCGTAAAGTTGGGAATCAGTTCCTCAATAGGATAATACAAAGGCAGCACATGCTTCCCACTTCCCCAGCTTTCTGCCGGATAATGGGTCAGAATCTCTTCGTCATTGAACACATACCTTACACGCGCCACGGCCCTTCCATCCGCAGGAACCGTGACCGGCAGTTCCGCTTCCACGCTGACATTTACCGTAGTTTCTGTTCCATCCTCAGCCACAGACGGAACCGGGACAACAACCGTTCCCTTCGCCGTTCCTGCCTGTACCACCGCATTTGCCGACACATCCACCAGCACAATCGCAAAAAACTGTACATGCGTCTCCTCTGCCGCCGAAAACTCAATGCTGATAATCTTCACATCCGTCTCATTCACTGTATAGGCTGATGCATTGGTAAACGTGTGAATCCCTATCTTCCCCGCTTCAATCTGGTTCAGCAGGCCGGAAAGGTTCTTGTCATTCTTCGACTTGGCCTGCGCCAGTCTTGGGTTCTTACCCACACATTTCAAAGAATGCTTCCCATTAATCTTGATCTGATACCCAGTCACACAGGCTAACTGCGTTTCATCCGCATGGCCGCCGGAGAACACCAGCACATCCCCCAAATCCAATGCCGGATTTCCAATGGTGTCAGAATCAAAAGGAACATAACGGATGACGGATAAATCAGACAAGATATTTTCCAGCAGCGTCTTCCTTGTCTCCTCCAAACCAAACTGCAAAAGCGGATTTACGCCCAGGTTCATGGTCAGCCCATCATCTGTTTCCAACGCATAATACTCTGCGGTCTGCGTCTTGATATTTGTGGAACTGATTGCCGTATACCGTGTAATAAAATCCGAAAAGCTGCTGGAAAACCGCTGCCTGTCGGACACCGTCATCACAGGTACATTCCTATATTTCCTCAGCTCCAGCTTTCCCGTCCGGTTAATACAGAAAAACCCTCCCAGCACCTGCCCCACATAATACAGCACGTCACGGTACGTCTCAATATCATTCTCCGTATACACTGACAGCAGTTCCTCACCGTTTGGCATCGTCTCAATCTCCGCCCGGGTATGGGCAAGCTCCACGTTACAGGCTTTACAGCACAAAGCCAAGAAAGCATAAGCATTCCCCACAGTCTCAAAACCATTGAAGCTTCTCTCAAACCGGAGCATATAATCATAAGCCTTAATCTCCAGACAGTGCAACGTCCGGTTCGCCTCGCTCACCTCAAAAATCCCCATGGGGACTTCCTCAAAGCTCCCGTTCCCCAGCCGCAGATGATAGAACAGTTCTATCTTCGCATCCTCCAGCGTATATCGGTCAATCTCTGAAAACAGGGTGAGCCCCATCTCCGCCGCATACACCGTGCCAATCTCAATCTCCGCGCTGCCGCAGCACTGGCCTGTGATATAGCCGGAGCCTTTCACGATATCTCCATTCCCAAACTCATGGACCACCCCGGCTTTCGTGGTAATTCTCCCTGTCCAGTAAAAATTGCGGGTGTTTTCCTGCACCGCAGATAAAAATTCTTCACTGACTGGATACATGAACCCACCCCTTTCCTTAAAACTCTTTCAAATTAAACGACACTTTCCACAGCCCTTTATAGGAAGTGTCTTTTACCAGCCCAGCCTTATAGCCTTCCATAAACATCTCCGTCCGCTTCACTTCCAGTGTCTCCGTATCAAAAAACTCCACAGCAATCTTCGGCTTCCTGCGGAACCCCGCCATGGCCTTCACCCATTTCGGACTTAGCGAAAAGGAAACCGGAATTGTCACCACGCCGCTCCTGACCACATCCCGCTGTGTAGTCCCGGCCTCCGTCTCCCCACCGGAATCCGCCTCCACATCCACCATCTCTACCTCGTAGGAGTCCGGCATTGGAAGCGGTACCCCGTCAAACGTCAGATATTGTATAAACGCCATGCTTATCTACCTCCTGACCTCAGGTTCTGCCTGTTCTGTGCATTCACCACCACCTCATCCAGTAACGTACCGCCAAGGTACACGGGGATGCAAATCGTTCCCGTATTCGCCATCCCAAACCCGCTCACTGCCTCCCTGATTCCGTTCAATAACTGTGTGACGTTATTAGCAGAAGCCGTCTGTTGCTCCGCCATGCCAGAGGCCATCCCGATTTGCGGGCTGACCACCATTTCCGAAGCCACGCCCCGTACTGCCTTCTGAATCATTCCCCGGCTTCCCTCAATCCCCCTGGCAAGCCCAGACACAAAATCCGGCATCCAGGATTCATACTCCGTAAGCGGCCCCTCATCCGGCACGGAGAAATGGAGGAACGCCGCAATCTTTTCCGCAATGCTCCTGACCGCATCCACCACATTCCCCACGGCATTCCGGATTCCGTTGGCAATCCCGTTCACGATATCCACACCCCAGTTCCACGCACTGGAAGCCAGCCCCTTAATATAACCCACTGCCTGCTCAAACCCATTCTTCACCGCAATGTAAACATTACTCATGGCATTGCTGATTCCACTGACAATGTTATTAAAAATGTTCGTGACTGCTGTCTTAATAGCATTCAGCACAGTCGTCACCGTATTTTTTACCGAATTCCACACAGTAGATATAATACTGCCCACCGTATTCATCACCGTAGTTACCACATCCCGGATTCCATTCCACACAGAAGTAACGATGCTTTGGATGGTATTCAGCACCGTAGAAATCACCGTCTGGATGGTATTCCATGCTGTAGTCAGGAAAGCCTGTACCGCCGCAACAACTGTAGTCACCACCGTTTTAATGGCATTCCAGACTGTTGTGAAAATCGTCTGTATAACAGTCAGCACCGTGGAAATAATCGTTTTGTAAATGTTAAAATATGTGGTGACGATTGTGGAAATCGCCGTCAGCACAGTCTGAAACAAAGTTTTAATGCCATCCCATAACGTGGAGAAAAATGTGGCAATCCCGTTCCAAATGGTCTGTGCTGCCGTGGATATCCCCGTCCAAAGCGTGGAAAAAAACTGTGAAATAGCCGTCCACGCAGCACTGGCCGTCTGCTTGATTCCTTCCCACAGCCCGTCAAAGAATTCCTTCACGGCACTCCAGATATTCATACAGGCCGCCTTTATTTCATCCCAGTGGGCAACCAGCAGCTTTCCAATGGCAATCACCGCCACAATTACGGCAATAATCGCAAGTATCGGCGCTCCCACACTGGCAATGACCGGAATCAATGCAGAAATAGCCGGGGCAATCACACCCACCAGGCTCATCACTGCACTAATCCCCGTTGCAATCTTCCCAATGATGATTAATACTGGTCCCACGGCAGCCACCACCATGGCGATGATGACAATCATCTTCTTCGTCCCCTCCGACAGCCCGGAAAACCAGGAAGTAAACGCCTGTACCTTATCCGCCAGTGCAATCAAAATCGGTGCCAGCACGCTCATAATGGCAGAACCAAATTCAATGGCAGTGTTTTTCAACTGGTTAAACGCCTTCTGTATCGTATAGGAATTGGTGTTCAGCTTGCCAAAAGCTGTCTCCGTTGCCCCTGTGGAATTCTGCATCTGCTCCAGCGTCCCATTGAACGTTTCCGCACTGTCCCCCAGAAGTATCAGTCCGGCTTTCCCGGCCTCCGCGCTCCCCCACAAATCACTGAATGCCAGCCCCTGCTCCGCCGCGCTGTCGGAAATAACCTGCAGCACATCGGAAAGGCTGGCCCCGTCCTGCATCAGTTCCAGGAAAGACTTCCCCGTCTTTTCCTTCAAAGTGTCCGACACCTTCGTGCCGGATTTTCCAAGCTCATTGAACATGGAATTCATATAGGTGGTGGATTCCGCAGTTGCCACACCGTTGGCAGTCATCAGGGCATATCCCGCCGCCACCTGTTCCAATGCCACACCGTTGGCTTTTGCTGTGGGGATAACCTTACCCATCGAGGATGACAACTCCCCCACCGTAGTTTTGCCCAGGTTCTGTGTCTGGATCAGCACGTCAGACACCCGGCCTACCTCAGACGCTTCCAGGCCATAGGCATTCATAATCGTAGTCAGCACATCCAGCGCGCTTCCCGCATCTGCAAACCCGGCCCTTGCCAGCTTCGTGGAATTGGACACAAAATTCACGGCATCCCCGGTCTTCTGCCCGGCGGAGATGGCGTCATACACATTCCCCGCAATCTCCGAAGAGCTGATGCCCGTCTGGTTCGACAAATCCAGGATGGCCTTTTCCAGTTCCGACAGCGGCACTTCCGTGGTATCCGCAATGGTATTGACCTTTGCCATAGCATCCTCAAAATCCATCGCCATCATAGCGGATGCCCCGCCCGCCGCCGTAATCCCGGCAGTCACCGGGAGCAGTTTCTTACCTGCCGATGTGGCGGCATCCCCAAACTTCCCAACCTTCTCCGCCGCCTGCGAAAAGCTGGACAGGGAGGTGTTGGTATCCTCCGCCTGTTTTTCCAGGTCTTTTAAATTCTGCTCCGTCTCAATAATCTCCCGCTGCAGGGCATCGTACTGGTCTTTGGTGATATCGCCGCGCTCAAACTGCTGCTGTACCTGCTGCTGGGCAGATTTGAGTGCCTCCAGCTTCTCCTTCGTTTCCCCAATGGCATCCGTCAAAAGTCTCTGCTTCTGCGCCAGAAGCTCCGAATTATGTGGGTCCAGCTTCAGGAGCTTCTCCACATCCTTAAGCTGGGACTGGGTATTGCGGATTTCTGAATTGACGCCCTTCAGCGCTGTGGTCAGTCTGGTGGTATCGCCGCCGATTTCCACCGTGATACCCTGTATGCGGTTTGCCATGCGATGCCTCCTTCCTGTTTTTGGACAGAAAAAAAGAGCCGGTTAAGGCTCAAATATATGGAAAAGGCACCTGCCACATTAGCAGATGCCTATGTATAAATTCAGTTTTTATTAAAACTATGTTTAATAATCAATTGACTTTTAC
>OKVW01000578.1_pt1 | contig 20791 bp, 20 predicted proteins | sample 1606991 | NCBI WGS metagenome assembly OKVW01 (sample SAMN03281021, study PRJEB24777) | human gut metagenome | isolation source: fecal sample PR177 from 1 month old male Malay infant, vaginal delivered...
GGGCACAACCAGCAGATTCTAAAGAGCAGCCGGAAGCTCTATGAATACGCATATCTTGTCAATGAAGTCCGCCAGGGTCTGAACCAGGGTCTAACGCTGGAAGCCGCCGTGGACCGGGCGGTTGACGAATGTATTAAACATGAGATTCTAAAAGGATTTTTGCTGAAGCATCGCGAGGAGGTGAAAGAATTGATCTTGTCGGAATATGATGAGGAGCTTCATATCAAAAGCGAGAAGCAGATCAGTTTCGAAGAAGGCAAGGCTGAGGGCATTGCGGAAGGTAAGGCGGAAGGCATCGCTGAAGGCAAAGCGGAAGGCATCGCGGAAGGTAAAGCGAAAGGCATCGCTGAAGGCAAAATTGAAGAAAACATCGAAAACATTCTATCCCTTCTGCATGACCTGAACTCCGTCCCTCCGGAACTGGAGAAGCGTATACGAAGTGAAACCGATTATACCAATTTGCGGGCATGGCTGAAGCTGGCTGCCCGTGCTGAAACAATCCAGGACTTTATGGATCAAATTGTTTCATCCGCAATCTCTTAAAAGTGAATCCCTATTCCGTTTATAAAAAGGAGCTGGAAAAAATGGTGTTCAATCAACTCCATTTTTTCACAGCCCCTTTTCATATCTACTCCCGTATATACACCGCGCTCTGGTAAGGCTGCATTCTGCCTTCAGCCACCCTGTCGCTTCCAACCAGAAACTTGAACCCATCAAACCGCACAGAGCTGTCCAACCCAAGCTCCTGCCCGGTCATATTGCAGAATACCATCAGTTCCTGCCCTTCCCATCTTCTGACATAGGCCAGCAGCCCAGGCACATCCCGGCAGATAAAGGATATATCCCCCTCTGCGATCACAGGGGATTCCCTGCGCAGAGCGATCAGCTTTTTATGGTAGTTGAGAATGGAGTCAGGGTCCGCAAGCTCCGCCTCCACATTGATATAGCGGTGATTCTCCGGGATGCCGATCCAGCTGTCCCCCGCCGTAAATCCAGCCCCGGGCCTCCCGTTCCACTGCATAGGAGTCCGGCCGTTGTCCCTGGAACGTTTCCCCACCACCTCCAGCGCCTCAGCGTCATCCAGCCCCTGGCTCCGCAGGATCTCATAATAATTCCGGCTTTCCACATCCCGGTACTGGGAGATATCCTGATACCCCGCATTGGTCATCCCCAGCTCCTCCCCCTGGTAAATGTAGGGGGTGCCCCGCATGAAATGAACGGCCGTGGCCAGCATTTTCCCGGATTCCTTCCAATAATTCTGATCGTCCCCAAACCGGGAAATGGCCCGGGGCTGGTCATGGTTGCACCAGAACATGGCATTCCAGCCGCCGCCTGCCTGCATTCCCTCCTGCCAGCTGATAAACAGCTCCTTCAGCTGCTCCAGGTCAGGCTCCATAATCTTCCATTTATCCCCGTCCTTATAGTCCACCTTCAAATGATGGAAATTGAACACCATGGACAGCTCCCGCCGCTCCGGCTGAGTATAACCAACACAGTTATTCAGGGAGGTGGAGGACATCTCCCCCACTGTCACCATTTCCTCAATCCCGGTATCCCTGGTCAGCTCCTGAAGGTACTCATGGACATGGGGGCCATCGGTGTAGAACCTGCGGCCGTCCCCCTGGTAATCGTTCTCCAGCAGCTCCGGCTTGGAGATCAGGTTCACCACATCAAAACGGAAGCCCTTAACACCCAGATTTTTCCAGAACAGTACCACCTGCTTAAGCTCCTCCCTTACCCTGGGATTATCCCAGTTCAAATCCGCCTGGGTCACGTCAAACAGATGGAGGTACCATTTCTTAAGCCCAGGCACATACTCCCAGGCAGAACCGCCGAACTTGGACTGCCAGTTGGTGGGCGGAGTCTCCGGCCCGCCGTCCCGGAAAATGTAGTAATCCATATAGTCCGGGTCCCCCGCCAGCGCCCGCTGGAACCACAGGTGGGCTGTGGAGGTGTGATTGAACACCATGTCGAACATGCAGCCGATTCCACGTTCCTCCGCCCGGCAGATCAGATCCTTCACATCATCCAGGGTTCCGAACATGGGGTCCACATTCATATAATCGGAGACATCGTAGCCGTTGTCCCGCTGAGGGGAGGGAAAAAAGGGCGTCAGCCAGATATAGTCCACCCCCAGCTCCTGCAAATAGTCCAGCTTGCTCACCACGCCTCTCAGGTCGCCGACCCCATTCCCGTCAGAGTCGCAAAAGGATTTGGTATATATCTGATAGATGGTGCTGTTTTTAAAATTACTCACTTTTTATCCTCCATAATATCTGCTATTACATCATTACCCGCCGCAGTCCTGTCTGCAGACGTCCATTTCAGCTCACTGGCATTGCCCATATTGGTCACGACCATAATCACCACATCCTGGTGTCCGGCTGCCCGGATCTTCTCACGGTCGAATTCCAGCAGCACATCCCCCGCCTTCACACGGTCCCCGGTCTGCACAAATGCTTTGAAGCCGTTCCCCTTCATATCCACGGTATCCAGCCCCACATGGTACAGCAGCTCCATCCCATTGTCCAGCACTATGCCGCAGGCGTGGAGGCTTCCCTCCATCACCACAGCCACCGTACCATCGGCGGAGGCCCTCAAGATCCCATCCTCAGGCCAGACAGCGATGCCGTCCCCCAGAGCCTTGGAGGCAAATACCTGGTCCGGAACCTCCTCCACGGAGATCACCCTGCCGGTGGCAAAGGCGCGCAGTTCTGTGGGCGCTTCCGCTCTGCTCACATTTGCGGATACCACACCGGACTGTCCGCCGGCCTCCTCGATCTGATCCACACCCTTCCTCTTCCCCACCACATAGGTGAGGCCAAAGGGCACTGCCACCACAATCAACATGCACACCGCGAACATTCCTATATGCTGGGGCTGTATGGACAGGATACCCGGGATACCGCCTACCCCGATGGTCTGGGCCCGCACTCCGCTAGCCACGGATACCACTGCCGCCAGGGCAGAGCCGATCATACCGCAGATAAAGGGGAAGCCGTATTTTAAGTTGACGCCGAACATGGCCGGCTCAGTCACGCCCAGATAACAGGAGATACAGGACGGCACGGACACTTCCCTGGCCTTTGCATCCTTCTTCTGGAGGCAGATCATGGCCAGCACCGCAGACCCCTGGGCAATGTTGGAGAGCGCGATCATGGGCCACAGGTTGGTGCCGCCGAAATCTGCTACCAGCTGCAGATCAATGGCATTGCTCATGTGGTGGAGTCCCGTGATTACCAGAGGCGCGTAGGCGAAGCCAAACACCGCCGCAAATACGCCTTTTAAAGAAGAAGTCAGGCCCGCGTTTACAAAATCAGAGATCACGCTGCCGATCTTCCAGCCGATGGGGCCAAGGATACCGTGGGCCACGATCACAGAGATCAACAGTGAGAGGAACGGCACCACGATCATGGAAATAACAGCCGGGCAGATCTTCCTGAAGAACCGCTCCAGATACACCAACGTAAAACCAGCCAGTATGGCAGGCAGCACCTGGGCCTGATAGCCGATCATATCCACCTGGAACAGGCCGAAATCCCACTTCGGAATCTCCGCCGCCGCTGTGGTGGCCACCGCGTAAGCGTTCAGCAGCTGAGGGGATACCAGGGTAATGCCCAGCACAATGCCCAGGGCCTGGGTGGTGCCCATCTTCTTGGTGATGGACCACACGATACATACCGGCAGGAAGTGGAACACCGCCTCGCCGATGAGCCACAGAAAACTGTTGACCCCCGCCCAGAACACAGAGATCTGGGTCAGCGTCCTGGTGCCGCCGTCAAAGAGGGCGATCTCCCCGATCACATTCCTGAAGCCCAGAATCAGGCCTCCCACAATAATGGCCGGAATCAGAGGCGCAAAGATCTCCGCCAGGCTGCTCATCAGCCGCTGCAGCCAGCTCTGGTTCTGCTTCGCCGCGTCCTTCACCGCCTCCTTCGTGACCCCCTCCAGCCCGGACACTGCCACAAAGTCATTGTAAAAGCTGCTGACCTCGTTGCCGATAATCACCTGGAACTGCCCCGCCTGGGTAAATGTCCCCTTGGCGCTGGACAGCCCCTCAATGGCCTTGGTGTCCGCCTTGGACGGATCATTCAGCACAAAACGCATCCTGGTAACACAGTGTGAGACTGCCGCGATGTTCTCCTTTCCGCCCACATATTCCAACAGTTTCTTCGAATCCTCCGAATACCTACCCATATCCTTACCTCCTGAACTGATTCCCTGACACATTCGCTCTTGGACAAACTTGTTTAAACAAGTATCTTATGTTTTGATTGTATCTTGTTTAAACAAGTTTGTCAACAAGTATTTTGCAATAAAAAATGACTCTGAGCTCCCGCGCGAAACTGCGGGGCTTCAGAGCCTTTCCAATGTTTCATACACCGCTATACCGGCTTCACCCGGTGAGCCAGATCATAAAAAGCGAACTTGTCCGGCCTGTGCCGGGACTGGGTGAATTCAAACATCACGCCATCTGCATTGTAGGTCATGCTGCTGACCACTGCCAGGCAGTTATAATCCCCCAGCTCCAGGTACTTGCCGTCAATCTGGGCAGCCCGCTCCACAGTCACCTTCCGTTTGGTGGTGACAATGGTCTCCCCCAGAACATTTTCCATATATTCATAGACAGAGTGTTCCGCAATCTCCGGGGTCAGTCCCCTGGCCGACTCCTTCAGGAAATAGTTGTGATCCAGAATCAGCGCCTCCCCGTCAATATACCGGACCCGCTGGATATAAAAGATCTCCGTGCCCACAGGAAATGTGGTTCTGTCCTGAATCCGCTCATCCACGGTCAGCTCCGTAAAACACACCACCTTGGTGCTGTACTCCTTCTTATTGCGGGCCACCGCCTCCTTCAGGCTCTCGATGCCGCTCAGGAGGAATTCCGAGGGCTGACCCGGCTGGTAGAGAATCCGCACCCCCTTGCCGTGAAGGCTCTGCACATACCCCTCGTCCGCCAGCCGGCCGATGGCCCGGCGCACAGTATTCCTGGAACATTCGAACTCCTTCACCAGCGTATTCTCCGAGGGCAGCAGCTCCTGGAAGCCGTACTCCAGCTGCTCGATCCGCCCTTTCAGTTCCTCATATATCTCATTGTATTTCGCTCTGGCCATCTGTCCACCTCTTGCTTCACATTTCTCTGCTTGTTTATACAACCAAGGAAATCCTACCACATTTCCCAAATGATTACAAGATCGGAAAATCTGCCCCAGATCCAGGCGCAGCCGAATCCGGGGCAGATTTACAAATTCATATTTATTTAATGCAGCATGATCACATTGGTATGGCGCATTGACACCTCCACATCCTGGCCCACCTCCAGCAGGGAGTGTTTCTCAAACATCACGTCCGAGTTGATGTCAACGCCGTTGCAGCGAACTGTGTAGCGCACCAGATTGCCATGGGACAGGCTGTTGACAATAGTTCCGCTGGTTATGTACCGAGGAGCCGCCGCAGTGGTCTCATAGTTGAGCCTGACCACCTCAGGCCGGATGGCCACATCGGGAGCATCCACATCAGCGCCGCACAGCGTCTTAAACTCAGCCGCCGTGAATATATTGTAGCTGCCGATAAATCCGGCCGCAAACCTGGTCTTGGGGGAGGTGTAAAGCTCAGTGGGAGTGCCGGACTGTTCGATATGCCCCTTGTTAAACAGGTAGATTTCATCCGACATAACCATGGCCTCATCCTGGTCATGTGTCACGAAAATGGTGGTCATATGCAGTTCCTTCTGGATTCTGCGGATCTCAATCTGCAGGCTGTGGCGCAGCTTGGCATCAATGGCGCTTAAAGGCTCATCCAGCAGCAGCACCTTAGGTCCGGTGACAATGGCGCGGGCCAGGGCCACACGCTGCTGCTGTCCGCCGGAGAGCTGGGCCGGATACTGGTCGATCTTCTCCTCCAGTCCCACGATCTTTAAGATGTCCTGGACCTTGACCTTCACTTCCTCCTTGGGGCATTTCTGCATATTCAGTCCAAATGCCACGTTCTGATAAACATTCATATTGGGGAACAGGCTGTACTGCTGGAATACCATACCAATATTCCTGCTTCTGGGGGTCACATCCGTGATATCCTTGCCGTCCAGATAGACCCTGCCGCTGGTCACTTCCTCCAGACCGGCAAGACAGCGCAGCAGTGTGCTCTTGCCGCAGCCGGACGGTCCTAAAAGGGTGGCCATGTGGCCTTTTTCCACCCCCAGAGTGATTCCCTTCAACACTTCGTTATTTCCAAAGCTCTTATGTACATCTTCAAATTGTATATATCCCATACTCTTCTACTCCTTTACGTTCCGGTTTCTTTTGGCCGAGTCCTTTTTCTGTAAATGCAATACCAGCAGTGTGATTAGGAAGGTGGTGATCATGATAATGACGAACACCGCGCTGGCCTTGGTACTGGAAGACTTCATCTCCAGGAACAAGTACACCTGCACATTTTTGAAGGAAGTACCGGCGATGTTGCGCACCAGCACGTAATCTCCGAAAATGATGCCAACCGCCAGAAGTGAGGACACCGTGATACCGGAAATAATATTGGGCACAACCACCCTGAAGAAGCCGTAAAGCTTGGTGCAGCCCAGCATTTCCGCCGCCTCCAGAAGCATTTTCATATTGACTGCCCGCATACTGTTGCGGATGCCCTGGTAGATGTACGGCAGGATAATGATGCAGTACGCCCCGGTCAGCATAATAATACGGTTGCTCAAAAATGTGGGCGACCCTGCGTACAGGGAAAGGATACTGACCGAAAGGATAACGCCCTGGATCATGTATGGAATCATGCACAGCAGCTGGACATATTTCTCCAGCTGGGGATAGTAGATCGTGGTCACAAACAGCGCCAGAAGCACCAGCAGCACTGTCAGCGTAATGGGGATCACGCAGATGACCAGCGTCCGCAGCAGGGACATGAGAAAGTCTTTCTCAGTCAGCAGCGCGCCGTAGTGGGTCAGCTGGAAATGTTCAGGCAGCAGGCTGGTCCACTTCTCAAATGAAGAGTAAACCGCAGTCACAAACAGGGGGATCAGCAGATAAACCATAACCAGCCCGATGAAGATCACTGCAGCTGTGTTTTTCTTTTTCATCTAACCGCTCCTTTCCTGCTCTTGTTGGTAATCGCGTTATTAATTAAGATGGCGCATACCATCAGGATCATCATTACCACAGAGAGGGCGCCTCCCATTTCCTTGCGCTGGGTGACGTCTCCCACGAACATACCGGATACGTTGATGGGCAGAAGGGCATAGTTGTTCATCAGCAGCGCATAGGCCGTGGCATAAGCCGCCAGGGCGTTGGCAAAGAGAACGCTGACTGTACCCAGGATACTGGGCAGCAGGATCGGGATGCCCACCTTGGTCCAGAACTGGGCTGTTCTGGCCCCCATCAGTGTTGCCGCTTCCTGCCATTCATTGCGGATACCCTCAAATGCCGGTATCAGAAGCAGCGTGGACAGTGGAATCTGGAAATATACATAGATCAGACGCAGGCCCTCTGAGGTATACAGATTGTAATTGGCCAGTGCATCAATACCGAAATCCTTGCCGAACTGGACCATAAGCCCTGAGTTGCCCAGCAGGATCATGTAGGCAAATGCCAGCGGCACGCCTGCAAAGTTGGATGTCATATTTAAAACCGTTAAAAATGCATTTTTAATTCTGCTGCCATTTCCTACCTTGTGGACTGCCATACCTCCAAAAAATGCGATGATGATACCGATAATCGATGACGTAAGGGATATCATGACACTGTTGATTATGGCCCTCTGGTACAGCGCTTTGGTAAAGATATCCTTATAATGTTCCAGCGTGAACCCAATGGAACCCTCAGGCATGAAGCTGTTGAAAATAATCATAATCAAGGGTATCAGTTCAAACAGGAATGTCACAACAATAAACGGCAGCAGCGCAAGCAAGTAAACCCTGTTTTTATTTTTTTTCATACTTTTATTTCCATTCCGTCGTTGTGCATCGACTTACAAGATTAGGGATATGTATCCCTGGTATTTTGCACAGTCCGGCGCCCGTTTAAGGGGCGCCGGTCGGAAACCGGTAGGCGAAACTGGCTTCCCGGTCATGCAGTTAGTTACTGACTCATCAGAGGAATGATTTCTTCCTGCCAGGTCTGGGCAATCTTAGCGCAAACGTCTGCGTATTTCTGCGGATCAGTGATCGGCACGGAATTCTTGGTCTGTTCCTGAGGGATGGTCTTATCCTGGATCTCCTGCGGAACCACGAAATCAGTTCTGGTGGGGATAGCGCCTGCAATTGCTAAGTTGGTCTGTCCCTTGTCACTGAAGATATACTCTCTGGCCAGCGCTGCTGCGTATGGATGAGGCGCATATTTGTTGATAATGGAGGCGTATCCGCTCATAATGGAACCATCGGAGGGCACGCGCACGTCAAATTTATAGTTGGGAGTTTCATCTCTGTAGGTCAGCGCATTATAGCTCCATGTAACGCCTACCTGTACCTCGCCTGCCTGGATTCTCTGAAGCAGGATATCGCCCTGGTCGATACGGCCGGCCTTGGCCATCTCTTTCCAGAATTCAAATGCCGGCTCCAGGTTGTCCATATCTCCGCCGAATGCATAGGCAGTAGCCAGAACATTGCCCTGTCCGGTAGCGCCGGTAACCACATCGCCGATGGTCAGCTTGTAGTCGCCCTTGCGAACCTCTTCCCAGCTGGTGGGCGGGTTGGCAACCAGATCAGTGTTGGTGATAAATGTGGTAGCGCCTGTGTAAGCGATCATCCAATGGCCTTCCGGATCTTTTGCCCAATCCGGCACGCTGTCCCAGTAGGAGGTCTTGTAGGACTGCGTTACGCCCTTCTCTTTGGCTTCCGGTCCGAACTTGTGGCCCACGTCACCGATATCCTTGGTGGGAGCGTTCTTCTCAGCGTCAAACATGGCGATCTCCTCGCCTGAGCTCATGTCTGTGTCATTGTGGTCAATACCGTACTCAGATTCAATACCGTCCCAGGTTCCCTGCCAGTTGGCCCAGGAGCCGGGCATTCCTACGGACTCCAGCTTTCCTTCCTTCTTGGCGCCCTCAATGATCTTGTCCAGTGATACCGCATTCAGATCCACAGCCTCCGCCTTCTTGGAGCCGCCGCAGCCTGCCATCTGCAGTGCCATTGCCGCACATATTGTGATACCTACAGCCTTCTTCAAACTTTTTTTCATTTACTACCTCTCCTTTCCTATGATTGCAGATATTCTGCAAAATCATCTATTCCTTCTCCGGTGACGCTGGAGATCAGAAACACTTTTTCAGCCCCCGCCAGTGTAAGCAGTTCCCTGGCCTGGGCCACCGACTGTTCGTCCTTAGCCAGATCAATCTTTGTAACCACCCCCACGGCAGGCGCGCCGAACATGGACGCCTGGCCGGGTGAAAAGCTGAACTCCTCATCCACACTGCTCTGGAGAAACACCACCAGATCCGCATCCACGGCGCTGACGGTCAGTCCCCGCATCAGCCTTCTGTTTTCCGCATACTCTCCCGGTGTGTCGATGGCTTGCCCGATAATCTCTACTGTCTGTGTCTTTTTATAGGTCAGCGGGTCCCCTGCCAGTCTCTGGCAGAGCGTGGTCTTCCCACAGGACACGCGCCCGATCATGATAATCCGCTTCATGTTCCCCTCCATTATATTGTAAAATATTCCCAATTCCCACTATGAGCGGGTAATAATGGTGGGGGTAAACTTAAGGGTGTGTTCCAGCACATCCAGGACCGCTTTCAGCGAAGATTCCACGCTGGCCACGTCCCCGCAGATCACCAGGGAACCGGAGAACCGGTCCACGAACACCAGGCTGACCTCCGCGGCCTTCACCGCCACATCCGCGCCGATGATCGCCGCCTCGCTGGGCGTGATGGTGAGGATTCCGAGGGCTCCCCTGATGTTCCCCACAACTCCCAGCTTCTTATAGATATCTTCATCCGGGTTGGCGATCAGATGAGCCATTGTCACCTGTTTGCCAGGAACAAATTCCTGTATAATCCTCTGTTTATTCTGAAACTCCAACTGCCCGCCTCCTCGTTATGAGCACTTGCGCCTGTATTTTAGGCGCTTACGTGCGATACATGTCATCCTTACTTAGTGAGGTCTTTTCGAACTTAGTAAGGTGGCTCGTTATGAGCACTTAGAGACCGTATTTTGGTCTCTTACGTGCGATACATGTCACTGGCACTTAGTGAGGTCCCTCACGAACTTAGTGCAGTGGCTCGTTATGAGCACTTGCGCCTGTATTTTAGGCGCTTACGTGCGATACATGTCACTACTCTGCCCAATCAAATCAAGCTGTCAAATATTGCCTTCCTCGGATTGGGGATCACAATACTGGAGATCACCAGTCCCTCCTCCGAGGCCTGGGCCAGGCCCGCTTCCACCGCAGTCTCCACGGAGGCCACTTCGCCGGTCAGCACCACAAAGGATTTGCCGCCGATGCCTGTGCCCAGGCGGACGTCCATGAGATCTACCTCCGCCGCTTTCACTGCTGCATCCGCCCCATACACGGCGGCTGTGATGGTAAAATACTCCATCACTCCCAGGGCATTTACATCCACCGGCTCCACCGACATATTGATAGCCTTCACCACCTGGGGGTGTACCCGCGGGATCACCACTGAGTCTACCACAAAGTGTCCTCCGATCTGTCTCCCGGCTTCCATGGAGGACGTCACCGCCGCCACTTCCCCGGAAAACAGCACCGTGTATTTGCCGGGGCAGCCCGCTTTCGCGTATAACAGCCGGGTGTCCGCGGTCTTTAAGATCCGGTCCGCGGCCTCAATGCCCTTGGCAATGCTGTTCAATTCCAGAAATCCTATCGCTTCCAAGGCTGTCATCCCCTTCCTTCAATAACTATATAGTCCGCCGCCTTAACCACCACGCCCGGTATACTGGCGTGGATATCGGCTCCCAGTTTTCCGTCCGGACATTTGGCAATCAGCTGGCCTCTGGCCACTGTATCGCCCTCCCGGACCACCGGCTCCGACGGTGCTCCAATATGCTGTTTTAAGGAAATCCGCACCGAGTTCGGCGCTGCTTCCACTAAATTGTCTATCTCATAATCGTAATATTCCAGCACCCCGGCTCTGGCAGCCGCCCGCTTGGTGGGCACCTTCCGGTTCCCTCTCTCCGGGTCAGCCTCCCACTGTGCGTCCTGCCGCTCATAGGCAATCCCCGCCCTGCCCATCTCATCCTTGATCAGAGCGTTGATCCTGCGGGGCGTCAGCCCCATGGGGCAGGCGTACTGCTCGCAGATTCCGCACTGGCAGCAGATTGCCGCCTGACGGACCGCCGGATCATCCAGAATCTCTTCCAGACTGCCGCCTGCTGCAAACCGCCTCATGATCTTGTGGGGCTCCAGCGGATGCCCAATCAGATGCCTTGGGCACAGCTGGGTGCAGTAGCTGCACTGGATACACGCTGAGGAGGCCAGATTTTTCATCCGCTCCACCCGCATATTGGCCAGACTCATCAGATAATGGTTCTCGTCCAGGACCACCAGGCCTGAGGTGGTCTTGGTAACCACCCCGTCCAGGGCATCCTCGTAGCCTAAGACCTTACCCATCATGGGGCCGCCGTTTATCACACAGAACCGGCCCTCCTTGCTGCCTCCGGCCAGCCGGATACATTCTGTAAACGGAGTTCCCAGCGGCGCTTTTACGATCACCGGGTTCTTCACTTCCCCGGTCACGGTTATATACTTCTCAGTCAGCGGCACGCCTTCCATGGCGTTATACACAGCGTTCATAGTGGCCACATTGGACACCGCTGTCCCCACGTGCAGGGGGATTCCCCCCGGCGGAACCACGCGGCCGGTGACCTCGTACACCAGCATCTGCTCATCTCCGGCCGGATAAAAGCTGTCCAGGGTGAACAGGGTCACCGGTGCGCCTGTCTCCTCCAGCGCCTGGGTCAATGCCTCCAGCTCCTTGGTGTAAGTACGCTTCAGTGCGATCACGCACTGGGCGGCCTCCGTCATCCGGGCCGCTGCCGCGGCAGCAGTCACCACCTTTTTGGCTTCATGGCGCATGAGGTACCGGTCGGTCCTGAGAAGGGGCTCACACTCCGCCCCATTGATAATCAGCCACTCTACCCGGCAGTCCAGCTTCCTGGCAGTCGGGAATCCGGCTCCTCCGCAGCCTACGATACCGGCCCGTCTGATCTGTTCCAACAGCTCCATCCGGCCGCGCCCCCTTTCCGTTTAATGTAATTACCCTTTAACCATTTCTCTCTCTGTCCGTCTCCATGGTGTCAATGATTCCCACAATGGCGGCGTCTATGGGAAGGTTGTCGCTGCCGGCCGCCCGCCTGGCGGTGCTGCCGCTGACCACGATCACATCCTCGCCGATTCCGGCTCCCACCAGGTCAGCTGCCACCAGCTCCTGGTCTGTGACCGTCCCGTCCTTGCACTCCCTCAGCACCATCAGCTTCATGCCTTCCAGCGCCTCTTCTTTTTTGGTGGCCCAGATATGGCCCACCACCCTGCAGATCTGCACGTCCTGTCAAGCCTCCCCTCAGTCAAAATACGTTTATACAAACACTACGGTTCGGTTGGCGTGAAGGAATATGTCCTTTGCCGACGGCGTTAGCACCGTTCCCTTTCTCACCGTAATATTGCCTTCTCCCTGCTCCGCCAGTTTCCTGGCCAGTACCTCTGTGATCACGCCGCTTGGCAGGTCTGCCCCCGGCGCTGCAAACTTCTCGTACTTGTCGATCACAGTGGTTCCCTGCACCAGCTTGATACCAAAGCTCTGAAGCGTCCTCACATACCCCTCCAAAAGCTGGTAGAAAGCCCTGCTGCCCTGTCCCGCGTGTTTGCGGAAGCCCAGGGCAATGTCATACAGGTAGATATCCGTCCCATGCATCAGACCCTCGATCACCGCGCAGGCGGCTCCAGCCACATCTCTTCCCAGCGCGATATCCGCCAGCTCCGTCTTGGTCAGCCCTGTGATAAATATCTTCTCATAAGGGGATATATCCCCCTGGTACGTCTCCATGCTTTTCAGCTGATACTGTCTCTTCACGGCGGCAGGCAGTTTATCCGCCTCCCCGATTACCAATGCCACAGGGCAGCCGCTTTTATCCTGGGGCTCATCCTCTTCCATCCCCAGCATCTTCATCACTTCCCCGGTGATGAACTCAATCATCTGCTCCCGGGTCAAATCCGCCATCCGCTCCACCTCCTTGTTACGAGCACTTAGCGACCGTACTTTGGCCGCTTACGTGCGATACATGTCACTGGCACTTAGCGAGGTCCTTCACGAGCTTAGTGCAGTGGCTCGTTACGAGCACTTAGCGACCGTACTTCGGTCGCTTACGTGCGATACATGTCACCCTTTATGTCACAATCGTCCCCCTGGAATCCTTCCCCAGGCAGCACGCATTTGCCTCGTCTAAATCAATGTGCATGGCCAGCCCAAACTTCTCGCTGACCCGGACGATCACGTGTTCAAACACCACCGTCCGCTCTCCTTCAACCCTTACCTTCACTTCCTGCCGGTCCGCCACCCCGAATCTGGCTGCGTCCCCCGGCGTCATGTGGATGTGGGCCCTGGCTGCAATGACGCAGCCCTTTGCCCATACGGACCCTTCCGGCCCCACCAGGCACACATCCCCCGCGCCGGTCAGATCCCCGGACAGATTCACCGGAGCCTTGATTCCCAGCCTGCGCAGGTCGGTGAGGGACATTTCCACCTGAACGGCCGCCCGCTCAGGCCCCAGCACGGCCACACGGCCCAGTTCGCCTTTTAAGGTGGCCAGCTTCAGCCTCTGCCCGCTTAAGAACTCTCCCGGCTGGGACAGCGCCCTCTCACTGGTCAGTCTGGCGCCCGGGCCAAATAATGTCTCCACAGCCTCTGTGGTCAGGTGGATATGATTGGCTGATGCCTCCACCGGGAAGGAGAGTTCCCCTCCTCCTGAAACAGCCGTATACTGCTCCACTACCTTGCGGATTACGGCTTCCAGTTCCTGCCGGTTCATAGTCCACCTCCCCTCTGGCCCGCCACCTGACGGCAGAACAGGATATACGCTCCGCTGCTCAGACGGTTCATCTCTTCAATCAGATCAGGTCTCTCCCCCGGAAATGCAGCCGCAGCCGCCAGCTCCGCCTCCCGAATACAGGTGCGCAGCGTATTCAGCTTCAGCGCCGTCATACCCATGCGGTAATCCGGCACCGGGTGGTCAATTCCGATCTCCTCCTTCACGTGATGGGACACATAACGCAGCTGGCCATGGTCGTAACCGAACAATTTCTTCGGCTCCAGCACCTGGTCCTTTACCTCCGCCCCCAGTACGCTGCGGACGTGGTCCAGCAGTTCTCCCAGCTGGCCGCACAGCTCCATAAGTCCCTCGCCGGCCGCCAGTGCCTGGGCCTCCAGGATACATGCTTCCAGGCTGTCCAGCTTCCCCCTGAAGGCGATCCGCGGGTGGGTCTTTTGCACCAGCAGATTTCCCCGCAGATGGGTCATGTGCTCCGGCTTCTCCCGGTATCCCTTCCCTGTCTCCGCGTCCACATATGTGAGAGGCCCGTTGCTCTTAATCTCGCTTCGGCTCATGGCCTGTATTTCGTTGCCGCTCACAGTCTGTCTGCCGGTTCCTGAGACGATTTTCAGCTCTATCCTTCTCTTTTTCAGATATTCCCGGGCTGTGGGCGTAATCACGGTGTCCTCTGTCACGGTGTAATCCCTGGTCCCCTCGGGAAGCAGCTGCGACCGCAGGACCGCTTCTGTCAGAATCTTCTGCAACCTTTACGCCTCCCTTCAGACGGCCGGATTAACGGTCGCTTGTGGGCAGTGTGGGAAGAATGAATTCCACCTCTGGATGAGGACGGGGAATTACATGAACAGAAAGCAGTTCGCCGACCTTGGCCGCCGCCGCCGCGCCTGCGTCGGTTGCAGCCTTCACAGCGCCTACATCTCCGCGCACCATAACGGTCACAAGACCGCCGCCCACATGTACTTTGCCGATCAGCGATACGTTTGCCGCTTTTACCATGGCATCCGCCGCTTCTATAGAACCAATGAGGCCCTTCGTCTCCACCATACCTAATGCAAATAATGTCTCAGCCATATCCTTTTTCCTCCATTATGCTTTTTATTTTGCAGCCATTAATCTGGCTATTACCTGCTTCGTAATTTCTTCTACTGCGTCCCGGCTGATCTCCCCCTGGGAAATGCCTCCTGCGCCCGTTAAGCCCTGCTGGGGCCTGAATGCTTCCTGTCCGCCCCGCTTCTCCCGGTTATTCTCAGGAGCCGGTGAACCGCCTCTGAGCTCTTCCAGCTCTTTGACGCCCCAGGCCACCCGGCGGATGTTGATCAGGTTCATGGGTGTAATGTTGTCGCTGGTGGAGCTGCCTCCCACTGAGCCGCAGCCCAGCGTCAGAGCCGGAGCCAGATTCGTGGTGGCTCCCACGCCCCCCAGAGCGCCCGGCGTATTGACCAGCAGCCTGGATACCGGTTTCTTCAGGGCAAATTCCCGGATCACTTCTTCATTTCTGCTGTGAATGGTCATGGTGTGCCCCGCCCCCTCATTCTGAAGGATGGCGATACTCCGGTCACATGCCTGCTCCCAGTTCTCCTCCACGTAAAATGCCAGGATAGGGCAGAGCTTTTCTCTTGAATAGGGGTTTTTCTTCCCCACCTGGGTCTGTCTGGAGAGCAGCACCCTGGTTCCCTTAGGAATCTGGATATCCGCCATGTCGGCGATAGCCTGGGCCGATTTCCCAACAATTCTGGGATTCATGGTTCCATTGGCCCTCAGCATGAAGGCTCCCACCTGTTCAGACTGTTCCTCTGTCATGAAATAACCGCCCTGGCGCTCCACCTCCTTCACCACTGCTTCTTCTATAATCCGCTCCGTCACAATGGACTGTTCCGAAGCGCAGATGGTGCCGTTGTCAAATGTCTTGGAGTCGAAGATCCGCTTCACAGCCAGGGGAATGTCCGCCGTCCGTTCTATGTAGGCCGGTCCGTTTCCCGGGCCCACGCCGATGGCCGGGTTCCCCGATGAATACGCCGCCCGCACCATGGCTTCCCCGCCGGTGGCCAGAATCACACTGGTATCCCGGTTCTTCAAAAGCTCATTGGTGGCCTCCATGGTGGTCAGATGGATACATCCCACCGTCCCATCCGGCGCTCCGGCATCCCTGGCTGCCTTCTCAATGATCTTCACCGTCTCCAGAATACACTTCTTGGCGTTGGGGTGGGGGCTGATCACAATGGAATTGCCCGCCTTGATGGATATAATCGACTTATACATGGCCGTGGATGTGGGGTTGGTGGATGGAATCAGCGCCGCCACCACGCCAACCGGCACGCCGATCTCCATAAGCCCCCGTTCACGGTCCTCCCGTATGACGCCCACAGCCGTCATGTTCTTTACACTCTCCCAGGTGATGGTGCTTCCCAGTTGGTTCTTCAGCACCTTATCCTGCCACACTCCGAATCCGGTCTCCTCCACCGCCATCTTAGCCAGCCTCTGCGCCTCCCCGGCGCAGGCTGCGGCAATGGCGCTGCAGATGGAATCCAGTTTCTTCTGAGGGAATTCCCTCAGCCTGATCTGGGCTTCCTTTGCCCGGCGTATCAGATCCCTGACTTCCTGGATTGATTCCAGATCTTTATCCAAACCATCACTCCCCTTCCACTTCTTCCCCTGACATATGTAAGGGGACTTTCAGAACTGCGGCCCTAATAAGAAATGGGATCAGCCGCAATTTCACATACTCTCCTGCCAAAGGCCTCGCAGGCCCTTCTGCAGGAAGCCTGGGTGCCTGTCAGCAGCCCGCCCGCAAAGTTCGTCTCCGTGGGCGGCCCGTAAAACAATTTCATCTCCACTCTGGCTTCCTTCATCGCCGCGTCCATGCCCATCATGGCCTCCATGGGCGGGGCGATCAGATAAGCGATGGGACTTCCCACCTGGATTCCCGCCTGTTTGGACAGATAGGTGCCGGACTGGGATATGCAGTGGGCAAAATAGCACACGCTGTCATCCCTGGCGGCGCTGTAGAAACACGCCTGGTTTTCTATGTAATCAACCGCCGCCTCCAGCCCGCTCTTTACCTGGGCCGGGTCCGGCGCTGATAAAATGCCGATAAACTCTCCTGCCAGCCGGGTGGATGCGTTGGATGATCCGCCGTACATACTGGTGGCATATGCAACTGCCACATCCGCTTTCTTGGTGGCCTCGTCCACAGCCGCATAGGACACATCATCGCAGTCCGTGGTCAGAATCCCCAGGCTCCTGTGTCCGGGCTGTACCTTCAGCTGCGTCAGCAGCCCCTGCTCCGCGTTGGGTATGATCCGCACGCTGAGCACCTTGGTGCGTATTGCATCCCCTGTCATATGGGTCCTTCCTCCTTCTCCGTCAGTGCTTTAGATCCACGCCGCTGGCCTTAGCCTTCATGATGGTCTCAATCAGCTCCGCCACGTAGGCCCCGGCTTCTACCGCATTGGTGCCACCGCTGTAAATGTTGGAGACCACCGTGCGCCTGGCTTCCGGCTGGCCGTTGTAGGCCTGGTAGCAGATATAAGCGCTCATGCTCTCCGCCGTCCCCAGTCCGGGCCGCTCCCCGATCAGGATGCAGACCACCTTGGGTTTCAGGAGCTCTGAGATCTCATCCTCCACGGCTACACGCCCGAATTTCACAAAAACAGCCGGGCCGGTACTGATATTCCTCATCTTCAGCCCATCCTCAATCACCGGCAGAATGTTCTCCAGGTTGGCCTCAATGGCCTTGGAGGACAGCCCGTCCGAGGCGATCAGCTGGACGTCCAGCCCCTGGCTGCAGGAGGAGAGGAGCTTCTGTTTCCCTTCCTCATTCAGCCTGCGCCCCAGATCCGGCCTGGTGATATGTTCCGTCCTGTCGCTGCAGCAGGAATGGACAGATACCAGATTCAGGCCTGCGATCAACTCCTCATCCACATCCGAGAACACCGCATCCCTGGCAAGGGCATGATCCGCGCGCAGGGTCAGCCATGTTTTAGTCCGCTCCCTGGGCCCCGCCTTCCCCACGCCTATGCGGGCCGTGGTCTTGCTCATCATGCGCTGCAGCGCCTCCGGGTCCATGGGGTGTTCCAGGGTGGGCTTGGCCTTCTCCTCCTGGGAGGTGATGTCCCGCAGACTGCTGTCCTCAGAATAACCGCTGTCCCTTCGTCCGCTCTCGCCCAGGCTGCCGCTGTCTCTCCGTCCGCTTCCCAGCGTTCCATTCTCGCGGCTGGCCGCAGGCATTTCCCGCGTCCCCTTTCCCGTCATTTCCCGGAGCACATCCTCCACAATACTTGCAATCAATCGTTCATCCAATGTTATCCACGCCCCTTTCTGTCCAAAAACAGGGTGGGATCGCCGGCGCGCTCAGTCAGCTTTCCATTTTCGCTGATCCCCATCTTCTCCAGCCACAGGTCAAACTCGCGGATGGGCCGCAGTCCCAGGATCTCCCGCACTGCCGTCACATCGTGATAGGCGTTGGTCTGGTAGTTTAACATCACATCGTCGCTGGTGGGCACTCCCAGTATGTAATTCACCCCCGCTGATCCAAGCAGCAGGGCCAGATTCTCAATGTCGTTCTGCTCTGCCAGCATATGGTTGGTGTAGCAGCAGTCGCAGCCCATGGGCACCCCGGTCAGTTTCCCCATAAAATGGTCCTCCAGCCCGGCCCGTATGACCTGGCGGCTGTCGTAGAGATACTCCGGCCCGATGAAACCCACCACCGTGTTCACCATAAAGGGCTTGAACTCCCTGGCGTAGGCATAGCATCTGGCCTCCATGGTCACCTGATCGGCCCCGTAGTGGGCATCCGAGGACAGCTCCGACCCCTGTCCTGTCTCAAAATACATGACATTTGGCCCTGTGCCCGTGCCCCGGCGCTTCAGCAGTTCTCTGGCTTCTATGATAGTCTGGGTATTGAAGCCAAAGGCTTCATTCCCCTTCTCGCTTCCCGCAATGGACTGGAAGATCATGTCCGTTGGCGCTCCGTTCTTCAGAGCCTCGATCTGGGTGGTAATATGTCCCAGCACACAGATCTGGGTGGGTATCTCAAACTGGTGCTTGATCTCGTCAAACCGCTTCAGCACCTCCGTCAGGCTGGACACGGTGTCATTCACCGGGTTTAAGCCGATCAGGGCGTCCCCGCAGCCGTAGCTGAGCCCCTCGAAAAGGGAGGCGGTGATGCCCTCCACATTGTCCGTGGTGTGGTTGGGCTGCAGCCTGGTGGACAGCGTCCCCCTGAGGCCGATGGTGGTGTTGCAGTGGGCCGGCACCCTGATCTTGGAGGCCCCATAGACCAGATCCAGATTCCCCATCAGCTTGGCCACCGCGGCCACCATCTCCGCGGTCAGCGCCTTGGAGATCCGCCGTATATCCTCCTCTGTGGTCTTATAATCCAGAATCCATTCTCTCAGATCCGAAACGGTCCAGCCCCGGATTTCGTTATAAATCACTTCGTTGATGCTGTCCTGATTCAGGCGGGTTACCTCATCTTCCTCGTAGGGAACCACCGGATTCTCCCGCAGCTCACTGAGCAGCAGTCCCGCCAGCACGTCCTTGGCAGCGATGCGCTCCAATGCGGAGGAAGCGGCCACCCCGGCCAGCACGTCCCCTGACTTCTCCTCGTTGGCCTTGGCCAGCACCTCTTTTATGGATTGAAAGGTAAATATCTGTCCCGCCAGCATTGTCCGATAACTCATACCAGTAATCCTCTCTCTCTTTATCCGTTATAACCGCCATGTCCGGTACATGCTGCCCTATCCGAACACCAGCGTCTTTACCACTACAGGGATCACCAGACCGCCCATCAGCGGCTTGCCCATATCCACGTAATCATTATCGTCTACACGGATGGAATCCAGGGCCACCACATCCCGTTTTCCGCGCCCGGCGTGGTATATGGCCTGTCCCAGCGCCTTGGCCATGTCGCACTCCACGATGATAAGCAGGGGCGTCCCGGCCGCAAACACAGCCTCCGCCGCCTCCGTAAAGGCCCCGGCCAGCCGTTTTAACTCCATATATCCCGGATTGGGCCGCCCCTTCATGGCCAGCACCAGCTGCTCCGAGTCGTTCTGCGCCTTGGCCCACCGCATGCGCTCTGCCAGGGCCGCTGCGTCTCCTTCAAAACATGCGTCCTGCTCCCGTTCAGACAGCAGCAGCACCGGAACATTTTTCATGGGGAAAATGTTTCTTGTATAGGTGATAGTGCTACCGGATATGGTGGTCGTGTAGGTTCCCGCGCCCACCACCGTGGCGTGTATTGTCTCGTCCGGCCGGATCAGGGTCCGTTCCCCGGCCAGGGCGCCCCGCTTCACCGCGGCTCCCAGCACCAGTCCGATATCTCCGTACCGGAACGGCTCCTGCACCTCCCCGTAGACGGCGTCGGCAACGCCTCCTGAGAAAAAATAAGCATCCACCGGCCTCTCCGCCGAAAACTGACTGCTCCCCGGTGTCTGCACCTCTCCTAATATTGCTTCCTTCTGCCGGAGTCCAAAGGCCTGCTCCAGCACTTCATTCATGGCCCGGCAGATCCCATCCAGAGTATCAGGGGATGTCCGTTCCCCTTCCCTGATGGCAATCCCTTTCCACCCGGCAATCTTTTTAACGCTATTACTCACATAATTGACTGTAAAATCCGGGGAGACACGGATCAGCCGTCCCCCGATGTCCAGGCACCCGGTGGAGACTGTCTCCCCCTTGTAAAACAGAACCAGATTAGCTGTTCCGCCGCCTATATCAATGTTGGCCGCAGCGCAGGAGTGATCCTCCGAATACTGTCTGGCCCCGCTGCCCTTTCCCGCAATGATGGAT
>OKVW01000581.1_pt1 | contig 20686 bp, 16 predicted proteins | sample 1606991 | NCBI WGS metagenome assembly OKVW01 (sample SAMN03281021, study PRJEB24777) | human gut metagenome | isolation source: fecal sample PR177 from 1 month old male Malay infant, vaginal delivered...
CGCATAATAACGATGGCGATGAAAAAGTTGCTCATAGCGTCGCTGCTGTTTAGCAGCGCCACCGTATACGGTGCTGAAGGGTTCGTAGTGAAGGACATTCATTTCGAAGGCTTGCAGCGTGTCGCCGTTGGTGCGGCCCTCCTCAGTATGCCGGTGCGCACAGGCGACACGGTTAATGATGAAGATATCAGTAATACCATTCGCGCTCTGTTTGCCACCGGCAACTTTGAGGATGTTCGCGTCCTTCGCGATGGTGATACTCTTCTCGTTCAGGTAAAAGAACGTCCGACCATTGCCAGCATCACTTTCTCCGGTAACAAATCGGTGAAAGATGACATGCTGAAGCAAAACCTCGAGGCTTCTGGCGTGCGTGTTGGCGAATCTCTGGATCGCACCACCATTGCCGATATCGAGAAAGGTCTGGAAGACTTCTACTACAGCGTCGGTAAATACAGCGCCAGCGTGAAGGCCGTTGTCACACCACTGCCGCGCAACCGTGTTGACCTGAAACTGGTGTTCCAGGAAGGGGTATCGGCGAAGATCCAGCAGATCAATATCGTCGGTAACCATGCCTTCAGCACAGATGAACTGATCTCTCACTTTCAGTTGCGTGATGAAGTTCCCTGGTGGAACGTGGTAGGCGATCGTAAATACCAGAAGCAGAAACTGGCGGGTGACCTTGAAACTCTGCGCAGCTACTATCTGGATCGCGGCTACGCACGTTTCAATATCGACTCCACGCAGGTCAGTTTGACCCCGGATAAAAAAGGTATCTACATTACCGTGAACATCACAGAAGGCGATCAATATAAGCTTTCTGGCGTTGAGGTATCGGGTAACCTGGCTGGTCACTCCGCGGAGATTGAAAGCCTGACGAAAATTGAGCCGGGTGAACTCTATAACGGCACCAAAGTGACCAAAATGGAAGATGATATTAAGAAGCTTCTGGGTCGCTATGGTTATGCCTATCCGCGCGTTCAGTCTCAACCTGAAATCAATGATGCTGATAAAACCGTTAAGCTGCGCGTAAACGTGGATGCGGGTAACCGTTTCTATGTGCGTAAGATTCGTTTTGAAGGCAACGATACGTCCAAAGATGCCGTTCTGCGCCGCGAAATGCGTCAGATGGAAGGGGCATGGTTGGGCAGCAACCTCGTGGATCAAGGCAAAGAGCGTCTGAACCGTCTGGGTTATTTTGAAACGGTCGACACCGATACGCAGCGTGTTCCGGGCAGCCCGGACCAGGTTGACGTGGTCTATAAGGTGAAAGAGCGTAACACTGGTAGCTTCAACTTCGGTGTCGGTTACGGTACGGAAAGTGGCGTTAGTTTCCAGGCGGGCGTTCAGCAGGACAACTGGCTGGGTACCGGTTATGCGGTAGGGATCAACGGTACGAAGAACGATTACCAGACCTATACTGAACTGTCGGTGACGAACCCTTACTTCACCGTCGATGGTGTAAGCTTGGGTGGACGCGTATTCTATAATGATTTCCGTGCGGATGACGCGGATCTGTCCGACTATACTAACAAGAGTTACGGTACAGATGTGACGCTGGGCTTCCCCATCAATGAATACAACACGCTGCGTGCGGGCCTTGGCTATGTGCATAACAAGCTGTCCAACATGCAGCCGCAGGTCGCCATGTGGCGTTATCTTGATTCGATGGGCGAGCATCCGGATCCGACCAACGACAATAACAGCTTCGCCGCAGATGATTTCACCTTCAACTACGGCTGGACCTACAACAAACTGGACCGTGGCTTCTTCCCAACGGAAGGTACGCGTATCAACCTGAACGGTAAAGTGACCATTCCGGGTTCTGATAACGAATACTATAAAGCAACATTGGATACCGCGACCTATGTGCCTATCGATGACGATCACAAATGGGTGGTTCTGGGTCGTACACGTTGGGGTTATGGTGATGGTTTAGGCGGCAAAGAGATGCCGTTCTATGAAAACTTCTATGCGGGTGGTTCCAGCACCGTACGTGGTTTCCAGTCCAACACCATCGGTCCGAAGGCGTTGTATCTGCCAGCCAGCAGCCGTCATGATGGCGATGACGACTACAATAACGAATGTGCCAGCACTAACTCCGCACCGTGTGAGTCAAATGATGCAGTGGGCGGGAACGCCATGGCTGTCGCCAGCCTGGAATTCATCACCCCGACGCCGTTCATCAGTGATAAGTACGCGAACTCAGTACGTACCTCCTTCTTCTGGGATATGGGTACTGTGTGGGATACAAACTGGGATTCCAGCCGTTACGCTGGTTATCCGGACTACAGCGATCCGAGCAATATCCGTATGTCCGCTGGTATCGCATTACAATGGATGTCCCCATTGGGGCCGTTGGTCTTCTCCTACGCCCAGCCGTTTAAGGATTACGATGGAGACAAAAAGGAGCAGTTCCAGTTTAACATTGGTAAAACCTGGTAATTGTTCTTCGCAAAGGAATGTAATGGTAGTGTAGCGATGACTTTAGGCGATCATCTTGCATGGGATCGCCTGGCCACGCAAAGAACTGCACCTTCGGGTGCAAATGGGATGGTAAGGAGTTTATTGTGAAAAAGTGGTTATTAGCGGCAGGTCTCGGTTTAGCAATGGTTACGTCTGCACAGGCTGCTGACAAAATTGCGATCGTTAACATGGGTAGCCTGTTCCAGCAGGTTGCGCAGAAGACGGGTGTTTCCAGCACGCTGGAAAATGAATTTAAAGGCCGCGCCAGTGAACTGCAGCGTATGGAATCTGACCTGCAATCTAAAATGCAGCGTCTGCAATCCATGAAAGCGGGCAGCGATCGTACTAAGCTGGAAAAAGAGGTGATGGCTCAGCGCCAGACGTTCTCTCAGAAAGCGCAAGCTTTTGAGCAGGATCGTGCACGTCGTTCCAATGAAGAACGTGGCAAACTGGTTACCCGTATCCAGACTGCTGTGAAATCTGTTGCCAGCAGCCAGAGCATCGATCTGGTCGTTGACGCGAACACCGTTGCTTACAACAGCAGCGATGTAAAAGACATCACCGCTGACGTACTGAAACAGGTTAAATAAGTAATGCCTTCAATTCGACTGGCTGATTTAGCAGAGCAGTTGGATGCAGAATTACACGGTGATGGCGATATCGTCATCACCGGCGTTGCGTCCATGCAGTCTGCGCAAACGGGTCACATCACGTTCATGGTGAATCCGAAATACCGTGAACATTTAGGCTTGTGCCAGGCGTCTGCCGTTGTCATGACGCAAGACGATCTCCCTTTTGCTAAAAGTGCTGCGCTGGTAGTGAAGAATCCCTACCTGACTTATGCGCGCATGGCGCAACTATTAGATACCACGCCGCAGCCCGCGCAAAACATTGCACCGAGTGCAGTGATTGATGCCACGGCGAAGCTGGGTAGCAATATCTCAATTGGCGCGAACGCGGTGATTGAATCTGGCGTAGAACTTGGCGATAACGTGGTTATCGGCGCAGGTTGCTTCGTTGGGAAAAATACGAAAATTGGCCCAGGCTCGCGCCTGTGGGCGAATGTAACGGTTTACCACGACATTCAGATCGGTGAAAATTGCCTGATCCAGTCCAGTACGGTTATTGGTGCCGATGGTTTTGGCTACGCTAACGATCGTGGCAATTGGGTGAAGATCCCGCAACTTGGTCGCGTCATTATTGGCGATCGCGTGGAGATCGGCGCTTGTACCACCATCGACCGTGGTGCGCTGGATGATACGGTGATCGGCAATGGGGTTATCATTGATAACCAGTGTCAGATTGCACATAACGTTGTGATTGGCGACAATACGGCGGTTGCCGGGGGCGTCATCATGGCGGGTAGCCTGAAGATTGGCCGTTATTGCATGATTGGGGGGGCCAGCGTAATCAACGGACATATGGAAATATGTGACAAGGTTACCGTGACGGGCATGGGGATGGTGATGCGTCCCATCACTGAACCTGGCGTTTATTCTTCAGGCATTCCGCTGCAACCTAACAAAGTATGGCGTAAGACAGCCGCACTGGTGATGAGCATTGATGATATGAGCAAGCGCCTCAAAGCTATTGAGCGCAAGGTTAATCAACAAGACTAAACTCCCACCCGGTCACACATACTTTACGGCCTGTCGGCATTCATACGATTGCGGCAGGCCGTGTTATTATTGGCTTTTAGCATATTTGGACAGGAAGAGTATTTTGACTACTAACACTCATACTCTGCATATTGAAGAGATTTTAGAACTTCTGCCGCACCGTTTTCCGTTTTTACTGGTTGACCGCGTGCTGGATTTTGAAGAAGGTCGTTTTCTGCGCGCGGTGAAAAACGTCTCTGTTAACGAACCGTTTTTCCAGGGCCATTTTCCGGGTAAGCCGATTTTTCCGGGCGTACTGATTCTGGAAGCGATGGCGCAGGCGACCGGTATTCTTGCGTTCAAAAGCGTAGGTAAACTGGAGCCAGGAGAACTTTACTACTTCGCAGGTATCGATGAAGCGCGCTTTAAGCGTCCTGTCGTGCCAGGCGATCAGATGATCATGGAAGTCACTTTCGAGAAAACGCGCCGTGGCCTGACCCGCTTTAAAGGGGTTGCGCTGGTCGACGGTAAAGTAGTTTGCGAAGCAACGATGATGTGTGCTCGTAGCCGGGAGGCCTGATACGTGATTGATAAATCCGCCTTTATTCATCCGACCGCCATTGTGGAAGAGGGCGCCTCACTGGGCGCTAACGTTCATATTGGTCCGTTTTGCCTTGTTGGACCCCATGTTGAAATTGGTGAGGGTACCGTACTGAAATCTCACGTTGTCGTGAATGGTCATACCAAAATTGGCCGCGATAACGAGATATATCAGTTTGCCTCCATCGGCGAAGTTAACCAGGATCTGAAATATGCTGGTGAACCGACCCGTGTGGAAATTGGCGATCGTAACCGCATTCGCGAAAGCGTGACCATTCATCGTGGCACTGTGCAGGGCGGTGGATTGACGAAGGTGGGCAGCGATAACTTACTGATGATCAATGCTCATGTGGCACACGATTGCACTATAGGGGATCGCTGTATTCTGGCTAATAACGCCACGCTTGCGGGTCATGTCTCACTGGATGATTTTGTCATCATTGGTGGAATGACCGCCGTGCACCAGTTCTGCATTATTGGTGCGCACGTGATGGTGGGCGGCTGTTCTGGCGTAGCTCAGGACGTTCCGCCGTACGTTATTGCCCAGGGCAACCACGCAACGCCGTTTGGCGTTAATATCGAAGGGCTAAAGCGTCGCGGTTTTACCCGTGAGGCGATCACCGCGATCCGCAATGCGTATAAAGCATTGTACCGCAGTGGTAAGACACTTGATGAAGCGAAACCGGAAATAGCCGAACTGGCGAAGCAGTATCCGGAAGTCCAGGCGTTCAGTGATTTCTTCGCCCGATCAACGCGCGGTTTGATTCGTTAATGACTGAGCAACGTCCTTTAACGATTGCCCTGGTCGCCGGAGAAACCTCCGGCGATATTCTTGGTGCCGGCTTAATTCGGGCGCTGAAAGTACGCGTGCCTGACGCGCGCTTTGTCGGCGTTGCCGGCCCGCGAATGCAGGCCGAAGGCTGTGAAGCCTGGTACGAAATGGAAGAGCTGGCTGTTATGGGCATTGTTGAAGTGCTTGGCCGCCTGCGTCGCCTGTTGCATATTCGCGCCGATCTCACCCGCCGGTTCACCGAGCTCCAGCCTGATGTCTTCGTCGGGATTGATGCCCCAGATTTCAATATCACGCTTGAAGGCAATCTGAAAAAACAGGGTATCAAAACGATTCATTACGTCAGTCCGTCCGTTTGGGCGTGGCGACAGAAACGCGTTTTCAAAATAGGCAGATCCACCGATATGGTTCTGGCTTTTCTGCCTTTCGAAAAAGCGTTTTACGACAAGTACAACGTGCCATGTCGCTTTATCGGTCACACGATGGCGGATGCGATGCCGCTGGATCCCGATAAGAACGCGGCGCGGGATGTGCTGGGAATCCCACATGACGCACACTGTCTGGCACTCTTACCCGGCAGCCGTGGCGCGGAAGTGGAAATGCTCAGCGCAGACTTCCTGAAAACCGCACAACGGCTGCGCCAGACGTATCCTGATCTTGAAGTGGTGGTGCCTCTGGTCAACGCGAAACGCCGCGAGCAGTTCGAGAAGATCAAAGCGGAAGTTGCGCCAGAACTCTCTGTTCATCTGCTGGACGGGATGGGGCGGGAAGCAATGGTTGCCAGCGATGCCGCGCTGTTGGCGTCGGGTACTGCTGCGCTTGAATGTATGCTGGCGAAATGCCCGATGGTGGTCGGATATCGAATGAAGCCCTTCACCTTCTGGCTGGCAAAACGTCTGGTAAAAACAGACTATGTCTCGCTGCCAAATCTGCTGGCGGGAAGAGAAATAGTCAAAGAGTTGCTGCAGGAAGAGTGTGAGCCGCAAAAGCTGGCTGAGGCGCTGCTTCCCCTGCTGGCGAATGGAAAAACCAGCCATGCGATGCACGATACGTTTCGCGAATTGCATCAGCAGATCCGTTGTAACGCCGACGAACAGGCAGCGGACGCAGTCCTGGAGTTAGCACGATGATAGAATTCGTTTATCCACATACGCAGTTAGTGGCGGGTGTGGATGAGGTTGGGCGGGGTCCACTGGTTGGGGCGGTTGTGACGGCTGCCGTTATTCTCGATCCGGCCCGCCCGATAGTGGGTCTTAACGACTCTAAAAAATTATCTGAAAAGCGTCGTCTGGCGCTGTATGACGAAATCAAAGAAAAAGCGTTGAGCTGGAGTCTCGGTCGCGCAGAGCCGCATGAGATCGACGAACTGAATATTCTCCACGCGACCATGCTGGCCATGCAGCGTGCAGTGGCTGGGTTGCATATCGCGCCAGAATATGTGCTGATTGACGGTAATCGCTGTCCGGCATTGCCTGTGCCGTCGATGGCGGTGGTGAAGGGCGATAGCCGGGTCGCGGAAATCAGTGCGGCATCCATACTGGCGAAAGTCACCCGGGATGCCGAAATGGCCGCGCTGGATCTCGTTTTCCCACAATACGGTTTTGCTCAGCACAAGGGATATCCCACCGCGTTCCATCTGGCAAAACTGGCTGAACATGGCGCAACGGAGCATCACCGACGTAGCTTTGCGCCGGTTAAACGCGCACTGGGACTCGCGTCCTGATTCTTGTGTCGAAGGAATCTGAAGATGTCTGAACCACGTTTCGTCCACCTGCGGGTGCACAGCGACTACTCCATGATCGATGGGCTGGCGAAAACCGGGCCGCTGGTAAAAAAGGCGGCCGCGTTGGGCATGCCTGCGCTGGCGATCACCGATTTTACGAACCTCTGCGGTCTGGTGAAGTTCTACGGAGCGGGTCATGGCGCGGGGATTAAACCCATTGTTGGCGCTGATTTCCATGTCCAGAGCGAGCTGATGGCTGATGAACTCACGCATCTGACAGTGCTCGCCGCAAATAACACCGGGTATCAAAATCTCACCCTGCTGATCTCCAAAGCTTATCAGCGTGGCTACGGAGCAGCGGGGCCGATTATCGATCGCGACTGGTTGATTGAGCTGAAAGAGGGGTTGATCCTGCTCTCTGGCGGTCGCATGGGTGATGTTGGACGCAGTCTGCTGCGCGGCAATAGCGCGCTGGTGGATGAGTGCATCGCGTTCTACGAAGAACACTTTCCCGACCGCTATTTTCTGGAACTGATTCGTACCGGCAGACCCGATGAAGAGACATACCTGCACGCTGCCGTTGAACTGGCGGAAGCGCGTGGATTGCCGGTGGTGGCAACCAACGACGTGCGCTTTATCAACAGCGATGACTTTGACGCACATGAAATCCGCGTAGCGATTCACGATGGTTTTACCCTCGACGATCCCAAGCGTCCGCGTAACTATTCACCGCAGCAGTACATGCGTTCGGAAGAGGAGATGTGTGAGCTTTTCTCCGATATTCCGGAAGCGCTGGAAAACACCGTTGAGATTGCCAAGCGCTGTAACGTGACGGTTCGTCTTGGTGAATATTTCCTGCCGCAGTTCCCGACCGGTGACATGACCACCGAAGATTATCTGGTCAAAAAATCGAAAGAGGGGCTGGAAGAACGTCTGGCCTTCCTGTTCCCGGACGAAGCCGTGCGTCAGGAAAAACGCCCGCCTTACGATGAGCGTCTGGATATTGAGTTACAGGTGATTAACCAGATGGGGTTCCCGGGCTACTTCCTCATCGTAATGGAGTTTATCCAGTGGTCGAAAGACAACGGTGTGCCGGTTGGCCCGGGCCGTGGGTCCGGTGCGGGATCGCTGGTGGCTTATGCGCTGAAAATCACTGACCTCGATCCGCTGGAATTTGACCTGCTGTTTGAACGTTTCCTCAACCCGGAACGTGTCTCTATGCCTGACTTCGACGTTGACTTCTGTATGGAGAAACGCGACCAGGTCATTGAACACGTGGCGGATATGTACGGCCGCGATGCGGTATCGCAGATTATTACCTTTGGTACGATGGCGGCGAAAGCGGTGATCCGCGACGTGGGGCGTGTGCTGGGCCACCCGTATGGTTTTGTCGACAGAATTTCGAAACTGGTTCCGCCTGACCCGGGAATGACGCTGGCGAAAGCCTTCGAAGCTGAACCGCAGTTGCCGGAAATTTACGAGGCGGATGAAGAAGTTAAAGCGCTGATTGACATGGCGCGTAAGCTGGAAGGTGTCACCCGTAACGCCGGTAAACACGCAGGAGGGGTGGTAATTGCACCAACGAAAATCACCGATTTTGCGCCGCTGTACTGTGATGAACAGGGGCAGCATCCGGTTACCCAGTTTGATAAAAACGACGTGGAATATGCGGGACTGGTGAAGTTCGACTTCCTCGGCTTGCGTACGCTCACCATCATCAACTGGGCGCTGGAGATGATTAACGCCCGTCGCGAGAAGAACGGCGAGCCGCCGCTGGATATCGCCGCTATCCCGCTGGACGACAAGAAAAGCTTCGACATGCTGCAACGCTCGGAGACCACGGCGGTCTTCCAGCTCGAATCCCGCGGCATGAAAGACCTGATTAAACGTCTACAGCCTGACTGCTTCGAAGATATGATAGCCCTGGTGGCCCTGTTCCGTCCGGGGCCGTTACAGTCTGGGATGGTGGATAACTTTATCGACCGTAAGCACGGGCGCGAAGAGATTTCTTATCCGGATGTGCAGTGGCAACATGAAAGTCTGAAACCGGTACTGGAGCCAACCTACGGCATCATCCTGTATCAGGAACAGGTCATGCAGATTGCCCAGGTACTCTCTGGCTATACACTTGGCGGCGCGGACATGCTACGCCGTGCAATGGGTAAGAAAAAGCCGGAAGAGATGGCCAAGCAGCGCGGCACCTTTGAAGAAGGGGCGAAAAAGAACGGCATTGACGGCGAACTGGCGATGAAAATCTTCGACCTGGTAGAGAAATTCGCCGGGTATGGGTTTAACAAATCGCACTCTGCGGCTTATGCGTTGGTCTCCTATCAGACGCTATGGCTGAAAGCGCACTATCCTGCCGAGTTTATGGCGGCGGTAATGACCGCCGATATGGATAACACCGAGAAGGTGGTCGGCCTGGTTGATGAATGCTGGCGGATGGGGCTGAAAATTCTGCCGCCAGATATTAACTCCGGTTTGTATCATTTCCACGTCAATGACGACGGGGAGATCGTGTACGGCATCGGCGCGATTAAAGGCGTGGGCGAAGGCCCGATCGAGGCGATCATCGAGGCGCGTAACAACGGCGGCTATTTCCGTGAGTTGTTCGACCTCTGCGCGCGCACTGATACTAAAAAGCTAAACCGCCGCGTACTGGAAAAACTGATCATGTCCGGGGCGTTTGACAGGCTCGGCCCCCATCGCGCTGCCCTGATGAATTCGCTGGGCGATGCCCTGAAAGCCGCCGATCAGCACGCAAAAGCGGAAGCGATCGGTCAGGCAGATATGTTTGGCGTACTGGCAGAAGAGCCAGAGCAAATTGAACAGTCTTATGCCAGCTGCCAGCCATGGCCAGAGCAGGTGGTATTAGATGGGGAACGTGAAACATTGGGACTGTACCTGACGGGCCACCCCATCAACCAGTATTTAAAAGAAATTGAGCGCTATGTCGGAGGCTACAGGCTGAAAGACATGCATCCGACAGAACGTGGTAAAGTCACCACGGCTGCGGGGCTCGTCATTGCCGCGAGGGTTATGGTCACCAAGCGCGGCAATCGTATTGGCATCTGTACACTGGATGACCGTTCCGGACGTCTTGAGGTCATGTTGTTTACCGACGCCCTGGATAAATACCAGCAATTGCTGGAAAAAGACCGCATACTTATCGTCAGCGGACAGGTCAGCTTTGATGACTTCAGCGGGGGGCTTAAAATGACCGCCCGCGAAGTGATGGACATTGACGAAGCCCGGGAAAAATATGCTCGCGGGCTTGCTATCTCGCTGACGGACAGGCAAATTGATGACCAGCTTTTAAACCGACTCCGTCAGTCTCTGGAACCCCACCGCTCGGGGACAATTCCAGTACATCTCTACTATCAGAGGGCGGATGCACGTGCGCGGTTGCGCTTTGGTGCAACGTGGCGTGTCTCTCCGAGCGATCGTTTACTGAACGATCTCCGTGGCCTCATTGGTTCGGAGCAGGTGGAACTGGAGTTTGACTAATACAGGAATACTATGAGTCTGAATTTCCTTGATTTTGAACAGCCGATTGCCGAGCTGGAAGCAAAAATCGATTCTTTGACTGCGGTGAGCCGTCAGGACGAGAAACTGGATATTAATATCGATGAAGAAGTGCATCGCCTGCGTGAAAAAAGCGTAGAGCTGACGCGCAAAATCTTTGCCGATCTTGGCGCATGGCAGGTTGCCCAACTGGCACGCCATCCGCAGCGTCCTTACACCCTGGATTATGTCCGCCTGGCGTTTGACGAATTTGACGAACTGGCAGGCGATCGCGCCTATGCGGACGATAAAGCTATCGTCGGCGGGATTGCGCGTCTGGATGGTCGCCCGGTGATGATCATTGGTCATCAGAAAGGCCGCGAAACCAAAGAGAAAATCCGTCGTAACTTTGGTATGCCAGCACCGGAAGGCTACCGCAAAGCCCTGCGTCTGATGGAAATGGCCGAGCGTTTTAAGATGCCAATCATCACCTTTATCGACACCCCGGGCGCTTACCCGGGCGTCGGCGCGGAAGAGCGTGGACAGTCGGAAGCCATTGCCCGTAACCTGCGTGAAATGTCACGTCTGAGCGTGCCGGTTATCTGTACCGTTATCGGTGAAGGTGGCTCTGGCGGCGCGCTGGCTATCGGTGTGGGTGATAAAGTGAATATGCTGCAATACAGCACCTATTCTGTTATCTCGCCGGAAGGTTGCGCTTCCATTCTGTGGAAAAGCGCCGATAAAGCGCCGCTGGCAGCAGAAGCGATGGGCATTATCGCTCCGCGTCTGAAAGAGCTGAAACTCATCGATTCCATTATCCCGGAACCGCTGGGCGGCGCGCATCGCAACCCGGAGGCAATGGCGGTTTCACTGAAAGCGCAACTGCTGGCCGACCTTGCCGATCTCGATGTGCTGAGCACCGAAGATTTGAAAAACCGTCGCTATCAACGTCTGATGAGCTACGGCTACGCGTAAGCGTTGACCATTCCGAAAAGGGCCACAATCTGTGGCCCTTTTTTTTACCTGCGGTTTGAACAGACTATGATTAGCTTAGGTTTTTCCAGGAGGAACGCATGAACATCATCGCCATCATGGGGCCGCACGGAGTCTTTTATAAAGACGAGCCCATTAAGGAACTGGAACGTGCGCTGCAATCACAAGGCTTTCAGATTATCTGGCCGCAAAATAGCGTCGATCTGCTGAAATTCATCGAGCACAATCCGCGTATCTGCGGAGTGGTCTTTGACTGGGATGAGTACAGCCTCGATTTGTGCAGCGACATTAACCAGCTCAATGAGTATTTACCGCTGTATGCGTTTATTAATACGCACTCGACGATGGATGTCAGCGTTCACGACATGCGCATGGCATTATGGTTTTTTGAGTACGCGCTGGGACAGGCGGAAGATATTGCCACGCGTATTCGTCAGTATACCAATGAATATCTCGACAATATCACGCCGCCCTTCACCCGCGCGTTATTCACCTATGTCAAAGAGGGAAAATATACCTTTTGCACACCGGGACACATGGCCGGTACGGCGTATCAAAAAAGCCCGGTTGGCTGCCTGTTTTATGATTTTTTCGGCGGCAACACGCTGAAAGCAGATGTGTCGATTTCGGTAACGGAACTGGGATCGTTACTCGATCACACCGGACCGCATCTGGAGGCGGAAGAGTACATCGCCCGTACCTTTGGTGCGGAGCAGAGCTACATGGTGACCAATGGCACCTCCACATCAAACAAAATTGTCGGGATGTACGCTTCGCCAACCGGCAGCACATTGCTGATTGATCGTAACTGCCATAAGTCGCTTGCGCATCTGTTGATGATGAGCGATGTCGTACCAATCTGGCTGAAACCCACCCGTAATGCGCTCGGCATTCTGGGCGGCATTCCTAAGCGTGAGTTCACACGAGAAAGTATTGAAAGCAAAGTGGCGGCGACGGTGCAGGCACAATGGCCGGTTCATGCGGTGATCACCAATTCGACCTATGACGGTTTGCTGTATAACACTAACTGGATCAAGCAGACGCTGGACGTTCCCTCTATCCACTTCGATTCCGCCTGGGTGCCATATACCCATTTTCATCCCATTTATCAGGGAAAAAGTGGGATGAGTGGTGAACGTGTACCGGGCAAGGTTTTCTTCGAAACGCAATCCACCCACAAAATGTTGGCAGCGTTATCGCAGGCTTCGCTGATCCATATTAAAGGAGACTATGACGAAGAGACCTTTAATGAAGCCTTTATGATGCACACCTCCACATCGCCGAGTTATCCCATTGTCGCCTCGATTGAAACGGCGGCGGCGATGTTGCGGGGGAATCCGGGTAAACGCCTGATTAATCGCTCAGTAGAGCGGGCGCTGCATTTTCGTAAAGAGGTACAGCGGCTGCGCCAGGAGTCGGACGGCTGGTTCTTTGATATCTGGCAACCGGAAGAGATCGATGAGGCACAGTGCTGGCCTGTAGCGCCCGGTGAGGACTGGCACGGCTTTACCGATGCGGACGATGATCATATGTTCCTCGATCCGGTGAAGGTGACCATTTTGACGCCTGGCATGGATGAGCAGGGAAACATGAGCGATGAGGGCATTCCCGCCGCGCTGGTGGCGAAATTCCTCGATGAGCGCGGCGTGGTGGTGGAAAAAACAGGCCCGTACAACCTGTTGTTTCTTTTCAGTATTGGCATTGATAAAACCCGTGCAATGGGGTTGCTTCGTGGTCTGACCGAGTTTAAACGCGCTTACGATCTCAATCTGCGGGTGAAAAACATATTGCCCGATCTCTATGCGGAAGATCCGGATTTCTATCGCAACATGCGTATTCAGGATCTGGCGCAGGGGATCCATAAGCTTATCCGTCAGCACGATCTCTCCGGACTGATGTTACGGGCATTCGACACATTGCCTGAAATGATCATGACGCCACACCAGGCCTGGCAGCGGCAGATTAAAGGCGAAGTGGAAACGGTGGAGCTCGATCAGCTAGTGGGCCGCGTATCGGCGAATATGATCCTGCCTTATCCTCCAGGCGTGCCGCTGTTAATGCCGGGAGAAATGATTACGGAACAAAGCCGCGCGGTACTCGATTTCCTGCTGATGCTCTGTTCTGTCGGCCACCACTATCCGGGTTTTGAAACTGATATTCATGGCGCGAAGCAGGATGATGATGGCGTATACCGTGTACGAGTCTTAAAAACGGCATGACGATTTGCGTTGCGCGGCCCCTGGCGGGTAACGTGAGGATAATAAACAAAGGAGACGAAAACGCTATGCTGGGATTAAAACAGGTTCACCATATTGCAATCATTGCGACAGACTATGCCGCGAGTAAGGCTTTCTATTGCGATATCCTGGGGTTCACGCTGATGAGCGAAGCCTACCGTGAAGAGCGAGACTCCTGGAAGGGCGATCTGGCGTTGAACGGGCAGTATGTGATTGAGCTTTTTTCTTTCCCTTTCCCTCCGGCGCGTCCAGGTCGTCCGGAGGCCTGTGGTTTACGTCATCTGGCGTTTAGCGTGGATGATGTGGAAAAAGCGATTGCCCATCTGGAGGCGAATCACGTTAAATGTGAAGCCATCCGCATTGATCCCTACACCCAAAAGCGCTTCACCTTTTTTAAAGACCCCGATGGTCTGCCGCTTGAGTTGTATGAACAGTAAGACTTGTTATTGTGGCGATTGCCCGGTAACGTGCCGGGCAACGTCACTGTAAGTAACCGCTATGACAACACTCACGCTGAATAGATCGCTTTTTTCCTCGCAACAGATTCTGGTCGCTTTTAGTGGCGGTCTGGATTCAACCGTACTCCTGCATCAACTGGTGCAATGGCGGGCACAGCAACCGGCACTTTCTCTGCGGGCGATTCATATCCATCATGGACTGAGTTCACATGCAGATGAGTGGGTGACACATTGCGAAACGCTTTGCGCGCAATGGCAGGTGCCGCTGGTGGTGGAGCACGTAACGCTGGCAGACGCGGGTCTGGGAATTGAAGCGCATGCCAGACAGGCCCGGTATCAGGCGTTTGCCGGGGCGCTACTTCCCGGTGAGGAGCTGGCGACGGCGCAGCATCTTGACGATCAGTGTGAAACTTTTTTACTGGCGCTTAAGCGCGGCAGCGGCCCGGCGGGGCTGTCTGCAATGGCGGCAGTATCGTCATTTGCCGGAACCCGGCTTATCCGTCCGCTGTTAACCCAAAGCCGCAATGCGCTGGAGCAGTGGGCGAGGGAACACCAGCTTCGCTGGATAGAGGATGAAAGTAATCAGGACGACGCCTACGATCGTAATTTCCTGCGTTTGCATGTTCTTCCTCTGTTACAGCAGCGCTGGCCACATTTTGCCGACGCCGCGGCGCGTAGCGCAGCGCTCTGTGCGGAACAGGAAAGTCTGCTGGATGAACTGCTGGCAGAAGAGCTGTCGGGCTGTATCACCGTAAACGGGACGCTGGCGCTGACGCCGCTTATGGGGATGCGCGATGTTCGCCGCGCCGCGCTGCTCAGACGCTGGCTGGCGAAGCAGAATGCGCCGATGCCCTCACGGGAGGGACTGGCGCGGATCTGGCAGGAAGTGGCGCTGGCGCGGGAAGATGCATCGCCTTGTCTGCGTTTCGGCGACTTTGAAGTGCGCCGTTATCAGGAGCAATTGTGGTGGGTAAAATCGGTTGTCGGTCAAAGTGATACGGTGATGGTATGGACCGACTGGCAAATGCCGCTATCTCTGCCCGCCGGATGTGGGGTGTTGCGGCTCATTGCCGGTGGCGAGTTGCGAAAACCACGTGCCGACGAGTCTGTTAGCATACGTTTTAAAGCTCCAGGATTGCTGCATATTGTAGGCCGCAATGGTGGGCGGAAGCTGAAGAAAATATGGCAGGAGTTGGGCGTTCCACCCTGGCGACGCGATACCACGCCACTGCTGTTTTACGGCGACACGCTCATTGCCGCTGCGGGTGTTTTTGTTACGCGTGAGGGACTGGCAGAGGGGGAATCAGGGGTGAAATTGGTGTGGGATAAGAGCATCTGAAATGCCTGATGACGCTGCGCTTATCAGGCCTACGTATCCCATGGCGAGTAGGCCGGATAAAGGTGCTTGCACCGCCATCCGGCAATACTCATTCAGGATTCGCTAACCACCACTGTACCGATTTCCGGGTGGCTAAAGCTGGCAATTTTATCGAGACGAAGCTCGCGTGTTTCACCCGCAACCTCTGTAACCAGGTATTCCACATTCTTACGCGAAACCAGATCGTTGGCTTTCGCCTGCAAAACTTCGCCGTCTTTCAGTTCCAGCGTCAGTAATAAATGATGCTGGCAGGCGAGCTCAAGGTTGTCGTAGTCATCACAATTGATGGGTTGGTATGTATCATTCATTGACATAATCGCTCACCAGTAAGTTCGCAGCAGCATAAGCCGCCTTTTCCCTGACCGACTCAGAAAGGGCGCTGTCTGCGGCCATTTCATTAAGCACCTTTAATACGCAACCCAGCGCATCCGGGATATACCCTAAGTCTCCGCTGGCGATTTCCGCATACCGCTTGCGTATTAACTCACAATATTTTTCCACATGCCCTCCTGTCAGTATTCTGACTTCACCGTGGATGCAAGTCTAAGCCTACGAAGATAAACTCTGTTTAGCAAGGTGACTATACCACAGCCATTCGTGCAATATCAGCGCCTTGACAGATGATCCTTCAACAGCCTTTTGCGGCGATATTCGTTACAATGGTCGCCTGATTCGAAAGGAGTTTTTTCATGGCGCTTAAAGCGACAATTTATAAAGCCGTTGTCAATGTGGCGGATCTTGATCGCAACCAGTTTCTTGATGCGGCGTTGACGCTGGCACGTCATCCGTCGGAAACGCAGGAACGCATGATGTTGCGTCTGCTGGCGTGGATTAAATATGCGAATGAGCGTCTGCAATTCACGCGCGGTCTCAGCGCCGAGGATGAACCGGAAGCATGGCTGCGTAACGACCATTTGGGTATCGATCTGTGGATAGAGCTGGGGTTGCCGGATGAGCGTCGTATTAAAAAGGCGTGTACCCAGGCCGCTGAGGTGGCGCTGTTTGCCTATAACAGCCGTGCCGCGCAGATTTGGTGGCAGCAAAATCAGAGCAAATGCGCGCCGTTTTCGAATCTGACGGTCTGGTATCTGGATGATGAGCAACTGTCCCGACTCAGCGCCTTCGCGGATCGCACGATGACGTTACAGGCAACGATTCAGGATGGCGCAGTCTGGTTATCCGATGCTCAGAATAATCTGGAAATTCATCTGGCCTGCTGGCAACCACTGGCATGATTGTTATTTCACGAACGGTCTCGATCCCTGACGATGAGCTGGAAATAAGCGCCATTCGCGCCCAGGGCGCAGGGGGACAGCACGTGAATAAAACCTCAACGGCGATACATCTGCGTTTTGACATCCGGGCCTCCAGCCTGCCAGAGTATTATAAGGAGCGTCTGCTGGCTGCGAGCCATCATCTGATCACGGCTGAGGGTGTGATAATCATAAAAGCGCAGGAATACCGCAGCCAGGAGCTAAATCGGGAAGCGGCGTTTGCCAGACTGGTGGCGGTGATTAAAGAACTTACCGCAGAGCAAAAAAGTCGACGGGCCACCCGACCAACGCGCGCGTCGAAAGAGCGAAGATTAAATTCGAAGGCGCAGAAATCCTCAGTCAAAGCCCTTCGTGGAAAAGTCCGTCGCGATGACTGACGGACAGGAATAATAATGGATAGGGAGTCACGGTGAAAAAAACACTACTTTCAGCGATGGCGGTGTTTACGCTTGTCGCATTGATTGGCTGTAATAACCGTTCGGAAGTTGACGCTTTACAGCCCACTCAGGTTGCCGAATTAAAACCGATGCAGCAAAGCTGGCGGGGCGTTCTGCCTTGCGCCGACTGCGAGGGAATTGAGACCTCACTGTTTCTGGAGAAAGATGGCACGTGGGTGATGAACGAACGCTATCAAGGCGTGCGTGAAGAGCCATCGTCTTTTGCTTCCTACGGCACCTGGGCGCGTACTGCCGATAAACTGGTGCTGACCGACAGTCAGGGTGAGAAATCGTACTATCGTGCGAAAGGCGACGCGCTGGAAATGCTGGATCGGGAAGGTAATCCTGTCGAATCTCAGTTCAACTACACGCTGGAGCCGGTAAAATCGAGCCTCCCGGTTACGCCGATGGCGATGCGTGGGATGTATTTCTATATGGCGGATGCCGCGACGTTCACTGACTGTGCGACGGGAAAACGTGTGGCAGTTGCGAACAATGAAGAACTGGAGCGTAAGTACCTTGCGGCGCGTGGCGCCAGTGAAAAGCCCGTGTTACTGTCGGTCGAAGGGCACTTCACGCTGGAAGCTAATCCGGATACCCATGAGCCGGTGAAAACGCTGATAGCTGACAAAGAGATTAAATTTATCCCAGGTAAGAATTGCACCGACTAAGTGATGGGCTGAGCGACAGCGGTCCGGTTGACCGGACTGCTTTCGCTTTTCCGCTGTTTTGTTATTGTGTGCCGCGCTTATCGCGTCAGTCCGACAAATCGTCCCATCTTAATATAAATCCCTAACTTCAAATGACCGACATAGCGTAGCTGCGTTTCTGGCTTAAAGGCTGCCACGTCGCCTTCCCGCATGTGCATCAGGTCGGCAGGACTGATCCAGCCCGACTGAGCCAGGGTAAGTGGATGTCCCGCTTTGGCAAACGCATCAGTGACGAATTCGGAGCAAAACCATGCCGTTTTCTTTCCCTCGTAGGGATCGCTCAGTTGCGCTTTTGCCAGCCCGCTGACGCACTGTTGCCGGAAATCCGCAGAGAAAGGGTTCAGCGAACATATCTGGCGAGTCACCATAAACGGAATAAATTCCACGATACCGCGATAGTTATAGCCGCTGTTTTTGATTTTGTAGGCGAAGGTTTTGATCTCTGTGGCCTGTTGCGGGGTCAGTTCCGGCACTCTCAGGGCAAAAAGTTTATCACTGTGTTTCTTCGCCTGTTCGAGCGAAACGATTTGTACACCGGCTCCCGTGGCTTCTGCGACTTCATTTTCGCCCAGATAGATGGCAACGTGGCTTACGGAAGCGTTACTGAATGCGCGGATGCCTAATGAGGTCACCCCGAGGCTGGAGGAGAACAGCAGATCGCCAGGCTTAAGGTCGGTATCGGTAATTTCGACGAGTGCTTTACTCGTAAATGAGCTTTGGTGCTGGAAAGTCACCGCCCATTTTTTGGATTGTGCATCGATGGCGGCGGATTTATTCGGCGGGCTGACGTCGACAGTACAGGCCGAAAGCAAAAGAAGGCAGGAGGAGAGCAGGCAGAAATACGACGTTCGTGTAGCCATTTTATACAATCCATGTAAAAAAAGAGGCCCTGAAAATCAGAGCCTCTTATGACATCAACCTTTAATCTGTTTGACCAGGTAATTGATAATGTCGCCGGTTTTAATTAATTGCTTCTCGCCATTACGACGGTATTTATATTCGATATCGTCGTTGTCGAGGTTACGATCGCCCAGCACGATAGTGTGCGGGATCCCGATAAGCTCCATATCCGCAAACATCACGCCCGGACGCTCTTTTCGGTCGTCCATCAGTACTTCGATGCCCTGCGCACGCAGTTCGGCATACAGTTTTTCCGCCAGTTCCTGTACGCGGTAAGATTTGTGCATATTCATCGGCAGAATCGCCACCTGGAACGGCGCGATAGCGTCAGGCCATACGATGCCACGTTCGTCATGGTTCTGCTCAATCGCTGCTGCCACTACACGGGTAACCCCGATACCGTAACAGCCCATTGTCAGCGTCTGGTTACGACCATCTTCGCCCTGAACGGCGGCTTTCATCGCTTCAGAGTACTTGGTCCCTAACTGGAAGATGTGACCGACTTCGATCCCGCGTTTGATAAGCAGCGTACCTTGACCGTCCGGGCTTGGATCACCTGCTACCACGTTACGAATGTCAGCCACTTCTGGCGTCGCAACGTCGCGGTCCCAGTTAATACCGAAGTAGTGTTTACCATCGATATTCGCGCCCGCGGCGAAATCACTCATTACGGCAACAGTACGATCAATAATTACCGGCACCGGCAGGTTTACCGGACCCAAAGAACCCGGACCGGCTTTCACCAGCGCGCGAATCTCTTCTTCGGTCGCGAACGTCAGTGGACTGGCAACCTGCGGCAGTTTTTCCGCTTTAACTTCGTTAAGCTCGTGATCGCCGCGAACCAGCAGGGCAATCAGCGGAGACTTGCTGTCTTCCACGGCTTTCACCAGCAGGGTTTTGACAGTTTTCTCGACAGGCAGACTGAACTGCTCAACCAGTTCGGCGATGGTTTTTGCGTTCGGCGTATCAACCAGCGTCATTTCTTGCGTTGCAGCAGCGCGTGGCGCTTTTGGCGCAACGGCCTCTGCAAACTCAATGTTGGCCGCGTAATCGGAAGAGTCAGAGAAGATCACATCATCTTCGCCGCTCTGCGCCAGTACCTGGAATTCGTGCGAGGCGCTGCCGCCGATAGAACCGGTGTCAGCCTGTACCGCACGGAAATCCAGCCCCATGCGGCTGAAGATCTTGCTGTACGCAGCGTACATTGCATCGTAGGTCTCCTGCAGGGATTCCTGAGACGTATGGAATGAGTACGCATCTTTCATCAGGAATTCACGGGAGCGCATTACGCCGAAACGTGGGCGCACTTCATCACGGAATTTTGTCTGGATCTGATAGAAGTTCAGCGGCAGTTGTTTGTAAGAGCTGAGTTCGTTACGAATCAGGTCGGTAATGACCTCTTCATGTGTTGGGCCGAGTACGAACGGACGCTCGCCACGGTCAACAAAGCGCAGCAGTTCCGGGCCGTACTGTTCCCAACGACCACTCTCTTGCCACAGATCAGCAGGCTGAACCACTGGCATCGACACCTCGATGGCACCGGCGTTGTTCATCTCTTCACGCACGATGTTCTCGACTTTTTTCAGAACGCGCACGCCGGTCGGCAGCCAGGTGTATAACC
>OKVW01000586.1_pt1 | contig 20589 bp, 16 predicted proteins | sample 1606991 | NCBI WGS metagenome assembly OKVW01 (sample SAMN03281021, study PRJEB24777) | human gut metagenome | isolation source: fecal sample PR177 from 1 month old male Malay infant, vaginal delivered...
ATGCGGTATTAGCTACCGTTTCCAGTAGTTATCCCCCTCCATCAGGCAGTTTCCCAGACATTACTCACCCGTCCGCCACTCGTCAGCGAAGCAGCAAGCTGCTTCCTGTTACCGTTCGACTTGCATGTGTTAGGCCTGCCGCCAGCGTTCAATCTGAGCCATGATCAAACTCTTCAATTTAAAAGTTTGATGCTCGTGAATTAAACTTCGTAATGAATTACGTGTTCACTCTTCGAGACTTGGTATTCATTTTTCGTCTTGCGACGTTAAGAATTCCTGTCACTTTGAGTGCCCACACAGATTGTCTGATAAATTGTTAAAGAGCAGTGCCGCTTCGCTTTTTCTCAGCGGCGCGGGGTGTGCATAATACGCTTTCCCGCTTCAGAGTCAAGCATTTATTTTGCTTTTCCCTGCCGGAATTCATCGCTGAACCCCGCTGACCCGGCGGCTTGCGTGCCGTTGTTCCGTGTCAGTGGTGGCGCATTATAGGGAGTTATTCCGGACTGACAAGGGGAAATTTAAAATTATTTGCTGAGTGTTCCTTTTTTCACCAAAAGCGGTATTAACGTGGCATAAAATAAGCGATTTGCTGTTTTTGCAGCCGCAATCACACTTCCTGGTGGCATACTAATGAGTAAGTAAAAGAGAAAGGACAAAGAGTAATGCCTTTAAGCGCACAACAATTGGCCGCACAGAAAAACCTTTCCTATGTTCTGGCTGAGAAGCTGGCTCAGCAGATCCTTAAAGGTGAATACGCACCTGGCACTATTCTCCCTGGAGAAATTGAACTGGGCGAACAGTTTGGCGTAAGTCGTACCGCCGTACGTGAAGCAGTTAAAACATTAACCGCCAAAGGGATGGTTCTACCGCGTCCTCGCATTGGTACTCGTGTCATGCCGCAGGCCAACTGGAATTTTCTCGATCAGGAGTTACTCACCTGGTGGATGACTGAAGAGAATTTTCCGCAGGTTATTGAACACTTCCTTGTAATGCGTATTAGTCTGGAGCCTCAGGCATGTCTACTGGCAGCGACTAAAGGCACCGCTGAACAGAAAGCGCATCTGAATACATTGATGGAAGAGATGGTCGCGCTGAAAAAGAACTTCAGGCGCGAACGCTGGATAGAAGTAGATATGGCCTGGCATGAGCATATTTATGAAATGAGCGCGAACCCGTTCTTGACCTCCTTCGCCTCTCTGTTTCACTCCGTCTACCAGACTTATTTCAATTCGATTACCTACAACACAGTTGTGAAGCTGGATCTGCATCAGGCGATTGTTGATGCGATAGCCCAAAGCGACGGAGAAGGGGCATTTAAGGCCTGTCAGGCGCTTTTATTTGCCCCGAATGAACGCCCAGACAATAAACAGGATCATGCATGAGCCCAAAAAAAGCACGCAGTATGGCCGGGTTGCCGTGGATCGCAGCCATGGCTTTCTTCATGCAGGCGCTGGACGCAACCATTCTTAATACCGCCTTACCCGCTATTGCACAAAGTCTCAATCGTTCTCCACTGGCCATGCAGTCCGCCATTATAAGTTACACCCTGACGGTCGCCATGTTGATTCCGGTGAGCGGCTGGCTGGCCGATCGTTTCGGTACCCGACGCGTATTCATGATAGCCGTCAGCCTGTTTACCCTGGGCTCGCTGGCCTGTGCGCTCTCCAGTTCGTTGCCTGAGCTGGTTGTTTTTCGTGTAATTCAGGGAATTGGCGGTGCAATGATGATGCCTGTCGCACGCCTGGCGCTGTTAAGGGCTTATCCACGTAGTGAACTGCTGCCCGTACTGAACTTTGTGACAATGCCGGGACTGGTAGGACCTATTCTGGGTCCGGTGCTGGGCGGCGTTCTGGTCACCTGGGCCAGCTGGCACTGGATTTTCCTGATCAATATTCCGATAGGCGTCGCAGGTATTCTGTATGCACGCAAATATATGCCGAACTTTACCACGCCACACCGCAAATTTGATATGACCGGTTTCTTTCTCTTCGGCCTGAGTCTGGTTCTCTTTTCCAGCGGGATGGAGTTGTTTGGCGAGAAAATTGTCGCCACCTGGATAGCGTTGACCATTATTCTTCTGAGCATTGTGTTACTGCTGGTTTATATCCGCCACGCACGCCGTCATCCCACTCCGCTGATTTCGCTGTTATTGTTTAAGACGCGTACCTTTTCTGTCGGCATATCCGGGAACCTCGCCACACGACTGGGAACAGGATGTGTACCGTTCCTGATGCCGCTAATGCTTCAGGTAGGGTTCGGCTATCCGGCATTGATTGCCGGTTGCATGATGGCCCCCACCGCGCTCGGGTCAATACTGGCAAAATCGATGGTGACGCGGGTATTACGTCGCCTGGGTTATCGCTTCACGCTGGTTGGCATCACTGTCTTTATCGGTCTGATGATTGCACAGTTTTCTTTGCAATCTCCGGCGATGCCCGTCTGGATGTTGATTCTGCCGTTATTCATTCTCGGGATGGCAATGTCGACGCAGTTTACTGCCATGAACACCATTACGCTGGCAGATCTGACCGATGAAAATGCCAGCAGCGGCAACAGCGTCCTGGCGGTTACGCAACAATTGTCCATCAGTTTAGGGGTCGCGATCAGTGCAGCAGTGTTACGTATTTATGAAGGGATGGAGGGAACCAGTACGGTTGAACAGTTCCACTATACCTTTATTACGATGGGCGCGATCACGATCGTGTCCGCACTGATGTTTATGCTGTTGAAAGCCAAAGATGGCCGTAACCTGATAAAGGATCGACACAAAACTAAACCGAGCCCCGCGCCATCAGAACAGGAGTAAGTTGTAAACGCTGCTGTTGCAGGGAGGGTTGTGCCATTCGGTGAATCAGTACATCGATGGCCAGCTCACCCAGTTCATCTTTCGGCTGATGAATGGTGGTCAGCGGCGGCGTCATGTAGCGTGCCAGTTCAATGTCGTCGTAACCGATCACTGCCATGTCCTGCGGAATACGAAGTCCCGCCTGGTACAACGCCTGATAAGCGCCAACCGCCATCGCATCATTACCGGTAAAAACAGCATGGGGTCGGTGCTGATGCGAAAGCAGCTTTTGCATCGCCTCAAATCCACCGCCAAATTCAAAATCACCCATAATTTCATAACCGTCCAGGATATCCAATCCAGCACGCGCCATCGCTGCGCGATACCCTTCCAGACGCAGTCGCGCCGGGGTTTTATCCAGCGGCCCGGTGATACAGGCGATACGGGTAAATCCTTTATCAATCAGATGTTGCGTAGCCAGGTCACCGCCAAGTAACGAATTATCCTGTATAAGATCGCTCTCTCCTTCACCATCAAATGGCGACCAGTCCATCATCACGGTTGGGATTGAAGGATAACGCTGCATGATTTCACGCGATGGTTGATGTGTTTCGGTACAAAGCAGCAACAAGCCATCCACCCGCTTTTGCATCAGGGTTTCAAGGTTGCGATTCATACGTTGCTCATCACCTTCAGTATTGCATAACACCAGACTGTAACCGCGTTCGAAGCAACTGCGCTCAACACCACGCACCAGTTCAGAGTAAAAGGGATTGGTACTCGCCGTAATCAGCATGCCAATCGTGTGCGTCTGATTAAGCTTCAGGCTACGCGCCAGCGCGGAAGGGGCGTAGTTTAGCGACTTGATCGCCGCATCGACCTTTTCAGTAATCGCTTCACTCACGAAGCGATCTTTATTAATGACGTGCGAAACGGTTGAAGTGGAAACGCCCGCCAGGCGGGCAACATCCTTCATTGTAGCCAAGCGTTACCTCTGCTGACCTAAAAACGCCTCTATTTCTTCTCGCCACGGAACAGAAGGCTGTGCACCTTTGCGAGTTACCGCAATCGCCGCGGCAGCATGCGCAAAGCGAATAGCTTCGGGAAGCGGTTTATCTTCCAACAGGGCTGTGATCAGCGCGCCATTGAAGGTATCACCTGCGGCAATAGTATCCACCGCGTTAACTTTAAATCCCGGAATCCGGCTACCTTCGCCATTAACGCTGGCCCAGACGCCTCGACTTCCTAATGTAATCAGAACGGTTGAAATGCCTTTCGCATGCAGCGCCTGCGCTGCTTTTGCGGCGTCTTCATCATTTTCGACGCGGATCCCCGTCAGTTTTTCTGCTTCGGTTTCGTTCGGGGTGATGATATCCACCAGGGCCAGCAGTTCGTCGGATAACTCACGCGCCGGGGCCGGATTCAACGCCACAATCGTGTTGTTTTGCTTTGCAATTTTCGCCGCCGCTAACACGCTCTCAATCGGTGATTCCAGTTGCATCAGTAATGCGCAAGCCTGAGCAATACGCTCACGCTGCGCTTCAACTAACGCTGGAGACAGGGCTGCGTTGGCACCGGCATGTATACCAATAACGTTTTCACCCTCGCCATTGACGAAGATTAACGCCACACCGGTAGACTCACCGTTAATCACGCTGACAGGTTTAACATCAATATTGTCGCTGACAAGCTGCTTACGGATATTGCTACCGATATCGTCATCGCCCGTACAGGCGATAAACGCAATATTTGCCCCACTGCGACCCGCAGCCACTGCCTGATTCGCCCCTTTACCGCCAAAAGCCACCTGATAGTGATTTCCGGTAACGGTTTCGCCAGGTGTCGGGAAGGTTTCAAGATTCAGGATATGGTCGGCGTTGATGCTGCCAAGAACGACAAGACTGCCTGCGGTTTTCATGATTGGGGTGTCCATCTGAGAGCGCCACCGGTTTGACCCGGTGGCGTATGCCACACTTTACTTTTCTTTATATGCTGTCCCTCAGGTGATGCGAAATCACCTGAATCGCCAGTTACTGCTTAATGACCAGTTTCAGGTCAACAGGGTATTTGGCCTGAACTTTCTCGCCTTTCAGCACCTTATCCGCCGTCTCAACGCCTTTCGCGCCAATCTGGTCTGGTAACTGAGCAATAGTCGCAGCCAGTTTGCCATCATTTACCGCTTTTTCGCCATCTGGTGTGCCGTCAAATCCGACCACCATCACATCAGATTTACCTGCGGTTTGCAGAGCGCGCAGCGCACCCAGCGCCATTTCATCGTTCTGAGCAAAGACAGCCTGCACGTCCGGATGCGCAGTCAGCAGGTTCTGCATGACGTTCAGACCTTTGGTACGGTCGAAATCTGCCGGCTGGCTGGCCAGGACGTTAAATTTGTGTGCCGCAACAGCCTGCTGGAAACCTTCGCCACGCTCACGCGCTGCTGAAGTACCGGCAATACCTTGCAGTTCAATCACTTTTGCACCTTCACCGGCTTTCTTCGCGATGTAGTCACCGGCAATTTTGCCGCCAAGTACGTTATCAGACGCAATATGGCTGACGACATCCCCTTTGGTTGCCTGACGGTCAAGCGTGATCACCGGGATTTTCGCCTGGTTAGCCATCTTCACGGCATTCCCTACCGCGTCAGAATCCGTCGGGTTGATCAGCAGAATTTTTGTACCACGTACGGTTAAATCCTGAACGTTCGCCAGCTCTTTCGCCGGGTTGTTCTGAGAATCCAGCACCACCAGGTTGTAACCCAGTTTATCGGCTTCTTTCTGCGCCCCCTCTTTCAGAGAGACAAAGAACGGGTTGTTGAGCGTGGAGACCACCAGCGCAATGGTATCTTTCGCCATCGCATTCGCGCTCACGGTGGCGCTTAGCGCAACAGCAGAAACCAAGGTAGCCAGTTTTTTCATGTTCATATTTAAGATGTCCTGTAGTCGTTGTTACTGCTTTTTGTTGTCTACCAGTACCGCCAGCAAAATCACCACAGCTTTGACGATCATCTGGTAATAGGAGGAAACACCTAACAAATTCAAACCATTATTGAGGAAACCAAGAATTAATGCGCCGATCAAGGTCCCAACAATACGTCCTTTACCGCCCGCCAGACTGGTTCCACCCAGCACCACGGCGGCTATGGCATCCAGCTCATAGCCCGTACCGGCAGTCGGCTGTGCGGAGGAGAGGCGCGCCACTTCAATGATGCCCGCCAGCGATGCCAGCAGCCCACACAGTGAATAAACGATAATCTTAATTTTACTGACGCTAATGCCGGACAAGCGTGTTGCCGCTTCGTTACCGCCCAGCGCATAGATATAACGGCCCAGACGCGTGTGGTGCAGCATGTACCACGCCGCGAGGAAAACAATCCCCATGATCCAGACTGGCGTAGGCACCCCCAGCAGACGGCCGATACCGAACCAACCAAACAGATCCGCATTATCGGTAAAACCGGTATTAACCGGACTTCCGTTGGTGTACACCATTGTCACGCCGCGCAGCAACAGCATCATAACCAGCGTGGCGATAAACGCCTGAACGCGGCCTTTCGCGACAATCACCCCCGTGACAGCTCCAACAGCGGCACCTAGCGCCAGGGCTGCTGCAACGGCCACCAGCGCATTCACTTCAATCCCTACAATTGAAGCGGCAACAGCGCCGGTGAGCGCCAGCAGGGAACCGACGGACAGATCGATACCCGATGTCAGGATCACCAGCGTCATGCCTACCGCCATAATGGCGTTAACGGAGGTCTGTTGAAGAATGTTGAACAGGTTATTTACGGTAAAAAAGTTAGGGCTCAATGTTGAGACAATCGCGATCAGCACCAACAGGGCGATGAGCGATTTCTGCTCCATTAACCATGCTTTGGTGAAATAACGGCGACCAGAAACAGCCTGGGTAGTCATCTTTTTTACTCCTGATTCACGCGATTAAGCTTGCCCACAGCGGCAGCCATCAGAACTTCCTGGGTGGCCTGCTCGCGTGTGAATTCACCGCCGAGATGCCCTTCATGCATGACGATAATGCGATCGCTCATGCCTAATACTTCTGGCATCTCAGAAGAGACCAGAATGATGCTCAGGCCGTCGGCCTTAAACTGGTTAATTAACTGATAAATTTCTTTCTTGGCGCCCACGTCAACGCCACGGGTAGGTTCATCGAGGATCAACACTTTCGGACGGGTCATCAGCCCACGGGCAATTGCCACTTTCTGCTGATTCCCGCCAGACAACAGACCAATCGCCTGCTCCATTGACGGGGTTTTCACGTTGAACAGACGGATAAAATCGCTCACAGCCTGTTGCTCATCTTTATGTTTCAGACTGCCACCAGCACGACTGAAATAACGCAGCGCGGTTAGCGACATATTCTCTTTTACCGACATGCCTAGCACTAAACCGTCACGCTTACGGTCTTCAGAAATATAGACGATGCCGTTTGCCAGCCCGTCCTGCGGCGATCGAGTCACCACTTCATGACCGTCGAGCGTGACATAACCGCTGGTGCGCGGCAGCGCGCCGTACAGCACCTTCATCAGTTCGGTACGGCCTGCGCCCATCAAGCCCGATACGCCTAAAATTTCGCCTTTACGCAGAGTAAAAGAGACATCGTTCACCCCTGGTCCACACAGGTTATCGACCTTCAGGCGGATGTCGCCAGGCGCTTTATCCAGACGCGGATACTGATCTTCGAGCTTACGCCCCACCATCATTTCAATCAGCGAATCTTCCGTTAATGAAGCCACTTCGCGTTCGGCAATAAATTGCCCGTCACGGAAAACGGTCACGTCATCGCAGATTTCGAAGATTTCTTTCATTCGGTGAGAAATGTAGACAATCCCGCGCCCCTGCGACTTCAGCTCGCGAATCACACGAAACAAGGATTCGGTTTCAGTGTCGGTGAGCGCATCCGTCGGTTCATCCATGATGATGACTTTTGATTCAAAACTCAGGACTTTGGCGATTTCCACCATCTGCTGATCGCCTATCGATAATTCCCCGACCAAGCGGTCGCTCTTAAAGCGCAGATTGAGTTTGGCTAACAGGCGATCCGCTTCGGCATACATCTTCTTCCAGTCGATCTTGCCAAAGCCATTGACGAACTCACGTCCGAGAAAAATATTCTCCGCGATAGTGAGTTGAGGGATTAGGTTAAGCTCCTGATGAATAATACCAATCCCGGCTTCCTGGGATGATTTAGGTCCGTTAAAGGTGGTTTCTTTCCCCAACCACAACAGCGACCCAGCATCGCGAGTATAGATGCCGGTCAATACTTTCATCATGGTGGATTTGCCCGCACCGTTCTCGCCTACCAGCGCCATCACACGGCCTGGATAAACGTTAAGTGCGGCGCCGGATAGCGCTTTTACGCCAGGGAACGCTTTATCGATCCCTTTGAGTTGCAGTAATGCGTCCATGATGGCCTCAGAAGGTCACGCCGGCACAGAGAATGATATTCGCATACGGGGAGCACTCCCCGCTGCGAATGACAGCCTGGCTGTCTGCGGTTAGTTTTTTAAATTGTTCATGCGTGGTGTAACGAATTTCAATGGTGTTTCCCTGGTGTTGCTGCAGTTGCTCAATGTGGCTGAGCAACGTTTCATGGAGTTGCGGATTATGTTGTTTAATTTCCGTCGCGAGAATGGCTGATTCAACCTGCATTTCACGGGTCACCACATCCAGTACCTGCATAAAAGAAGGTACCCCCTGGGTTAATGCCATATCGATACGTGTTGTACTGGCGGGAATGGGTAACCCCGCATCACACACCACCAGCGTATCAGTATGTCCCAGACGGGCGATGACCGACGAAATATCAGCGTTGAGTACAGTGCCTTTCTTCATTTTCTTGCTCCACTAGCGAAACGTTTCGCTGGTTTTAAGTTTAGTCTGAGATATGAGCAGAAAACCATCATGACGTAACAGAATTGTGATCGCCGTCGAAACGTTTCGCTACCGTAAACAAGAAAGAAATGAGAGTGGCTTTGTAGAGACTTAATAAGCCGGGTAAGCACAGCGCCACCCGGCATTTTCAGAAGGGATTAGATCTCGACCTGTGTCCCCAATTCAATCACGCGGTTAGGCGGGATCTCAAACTGGTCGGGCGCACGCAGCGCGTTTCGCTGGAGAAGAAGATACAGCTTGCCGCGCAGCCGTAAGTACCAGGGACGCTTACCCACGATGAGCGACTCGTGCGACATAAAGAAAGACGTCTCCATCATTCGGCAGCTCAACCCTTCAAGACCACATCGGTGAAAGACCTCTTCCACATTCGGCGTTTCACGCCAGCCGTAACTGGCCACTACGCGCCAGAACGTTGGAGACAACTGCTCAATCTGCACGCGGCGAACGTTATGCACATACGGCGCATCTTCAGTACGTAACGTCAACAGGATCACTCTCTCATGCAACACCTTGTTGTGCTTTAAGTTATGCATCAGCGCAAAAGGAATCACATTCAGCGCGCGAGACATGTACACCGCCGTGCCAGGCACACGCACTGGCGGAGATTTCTCCAGTGACGCAATCATCGCTTCCAGAGAGTTACCATGTTCATGCATACGACGCAGCAGACGGAAACGCTCGCTTTTCCAGGTGGTCATGATGGTGAACATCACCAGCCCCAGCGACAACGGCAGCCAGCCGCCAGACATCAGTTTGTCGAGGTTCGCCGAGAACAGCGGAATATCCACGCACAGGAACGCGACGAGGATCAGCGCGACAAAGTATTTATTCCAGTGCCAGTTATTACGTGCCACGGTGGTCGAAAGAATCGAGGTCAACACCATCGTACCGGTGACGGCAATCCCGTATGCCGCCGCCAGATTACTGGAGTGTTCAAAGCTGACAATCACAATCACCACCGCGATATAGAGCATCCAGTTCACGAACGGAATATAGATCTGACCGGACTCCATTTCTGACGTGTGAATGATACGCATCGGTGACAAATAGCCCAGACGAACCGCCTGGCGCGTCAGCGAGAAGACGCCTGAAATCACCGCCTGGGAAGCGATAACCGTCGCCATCGCCGCGATGATCAGCAACGGAATCAACGCCCAGTCAGGCGCCAGCAGGAAGAACGGGTTTTTAATCGCTTCCGGATGCTTTAGCAACAGCGCGCCCTGACCAAAATAGTTGAGCACCAGTGAGGGCAGCACCACGGAAAACCATGCCAGCCGAATGGGAAACTTCCCGAAATGGCCCATATCCGCGTACAGGGCTTCCACGCCGGTAATTGACAGCACCACCGCGCCAAGAGCGATAAACGAAACGGTTTTATATTCGAGGAAGAAATGCACCGCCCATATTGGGTTCAACGCCTGCAGGACTTCCGGATTGGCGATAATACTGCGCAGGCCAAGCACGGCGAGAATCAAAAACCAGGCCAGCATAATGGGCGCAAAGAGCTTCCCCACCATTCCGGTACCGTGTTTTTGAATCATAAACAACAGCGTCAGAACGATGATCGACAACGGGACAATCCAGGTATCCAGTTGCGGCGCAATGATCTCCAGACCTTCAATCGCCGACATCACGGAAATGGCCGGAGTGATCACCACTTCGCCATAAAAGAAACTTCCTCCAATCAGGCCCATGATGACCAGCATGGAGGTCGTTCTGGCAGAGGTATTACGCCCCGCCAGCGACATCAACGTCAGGATCCCCCCTTCGCCCGCGTTATCAGCACGCATGACGAAAGTCAGATACTTAATGGATACCACAAAGATAAGCAGCCAAAAAATCAGCGACAGAAAACCAAAAACAGCATCACGTTCAACGCCAAAACCAAACTGACCGGACAAACATTCACGAAGTGTATAAAGTGGGCTGGTACCAATATCACCGTAGACAACCCCAATAGCTGCGAGGGTTATCGCAGACAATGATTGCTTATTATCAGTGCTCATAGACTAGTCTTTCATATATAAAAGAAATGTGTGCGTAGTCCCTTGGCCCACAAAAGCGCACAGTATGCACGATTAATGGAAAAATCGTACCCCTAAATGTGTCCAGATTAACCTGGCTCAAAGAAAAATAAACCGCCTCTCAGACAGGTTCAGCCTCTGGGATGAAACGTCTATACTCGCACTTAACGCAGTACATTTTATGAAAGGACGCCACTCTATTATGGCTCACCCACATTTATTAGCGGAAAGAATTTCCCGCCTGAGCAGCGCGCTGGAAAAAGGGCTTTATGAACGTAGCCACGCCATTCGGCTTTGCCTGCTGGCTGCCCTGAGCGGAGAAAGCGTGTTCTTACTTGGCCCACCGGGTATCGCCAAAAGCCTGATCGCACGCCGGTTGAAATTTGCCTTCCAGAATGCACGCGCGTTTGAATATCTGATGACACGCTTCTCCACGCCGGAAGAGGTGTTTGGTCCACTCTCTATTCAGGCGCTAAAAGATGAAGGGCGTTACGAGCGCTTAACTGCAGGATACCTTCCCGAAGCAGAAATCGTTTTTCTTGATGAGATCTGGAAGGCAGGTCCGGCCATTCTCAATACGTTGTTAACTGCGATTAACGAACGTCATTTCCGTAATGGCGCGCACGAAGAAAAAATCCCCATGCGTCTGCTGGTAGCGGCCTCTAACGAATTACCTGAGGCGGACAGCAGTCTGGAAGCACTGTACGACCGAATGTTGATCCGTTTATGGCTGGACAAAGTGCAGGATAAAGCGAACTTTCGTTCTCTGCTGACCAGCCAACAGGACGAAACTGAAAACCCCGTACCGGCCTCGCTGCAGGTGAGTGATGAAGAGTACAACCAGTGGCAAAAAGAGATTGGCGCCATTACGCTGCCCGATCATGTATTTGAACTGATCTTTACGCTGCGTCAGCAACTGGAGAATATTCCAGATGCGCCATACGTTTCAGACCGTCGCTGGAAGAAAGCCATCCGCCTGTTACAGGCCAGCGCCTTCTTCAGCGGTCGCGATGCCGTAGCGCCAGTTGATCTGATTCTGCTGAAAGATTGTTTATGGTATGACGCTCAGAGTCTGAACCTGATGCAACAGCAGCTCGAAATATTGATGACCGGACACGCCTGGCAACAGCAGACGCTACTGACACGCCTTGGTGGTATCGTTCAGCGGCGCATCCAGTTGCAACAGCAGCAAAGCGATAAAACCGCATTCACCGTGATCCGTCAGGGAGGGATGTTCAGTCGTCGTCCGCATTATGATTTACCGCCTGGCGTTACCGCATCCAGCCTGACACTACTGCTGCAAAAACCGCTGAAATTGCATGATATGGAAGTCATTCATATCACTTTTGATCGCCCCGCGCTGGCGCAATGGCTGGCAAAAGGCGGCGAGATCCGTGGCAAGCTCAATGGGATAGGCTTTGCCCAGACGCTGAATATGGAAGTGGATAGCGCCCAGCATCTGGTGGTACGTGATGTCAGTTTACAGGGAACGCGCCTGGCACAGCCAGGTTCCTCAGAAGAGGAGATGCCTGGTGAAATAAAACAACAACTGGAAGAACTGGAAAACGACTGGCATCAGCAGCATACGCGCTTTAGCGAGCAGCAAAAGTGCCTGTTTATTCATAGCGACTGGTTAGGTCGAATTGAAGCCAGCCTTCAGGATGTGGGCGAACAGATTCGTCAGGCGAAACAATGCTGACGCTGGATACTCTCAATGTCATGTTAGCCGTCAGCGAAGAGGGGATGATCGAAGAGATAATCCTCGCTCTGCTGGCTTCGCCTCAACTGGCGGTGTTTTTTGAGAAATTCCCTCGTCTGAAAGCGGCGATTACCGACGACCTGCCACGCTGGCGTGAAACGCTACGAAGCCGATTAAAAGAGACGCGCGTCCCGCCTGAATTAACGGAAGAGGTGATGTGCTATCAGCAAAGCCAGCTCCTCTCTACGCCACAATTTATCGTGCAACTCCCTCAAATACTGACGCTGCTGCACCGGCTGCAATCGCCCTATGCAGAGCAGGCACAGCAACTGGTCGACAACAATGCCGCCTTTACCTCTGCCCTGCACACGCTCTTTCTACAGCGCTGGCGGCTGAGTCTGGTGGTGCAGGCAACCACGCTTAACCAGCAATTGCTGGAAGAAGAACGCGAGCAGTTGCTCAGCGAAGTTCAGGAACGAATGACGCTGAGCGGCCAACTGGATCCGGTTCTGGCAGAAAACGAAACGGCGGCGGGTCGTCTGTGGGATATGAGCGCAGGCCAGCTTAAACGCGGAGATTATCAGCTCATCGTGAAATACGGTGAATTTCTGACTGAACAGCCCGAGCTGAAACGGCTGGCAGAACAGTTGGGACGTTCAAGAGAAGCGAAATCCGTCCCGCGTAAAGACGCGCCGATGGAGACTTTTCGTACACTGGTGCGCGAACCCGCCACGGTTCCTGAGCAGGTCGATGGCATTCAGCAAAGCGACGATATTTTACGCCTGTTGCCGCCGGAACTGGCTACCCTCGGCATAACGGAACTGGAGTATGAGTTCTACCGGCGGCTGGTGGAAAAACAGTTGCTTACCTATCGCCTGCACGGTGAAGCCTGGCGCGAGAAGATTACCGAACGACCGGTGATTCATCAGGATTTCGACGAGCAACCGCGCGGACCGTTCATTGTGTGCGTAGACACTTCCGGCTCAATGGGCGGCTTTAACGAGCAGTGCGCAAAGGCCTTTTGCCTGGCGCTCATGCGTATCGCACTGGCCGATAATCGTCGCTGCTTCATTATGCTGTTTTCCACAGAAGTGGTGCGCTATGAGCTTTCCGGCCCGCAGGGTATCGAACAGGCTATCCGTTTTCTGAGCCAGCGCTTTCGCGGCGGTACGGATATCGCCAGTTGTTTTCGCGCCATTATTGAGCGCATGCAGGGACGGGAATGGTTTGACGCCGATGCGGTAGTGATTTCGGATTTTATCGCCCAGCGCTTGCCTGACGACGTGGTGAGTAAAGTCGGAGAACTACAGCGGGTTCACCAGCATCGCTTTCACGCGGTGGCGATGTCAGCCCACGGAAAACCCGGCATCATGCGCATTTTCGATCATATCTGGCGCTTTGATACCGGGATGCGAAGCCGCCTGCTGAGACGCTGGCGGCGATAGGATTACAGCAGAGAAGCGACGCTTTCGCGAACCTCTGAAGGCCATACACCGCACTGTACCTGGCCAATGTGCGGCAGTTGCAGCAGTAGCATGGTCAGACGCGACTGGCCAATGCCGCCGCCGATAGTTTGCGGCATTTCACCGCGCAGCAGCGCCTGGTGCCATTCCAGACTCAGACGATCTTCATCGCCGGTCAGACGGAGCTGATGTTTCAGCGCGTCGGCATCCACACGGATCCCCATGGAAGAGAGTTCAAACGCATCTTCCAGTACCGGGTTCCAGACCAGAATATCGCCGTTCAGACCGGCATAACCGAGATCGGATGCGGAACTCCAGTCATCATAGTCCGGCGCGCGAACATCATGGCGATGACCGTCGCTGAGCTTGCCGCCGATCCCCACGAGGAAAACCGCGCCTAATTCTTTGGCGATCGCACGTTCGCGTCCTTTAGCATCAAGACCCGGATAACGGCTCAGTAATTCCTGACTATGAACAAAGTGGATCTGCTCTGGCAGGAACGGTGCCAGACCAAACTCTTCACTCACTGCAGCTTCGGTCGCTTTAATTCCCGCCCAGATAGCCTCTACCGTGCTTTTCAGAGTGGAGAACTGACGCTCACCGTCGCCCATCACACGTTCCCAGTCCCACTGATCGACATAGACCGAATGGAGCGGAGAAAGTCTGTCTTCATCCGGGCGCAGGGCTTTCATGTGCGTGTAGAGCCCTTCGCCCGCGCTGAAGTCGTGTTGTCCCAGCGTTTGACGTTTCCATTTCGCCAGTGAATGCACCACTTCGAACTGAGCATCTGGCAGCGCTTTCACTTTTACCTGCACCGCTTTTTCACAGCCCGACAAGTTATCCTGCGTGCCATCCCCTACACGGCTGAGGATCGGTGCCTGGACTTCAATCAGACCCAGACGCTCCTCCAGTTGACGAGAGAAGTGAGATTTCACGAAGCTAATTTGGCGTTGTTTGGCAATGTAAGCGGTTTTCATTTTTTTACTCCTGCGTCCTGTTGCCTATGATTAAGCAACAGAAAGGGGGCAACATTCAATAATCAACAAACAAAAAGCCGAATTCGATTTTGATTCGTTAAAATTAGCCGCTAAAATAGAGTGAATCATTAATACACATAAGAAAAACCTATGGAAAATTATCAGATCGACAATCTGGACCGCGGCATTCTGGATGCCTTAATGGAAAATGCCCGTACCGCCTACGCCGAACTGGCGAAACAGTTTGGCGTCAGCCCAGGGACGATTCACGTTCGTGTAGAAAAGATGAAACAGGCGGGGATCATCACCGGCGCACGCATTGACGTCAGCCCGAAGCAACTGGGTTATGACGTTGGCTGCTTTATCGGCATCATTCTTAAAAGCGCCAAGGACTATCCTTCAGCACTGGCCAGACTGGAAAGTCTGGATGAAGTCACCGAAGCGTACTACACCACGGGTCACTACAGTATCTTTATTAAAGTCATGTGCCGATCGATCGATGCGCTCCAGCATGTACTTATCAACAAGATCCAAACAATTGATGAAATACAATCCACCGAGACGCTGATCGTTCTGCAAAACCCTATCATGCGTACCATTAAGCCGTGATCGCCATTTTTAATCCCACATTTTTCCACAGGTAGATCCCAGCTCACTCACAGCGTACAATAGCCCTTCTTTAACAGGATGGGCTCGTATGGCTGACATAACTCTTATTAGCGGCAGCACCCTCGGCGGCGCTGAATATGTTGCAGAACACCTGGCTGAAAAGCTGGAGGATGCCGGTTTTTCGACTGAAACCCTGCATGGCCCGCTGTTAGACGATCTCTCAGCATCCGGGATCTGGCTGGTGATCAGCTCCACGCACGGCGCAGGAGATATTCCGGATAACCTTGTCCCTTTCTATGAAGATCTTCAGTCTCAGCACCCCGATCTGTCGCAGGTGCGTTTTGGTGCGATCGGTATCGGCAGTCGTGAATATGACACTTTCTGTGGCGCAATAGAGAAGATAGAAGCTGAACTGAAAAATTCAGGTTGCAGACAGATTGGTGAAACGCTGCGGATCAACATCCTGGAACACGATATTCCGGAAGATCCCGCAGAAGCCTGGCTGGGATCCTGGATTAATTTACTCAAATAAGTGTAAAGATCGTGCGATCGAGTGTGGATAAGTCTGGTGGAAAGCTTGGATCAACCGGTAGTTATCCAAAGAATAACCGTTGTTCAGTTTTTGAGTTGTGTATAACCCTTCATTCTGATCCCAGCTTATACGGACCAGGATCACCGATCATTCACAGCTAATGATCCTTACCAACATATTGATCTTAATAGCGGGATCCGGCTTATCCACAGCCAGTGGCGATCCTAATAAGAGATCACAATAGAACAGATCTCTAAATAAAAAGATCTTCTTTTTAATACCCAGGATCCCGGGACTTTCTCCATCGACTAAAGTTGAGTAGAATCCACCGCCCGGGCTTCAATCCATTTTCATACCGCGTTATGCGAGGCAATTACCATGTTTTATCCGGATCCTTTTGACGTCATCATCATTGGCGGGGGTCACGCAGGCACTGAGGCCGCAATGGCCGCAGCGCGTATGGGTCAACAAACCCTGCTTTTGACACACAATATCGACACCCTGGGGCAGATGAGCTGCAACCCGGCAATTGGCGGTATTGGGAAGGGACACCTGGTAAAAGAAGTGGATGCACTTGGCGGACTGATGGCAAAGGCGATCGATCAGGCCGGTATTCAGTTTAGGATACTAAACGCGAGTAAAGGCCCGGCGGTGCGCGCCACCCGCGCTCAGGCGGATCGTGTGTTGTATCGTCAGGCTGTGCGGACTGCGCTGGAGAATCAACCTAATCTGATGATCTTCCAGCAGGCGGTTGAAGATCTGATTGTTGAAAACGATCGTGTCGTTGGCGCGGTGACCCAGATGGGGTTGAAATTCCGCGCTAAAGCCGTTGTTCTGACCGTCGGAACCTTCCTGGACGGCAAAATTCATATTGGTCTGGATAACTTCAGTGGTGGCCGTGCAGGCGATCCGCCCTCCATTCCACTTTCTCGCCGTCTGCGTGAACTGCCACTGCGGGTCAGCCGTCTTAAAACCGGCACGCCGCCGCGAATCGATGCGCGTACGATCGACTTTAGCGTGCTGGCGCAGCAGCATGGCGATAACCCCATGCCGGTCTTCTCGTTTATGGGAAACTCTGCTCAGCACCCACATCAGGTACCGTGCTATATCACGCATACCAATGAGAAAACCCATGACGTGATCCGCAATAACCTCGATCGTAGCCCGATGTACGCGGGTGTGATCGAAGGGATCGGCCCACGCTATTGTCCGTCGATCGAAGACAAAGTGATGCGCTTTGCCGACAGAAACCAGCACCAGATCTTCCTGGAGCCGGAAGGATTAACCTCTAACGAAATTTATCCGAATGGCATCTCCACCAGCCTGCCTTTCGATGTGCAAATGCAAATCGTCCGCTCAATGCAGGGGATGGAAAACGCGAAAATCGTTCGTCCGGGTTATGCGATTGAATATGATTTCTTCGATCCGCGCGACCTGAAGCCAACGCTGGAAAGCAAATTTATCCAGGGTCTGTTCTTTGCCGGACAAATCAACGGCACCACAGGTTATGAAGAAGCCGCTGCGCAGGGGTTACTTGCCGGACTCAACGCGGCTCGTCTCTCCGCAGACAAAGAGGGCTGGGCGCCAGCGCGTTCTCAGGCTTATCTGGGGGTGCTGGTGGATGATCTGTGTACACTGGGAACCAAAGAACCGTATCGTATGTTTACCTCGCGTGCTGAATACCGCCTGATGCTACGTGAAGACAACGCCGATCTGCGTCTGACCGAAATGGGCCGTGAGCTGGGTCTGGTGGATGACGTGCGTTGGGCGCGTTTCAACGAGAAACTTGAAAACATCGAACGGGAACGCCAGCGCCTGAAATCCACCTGGGTGACGCCGACCGCGGAATCTGCCGACGAAGTGAACGCTCACCTTACCGCGCCGCTATCGCGTGAGGCCAGCGGCGAAGATCTGTTACGCCGTCCGGAAATGACTTACGCGCAACTTACGGCACTGACGCCATTTGCGCCGGGTCTGGTTGATGTACAGGCTGCCGAACAGGTGGAAATTCAGGTCAAATACGAAGGTTACATCGCTCGTCAGCAGGATGAGATCGAAAAGCAACTGCGCAATGAAAATACGCTGTTGCCTGCAACCCTGGATTACCGCCAGGTTTCTGGCCTATCGAACGAAGTGATCGCCAAACTGAACGATCACAAACCGGTTTCAATCGGACAGGCATCGCGTATCTCTGGCGTGACGCCCGCCGCTATCTCCATTTTGCTGGTATGGCTGAAAAAACAGGGTATGCTGCGCCGCAGCGCTTAATGTGTTGAAAATTGCCCGGTGGACATCCTCCGGGCAAATCATGTCTAAACAGGTATTCACGTGCTCAATAAACTCTCTCGTCTGCTGGATCAGGCTGGTATTTCGCTCACCGATCACCAGAAAAACCAGCTGGTGGCCTATGTCGATATGCTGAACAAATGGAACAAGGCGTACAACCTGACCTCTGTTCGCGACCCCAACGAGATGCTGGTTCGCCATATTCTCGATAGCATTGTGGTTGCGCCGCATTTGCAGGGAACGCGATTTATTGACGTTGGTACTGGGCCTGGTCTACCGGGGGTTCCGCTGTCTATCGTTCGTCCCGAATCTCATTTCACGTTGCTCGACAGTCTGGGCAAGCGAGTGCGATTTTTACGCCAGGTTCAGCATGAGCTTGCGCTTACTAACATCACGCCGGTGCAGAGCCGTGTTGAGGCGTTTCCTGCTGAGCCGCCGTTTGATGGCGTTATTAGCCGTGCATTTGCCTCACTGAAAGATATGGTGGAGTGGTGTCATCACTTGCCGGGTGAGAAGGGCTGTTTTTATGCGCTGAAAGGCCAGTTGCCGGAAGAGGAAATTGCATCGCTTCCCTCTGCGTTTCGTGTCGATGAGGTAGTGAAATTACAGGTGCCACAACTGGAGGGCGAGCGTCATCTGGTGGTGATTAAGCCAAACAAAATTTAATTTTTATCAAAAAGAGTAGAAAAAAATGGCTCTGTAACTTGTTACAACCCAGGGGCTTTTCCCGTGATATAACTCGTTACACTTAACGCCACGTTTACCGTCTATTATCAACATAGCTACGTGGCATTTTTCGATTAAGTCAGCATTGAAAATATCAGTCTGCTAAAAATGCAGGCTACGAACCACTTATTGATGTTAAAAAATTATTAAAAATGTCAATAGCGGGTTTTTGAAGTGTAAGCAGTCGTTTTTAAAACAGTGAGTAATTTTAGGCTTAAATATCAGAAAGTTGAAAAGGCATCATTTGCCAAGTAAATAAATACTGCCGGGGCGAATATGCCCAATATGTGATCTGAAGCACGCTTTAACGCCAGTATTTACGCGCCATTTGCAGTTTTGCATGATCGTTCACAGTTTGGCTAAAAGTCATAAATGTGGGCCAGGGAAAAATATTTAAACATTTATTCACCTTTTAGCTACTTATTGTTTGAAATCACGAGGGCGCACCGTATAATTTGACCGCTTTTTGATGCTTGACTCTAAGCCTTAAAGAACGTTTTATACGACACGCGGCATACCTCGAAGGGAGCAGGAGTTAAAAACGTGATGTCTGTGTCGCTCTTGAGTCGAAACGTTGCTCGTAAGCTTCTGTTCATTCAGTTTCTGACGGTAGTAGCAAGTGGATTGCTGTTTAGCCTCAAAGACCCCTTCTGGGGCACTTCCGCATTATGCGGAGGTATGGCAGTCTTTCTGCCTAACATGTTGTTTATGATATTTGCCTGGCGTCACCAGGCGCATACACCTGCTAAGGGCCGAGTGGCCTGGACGTTCGCTTTCGGCGAAGCCTTCAAGGTGTTAGCGATGTTGATTTTGCTGGTGGTGGCGTTGGCGGTTTTGAAGGCGGTATTTTTGCCGCTCATCGTTACGTGGGTTTTGGTGCTGGTGGTTCAGATACTGGCGCCGGCTGTAATTAACAACAAAGGGTAAAAGGCATCATGGCTTCAGAAAATATGACGCCGCAGGATTACATAGGTCACCATCTGAACAACCTTCAGTTGGACCTGCGTACATTCTCGCTGGTGGATCCGTATAACCCCCCAGCCACCTTCTGGACGCTCAATATTGACTCCATGTTTTTCTCGGTGGTTCTGGGTCTGTTGTTCCTGCTTATGTTCCGTAGTGTGGCCAAAAAGGCAACCAGCGGCGTACCAGGTAAATTTCAGACCGCGATTGAGCTGATAATCGGCTTTGTGCATGGTAGCGTGAAAGACATGTACCACGGCAAAAGCAAGCTGATTGCGCCGCTGGCCCTGACGATCTTCGTCTGGGTATTCCTGATGAACCTGATGGACTTACTGCCAATCGACCTGCTGCCTTACATTGGCGAGCATATCCTCGGTCTGCCAGCACTGCGTGTGGTTCCGTCTGCTGACGTGAACATTACCCTGTCCATGGCGCTCGGCGTATTTATCCTCATTCTGTTCTACAGCATCAAAATGAAAGGCATCAGTGGCTTCACGAAAGAGTTGACGCTGCAGCCGTTCAATCACTGGGCATTCATCCCTGTCAACTTAATCCTTGAAGGGGTAAGCCTGCTGTCCAAACCGGTCTCTCTCGGTCTGCGACTGTTCGGCAACAT
>OKVW01000590.1_pt1 | contig 20461 bp, 21 predicted proteins | sample 1606991 | NCBI WGS metagenome assembly OKVW01 (sample SAMN03281021, study PRJEB24777) | human gut metagenome | isolation source: fecal sample PR177 from 1 month old male Malay infant, vaginal delivered...
TTCTCTTCATCATCACTGGCGTTTTTCTGTGAAGTGATTCACATCCGCCGTGTCGATGGAGGCGCATTATAGGGAGTTGCTGCGCATCCGCAATAGAAAAATTGCAGAAAGATGACTGACTGCTGCATTCCCCAGCAAAACCCCGCTTTATACCCATTTGCACACAGAGTTATCCACAATTTACAGGATCATTTCGCGGATCTTACTTGTCATCGACGATCTTTAGGCGGACAAATTCACTCCCAAAATCGAAAGAGAAAAATTCGCGAGCGTTGCGCAAACGTTTTCGTTACAATGCCCCCGCTAAACAAGGATGCCCCGTAAGGGGCGTTAGCTGAGTTTTTTACGAAAAATTCAGCTAACGCTCTCTGTAATCGTCAAATCCAGGGGATTTACCATGCAACAACGTCGTCCAGTCCGCCGCGCCCTGCTCAGTGTTTCTGACAAGGCCGGTATCGTTGAATTCGCCCAGGCACTTTCCGCACGCGGTGTGGAGCTGCTGTCGACAGGCGGCACTGCCCGTCTGTTAGCAGAAAAGGGTCTGCCGGTGACTGAAGTTTCCGACTATACCGGTTTTCCGGAAATGATGGATGGACGCGTGAAGACCCTGCATCCTAAAGTACACGGCGGCATTCTCGGTCGTCGCGGTCAGGATGATGGCATTATGGAACAACACGGCATCGTGCCGATCGATATGGTCGTTGTTAACCTTTATCCATTCGCCCAGACCGTAGCCAGTGAAGGGTGTTCACTGGAAGATGCGGTAGAGAACATCGATATTGGTGGACCTACCATGGTGCGCTCCGCAGCGAAAAACCATAAAGATGTTGCTATCGTTGTGAAGAGCAGCGACTACGCCGCCATTATTAAAGAGATGGATGCCAACGAAGGTTCTCTGACCCTCGACACCCGTTTCGACCTCGCGATTAAAGCCTTCGAACACACCGCCGCGTACGACAGCATGATTGCCAACTACTTTGGCAGCATGGTTCCGGCCTATCACGGTGAAAGCAAAGAAGCCGCGGGTCGCTTCCCACGTACGCTAAACCTGAACTTTATTAAAAAGCAGGATATGCGCTACGGTGAAAACAGCCATCAACAAGCTGCTTTCTATATAGAAGAGAATGTTAAAGAGGCCTCCGTTGCTACGGCGCAGCAGGTGCAGGGCAAGGCGCTTTCCTATAATAATATCGCCGATACCGACGCAGCGCTGGAGTGTGTGAAAGAATTCGCCGAACCCGCCTGCGTGATCGTCAAGCATGCCAACCCGTGCGGTGTGGCAGTAAGCACCTCGATTCTCAACGCCTACGACCGTGCGTACAAAACCGACCCGACCTCCGCATTTGGCGGCATCATTGCCTTCAACCGTGAACTGAATGCCGAAACCGCCCAGGCGATCATTTCCCGTCAGTTTGTCGAGGTGATCATCGCCCCGTCCGCGACCGAAGAAGCTCTGAAAATCACCGCCGCCAAACAGAACGTTCGCGTCCTGACCTGTGGTCAATGGGCGGAGCGCGTGCCGGGCCTGGACTTCAAACGTGTTAACGGCGGTCTGCTGGTTCAGGACCGCGATTTGGGCATGGTTACCGCCGGTGAACTGCGCGTAGTGACTAAACGTCAACCCACGGAGCAGGAACTGCGTGACGCGCTGTTCTGCTGGAAGGTCGCGAAGTTTGTTAAATCCAACGCCATTGTTTATGCCAAAGAAAACATGACAATTGGCATTGGCGCCGGTCAGATGAGCCGTGTCTACTCCGCCAAAATCGCGGGGATCAAAGCCGCTGATGAAGGTCTGGAAGTGAAAGGTTCCGCTATGGCTTCCGACGCCTTCTTCCCGTTCCGCGACGGTATTGATGCCGCGGCTGCGGTGGGTGTGAGCTGCGTTATCCAGCCTGGCGGTTCCATCCGTGATGATGAAGTGATTGCCGCCGCCGATGAACACGGCATTGCAATGATCTTCACCGACATGCGCCACTTCCGTCATTAATGGAGCGAGACATGAAAGTATTAGTTATCGGAAACGGCGGGCGCGAGCACGCGCTGGCGTGGAAAGCGGCCCAGTCGCCAAACGTGGAAACCGTGTTCGTCGCACCGGGTAACGCCGGGACCGCGCTGGAACCTGCTTTGCAAAACGTTGCCATCAGCGCCACGGACATTCCGGCGCTGCTGAATTTTGCGCAGAGCGAAAAGATCGACCTGACAATTGTTGGTCCGGAAGCGCCGCTGGTGAAAGGCGTGGTTGATACCTTCCGTGCGGCGGGCCTGAAAATCTTTGGCCCAACAGCAGGTGCAGCACAACTGGAAGGTTCCAAAGCGTTCACGAAAGATTTCCTCGCGCGTCACCAGATCCCGACTGCCGAATACCAGAACTTTACAGAGATCGAACCGGCGCTCGCTTATCTGCGTGAGAAAGGCGCGCCGATCGTGATTAAGGCTGACGGTCTGGCTGCCGGTAAGGGCGTGATTGTCGCAATGACGCTGGAAGAAGCCGAAGCCGCCGTACATGACATGCTGGCAGGTAACGCATTTGGCGATGCGGGCCATCGCATCGTGATCGAAGAGTTCCTCGACGGTGAAGAAGCCAGCTTTATCGTGATGGTGGACGGCGAGCACGTCCTGCCAATGGCGACCAGTCAGGATCATAAGCGCGTGGGCAATGGTGATACCGGTCTGAATACCGGTGGCATGGGGGCTTATTCCCCGGCACCGGTGGTAACAGACGAGGTTCACCAGCGCACCATGGAACGTATCATCTGGCCCACAGTAAAAGGCATGGCGACAGAAGGTAACACCTATACCGGCTTCCTGTACGCCGGTCTGATGATCGACAAACAGGGCAACCCGAAGGTGATCGAATTTAACTGCCGTTTTGGCGATCCGGAAACCCAGCCGATTATGCTGCGCATGCAGTCCGATCTGGTTGAACTCTGCCTGGCTGCCTGCGAAGGCAAACTGGACGAGCAAAAATCCGAGTGGGATGAACGTGCCTCGCTCGGCGTGGTGATGGCGGCGGGCGGATATCCTGGTGATTACCGCACCGGCGACGTAATCCACGGTTTGCCGCTCGAAGAAGTGGCCGACGGCAAAGTGTTTCACGCCGGGACAAAGCTGGCGGATAACGAGCAGGTGGTCGCCAGCGGCGGTCGCGTGCTGTGCGTCACCGCGCTGGGTCATACGGTAGCCGAGGCACAGAAACGCGCCTATGCCTTGATGACCGATATCCATTGGGACGATTGTTTCTGCCGTAATGATATCGGCTGGCGCGCCATCGAACGCGAGCAGAACTAACGCGACAGTTTCGCCAGCAGCGTCTTTCGCGTAATCCCTAACTGACGGGCGGCTTCAGTCTTGTTGCCGCCCGTTTTCTCCAGCGCCGCCAGAATCACCTCTTTTTCGACTTCCACCAGCGGCTGAATATCCTGCGTCCCGATAAGCGGAATCGGCTGACTTGCTATCGCCAGCGGCAGTTCGCGCTCTGAGATATATTCCCCGGTCAGCAACACCACCGAACGTTCAATCGCATTCTCCAGCTCGCGGATATTGCCCGGCCAGTCATAGTGAATGAGCAAATCCATCGCCCGCGGGGTAAAGCCTTTCACCACTTTACGATTGCGACTGGCGAATCGTTCGAGAAAGTACTCCGCTAATAAGGGGATATCCTCCCGTCGCTGACGCAGCGATGGCATTTCAATCGTCACCACGTTCAGACGATAGTAGAGATCCTGGCGAAAGCGCCCGGCGTTGACCTCTTCTGCCAGATCCCGGTGGGTCGCCGCGATCAGACGGACATCGACAGAGAGCGTCTGGTTGCTGCCCACGCGCTGAACCTCGCGTTCCTGAATCGCGCGCAGTAACCGCACCTGCATCACGGGAGAGATATCGCCAATTTCATCGAGAAACAGCGTGCCGCCGTTGGCTTCGACAAAGCGTCCTTCGCGGCGCTTGTCCGCACCGGTAAAGGCGCCTTTCTCATGACCGAACAGCTCAGATTCCAGCAGCGATTCGTTGAGTGCGGCACAGTTCAGCGTGACCAGTGGTTTGTCGCTCCGCGCACTGCTGGCATGCAGCGCACGCGCGACCAGCTCTTTCCCGGTGCCGGAATCGCCGTGGATCAGGACTGTCGCATCGGAAGGCGCGACCATTGCAATCTCACTCAACAGTTGTTGCATTGCCGGACTTTTTCCGACCATCCCGAACTGCGAGGCGGAAACGGACGGCAGTTCGCTGGCAGAATCTCGTGTGTGCGCCAGCGCGTTCTCCAGCGTTGTTTGCAGATTGTCAAAATCCAGCGGCTTGATTAAATAATCCAGCGCGCCGGTTTTTAGCGCCTCAACCGCCGTCTCCACGCTGGAGAACGCGGTCATGATGAGTACGGGAATCGCCGGGTTCAGCGCCTTAATCTCTTTGAGTGTCTCGATGCCATCCATCTCCGCCATGCGCACATCGCACAACACAAGGTCAAACACATGCTCGCGTATCTGCTCAAGCGCGGCGCGTCCACTGTAGGCCAGCGCGACGTCGTAGCCCCATCCTCGAAGCAATGCCTGTAAAATAGTGCAATGGCTGACGTCATCATCAACGACCAGAATGTCGATCTTTGTGCGACTCATCCTTGTTTATCCTTAAGTTTTAACGTCAACGGAAGCCAGAGGGTAAAAATGGCGCCCTTTCCTTCTGGGCTCACCACCTGAATGCTCCCGCCATGCTGTTCAATAATATTCTGCACAACCGCCAGTCCAAGTCCCGTTCCGTCTGCTTTGGTGGTGAAGTAAGGGGTAAAAATGGCGGCCAGTTGCTCCGGCGCAATCCCTTTTCCGGAGTCTGTCACCGTGATTTTAACGCGATCGGTGCCGCTTACGCTTGCCTCGACGCGAATCGTCCCCTGACGATCGATCGCATGAATGGCGTTCAGATACAGATTCAGCAACACCTGAGTCAGTCTGTCCGGGTCGGCCTGAATCGCGGGCAGTGTCGTGTCAGGCACAAATTGCAGCGCAATGTCCCGGTGTTGCGCATCCTGACTGACCAACTGGAGTGAATGGGTGATGACTGCATTGAGATCCACTGATTGCAGGGATAAGTGCGCGGGCTTCACCAGTTCCAGCAGTTCGCTCACCACCCGGTTTAAACGATCGGCCTCTTTCGCCATCACCTGCGCCAGGTCATGCGCTTCGCCCCCTGCCGGGGCACGCTCTGCGAAGTATTTTGCCAGCCCTTTGATCGAAGACAGTGGATTACGAATTTCATGCGCGACGCCAGCCGCCAGATGTCCGAGCGCGACCAGCTTCTCTTTGCGGTTCATCTCCTCCTGTAATAACTGGCGAGAACGCAGATATCGCCGGTACCAGAAGAAGGTCAGGAGGGTCGCCAGCAATACGGTGGTTAACGCAAAAAGCATAATCAGCGTATTGCGCCACTCACGCGCCTGGGTAACGGCTAGCTCACTGGCATCAAAGGCGATAAATATGAACTGATGCGCAGAGCGCTGCGCTTCCCCCTCCCAACGCGACATTCCGCGCATGCCATGCCTGCCAGGTGAAAACAGTGGCTGGAACTGGCGATAAATCTCCAGCGCAGGCACCGGTTCACCCTGCGCCTCTGCCACATCAACCGACCGCCAGCGCACCTCGTCACCCGGATTTAATGTTTGCATCTCTGCCGGCGAGTAGAGTGTTTTCCCTACCTGAGCAGGATCGCTGTGCATCACCACGTTGCCCTGCGCGTCCGTCACGGCAAACCACAACACGCCAGGCTGCCCGGCCATCTCTTCCAGTAGCGTTTGCTGCTGAGCATGATGCATCCGCATGCCCATCCCGACGCGCGTCCCTGACTCCAGAGCACGAATGAGCACACTGCCCTTTTCCAGCAGTGTCTGACGCGCCGCGTCGCTTTCGCGCCCGTAGTCACGGATCACGACGATAGCAAACAGCCCAACCAGAAGCAGAATGAGTGCGGGCAATACCCCACTTAACCACCTGGCTACCGTATCCTTATGTCCCTGCATAAATCCCATCGGTTCTCTGTTACCCAGTTCCTTTTCCTTCACAGCAGAAATCATGCCACTTTTCACACTCGCTATCCCTGTCCTGCCACACAAACCGCCGTCATCAGCGAGTAAAAATGACCCACTGGGTTAATCAGATGGGTCATTTTTACTCGCTTTCCGGGTTTACGTATCGCCAGAGACCGCACCACGCAAGAAAAATACACCTGGCATGGAAGATGCAATACAGAAAGAAAACGATCCACAGGAGGATAAACCATGAAACGGAACAAAAAAGCAGGTCTGGCACTGATAGCACTTTCTCTGATGGTACTGGGATCCAGCCCCGCTCTGGCGCGGCATCATTGGGGAAATGGTGACGGTATGTGGCAGCAAAATGTCGGCTCGCTGAGTGCAGAACAGCAGGCGGCCGTCCAGAAAATTCATAATGACTTTTATAACCAGACAAATGCCCTGCGCCAGCAACTGATGTCCAAACGCTATGAGTACAACGCGCTGTTAGCGACTAATCCGCCGGATACCGCCAAAATCAATGCAGTGGCGAAAGAGATGGAATCCTTAAAACAGTCACTGGATGAACAGCGGGTGAAACGGGATGTTGCCATGGCTCAGGCTGGCGTCCCTGGTGGTATGGGAATGGGTTACGGTGGATGCGGTGGCGGCGGTCATATGGGGCGCTGGTAATGTTTTGCCTGATGGCGCTACGCTTATCAGGCCTACAGAAGGTCTGGCGTAAGCCGCCATCCGGCACCCATCAAAACGTTTTTTCTTTCGGTTGCCAGTGGCAGAAGTCAGAATTCGCCACCAGCAGAAGCTGAGAGCCTTCCGGCGCCTCCAGCCATGCCACGCTGACATCAGCAGACGAATGGCTCTGGCGGCGCTCAATATGGTTCATCGCCAGCGCGTCGAGATCCGGTTTAATCGTCTCGCCTTCGCAGGTCGTCACCGAGCGTTCAGCCGCATGCCAGCGCCCCTGTCGCAAAACCACTCGCCCCTCACGCAGAGCATCGCTGGTCTGGCGAATCTGCTCCGCACGATAACGATACAATTCAATTTGATCGTTCGAAAGCTGTTGTTTTTGGCCGTCGACTTCCCGCTGCATAAAGCTCAGGTCGCCGCGATCGTCAAACCGCACGCGGATATGCTCCGGCGGTTTGTCATAGATATTAAGTTCAATCAAAGAGAGTCTTTCGCCCTGCCAGCGGTACTCGCTGGTTGTGGTACTGCCATTGCGCCACGGGCTGAATACCGAAAGCAGATGTACGCCATCGGCGGTGTCTTTACGCCAGATGCGCACCGCCCCCTGGTTGTCAGCGAATCCGCTGGCGGTAAATGGGGGAAGCGAATCGTTATGGCTACAGGCTGTCAGCAACAGCACGCCTGCCAGCGTCAACAGGCGACGCCAGACAGACGAAAGGGGCGAAGCCGCCCCTTCATTAAAACTGTTCACAGCCACGCAGTCTTACTTAACTGCGTCTTTCAGTGCCTTACCAGAAACAAACGCCGGTACATTAGCTGCGGCGATTTTGATTTCTTTACCGGTCTGCGGGTTGCGGCCAGTGCGCTCAGCACGGTGGTTCACTTTGAAGGTACCGAAACCAACCAGTTGTACAGCATCGCCTTCTTTCAGAGACTCAGTAATTGCAGCCAGAGTGGATTCCAGAGCAGCTTTAGCCTGGGTTTTGGACAGTTCTGCTTTGTCTGCAATTACATCAATCAGTTGAGTCTTGTTCATAAGTTATCCTTACAATGTGTTTATCGCTTGCTAAGCATCGAGTGCGACGGAAATGCCAGAAAAGCACTCTCCTGCATACACGCACCGATAGCCACTTTTTTTCGCCCCCCAAATGTAGACCAGACGGGGGGCGGAAGGGAAGCCTCCAGGTACGACAATTCAGAAGTTAAATCACGTTTTCGTGTCTTATTGCTGAAAATTTATACCGATATTACTCTCGCCAGCCTCACGCAGGTCTGCTCTAAGCCCTTTTATCAGCTCAATGTCGCGTTCTTCGCAGTCAGCTAAAAGTCGGAATATTTCCCACTGAATATCCCATTCCTGCTCAACCGCCGGGTTCTCTTTGAGCTCTTCATCGCTCATTTCCCGACCAACTTGCGTCATTTCTAACATCGCAACCGTGGTAATGGAGGTTTTACTGACTTCGATAGCGTGCTCCAGCGTCTCCCCGCTCAGACGGGAATGCACCAGCTCGCTTAACGCCACGCAGGCATCAATGGCCGGATAAACCCCATACAGGTCATAATCATCGGCAGCAGGAATCGCTTCTTCAAACTTCTCCAGTTGGCTGTCGAAATTCACTTTCGCGTCTTTCACCGTCAGCGTTTCCCAGATCAGGTCCAGAATACGGCGGTACACCTGTCCGTCGCCAAATTCCGTTTGCTTACAGAACATGGCATAGTTCGGATACATGCGTTCACACAGACAGGCCATAAACGTGACGTGCTGCCAGCTCTCCAGGCGTTCCAGACGCAGATGAATCGGGTTTTGTAACATGATGAATTCTCGAATCGGAAATTAGCGGCAGTGTACAGCAATCAGGGCTGAATTTCCTGCCAACGCATAAACGCCGGACGACTGGATGCCACCGCATCGGCCCAGCGAGTCGGTTCAGGCAGACGATAACCGTTCATACAGCGTTGAACCCATGCCAGCGCACTGTCCAGCCCAACGCGATGACCCGTCGCGATAAACAGCGGATTACAGCGGGCTTTGCTGCGCCAGACCCACGCCAGTTGCTCGCCCTTATCCATCAGCGGCGCCAGCGCGCCCGGCTCGGCGCTGAGTGGTTCAAACTTGCCGCAAAGACGCTTTTTCGCCACGCCAATGGTTGGCACATCCACCAGCAGTCCAAAGTGGCTGGCGACGCCGAGACGGCGCGGGTGAGAGATACCGTGTCCATCCACAAAGACGAGATCGGGTTTCTGCGAAAGTAACTCCCACGCCGCCAGCAGCGCGGGATACTCACGAAAGGAGAGAAAACCAGGGATATAGGGCATGGTGGTAGCGATGCGCGCCACCTTGTATTCCACCAGCTCCAGCGAGGGATATTTCAACAACACCATCGCGGCTCGCGTCACCTCTCCGCCCTGCTCAAACCCGACATCAGCGCCAGCGATCAGATCCGGGGGATCGTTGTCGAAGCGATCCTCGCGGATCACCGATGAAGCCAGTTCCTGTTGTTGAGCGCGTAGCGACGCGAGATCCATGCTGACTCCCTATTTATGATATTGCGCAGACAGGCGGTGTACCGCTTCCACAAAGGCACCGGCATGTTCTGGCGGCACATCCTGATGAATGCCATGACCGAGATTAAAGACATGGCCTTCGCCTTGTCCAAAACCGGCCAGAATTGTCGCCACCTCTTCTTCGATGCGCGGCGCAGGCGCGTAGAGCATTGACGGGTCCATATTGCCCTGCAACGCCACTTTATGCCCAACGCGACGACGCGCATCGGCGATATCGGTAGTCCAGTCAAGTCCAAGCGCATCGCAGCCAGTCTCCGCCATCGCTTCCAGCCACTGACCGCCGCCTTTGGTAAACAGCGTCACCGGCACGCGGCGACCGTCGTTCTCCCGCAGCAGGCCATCAACAATCTTGTGCATGTAATAAAGCGAGAACTGCTGGTAATCACGCCCGGTCAGCACGCCGCCCCAGGTATCAAAAATCATTACCGACTGCGCGCCCGCTTTAATTTGGGCATTGAGATACAACGTGACGCTCTTAGCCAGCTTGTCGAGCAGCGCATGGAGCGTTTTCGGGTCGGCATACATCATCTTTTTGATAACGGTAAAGGCCTTACTGCTCCCGCCCTCCACCATGTAGGTTGCCAGCGTCCACGGGCTGCCGGAAAAGCCGATCAACGGTACTTCGCCTTTCAACTCACGGCGGATCGTGCGGACGGCGTTCATCACGTAGCCCAGTTCCTCTTCCGGGTCCGGTATCGGCAGTTTGTCGACATCAGCTTTAGAGGCCACTGGCGCGGTAAAACGCGGGCCTTCACCGGCTTCAAAATAGAGCCCAAGCCCCATCGCATCCGGAACGGTCAGGATATCCGAGAAGAGGATCGCCGCATCAAGCGGATAACGGCGCAGCGGCTGGAGGGTGACTTCGCAAGCCAGCTCGGCATTTTTGCACAGCGACATAAAATCGCCCGCCTCTGCGCGGGTGGCTTTATATTCCGGTAAATAGCGGCCCGCCTGGCGCATCATCCATACCGGGGTGACATCAACGGGCTGGCGCAGCAGCGCACGCAGATAACGATCGTTCTTCAGTTCGGTCATTTTTGCAGTTCCTTATTGCGTCAGTCCGTCAGTGTATCACGTGATTCACTCATACTCAGCCCGACACATAGCCACGGTATCTTCGATCAGCCGCCGTGCGACGGTACCAGGCGGCGGCAGGAGCGGTAGCGAGTCGTAGCGATACCAGTTAGCCTCCAGCAGCTCTTTCGGATCGATGACGATCTCGCCGCTGTCATACTCCGCCATAAACGCGGTCATAAGCGACATCGGGAACGGCCACGGCTGGGAGGTGATATAGCGCAGGTTTTTGACTTTAATGCCGCTCTCTTCCATCACCTCACGCGCCACCGCCTGCTCTAACGTTTCACCAACCTCAACAAACCCGGCGAGCACAGTGTGTATGCCATTGCGATGGCGGACATGTTGCGCAAGCAGAATGGAATCATCACGGCGGATGGCCACAATGATGCAAGGCGCAATTTGCGGGTAGTAGCGTTCACGGCAGTGGGTACAGAGCATCGCCCATTCGGTTTTACTCGGCTGCATGGGATGACCACAGTAACCGCAGTATTTATGCGACCGATAAAACTCAGCCAGCTGTACGCCGCGTCCCGCCAGTTGAAACAGACCCACATCCTGGTCGATCACCTGACGAACCGAGCCCATATCGTGGCGACGATGCTGCTGCACCAGCCAGACAGGTTCACCTTCCCATTCACCAATACGTAATGCGCGCTGCCCGACAAGATCAAAATTTGCCGCTTCGCCGTGTGGCAATTCACCGTAAGGCAACCATAATTTTTGTTCATGGCTGACGATCCACCAGCCGCTGTCTAATTTTTCAATAATACGATCCATAGCTCTTGCACTACCCTTGCTTCACTGGCATGTTGATAACATTATTTTTACAATTTCTGCGTGAGCAGTTTTAAATCTACACTTGCGGAGTCAATCATGCTTAACCAGCTGGAAGACCTGACAGAGCGCGTCAGAGGCAGTAACAAATTGGTTGATCGCTGGCTACATGTACGTAAGCATCTGCTCGTGGCTTACTACAATCTGGTTGGCATTAAGCCTGGCAAAGAATCGTATATGCGGCTGAATGAAAAAGCACTGGATGATTTTTGTCAGAGCCTCGTCGACTACCTCTCCACCGGACACTTCAGTATTTATGAACGTATTCTGCATAAATTGGAAGGCAACGGGCAGCTTTTAAAAGCGACAAAAATCTGGCCGCTGCTGGAAGCGAATACCGAACGCATCATGGGCTATTATGACTCCAGTCTGGAAACCGCGATCGATCACGATAACTGTCTGGAGTTTCAGCAGGCGCTGTCCGATCTCGGCGAAGCGCTGGAGGCCCGCTTTGTGCTGGAAGATAAGCTGATCATGCTGGTATTTGATGCAATGCATGACAACCCGAGAGTAAAACATCCTGCTTGAGTTCGCCGCGTTTAACGCGTAATTTACAAACGTCCCCTCTTCTGAGGGGAGTTATCTTGTCGGAGTGCTTATTTTCCACCAAAGCATTCGTGATGCGTCGAGGTGGCAAGTCAGTGAATCTTCAGGAACTTACCTAAGTAAGTGACAGGAGTGAGCAGACGATGCCAGCGAAGCGGCAGCGCGAAAGATGAAGTGGAAAAGGCTGAGACCGTTAATTCGGGATCCGCGGAACCTGATCAGGTTAAAACCTGCGAAGGGAACAAGAGTAATTCTGCTTTATGCGTAAGCCCACACGGGCGGCGCACATCTATTACTCCATCCGTCGTCTGACAAGCCATATCCTTACTTTTATGGAATGCGCTATGTCTGCAACTACCACGAAATTGTCCCGCCGCGAACAGCGCGCGCAAGCACAACACTTTATCGATACGCTGGAAGGCACCGCTTTCCCGAACTCGAAGCGTATCTACATCACCGGTTCAACGAGCGATATCCGGATCCCCATGCGGGAGATTCAGCTTAGCCCGACGCTTGTCGGCGGTAACAAAGAGAATCCGCAGTTTGAGGAAAACGAAGCCGTTCCGGTGTATGACACATCCGGCCCTTATGGCGACCCGGAGATTGCAATCAATGTGCAGCAGGGGCTGGCAAAACTGCGTCAGCCGTGGATTGATACCCGTCAGGATTGCGAAGAACTGTCCGTTCGCAGCTCGGCATATACCAAAGAACGCCTGGCCGATGATGGCCTTGATGAACTGCGCTTCACCGGTCTGCTGACGCCAAAGCGCGCCAAAGCGGGAAAATGTGTGACCCAACTACATTATGCCCGTCAGGGGATCGTCACCCCGGAGATGGAGTTTATCGCCATCCGTGAAAACATGGGCCGTGAGCGTATCCGCAGCAATGTATTACGCCAGCAGCATCCGGGCGAGGGCTTTGGCGCCCGCCTGCCGGAAAACATTACGCCGGAATTTGTACGTGATGAAGTTGCTGCCGGACGGGCGATTATTCCCGCGAACATCAACCACCCGGAGTCCGAACCGATGATCATTGGCCGTAACTTCCTGGTGAAGGTGAATGCCAATATCGGTAACTCCGCGGTGACCTCCTCCATTGAAGAAGAAGTCGAAAAGCTGGTGTGGTCCACCCGCTGGGGCGCAGATACGGTGATGGACCTCTCTACGGGCCGCTATATTCATGAAACCCGCGAATGGATCCTGCGAAACAGCCCGGTGCCGATCGGTACCGTCCCGATCTACCAGGCACTGGAGAAAGTGAACGGGATCGCCGAAGATCTCACTTGGGAAGCCTTCCGTGATACCTTGCTGGAACAGGCCGAACAGGGTGTCGACTACTTCACCATCCATGCTGGCGTGCTGCTGCGCTATGTCCCGATGACCGCAAATCGCCTGACGGGGATTGTCTCACGCGGAGGGTCTATCATGGCGAAATGGTGTCTCTCTCACCACAAAGAAAACTTCCTCTATGAGCACTTCCGCGAGATTTGCGAAATCTGCGCCGCCTACGATGTTTCGCTCTCGCTTGGCGACGGTCTGCGGCCAGGTTCCATTCAGGATGCCAACGACGAAGCGCAATTCTCAGAACTGCATACGCTGGGCGAACTGACAAAAATCGCCTGGGAATACGATGTTCAGGTGATGATTGAAGGCCCGGGCCACGTGCCGATGCAGATGATCCGTCGCAATATGACCGAAGAGCTGGAGCATTGTCACGAAGCGCCATTCTACACCTTAGGTCCACTGACCACCGATATCGCACCGGGTTACGACCATTTCACCTCGGGGATTGGCGCGGCGATGATCGGCTGGTTTGGCTGCGCGATGCTCTGTTACGTCACGCCGAAAGAGCATCTGGGTCTGCCGAACAAAGACGACGTGAAACAGGGGCTGATTACCTACAAGATTGCCGCGCACGCCGCAGACCTGGCGAAAGGGCATCCGGGCGCGCAGATCCGCGATAACGCGATGTCGAAAGCGCGCTTTGAATTCCGCTGGGAAGACCAGTTTAACCTGGCGCTCGACCCGTTTACCGCTCGTGCTTACCACGATGAAACCCTGCCGCAAGAGTCCGGTAAAGTCGCCCACTTCTGCTCGATGTGCGGACCGAAATTCTGCTCAATGAAAATCAGCCAGGAGGTCCGCGACTACGCAGCCGCTCAGACTATCGAAGTGGGGATGGCGGATATGTCTGAGAACTTCCGCGCCAAAGGTGGCGAAATCTACCTGAAGCGGGAGGAAGCCTGATGTATCAGCCCAATTTCCCACCGGTCCCCCTCCGCTTAGGGCTCTATCCGGTTGTTGACAGCGTGGTGTGGATTGAACGTCTGCTGGGCGTGGGCGTTCGGACGCTCCAGTTACGCATCAAAGACAAGCGTGATGAAGAGGTGGAAGCCGATGTGATTGCCGCCATCGAATGGGGACGGAAATACAATGCCCGATTGTTTATTAACGATTACTGGCGACTGGCAATTAAACACCGTGCGTACGGCGTGCATCTGGGTCAGGAGGATTTAGAAACCACCGATCTGAAGGCGATTCAGGCAGCGGGATTACGCCTGGGCGTCTCGACGCACGACGATATGGAGATCGACGTGGCGCTGGCCGCACGTCCCTCCTACATCGCTTTAGGCCACGTTTTCCCGACCCAAACCAAACAGATGCCCTCTGCACCACAAGGGCTGGAACAACTGGCGCAACATGTTGAACGTCTGGGCGATTATCCCACCGTCGCGATTGGCGGGATCGGTCTGGAACGTACAGCGGCAGTGCTGGCGACCGGTGTCGGCAGCGTTGCTGTGGTCAGTGCCATCACTCAGGCCACAGACTGGCGTGTCGCTACCGCCGAATTGCTGTCAATAACAGGAGCAGGCGATGAATGACCGCGATTTTATGCGCTACAGCCGTCAAATCTTGCTGGGTGAAATTGCTATCGACGGTCAGCAAAAATTGCTCAACAGTCATGTGCTGATCGTGGGGTTAGGCGGATTAGGTTCCCCTGCGGCGCTGTATCTGGCGGGGGCGGGTATTGGTAAGTTAGTACTCGCTGACGATGATGAGATCCATCTCAGTAACCTGCAACGTCAGATCCTGTTCACCACCGATGACATTGCCCGTTCTAAATCGCAGGTTACACAACAGCGTCTGGCGCGTCTCAATCCGGATATTGAGCTGGTATCGCTACCGCTGCGGCTGACGGGCAATGCTCTCAGCCATGCAGTCGCCAACGCGGATGTGGTACTCGATTGCACCGACAATATGGCGACGCGCCAGGAAATCAACGCGGCGTGCGTAGCGCTCAATACCCCGCTCATTACCGCAAGCGCCGTCGGTTTTGGCGGCCAGTTGATGGTACTGACGCCGCCCTGGACGCAGGGCTGTTACCGCTGCCTGTGGCCCAATGATGCCGAACCAGAACGCAACTGTCGCACCGCAGGCGTTCTCGGCCCGGTCGTCGGCGTGATGGGCACGTTACAGGCGCTGGAAGCGATTAAATTGCTGAGTGGTATGGAGACGCCCGGCGGCGAATTGCGGTTGTTTGACGGTAAAACCAGCCAGTGGCGCAGCCTCGCGTTGCGTCGTGCAAACGGCTGCCCGGTGTGTGGAGGGCAACATGCGAATTCAGTTCAATGATGAGCCGATGCAGTGCGCCGAGGGACTCTCGGTGCATAACCTGCTGACACAGTTAAACCAGGTAAAACCGGGAACGGCACTGGCGCTCAATCAACAGATCCTCCCACGCGAGCAGTGGGAGCAGCACATCGTGCAGGAAGGCGACCAAATCCTGCTTTTTCAGGTTATCGCAGGGGGTTGAGATGATACGTATTGCCGATAAAACGTTTGAATCACATCTGTTCACCGGCACGGGAAAATTTGCCTCCCCGGCCTTAATGGTTGATGCAATCCGCGCCTCAGGCAGCCAACTGGTGACGCTGGCGATGAAACGTGTGGATTTGCGCCAGCATAATGACGCCATTCTGGCGCCTCTTCTGGAGGCGGGCGTCACCTTGTTGCCCAACACGTCCGGGGCAAAAACGGCGGAAGAGGCAATCTTTGCTGCGCAGCTGGCGCGTGAAGCACTCGGAACGCACTGGCTGAAGCTGGAGATCCATCCCGATGCGCGCTGGCTGTTACCGGACCCCATTGAAACGCTCAAAGCCGCCGAAGCGCTGGTAAAGCAAGGGTTTGTGGTGCTGCCTTACTGCGGTGCCGACCCTGTGTTATGCAAACGGCTGGAGGAAGTTGGCTGTGCCGCAGTGATGCCGCTCGGCGCGCCGATTGGCTCGAACCAAGGGCTGGAAACGAAAGCGATGCTGGAGATCATTATTCAGCAGTCTACCGTTCCGGTGGTAGTGGATGCCGGAATCGGCGTACCCAGCCACGCTACGCAGGCGCTGGAAATGGGAGCGGATGCGGTGCTGGTCAACACTGCGATTGCGGTGGCGGACGACCCGGTGATGATGGCCCGCGCCTTCCGGCTGGCGGTGGAGGCCGGTCTTCTGGCACGCCAGGCCGTACCGGGCAGCCGCAGCCGCCAGGCTCATGCCACCAGCCCGCTGACCGGGTTTCTGGAGGTATCCGCATGAAAACGTTCACTGACCGATGGCGGCAACTGAACTGGGACGACATCCGGCTGCGTATCAACAGTAAAACGGCAGCCGACGTTGAACGGGCACTGTATGCCACCCATCTTACGCGTGACGATATGATGGCGCTGCTGTCACCTGCCGCGAGCGCATACCTTGAACCGCTGGCGCAGCGGGCGCAGACGCTCACCCGCCAGCGTTTCGGCAACACGGTGAGTTTTTACGTGCCCTTGTATCTCTCTAACCTGTGCGCGAACGACTGTACCTACTGTGGTTTTTCGATGAGCAACCGCATCAAGCGCAAAACGCTGGATGAAACAGATATTGCGCGGGAGTGCGCCGCGATCCGCAAACTGGGGTTTGAACACCTTCTGTTAGTCACCGGCGAGCATCAGGCGAAAGTAGGGATGGACTATTTCCGCCGTCACCTTCCGGTGATTCGTCAGCAATTTTCGTCGTTGCAGATGGAAGTTCAACCGCTTTCAGAAGCGGAATACGCCGAGCTGAAAGCGGCTGGACTCGATGGCGTGATGGTTTATCAGGAGACATACCACGAAGCGGTTTATGCTCAACATCATCTGAAAGGGAAAAAGCAGGATTTCTTCTGGCGGCTGGAGACACCTGACCGACTGGGACGCGCAGGCATCGATAAAATTGGTCTTGGCGCATTAATTGGCTTATCTGACAGTTGGCGGGTGGACTGCTATATGGTGGCCGAGCATTTACTCTGGCTCCAGCAGCATTACTGGCAGAGTCGTTACTCTGTCTCCTTCCCGCGCTTACGTCCGTGTACGGGCGGTATTGAGCCTGCCTCGATCATGGACGAACGCCAACTGGTACAAACCATTTGCGCGTTTCGTCTGCTGGCACCCGAGATTGAGCTGTCTCTGTCGACGCGAGAATCACCGTGGTTTCGTGATCATGTGATCCCGCTGGCGATAAACAACGTCAGCGCGTTCTCAAAAACCCAGCCGGGGGGATATGCAGACGACCATCCTGAACTTGAACAGTTCTCACCGCATGACAATCGTCGTCCTGAAGCCGTCGCCGACGCGCTGACCGCGCAGGGATTGCAACCGGTGTGGAAGGACTGGGATGCGTTTCTGGGACGCACTTCGCAACGCCTGTGAAGCGTGTTGTAAAGGTTTAACCACTTTACGAGCCGCTTCGTAAGAACGTAAACGGAAGGTTGAGGTCTGCCTTCCGCTTTTTTATCGTATGCCCGTCAGCCATTGTGCTGCCCAGGGCGAAAAGCATCCTCCTCGTTTCGCCCTGCCTTCGCCGCAACTGGCGATATAAAACACCAATTTCTGTCAAAATGAGCAAATCCAGGAGGGAGTTATTAATATAAATCATCTCGACTGACAGTGACGGGATTATAATTGCATACATTCTGTCCTGATATGCAGAGCCATGTTGCTGGTTACTTCGCACTTCTCTTCAGGATTTACACTTTCCGGAATAAGTTACAGTAATGGCACGTCACAACAGAAAACTTTCATTCACAACGCCAATTTTAGTGAGCTTTGCGGGCATCATTTTCAGTTTCTTTCTGATCGCCATCTTCATCACCTTCACACAGCGCAACGACTTTCTTGAAGATTATCATGGCATTAATCGGAATTTTACCCACAACCTGGCGGTGAATTACACCGAATCGTTGCTGCGCGAAAATGACTATATCCTTGGGCGCGCTACGACATTCTTTTCGCGTAATGATCAGTTGAATGAAACGGTGAATGTTGATCCGGAGGCCGGGCTGAAGTTGCTTATGCAGTTGCAAACGCTCATGCCGTCGGTTTCGTCGATCTCATTGGCGGATGCTGAAGGGCATTACCTGCGAGCCCCGCAGGTACTGAATAATGAACACAGCCAGGCATTCGATGTTAAAACACGCCCCTGGTTTATGGCCCAGGCCAAAGACAGTACCTTTAGCCTCTATACCCCGCCCTATCTGGATTACTTCACCCATAATCCAACGGTGACAATCTACAAACCCATCATCTCTCCCGAAGGGAAACTGAATGGCAGTATTGCATTTCATCTGGATTTGACGTCGATGGGTTATACATTGCGCCAGATGGTGGCCCCCGTGCAGGGCGAGTTTTTTGTGGTCGACCGTGAAGGGCAAGTGGTGCTCCACCCGGATACGGGAATGGTGTTTAAACCGTATATCAGTAAAAAGATCATGAACAAAATGACCAGCGGCGAGGGGCACGTGTTCGATGCCGGCAGTCAATTTTGGTATTACTACTATTCGTTCACCAATCCTGACTGGTTCGTGATTTACCGGGTTTCCAATGCAACATTATTAGACCTGACGCGCCATGAAACCAATATTGTGGCCTGGGGATTTGCCCTCGCAGCCGTGATGATTGCGCTTTTCGGCCTCTATCTGCGCCACGCGTCACGTACAGTGCTGATGAATATTATCAATGCAATCAAGACAGGCGATGTTAATCGCGCCCCGCGTCTTGAAGCGATGCTGAGTAAAGCAATTGAGTCGAATAAAGAACGCGAACTCATTTATGTCCGCCAGGCAACCATCGACGCCCTGACTGGATGTAAAAACCGTCGGGCATTTGACAATGATATTGCCGCGCTGATGAACGATCATCAATCGTTCGCCCTGGCGCTGGTGGATATTGATAACTTTAAGTCTATCAACGACACCTGGGGACATCTGAACGGCGACATTGTCCTGCGTAATGTCGCGCGTGAAGGGATTCAGATCATGCAGCCCGCCGCCGTTACAGTATACCGCTATGGTGGTGAAGAATTTGCCGTACTCTTCTCAGGTGAACAACTGGAGAACGCCCATGCGTTGCTTGAACGCTGGCGCGTCGAAGTTGCTAAACGAACCTGGCGTGAGGAGGGTCTGCACGTCACTTTCAGTGCCGGTCTTGGAGAGTGGAATATGGAGACACAGGAGCAACTGGTGATGCGCGTTGATGAAGCACTCTATAAAGCAAAACAGGAAGGAAAAAACCGTATTATCATTGCACACCACTAATCCCTCCTCCGATCTGCGAAGCCCGTTACGACGGGCTTTTTTGCATAGTGAGAAAAACTGCAACCGGTTTCACTCTTCAGGCAGTTTCTTTGTGATGCTTTACACACATTCACCCTCAAACAGTTGTTCTCATTACCGGCTCAGACTAAAGATGAAACATCAACGGAACCATGAGAGCAAACCATGAAGAATATCGTTTTATGCTGTGCCGCCGGGATGTCCACCAGCATGCTGGTACAACGAATGAAAGATGCCGCTCAGAAAAAAGGGGTTGAGGTGACGATCAAGGCCGTCCCTGTCGCTGAGTTTAAAGAAAATATTGGCGATGCAGATATCGTTCTGCTGGGGCCACAGGTCAAGTATGAGCAGGCGAAATTGCAGGCACTGGCCGACCCGCTCGGCAAGAAAGTCGCCGTTATCGATATGATGGATTACGGCATGATGAAAGGTGATGCCGTGCTGGAAAAAGCGCTTAAACTTCTGGAGTCGTAACATGGAAGAGTTAGAAACCACCATTATGGAGCTTCTGGTGAACGCGGGAGCCGCCCGTAGCCAGGCCCTGACAGCACTGCAACTAGCGCGCAAAGGCGATTTTGCAGGAGCTGAACAGGCGATGGAAGAATCACGCGATTACGTCAAGCTGGCGCACAAAATCCAGACGCAGCTTATCGGTATCGATGAAGGCACAGGTAAGCTTCCGGTGAATCTGATCACTGTCCACTCGCAGGATCATCTGATGAATGCCATGGTGATTCAGGATCTGGCCGGTGACATGATTGAATTATATCGCAGGTTGCCGCCAGTGAATTAATAAAACCACCTCTGTAGTCTCGTAGACCTGATAAGCTCAGCGCCATCAGGTATAAACATTGCCGGATGACGGCTTCGCCTTATCCGGCCTACAACCCCGTCTCTGTAGTCTCATACACCTGATAAGCAAAGCGCCATCAGGCATAAACATTGCCGGATGACGGCTTCGCCTTATCCGGCCTACAAACCCGTCTCTGTAGTCTCGTAGGCCTGATAAGCAAAGCGCCATCAGGCATAAAAAAACCCGCCGGAGCGCTGAGGAATCCCCAGTAATGGGCGGGTGAAAAAAGACAGGCATAGAGTTTTGTGATCTACTGATTGTGCTATC
>OKVW01000591.1_pt1 | contig 20439 bp, 21 predicted proteins | sample 1606991 | NCBI WGS metagenome assembly OKVW01 (sample SAMN03281021, study PRJEB24777) | human gut metagenome | isolation source: fecal sample PR177 from 1 month old male Malay infant, vaginal delivered...
AATGCGCCCCGAACAGGATGACAGGGCGTAAAATCGTGGGACACATATGGTCTGGATTGATTACGCCATAATCGCGGTGATTGCTTTTTCCTCTCTGGTTAGCCTGATCCGCGGCTTTGTTCGTGAAGCGTTATCGCTGGTGACATGGGGTTGTGCTTTCTTTGTTGCCAGTCATTACTACACTTACCTGTCAGTCTGGTTTACGGGCTTTGAAGACGAACTGGTTCGAAATGGGATTGCCATCGCGGTACTGTTTATCGCTACCCTGATCGTTGGTGCTATCGTGAACTTCGTGATAGGCCAGTTGGTGGAGAAAACGGGGTTGTCAGGCACCGATCGGGTGCTGGGCGTCTGTTTCGGTGCGTTGCGCGGTGTGTTGATTGTTGCTGCCATACTGTTCTTTCTCGATACCTTTACCGGTCTGTCGAAAAGTGAAGACTGGGGTAAGTCACAGCTGATCCCGCAGTTCAGTTTCATCATCAGATGGTTCTTTGACTATCTGCAAAGCTCGTCAAGTTTCTTGCCCAGAGCGTAAGTGCTCTGAGATGTGGCTTAACGAGGAAAAAGACGTATGTGCGGTATTGTCGGTATCGCCGGTGTTATGCCGGTTAACCAGTCGATTTATGATGCCTTAACGGTGCTTCAGCATCGCGGTCAGGATGCCGCCGGCATCATCACCATAGATGCCAATAACTGCTTCCGTTTGCGTAAAGCGAACGGGCTGGTGAGCGATGTATTTGAAGCTCGCCATATGCAGCGTTTGCAGGGCAATATGGGCATTGGTCATGTGCGTTACCCCACGGCTGGCAGCTCCAGCGCCTCTGAAGCGCAGCCGTTTTACGTTAACTCTCCGTATGGCATTACGCTTGCCCACAACGGCAATCTGACCAACGCTCACGAGTTGCGTAAAAAACTGTTTGAAGAAAAACGCCGCCACATCAACACCACCTCTGATTCAGAAATCCTGCTCAACATCTTCGCCAGCGAGCTGGATAACTTCCGCCACTATCCGCTGGAAGCAGACAACATTTTTGCCGCGATTGCCGCGACTAACCGTCAGATCCGTGGCGCGTACGCTTGCGTGGCGATGATCATCGGTCACGGGATGGTGGCTTTCCGCGATCCGCACGGGATTCGTCCGCTGGTGCTGGGTAAGCGCGATATTGGTGACGGTCGTACCGAATATATGGTGGCGTCTGAGAGCGTTGCGCTGGATACGCTGGGCTTTGAGTTCCTGCGTGACGTGGCACCTGGTGAAGCGGTCTATATCACTGAAAAAGGGCAGTTGTTCACCCGCCAGTGTGCAGAAAATCCGGTCAGCAATCCGTGTCTGTTCGAGTATGTTTACTTCGCGCGTCCGGATTCCTTCATCGACAAGATTTCCGTTTACAGCGCCCGTGTGAATATGGGAACAAAGCTGGGCGAAAAAATTGCCCGCGAATGGGAAGACCTGGATATTGACGTCGTCATCCCAATCCCGGAAACCTCCTGCGATATCGCGCTGGAAATCGCCCGCATCCTCGGTAAACCGTACCGTCAGGGGTTTGTGAAAAACCGCTATGTCGGCCGTACTTTTATCATGCCAGGACAACAGTTGCGCCGTAAGTCCGTGCGCCGCAAGCTCAACGCGAACCGCGCAGAGTTCCGTGATAAAAACGTTCTGCTGGTGGATGACTCTATCGTGCGCGGCACAACGTCCGAACAAATCATCGAGATGGCGCGCGAAGCGGGGGCGAAGAAGGTCTATCTGGCCTCAGCAGCGCCGGAAATTCGCTTCCCGAACGTTTACGGCATCGATATGCCTACCGCCAATGAACTGATCGCACACGGTCGTGAAGTTGACGAAATTCGCCAGATCATCGGCGCAGACGGTCTTATCTTCCAGGATCTGAACGATCTGATCGATGCGGTACGCGCCGAGAACCCGGATATTCAGCAATTTGAATGCTCGGTCTTCAACGGCGTCTATGTCACGAAAGATGTCGACCAGCAGTATCTCGATTTCCTCGACTCTTTGCGTAATGACGATGCCAAAGCGGTTCAGTTGCAAAACGAAGTAGAAAACCTCGAGATGCACAACGAAGGGTAATTCTCTCCAGCCAGGGGGCGAATCCTGCCCCCTGCTTGCAACTCCCCACAAAATCCTGCAAAGTCAGCCCAGAAGTCAGACAGGGCGAAAAATCATGAAACGACTCATAGTAGGGCTTAGCGGTGCCAGCGGTGCCATTTACGGCGTGCGACTGTTACAGGTTTTGCGCGACGTAGCGGATGTGGAAACACATTTAATCATGAGTCAGGCCGCCCGCCAGACGCTCTCTCTGGAGACCGATTTCTCTGTGCGCGATGTCCAGTCTCTGGCCGATGTGACGCATGATGCGCGGGATATTGCCGCCAGCATATCCTCAGGCTCATTTCAGACTGCGGGCATGGTGATCCTGCCGTGCTCAATCAAAACCCTTTCCGGTATCGTGCACAGTTACACCGATGGCTTGTTGACCCGGGCGGCGGACGTGGTGTTGAAAGAACGCCGTCCGCTGGTGCTCTGCGTTAGGGAAACACCGCTTCATTTAGGGCATTTGCGTTTAATGGCTCAGGCGGCTGAACTGGGCGCGGTGATTATGCCGCCGGTTCCGGCGTTTTATCATCGTCCTGAGACGCTAGATGACGTGATAAATCAAACGGTTAACCGTGTTATCGACCAGTTTGATATAACCTTACCGCAGGACCTTTTCACGCGCTGGCAGGGAGCATAACGTTGCTCCGTCAGCGTGCCGTTTTGTATCGATTGCCCTGTTTCAGGGCAATTTTGTAACCGCGATCATATCCTCAACATTTAATTCGCTAAATCCCTTCGAAACGCTGCGGTTCATCCGAGAGACCTGCTATCTTCAACATTAGGACATTATTGCAACGTTTTATTAACATATTTAACGTCAAATATTCAGGGCGACGTGAAGATGGCATAAGACCTGCATGAAGAAGCCTGCAAACACACAACACAACGTAAAACATAATAAAGTCATTCCACTTGAGGGTTATGTATGAAGAAGTCAATTCTCGCTCTGTCATTGCTGATAGGTCTTTCTGCTACCGCATCCAGCTATGCAGCGCTGCCGGAAACGGTGCGCATTGGTACGGACACCACCTACGCACCGTTCTCTTCGAAAGACGCCAAAGGCGATTTCGTCGGTTTTGACATCGACCTGGGTAATGAGATGTGTAAGCGCATGCAGGTGAAATGTACCTGGGTCGCCAGTGATTTTGACGCGCTGATCCCCTCACTTAAAGCGAAGAAAATTGATGCCATTATCTCATCGCTCTCCATTACCGATAAACGCCAGCAGGAAATCGCATTCTCCGACAAGCTGTACGCGGCAGACTCGCGTTTAATCGCGGCGAAAGGCTCACCTGTTCAGCCCACGCTGGACGGCCTGAAAGGTAAGCATGTTGGCGTGCTGCAAGGCTCTACTCAGGAAGCGTATGCCAATGATACCTGGCGCAGCAAAGGCGTGGATGTTGTGGCTTACGCCAACCAGGATCTGATCTATTCCGACCTGACTGCAGGGCGTCTTGATGCGGCACTGCAGGATGAGGTCGCTGCCAGCGAAGGGTTCCTCAAGCAACCGGCAGGGAAGGATTACGCGTTTGCCGGTCCTTCCGTTAAAGATAAAAAGTATTTTGGCGATGGCACCGGAGTTGGCTTACGTAAAGACGATACCGAACTGAAAGCTGCGTTTGATAAAGCGCTGGCCGATCTGCGTAAAGACGGTACCTACGACAAAATGGCGAAAAAGTACTTCAACTTTAACGTCTACGGTGACTAAGACTGCTGAATGGGGTTCGGATTGCACCGACACGGTTCGCCGTGGCGGTGCAGTAGGGGTGAAATGCGCCTTTATGGTGCATTGGTTTACCGGTAATAGTTAGAAATGCATATTTAAGCGATTTATATGCAAGTTAAACCGGTTTGCAGGGTAGAATACTTTGCCTTATCGACCCGATTAATGGCACGATAACTCTACCTGGTCCTGTAAAGATCCCCTATAAAAGACAGTCTGTTGAGGATAGTTATGAAAAAACTGGTGTTATCTCTTTCTTTGGTGCTGGCGTTCTCCAGTGCTACCGCAGCATTTGCGGCTGTTCCGCAAAAAATTCGTATCGGTACCGATCCGACCTATGCCCCGTTTGAGTCAAAGAATGCGCAGGGTGAGCTGGTGGGTTTTGATATCGATCTGGCGAAAGAATTGTGCAAACGCATCAATACACAATGTACCTTCATCGAGAACCCACTGGACGCGCTGATCCCATCATTAAAAGCGAAAAAAATCGACGCCATCATGTCCTCGCTTTCCATTACCGAAAAGCGCCAGCAGGAAATCGCCTTCACTGACAAACTGTATGCAGCCGATTCCCGTCTCGTTGTGGCGAAATCTTCGGATATTCAGCCGACCGTGGAGTCGCTGAAAGGCAAACGTGTTGGTGTGTTGCAGGGCACCACCCAGGAGACGTTTGGTAATGAACACTGGGCGCCGAAAGGCATTGAGATCGTCTCCTATCAGGGCCAGGACAATATCTATTCTGATCTGACTGCCGGGCGTATCGATGCGGCATTCCAGGATGAAGTGGCAGCAAGCGAAGGCTTCCTGAAACAACCCGTTGGCAAAGACTACAAATTCGGCGGCCCGTCAGTAAAAGACGAGAAACTGTTCGGAGTAGGGACCGGTATGGGCCTGCGCAAAGAGGATAACGAACTGCGCGAAGCCCTGAACAAAGCGTTTGCAGAAATGCGCGCGGACGGCACTTACGAGAAGCTGGCGAAAAAGTACTTTGATTTTGATGTTTATGGCGGCTAATCACCGCAGGTGCAGATAAAGCCCGAAGATGTTTGATCGACTTCTTACCTGATGGCGGCTGCGCCTTATCAGGCCTACGACGAAAGCTTGTAGGCCTGGTAAGCGAAGCGCCATCAGGCATAGAGTGACGAGAAAAATATCAAAAGAGGCTTCTAACTCGCCACTCACGACAGGACAGGCAGCATGTTGTACGGGTTTTCAGGAGTTATTTTACAGGGCGCAATTGTCACACTGGAACTGGCGCTCAGTTCCGTGGTACTGGCCGTTCTGATAGGTCTCGTCGGGGCGGGCGCTAAGCTCTCGCAAAACCGCGTGACAGGGCTTATTTTCGAAGGTTATACCACCCTTATTCGCGGGGTGCCGGATCTGGTACTGATGCTGCTGATTTTTTACGGTCTGCAGATTGCGCTCAATACGGTAACTGACGCGGCAGGCATCAGCCAGATTGATATCGATCCGATGGTCGCGGGGATCATTACGCTCGGTTTTATCTACGGCGCGTATTTCACGGAAACCTTCCGTGGTGCCTTTATGGCAGTGCCCAGAGGACATATTGAAGCCGCGACGGCCTTCGGTTTTACCTCCTCACAAACCTTTCGCCGTATTATGTTCCCGGCGATGATGCGCTACGCTCTGCCGGGCATTGGCAACAACTGGCAGGTGATCCTCAAAGCCACGGCGCTGGTTTCCCTGCTCGGTCTGGAAGATGTGGTGAAAGCCACACAGTTAGCAGGAAAAAGCACCTGGGAACCGTTCTATTTCGCGATCGTCTGCGGGCTTATCTATCTGGTGTTTACCACTGTTTCCAATGGTGTGCTGCTGTTCCTTGAGCGCCGCTACTCCGTCGGTGTGAAGAGGGCTGACCTGTGATCGAAATTATTCAGGAATACTGGAAATCCCTGCTGTGGACGGATGGCTACCGTTTTACCGGGGTAGCCATCACGCTGTGGCTGCTGATCTCCTCGGTGGTGATGGGCGGCCTTCTGGCGGTGATCCTGGCGATTGGTCGCGTTTCCAGCAATAAATTTATTCAGTTCCCGATCTGGCTGTTTACCTACATTTTTCGCGGGACGCCGCTGTACGTGCAACTGCTGGTGTTTTACTCAGGGATGTACACGCTGGAGATTGTGAAAGGCACCGATTTTCTCAATGCTTTCTTCCGTAGCGGTCTGAACTGTACCGTTCTGGCGCTGACGCTGAATACCTGCGCCTATACCACGGAGATTTTCGCTGGCGCCATTCGTTCGGTTCCGCACGGAGAGATTGAGGCGGCGCGGGCATATGGTTTCTCCTCCTTCAAACTTTATCGCTGCATAATCCTGCCTTCGGCGCTGCGTATCGCGTTACCTGCATACAGCAACGAAGTCATTTTGATGCTGCACTCTACGGCGCTGGCCTTTACCGCGACGGTTCCCGATCTGCTGAAAATTGCCCGTGATATTAACTCGGCGACCTATCAACCGTTTACCGCGTTTGGCATTGCCGCGGTGCTGTACTTAATCATATCGTATGTCCTGATAAGCCTTTTCCGCCGTGCGGAAAGACGGTGGTTGCAGCATGTTTCCTCTAAATAATTCGAGTAACACAATGTCTGAAAATAAATTAAACGTTATCGATTTGCACAAGCGCTATGGCGAACATGAAGTGCTGAAAGGGGTTTCACTGCAGGCTAACGCCGGCGATGTCATTAGTATTATCGGCTCCTCCGGCTCAGGAAAAAGTACGTTTCTGCGCTGCATAAACTTCCTCGAAAAACCGAGCGAAGGGTCGATTGTGGTCAACGGCCAGAATATCAATCTGGTGCGCGATAAAGACGGCCAGTTGAAGGTGGCGGATAAAAACCAGCTTCGTTTGCTGCGTACGCGCCTGACGATGGTGTTTCAGCACTTTAATCTGTGGAGCCATATGACGGTGCTGGAAAACGTCATGGAAGCGCCCGTTCAGGTTCTCGGACTGAGCAAACAGGAAGCCCGCGAGCGCGCCCTCAAATATCTGGCGAAAGTCGGAATTGATGAACGCGCCCTGGGCAAATATCCGGTGCATCTGTCAGGAGGACAGCAGCAGCGCGTGTCTATCGCGCGCGCGCTGGCAATGGAGCCGGAGGTGTTACTGTTTGATGAGCCGACGTCGGCGCTTGATCCTGAACTCGTCGGTGAAGTGCTGCGTATCATGCAACAACTGGCGGAAGAGGGGAAAACGATGGTGGTGGTGACCCATGAAATGGGGTTTGCCCGTCATGTTTCCAGCCATGTGATCTTCCTGCATCAGGGGAAAATCGAAGAAGAGGGGCATCCGGAACAACTCTTCGGTAACCCGCAAAGCCCGCGCCTGCAACAGTTCCTGAAAGGGTCGTTGAAATAATGGTTGTTTGTGGGCGGGATGTTTTCAGTTCGCAGGCCGGATGGCGGCGTAAGCGCCTTATCCGGCCTTCAGAACTCAAATTCCTTTTTCTCCAGACGGTATCCTAGGTCATCGTAGCGGATACCGTTGATCTCAAATACTTTCTTCAGCACCTGTGTGCGCACAAAACCGAGCTTTTCCAGCAGGCGCACCGAACCCTGATTTTCCGCCAGTACCCAGGCGTTGAGCGCCTCTACGCCAGCCTCCTGAAAAGCATACTGACAGACTGCTCTGACGGCTTCGCTGGCAATACCGCGGCCCTGAGCGGCTGGGATGAGGCAATAACCGATATCCGCCTCTTGCGGAAAATGAGGACTTATCTGTAAGCCAATATCACCCAGCGGCGTGGCGTCGTTATGCTGGCGGATGACAAAGGTATGTTTTGAAGCAAGACGTCGGGCAAACAATAAACGCGTTTCGCGTTCGGGGCAGAGGTTACCCATAAAACGCATAATGTCCGGATTTTCACGAAGCGCGAGGAAAAAGGGCCAGTCTGTGGGTTGAAACGGGGTTAGTGTCAGTCTTTCAGTTGTGAGTATTGCCATAACATCATCATTCCGGGGGCCAGTGAAACTACCTTACCACCGGAATGACGCGTGTAAACCGGGAAAATATTAGCGAACCACATCCGCCAGCGCTTCTTCAAGATCATACCAGCGAAAGGCGAATCCTGCGGCCTCCAGGCGTTTGGGCAGGGCGCGCTGCCCGCCCAGTACCAGCACCGACGACTCGCCCATCAACAGGCGAATGACGGTGGCAGGTACGCGAAGAATCGCGGGACGTTGCAGCGCATGCCCCAGCGCATGCGCAAACTGCTCATTGCGCACCGGGTAGGGGGAAACCATATTAAACGGACCGCGCAGGTCATTATCCAGTAACCAGAGGATGGCATTGACCATGTCATCGATGTGGATCCAGGCCAGATACTGACGACCATTACCGATTGGCCCCCCGAGCCCCAGGCGAAACGGCGGGATCATTTTTCCAAGGATACCGCCTTTAGGGGCGAGTACGACGCCAGTGCGTATCAGGCACACGCGGGTTTTCTCACTTTGCGCCTCGCAGGCAATTTGCTCCCATCGCGCGCACAGCTTGTGGGTAAATTCGTTATGCGGCGGTTCTTCCTCAGTGACGACAACCTCGCCCAGATCGCCGTAATACCCGGTGGCGGAACCGGAAATCAGCACTGACGGCGGGGTTTCGCTGGCATTAATGAGTTCCGCCAGTTTCTGCGTGATGCGCCAGCGACTCTGACACAGACGCTCTTTTTGCGCCGCGCTCCAGCGTTTGTCCGCGATTGGTTCACCCGCCAGGTTTATCACCGCATCAATACCGTCGAGGTCTTGTTTATCCTCCAGCGTATTCCATAGTGTGACCTGACTATCAAGCAGCTTTTGCGCCTTATCCAGGTTGCGCGTCAGAACGATGACCTGATGGCCCTGCGCTTGCAGACGTGGGACCAGGTGTCCTCCGATAAGGCCTGTTCCTCCGGTTACCAGTATCTTCATGCCGCCTCCCGTTATGGCCGTTAGCGCTGCCAGCTCAATGTCATCGAGACTGAATCGGCATAACGCAACGCGTGTAGTTTGTCGACTTCCACTTCAGCATAAGTGACCCAGTGATGTTCGCGTGCGATGTCGAGCACATCCTGAGTTAATTTTTCTAACAATGAGAAGCGGTTACTCTCCACGTGCTGAATGATATTTTTGGTGATCGTGCGGTAATTCAACGCATCGTTGATATCTTCGCTGACGCGAGCCTTGTCTGCCGGATAATGAATCGCGACGTTGATAACAATATCCTGTCGGTTGTTGATCTCTTCTTCTTTGATGCCGATAAATGTGCGCAACCGAAGGTTTTTTATACGAATTATAGCGTCATGATGTGACATTGCAGGTCTCCTCCATGTATGAACACTCGCATAATACACGAGAATCGCACCGCGTTACCCCTTCGCACTTTCAGGATTGCGCTGTGCCTGCATCAGCGCGCTCCGTGGCCGGACGATGGCGAATACGCGTAAACCAGTCTGGTGTTGTGGCGCAACAGAGGTCAATCATTTCAGCGCCAAAAAGCGTTGAGTGGAATTAGACAACCTCAAGTATAGAAAGCCTGTTGGCTTGTGTGAGTTTTCATCAGGTGACAGCGAACGAAAGACACTTTATGTTGTGAGAAAAGGTCACTTAACGATGAGGAAGCCATGAGTAAACCCAACATCACGCTTTGGTCTGACGCGAACTTTTTCTCTCCCTATGTGCTGTCAGCCTATGTCGCATTACAGGAAAAGGGGCTCCCGTTCACGCTGAAAACGGTCGATCTCGACAGTGGCGAACATTTACAGCCGGGCTGGCAGGGCTATTCGTTGACGCGTCGGGTGCCATTGCTTGAGATTGATGGTTTTGAACTGAGTGAGTCTTCTGCGATCGCGGAATATCTGGAAGACAGTTTTGCGCCGCCAACCTGGGAGCGAACCTATCCCCACGACCTGCAAAAGCGTGCCCGTGCGCGGCAGATTCAGGCGTGGATACGCAGTGATTTAATGCCCATTCGCGAGGAGCGTCCGACGGATGTTGTGTTTGGTGGGGTGAAAAAAGGGCCATTAAGCGATGCAGGGAAAGCCAGCGCGGAAAAATTGTTCGCCACGGCGGGGAATCTCCTTGCACATGGAATGCCGAATCTCTTTGGCGAATGGTGTCTGGCTGATACCGATTTGGCGCTGATGCTTAACCGCCTGGTACTTAATGGCGATGAGGTTCCCGAGCGGTTGGAGGAATATGCAGCGTTTCAATGGCAACGTGCGTCTGTCCAGCGTTTTATTGCGCTTTCGGCGAAGCGTTCGGGCTGATAACGGGTTGTTGATCCAGTATCATAATGAGGTTTTTGATGACACGGAGTATGTGATGAAACTGATGTTTGCATCCGACATTCACGGATCCTTGCCTGCGACTGAACGCATACTGGATCTCTTTTCCCGCAGCGGCGCCCGGTGGCTGGTGATACTGGGGGATATATTGAATCACGGGCCGCGCAATGCTTTACCCGAAGGTTACGCGCCTGCGCAGGTGGCTGAACGACTCAACGACTACGCCGCAAGCATTATTGCCGTGCGGGGAAACTGCGATAGTGAAGTGGATCAGATGCTGCTGCACTTTCCCATGACCGCTCCCTGGCAGCAGGTGTTGCTGGAAGATAATCGGCTGTTTCTGACGCACGGCCATCTCTTTGGGCCTGACAATTTACCCGCTCTGCGTGATGATGACGTGTTGATATATGGGCATACGCATCTTCCTGTGGCTGAAAAACGGGGCGGTATTTATCACTTCAATCCCGGGTCTGTGAGCATCCCCAAAGGGGGACACCAGGCAAGCTATGGCATGCTAAACGATAATGTAATGCGCGTAATCGCACTCAATGATCAAAGTCTTATTGCGCAGGTCACGATTAACTCGTAACTTACCCCCACAAATGTAAATGCGCCGTAAGAGCGCCAGAAAAATAGAAGGTTTCCTGATGGTGGAACAGCGTCATTTGGCAAGTACGGAATGGGTGGATATTGTGAATGAAGACAATGAAGTCATTGCGCAATCCAGCCGCGAACAGATGCGAGCACAGTGCCTGCGTCATCGTGCGACTTATATTGTGGTACACGATGGTATGGGCAAAATTCTGGTGCAGCGTCGTACCGAGACAAAAGACTTTTTACCCGGAATGTTAGATGCGACTGCCGGTGGCGTTGTCCAGGCTGACGAGCAGTTGCTGGATTCAGCGCGTCGTGAAGCGGAAGAAGAGCTGGGTATTGCGGGAGTTCCGTTCGCCGAACATGGACAGTTCTATTTTGAAGATGAAAACTGCCGCGTCTGGGGCGCGTTGTTCAGTTGCGTTTCACATGGTCCCTTCGCGTTGCAGGAAGAAGAGGTGAGCGAGGTCTGCTGGCTGACGCCGGAGGAGATCACCGCTCGCTGTGACGAGTTCACGCCGGATTCTCTGAAAGCGCTTGCGCTGTGGATGACCCGCAACGCCAAAAATGAATCGGCTAAGTCAGAGACACAGCAAGAGAAACAGGAAGAGGCTGAGTAAACACTCAGCAACTGTCCCGCACGCAAAGGCTGGAAGCGATCTGTTTTTGATCGCTCCAGTTGCCATCGTCAAATCGCGCCAGTAACGCCCGTCCGGCTTCAATACCAATCTTACGATGCGGAACGGTCATTGTGGTTAACGGTGGCTGACAGACCTTACTCACATCACTACCGCCAAATCCGACGACCGCCAGATCGTCAGGGACTTTGATTCGCCGCCGTTGACACTCATAGAGTACGCCACAGGCCAGTTCATCTGAAACGCAGACCAGCGCATCCAGTTCAGGCCAGGCGAGAAGAAACTCCGGAAGCTGTGAGGCGCCGGTAGAAAAATTAGGTGGCAGAGCGGCATTAATCACCCGATTCGGTGACATGTGATGACGCAACATCGCCTTATACCAACCCTGCAGGTGCTGCTGAAAAATCCACTGCTCCTGATTGGCGCACAACAGCCCAATATTCTGGTAGCCGCGCTGAATCAGCATGTCCGTCAATTCAAACATGGCTGCGACGTTATCAATTCCGATATTCATATCAATCGGGTCGGCACGAATGGCCCCCATCTCCATCACCGGAATGGAAGCATTCTTTAGCCAGTGTCGTACGGTATCGCTGTGCTCAACGCTAAGCAGGATCGCGGCGGCAATATTGGAAGCCAGCAGCGTTTCCAGCAGTTTTTCTTCCTGTTCAAGCCGATGGCTGGATTCCGCCAGCATGATCTGGTATCCGGCGGGTTGCAGTATTTCCTGCAGCCCGGCGAACATTTCTGAACAGCCCGCCTCAGTCAGGTTTGGCACCACCATGGCAATGGTACGAGATGAGGCTGATGCCAGTGCGCTTGCCGCGAGATTAGGCATATAGCCAAGTTCATGAACGGCGGCTTCGATTTTTTCTCTGAGTTTATCGGAAACCTGTTCTGGAGTGCGTAATGCACGTGAGACGGTCATGGTGCCAACACCGGCAAGCTGAGCGACATCCGCGATGGTCACTTTACCTGTACTACGTCGTTTTCGGGTTAGAGACATACACTTTCCTGCGCCATTACAACCAGTTGAGGTGCTTTTTATTGTCAGTCTTCACTTCACGTAAAGGGGAGTATACCCCTGAAAGCTATATTTTTGCTGTGATTTCACACGGTAATAGGATTTTGATAGCGCTATCACATATCTGAACGATAACCTTTGATAGCGCTATCTTTGTGATTCAGATCGCTGATAAGGTTTCAGGGGTTGAATAAAGTTTGCCCACATTGAGCAAAAAAATAAGGGGGAGCAGTGCTTAAAACCTGGTTAACGGACGCAACCATTCAACTGCGTGAGCGCGTTGAGGACTGGCAACAGGCACTGGCGCTGTGTGCAGAGCCATTGCTTAATGCGGATGTCATTACACCTGAATATGTCACCGCGATTATCGGGCAGCATCATAAACTGGGCCCGTACTATGTATTGGCGCCGGGTCTGGCAATGCCTCATGCGAGACCGGAAGAGGGGGCAAAAGCGTTAGGACTCTCCTTGTTAAAACTGGAGCGCGGGGTTTCATTTGGCGCAGGGGAATTTGATCCGATTGATATCATTATTATGTTGGCTGCGCCTGACAAACATAGCCATATTGCAATGATTTCTGCGCTCGCGGAATTATTCTCCAGTGACGACGATCTGGAAAAATTACATCAGGCAGCAACGCTGGAGGAAATTAAAAACCTTATTTCACGCTTCTGATTTACGTCAGCACTGCATTCTTTAAAACATTACGCGCAAGCGTGATGCGGCCGTACTCTACTTAAAAAAGGTGATAGTAATGAAAATTATGGCTATTTGTGGTTCCGGTCTGGGCAGCAGTTTTATGGTCGAAATGAATATCAAAAAGGTACTCAAAAAACTGAATATTGAGGCTGATGTCGAGCATTCCGATCTCTCTTCAGCCACACCCGGTGCCGCCGATTTGTTTGTCATGGCAAAAGATATCGCCGCCAGCGCCAGCGTGCCGGAAACACAGCTGGTGGTTATTAATAACATCATAGATATCAATGAACTCGAAGCGCAATTACGTGCGTGGTTCGATAAACAATAACTAAACATGTACGCATAGATTCAAACTGCATAGCTACAGTTTGCTGTTCAATGTGCATAAAGCGAGGTGGATATGTTTATCCTTGAAACGCTGAATTTTGTTGTTGATATTCTTAAAGTGCCTTCTGTACTGGTCGGTTTAATTGCGTTAATTGGTCTGGTGGCGCAAAAAAAATCGTTTTCCGATGTTGTCAAAGGGACGATTAAAACCATCCTGGGGTTTATTGTTCTCGGCGGCGGTGCGACCGTGCTGGTGGGGTCGTTAAATCCTCTGGGGGGAATGTTTGAACATGCTTTTAATATCCAGGGGATTATCCCCAATAACGAAGCGATTGTCTCAATAGCGCTGGAAAAATACGGTGCCTCTACTGCACTGATTATGGCGTTCGGCATGGTAGCGAATATTATTGTCGCTCGCTTCACGCGCCTGAAGTATATATTCCTGACCGGGCATCACACGTTTTATATGGCCTGCATGATCGGCGTCATTCTGACTGTGGCAGGGTTTGACGGTATCGGTCTGGTCTTTACGGGGTCGCTGATTCTGGGCCTGGTGATGGCCTTTTTCCCCGCACTGGCGCAGCGCTACATGCGGCGTATAACCGGAAATGATGAGATTGCGTTTGGTCACTTCGGCACGCTCGGCTATGTGCTGTCCGGCTGGATCGGCAGCGTTTGCGGCAAAGGTTCCCGTTCCACGGAGGAGATGAACTTACCGAAGAATTTAAGTTTCCTGCGTGACAGTTCGATCTCAATTTCTCTGACCATGATGATCATCTATTTAATTATGGCGATAAGCGCAGGCCGGGAATATGTCGAAAGTACCTTCAGTGGCGGCCAGAACTATCTGGTTTACGCCATCATCATGGCGATTACCTTTGCCGCCGGGGTGTTCATCATTCTGCAAGGGGTGCGTCTGATTCTGGCGGAAATCGTCCCGGCGTTCACCGGATTCTCTGAAAAACTGGTCCCGAATGCGCGCCCGGCGCTCGACTGCCCGGTGGTCTATCCCTATGCGCCCAATGCCGTGCTGATAGGCTTTCTGTTCAGTTTCCTCGGCGGTCTGGTTGGGCTGTTCCTGCTTGGGCAAATGAAACTGGTTCTGATTCTGCCGGGCGTAGTGCCGCACTTTTTCACCGGTGCGACTGCGGGGGTATTTGGTAATGCTACTGGCGGGCGTCGTGGGGCGATGATTGGAGCTTTTGCTAATGGTCTGTTGATCACCTTCCTGCCCGTGCTGCTCCTGCCCGTTCTGGGAGCCATTGGCTTTGCCAATACTACTTTCTCGGATGCCGATTTCGGCGCAATTGGTATCGTGCTCGGTAACCTTGCTCGCTATCTGTCACCTGTTGCCATCACAGGGCTGGTGGTGGCGTTATTCGCGCTGTTAGTGGCCTGGAATGTGTTTGCCAAAGGTAAATCAGCCACGAAACATGCAGAGGAAAAAAATGGAGCCAAATCATGAATGTGAATGAAGTCACTCAACTGGCGCGTGACATTCGCGTGGCGACGTTAAGGTCGCTGATGAATTTAGGTTTTGGTCACTTTGGTGGCTGTATGTCCGTGGTGGAAACGCTGGCGGTGTTGTACGGGGCGGTAATGAAGATAGACCCGGCCGATCCGGACTGGCCGGAGCGTGATTATTTCGTGCTGTCGAAAGGCCATGCGGGACCGGCACTGTACAGCACCCTGGCCATCAAAGGTTATTTCCCGATGGAAGAGCTGAGCACGTTGAACCAGAACGGCACGCGTCTGCCAAGCCATCCGGACAGGCTTAAAACGCGCGGCGTGGATGCCACGACAGGCTCGCTGGGACAGGGGATATCTATCGCAGGCGGTATGGCGCTGTCGCATAAACTGGCGCAGCGTGCGAACCGGGTATTTTGCATCGTGGGTGACGGAGAACTCAATGAGGGCCAGTGCTGGGAAGCGTTCCAGTTTATTGCCCACCATCGCCTGAATAACCTGACGGTATTCGTGGACTGGAATAAACAACAACTGGATGGCGCGCTGGATGACATTATTCGCCCGTTCAGTCTTGAGGAAAAATTCCGGGCTTTTGGCTTTGAGGCCGTGACCGTCAAAGGTGATGACATTGCAGGGCTGCTGGCCGTAGTGCAATCGGTGCCGGAGGCGCAGGCGCGCCCACGCGTGGTTATTCTCGACAGCATCAAAGGTCAGGGGGTGCCGTATCTGGAGCAATTATCCAATTCCCATCACCTGCGTCTGACCGATGAGATGAAACAGGCTCTGAATGACGCCGTTCGCCAACTGGAGACAACGCATGATTAAGCTCGCACCCGAAGGACAAAAAGACAGCATCGAGATGCGCAAAGTGTATGCCGGATTTGTGGCAAAAGAAGTCGCTGCTGGCAGTCCGATTATTGCGCTGGAAGCGGACCTGATGAGCTCGATGGCGATGGATAGCGTGGCGCGGGAATATCCGCAACACGTGATAAATTGCGGCATCATGGAGGCGAATGTCATTGGCACCGCGGCAGGGGTGGCATTGACAGGACGCAAACCGTTTGTGCATACCTTCACGGCATTCGCCAGCCGCCGCTGTTTCGATCAGCTTTTCATGGCACTCGATTATCAGCGCAGTAACGTCAAAGTGATTGCCTCGGATGCGGGGGTGACGGCTTGTCATAACGGCGGGACACACATGTCTTTTGAAGATATGGGGATCGTTCGTGGACTGGCGCACTCCGTGGTACTGGAAGTAACTGATGCGGTCATGTTTGAAGACATCTTGCGCCAGTTGATTAATCTCGACGGATTCTACTGGGTGCGCACAATTCGTAAGCAGGCGCCGAGTGTGTATAGCACAGGTTCGACATTCACTATCGGCAAAGGGAACGTGCTGCGTGAAGGAAACGATATCACGCTGATCGCAAATGGGATTATGGTCGCTGAAGCACTGGAAGCCGCGCGCCAACTGGAGCGAACAGGTATCAGTACAGCGGTCATTGATATGTTCACCCTTAAACCCATCGATCGCATGCTGGTGAAAAACTACGCAGAGAAAACGGGGCGCATTGTGACCTGTGAAAACCACAGCATCCATAATGGACTGGGATCGGCGGTAGCAGAAGTCCTGGTCGAAACCTGCCCGGTGCCTATGCGTCGCGTTGGCGTTAAGGAGCGCTACGGTCAGGTGGGTACGCAGGATTTCTTACAGGAAGAATACGGGCTCACCGCTGCCGCCATTGTTGAAGCAGCGAAATCGTTGTTCTAAAAAAGGAGAAGCCGGATAAGCGCTAACGCCTGTCCGGCTTGCAAGACACTATCTTTGTAGGCCGGATAAGGCGCATTAGCGTCGCCATCCGGCAATGATCAGTGATAACCCATGAGCTGTGCGCCAATCACCACGATGCTGGACATAATAAACAGCAGCCCCAGCAGCGTCGCACCCACTTTAAGCCAGTTACGGAAATCTACCCGGCAGACGCCTAACGTCGCCATCAGTGATGCTGAGGTGGGATAGATGATATGGCTAAAGCCATCGCCAAACTGGAAAGCCAGAACGGTCACCTGACGGTTAACCCCCACCAGATCGCCAAGCGGCGCTAACAGCGGCATCGTCAGCGCGGCCTGGCCTGAGCCTGAGGTGACAAAGAAATTAAACACCGCCTGGAAGAGCAGCATAAACCATGCCGCAACGGCGTTATCCAGCCCGCTGATCCCGTTAGCAATACTGTGCAGCAACGTATTGAGCACGCTGGCTTCACCGGCTTCGCCATTCCCGACAAGCAATAAAATACCTTTCGCAAAACCGACCAGCAGGGCAGGGGCAATCATCATCCGCGCGCCTTCAGTGAATGACGACGCCATAATATTGACCGTCATCCCGTTGAGCCGGAAAACCACGGCGATAATGCCGATCACAAGGCCCATCGTGAAGAACTGGCTGGCAATTTCTGGAATAAACCAGGCATTGACGATCACGCCCCAGACAACCCAAACCATCACGCCGGTCAGCACCAGCAGTACCAGCCAGTCGCCGAGCGTAAAACGGCGTTCGACAACGTCATCCTGCTGCTCGCGAAAAAAGCGATCGGATTCATGAACGCGTGACAACAGAGGGTTCTTTTTCACCCGCGAGGCGTAAATCAGCGTGAAAATCAGCCCAATGAGCGTGGCAACAACCCACACCGCAATGCGCAAACCGGAGCCGGAGAGAACCGGAACGCCCGCAATTCCCTGTGCGACGACGACGCAGAATGGGTTCATCCACGAGCTGGCAAAGCCAATCTGTGTGGCGATATAGGTGACAAGTACAGTGGTGATGCTGTCATAGCCGAGCCTCACCATCAGTGGCGCGATGATGATCGCAAAGGCAACTGCCTCTTCCCCCATCCCGAAAACCGCACCACCCAATGAGAAGAGGATAAACAGCACCGGGATAAACAGGACTTCGTTTCCTTTGGTATGGCGGATTAGCGCCAGAATACCGTTATCGATGGTTCCCGTGCGCATAACGATGCCAAATGCGCCACCAATGACCAGCATAAACATAATGATACCGACGGCGGTACCAAATTTAGAACCGGAGGTGAGACCTTCGAACGGGAAGTTCATCAGGCCAGGGCTCTCGTCACCAGTGGTGAAGAACTTAACCGGGTGATACTGCTCTTCACCCGCGTCATTGGTCAGGATGCGGAATGAGTGAGGGTCGACGACTTTACGGGTTTTTGTCTGACCATCAACCTGGTACTGCACTTCCTGGCTGTCGAACATCCCGACAGGGACCACCCAGGTTGCGAGGCTGGTTAAAATAGCGACAAAGAAAATAATGACCAGCGTGTCGGGCATCGCCCATTTTTTGGCTGGTTGTGTTTCGGTTACGGCGGACATGAAAAGACAATCCCTGTTGCAAGGCAAAGAGGCTAAGTATGCAAACAGGCGAATGGTTATTCATTGATGCAGCGCAGCTAAGCAAATAAATCTACATTTCTGACAGGAAAATAAGAGAAATAAAAAATCCGGAAATAGTGGCTATTTCCGGATTTTGGCAGGGTTCATCAGAAACCCTGATAAAAGGGATTACTGCTGTTGGGAAGACTGAATCGCGGTCAGAGCGATGGTATAGACGATATCGTCAACCAGCGCGCCACGGGACAGGTCGTTCACCGGTTTACGCATACCCTGCAGCATCGGTCCGATGGAGATCAGATCGGCAGAGCGCTGTACCGCTTTGTAAGTGGTGTTACCGGTGTTCAGATCCGGGAAGATGAACACGGTAGCGCGACCGGCAACCGGCGAGTTCGGTGCTTTGGATTTTGCCACGTCAGCCATCACCGCCGCGTCGTACTGCAGCGGGCCGTCGATCATCAGGTCAGGACGTTTTTCCTGCGCCAGACGCGTCGCTTCACGCACTTTCTCTACGTCGCTACCTGCGCCAGAAGTCCCCGTTGAGTAGGAGAGCATCGCAACACGCGGTTCGATGCCGAAGGCAATCGCGGACTCAGCGGACTGAATGGCTATCTCTGCCAGTTGTTCTGCAGTCGGATCCGGGTTGATCGCACAGTCACCATAAACGTAAACCTGTTCCGGCAACAGCATGAAGAACACAGAAGAAACCAGCGAGCTGCCCGGCGCCGTTTTGATCAACTGCAGCGGCGGACGAATGGTGTTCGCTGTCGTGTGAACCGCACCAGAAACCAGACCGTCGACTTCGTCTTGTTCCAGCATCAGCGTACCGAGAACCACGTTGTCTTCCAGCTGTTCGCGGGCGACGGTTTCGGTCATGCCTTTGCTCTTACGCAGTTCAACCAGACGAGCAACATAACTTTCGCGAACCACTTCCGGGTCAACGATTTCGATGCCAGCGCCCAGTTCAACACCCTGAGAAGCCGCCACACGGTTGATCTCTTCCGGGTTACCCAACAGCACACAGGTTGCGATACCACGTTCAGCACAGATAGCTGCCGCTTTCACGGTACGCGGTTCGTCGCCTTCCGGCAGGACAACACGTTTACCGGCTTTACGCGCCAGTTCAGTCAGTTGATAGCGGAATGCTGGCGGAGAGAGACGACGGCTACGTTCAGAGGTCGCGGTCAGCGACTCAATCCAGTCAGCGTTGATGTAGTTCGCAACGTATTCCTGAACTTTCTCAATGCGCTCGTGATCGTCAACCGGGACTTCCAGGTTGAAGCTCTGCAGGCTCAGAGAGGTCTGCCAGGTGTTGGTATTGACCATGAATACCGGCAGGCCAGTCGCGAAGGCGCGTTCGCACAGTTTAGAGATGCGAGCGTCCATTTCGTAGCCACCGGTCAGCAGCAGGGCACCGATTTCCACGCCGTTCATCGCCGCGAGGCATGCTGCAACCAGCACGTCCGGACGGTCAGCAGAGGTAACCAGCAGGGAGCCAGCACGGAAGTGTTCCAGCATGTGTGGGATACTGCGCGCGCAGAAGGTTACAGACTTCACGCGACGGGTGTTGATATCGCCCTCGTTAACGATGGTGGCGTTCAGGTGACGCGCCATATCGATTGCACGGGTCGCGATCAGATCAAAGCTCCACGGCACGGCGCCCAGAACCGGCAGCGGACTGCTTGCGCTGAGCTGAGCCGGATCGATTTTAACGATCTGTGCTTTGGAGGAGTCGTCGAAAATCTCGGACAGATCCGGGCGAGTACGGCCTTGATCATCAACCGGGGCGTTCAGTTTGTTAACGATGACGCCGGTGATGTTGGTATTTTTCGCACCGCCAAAGCTGCTGCGAGTCAGTTCGATACGCTCGTTCAACTGTTCCGGGGTATCAGTACCCTGAGACATCACGAACACGATTTCCGCATTCAGCGTTTTCGCGATTTCGTAGTTCAGAGACTGCGCGAACTGGTGTTTACGGGTCGGGACCAGGCCCTCAACCAGTACCACTTCCGCGTCTTTGGTGTTCGCGTGGTAGTTCGCGATGATCTCTTCCATCAGCACATCTTTCTGGTTGCTGGACAGCAGAGATTCAACGTGGCTCATCTTCAGCGGTTCAGCCGCCGGCAGATTGGAGTTCTTGCGAACGATGGTGGTGGTCTGGTCTGG
>OKVW01000595.1_pt1 | contig 20335 bp, 15 predicted proteins | sample 1606991 | NCBI WGS metagenome assembly OKVW01 (sample SAMN03281021, study PRJEB24777) | human gut metagenome | isolation source: fecal sample PR177 from 1 month old male Malay infant, vaginal delivered...
GCGTGTCCTGCCGGACTGTACAAAAAGCAGGATGACGGCAGCGTGCGCTTTGATTACGCCGGATGTCTGGAGTGCGGAACCTGTCGGATCCTGGGACTCGATACGGCGCTGGAGAAATGGGAGTACCCGCGCGGCACCTTTGGTGTGGAATTTCGTTATGGCTAAACCTGCTGCCGGATGACGGCTGCGCCTTATCCGGCCTACGCAGGGACCAAAGGTAACGTACGCAGGCCTGGAGGCAACGTATGTAGGCCTGATAAGCATCGCGCCATCAGGCGGTAGGCGGATGACGGTTACGCCTTATCCGGCCTACGCAGGACCGAAGGTAACGTACGCAGGCCTGGAGGCAAAGTACGTAGGCCTGATAAGCATCGCGCCATCAGGCGGTAGGCGGATGACGGCTGCGCCTTATCCGGCCTACGCAGGAGCAAAGGTAACGTACGCAGGCCTGGAGGCAACGTATGTAGGCCTGATAAGCATCGCGCCATCAGGCATAAAGGTAAATCAAACAGGACATCGTCATGCAACAGCCCAGAAACTTTGATGACATGCAGTTCTCCTCTATTCACCGCAGGATCATGCTGTGGGGAAGCGGCGGGCCATTTCTGGACGGTTATGTGCTGGTAATGATTGGCGTCGCGCTGGAACAACTCACACCCGCGCTGCAACTGGATGCCGACTGGATAGGACTGCTGGGGGCGGGCACGCTGGCGGGTCTGTTTGTCGGCACCTCTTTGTTTGGCTATATCTCGGACAAAGTGGGACGGCGCAAAATGTTTCTCATCGATATCATCGCCATTGGGGTGATTTCGATAGCGACCATGTTTGTCTCTTCACCCGTTGAACTGCTGGTAATGCGTGTGCTGATTGGCGTGGTCATTGGCGCGGATTACCCCATTGCCACCTCAATGATCACTGAGTTTTCCAGCACCCGCCAGCGCGCCTTTTCAATAAGCTTTATTGCGGCGATGTGGTACGTCGGCGCGACCTGCGCCGATCTGGTCGGTTACTGGCTGTATGACGTTGAGGGCGGCTGGCGCTGGATGCTGGGCAGTGCGGCTATTCCCTGTCTTTTGATCCTGATTGGCCGCTTTGATTTACCTGAATCACCGCGCTGGCTGTTGCGTAAAGGCCGGGTGAAAGAGTGTGAAGAGATGATGATTAAGCTGTTTGGCGAGCCGGTGGCGTTCGATGAAGAACCGGCGCAGGAGACGCGTTTTTTACAGTTGTTTAATCGTCGCCACTTTCCGTTTGTCCTGTTCGTCGCCGCCATCTGGACCTGTCAGGTGATTCCGATGTTTGCCATTTACACCTTCGGGCCGCAGATTGTCGGCCTGTTGGGACTGGGTGCCGGGAAAAGTGCAGCGCTGGGAAATGTGGTGATCAGCCTGTTCTTTATGTTGGGCTGTATTCCGCCAATGTTCTGGCTGAACAGCGCGGGACGGCGGCCACTGTTGATTGGCAGTTTTGTAATGATGACGCTGGCGCTGGCGGTGCTGGGGCTAATCCCGGAAATGGGCATCTGGCTGGTGGTGACGGCATTCGCGGTGTACGCGTTTTTTTCCGGCGGGCCGGGTAACCTGCAATGGCTCTATCCGAACGAACTGTTCCCAACGGACATTCGTGCCTCTGCCGTTGGTGTGATCATGTCTTTAAGCCGCATCGGTACTATCCTCTCCACCTGGGCGCTGCCGATCTTCATTACCCAATATGGCATCAATCATGTCATGTTGATGGGGGCGGGGATCTCATTGGTCGGGCTGCTGGTGTCTATTGCTTTCGCGCCGGAAACGCGTGGCTTAACGCTGACCCAGACCAGCAGTATGACGATTCGCAGGAAGCCGTTGTGTTGAGTTCGCCGTTCAGAGTGTTCTGTATTTTCCTTCGCAGTCAGTCAGTTAGTCTACAGTTAACGTGTCTATCACTGAAAACGACTGAAAAGCAGGGAGAACACCATGCAAAAGAAACTGTTAATCGCGTCTATTTTTGCCACAGCCACTCTCTTCACCGTTGCGGGTTGCTCCTCTAATCAGGCCGTCCGCACGACGGATGGCAGGACCATCGTGACCGACGGTAAGCCGCAGGTAGATGACGATACCAGTCTGGTCTCCTACAAAAATGCGGAAACGGGTCAGACAGAGCAAATTAACCGCGACCAGGTGAAAAACATGAGCGAACTGGATAACTAGTTCAATTTTCTCTATTCATACACTCAATAATATTCACTATTAGCCTGTTAGATTACTGACTACACTCTTTTATAAAACAGAGCAGTAAAATAACAGGCTAATCATGATCCTTATTATTTATGCGCATCCTTATCCGCAGCATTCGCATGCGAATAAACGGATGCTTGAGCAGGCAAGGACGCTGGAAGGCGTAGAAATCCGTTCGCTCTATCAACTCTATCCTGACTTCAATATCGATATCGCTGCAGAACAAGAGGCGCTTTCGCGTGCTGATCTGATTATCTGGCAGCATCCCATGCAGTGGTACAGCGTTCCCCCTTTACTCAAATTGTGGATGGATAAAGTCCTTTCCCATGGCTGGGCCTATGGTCACGGCGGAACTGCCCTGCGTGGTAAACAGCTCATGTGGGCGGTAACCACCGGCGGGGGGGAAAGCCATTTCGACATCGGCGCACATCCGGGTTTTGACGTGCTTTCACAACCGCTTCAGGCCACGGCGCTTTACTGTGGTCTCAACTGGCTGCCGCCGTTTGCGATGCACTGTACCTTTATTTGCGATGACGAAACGCTCCAGGCACAGGCGCGTCACTACAAGCAACGACTGATGGAATGGCAGGAGACGCACAATGGATAGCCATACGCTGATACAGGCGCTGATTTATCTGGGGTCTGCGGCGTTGATTGTGCCGATTGCCGTTCGGCTGGGGCTGGGATCCGTGCTGGGTTACCTCATTGCCGGATGCATTATCGGGCCATGGGGATTGCGTCTGGTGACCGACGCTGAATCTATTCTGCACTTTGCCGAAATCGGTGTGGTGCTGATGCTGTTTGTTATTGGCCTTGAACTGGATCCGCAGCGGCTGTGGAAACTGCGCGCCTCAGTGTTTGGCGGTGGCGCGTTGCAGATGGTGGTCTGCGGCAGTCTGATTGGCCTGTTTTGTATGTTCCTCGGCCTGCGCTGGCAGGTCGCGGAACTGATTGGTATGACGCTGGCGCTCTCCTCCACGGCGATTGCCATGCAGGCAATGAATGAGCGCAACCTGACCGTGTCGCAGATGGGGCGTAGCGCCTTTGCTGTGCTGTTGTTCCAGGATATCGCGGCAATTCCGCTGGTGGCGATGATCCCTCTGCTGGCGGCGAGCGGGGCATCCACGACGCTGGGGGCGTTTGCGCTGTCGGCGTTGAAAGTGGCTGGCGCGCTGGTGCTGGTGGTCCTGCTGGGTCGCTATGTGACCCGTCCGGCACTGCGTTTTGTGGCGCGCTCGGGCTTACGCGAAGTGTTCAGCGCCGTGGCGCTGTTTCTGGTGTTTGGTTTTGGGCTGCTGCTTGAAGAGGTCGGTTTATCAATGGCGATGGGGGCGTTCCTGGCGGGGGTATTACTGGCAAGTTCAGAGTATCGTCACGCGCTGGAAAGCGACATTGAGCCGTTCAAAGGCCTGCTCCTGGGGCTGTTTTTCATCGGCGTCGGGATGTCTATCGACTTCGGTACGCTTATCGATAATCCCTTGCGAATCGTCATTTTGCTGCTGGGCTTTCTGGTTATTAAAACCGGGATGCTGTGGCTGATTGCTCGTCCTTTACAGGTGCCGAATAAACAGCGTCGCTGGTTTGCGGTACTGCTGGGGCAGGGGAGTGAGTTCGCGTTTGTGGTCTTCGGCGCGGCGCAAATGGCCAATGTGCTCGATCCGGAATGGGCAAAGTCGTTGACGCTGGCGGTGGCTCTGTCGATGGCGGCGACGCCGATTTTGCTGGTGATCCTGACTCGCCTGGAGAAATCGGCGACCGGTGAAGCGCGAGAAGCGGATGAGATTGATGAAGAGCAACCGCGGGTGATCATTGCCGGGTTTGGTCGCTTCGGGCAGATCACCGGGCGTTTACTGTTATCGAGCGGCGTGAAAATGGTGGTTCTCGATCACGATCCGGACCACATCGAGACGCTGCGCAAATTTGGGATGAAGGTGTTTTACGGGGATGCGACGCGAATGGATCTGCTGGAATCTGCCGGGGCGGCGAAAGCCGAAGTGCTGATCAACGCCATCGATGACCCGCATACCAGCCTGGATCTGACGGAAATGGTGAAAGATCATTTTCCGAACCTGCAAATCATTGCCCGTGCGCGGGATGTTGATCATTACATTCGTCTGCGTCAGGCGGGGGTAGAACATCCGGAACGTGAAACGTTTGAAGGCGCGTTGAAAACCGGGCGTCTGGCCCTCGAAAGTCTCGGACTTGGACGCTATGAAGCCCGCGAGCGTGCCGATCTGTTCCGTCGCTTTAATACCCAGATGGTGGAAGAGATGGCGAGGGGCGAGAACGATGCAACCTCCCGTGCGGCGGTGTATAAACGCACCAGCGCGATGTTGAGTGAAATCATCACCGAAGACCGTGAACATCTGTCGTTAATTCAGCGTCATGGCTGGCAGGGGACGGAAGAAGGCAAGCACACGGGCGACGTGACCGATGAGCCGGACGCCAAACCGTCAGCATAGGTAAAAAATGTGATGTACTGCAAACTTTACTGCTAACGGGTTGTTTTTGCACAACTGTAACGCCGGGAGTCCAGGAGGAAGACGTGGACTCGCCAGCAGAACGGAAAATTTTCGTGCTCATCCTCTTTTCGTCAGTCGACGAAAGATTGCTCTTTCCGTATAGTGGCGACAATTTTTTTGTATCCGGGAAATATTCAATGATCAGTCTGATTGCTGCGTTAGCGGTAGATCGCGTTATTGGTATGGAAAATGCCATGCCGTGGAATCTGCCTGCCGATCTCGCCTGGTTTAAACGTAATACGTTAAATAAGCCTGTCGTGATGGGGCGCCATACCTGGGAATCCATTGGTCGCCCGCTGCCGGGGCGTAAAAACATCGTGATCAGCAGCCAGCCAGGCACCGACGATCGCGTACAGTGGGTGAAATCTGTCGACGAGGCGATAGCGGCCTGTGGCGATGTGCCTGAAATCATGGTCATCGGCGGCGGACGTGTGTATGAGCAGTTCCTGCCAAAAGCGCAGAAACTGTATCTGACGCACATCGATGCCGAAGTGGAAGGGGATACGCATTTCCCTGACTATGAGCCAGATGACTGGGAATCGGTGTTCAGCGAGTTTCACGACGCTGATGCGCAGAACTCGCACAGCTATTGCTTCGAAATTCTGGAGCGTCGCTAAGCGATGAGTGCCTGATGGCGGCGTAACGCTTTATCAGGCCTCCAAAACCAACGTAGGCCGGATAAGCGCAGCGCCATCCGGCGAAAAGATTACGCGTTAACCGCTTCGCCTTCACCTAAATCTATCTGACGGTTCGACGGTTGGATAAAATACTGCTTATCTTCCCACCGCAAGCAGGTTAACGCCCCGCCCCAGCAGCAACCCGTATCCAGCGCATAAATTCCTTCCGGCGTACCTTTCCCTTCCAGCGATGCCCAGTGACCAAACACGATGCTATACGCTTCACTGACCGGGCCTGGAATGGCAAACCAGGGCTTCAACGGCGCAGGCGCATCCTCCGGGGACTCTTTGCTGTACATATCCAGTTGGCCGTTCGGGAAGCAGTAACGCATCCGGGTAAAGGCGTTGGTAATAAAACGCAGGCGTGCCAGCCCGGTCAGTTCTGGCGACCAGTTATTGGGCATATCACCGTACATAGCATCGAGGAAGAAAGGATAAGAGTCGCTCGACAGCACCGCTTCAACATCGCGTGCGCACTCCTGGGCGGTTTGCAGATCCCACTGCGGCGTAATTCCCGCATGTGCCATCACCAGCTTCTTCTCTTCATCAACCTGCAGTAGCGGCTGACGACGCAGCCAGTTGAGCAGTTCGTCAGCGTCTGGCGCCTCCAGCAACGGACTCAGCCGGTCTTTCGGTTTATTACGGCTGATACCGGCAAACACCGCCAGCAGATGCAGATCGTGATTACCAAGCACCAGGCGCACGCAGTCGCCCAGAGATTTCACATAGCGCAGCACGTCAAGAGAGCCAGGACCACGGGCGACCAGGTCACCGGTAAGCCAGAGGGTATCGTTTTCGGCGTTAAAATTAACCTGATGTAGCAATGCGATCAGTTCATCGTAGCAACCATGAACGTCGCCAATAAGGTATGTTGCCATAGCTATTGTTTTAATGAATAAGAGTGGAGACGGCGAGTCGGAAAACCGGAATGTCGATGGTAAAGGCGACGCCATTCTCATCAATCATTTCGTAGTGACCCTGCATGGTGCCCAGCGGTGTTTCAATAACCGCTCCGCTGGTGTACTGATACTCTTCGCCAGGGGCAATGTGCGGCTGCACGCCAACCACACCTTCGCCCTGGACTTCGGTTTCTCGGCCATGACCATTGGTAATCAGCCAGTAGCGTCCCAGTAACTGCACTGGCGCTCGCCCCAAATTGCGGATAGTTACGGTATAGGCAAAAACGTAACGTTCATCTTCAGGTGAGGATTGCGCTTCAATGTAGACGCTTTGTACCTGAACACACACTCGGGGCGAATTGATCATACTTAGCTCTCCTTTGATGGCGCGTTTTCTGACAGATAGTTCGCCATCTGGCAGTACTGCGCGACAGAGATATTTTCCGCTCGCATTGCCGGGTCAATACCCAGTTCCATCAGAACCTCAACGCTGAACAGATTGCCGAGACTATTACGAATCGTTTTACGACGCTGGTTGAATGCTTCTGTGGTGATACGGCTCAACACACGAATATCCTTCACGGGATACGGCATTACTTTGTGTGGAACCAGGCGCACGACGGCAGAATCCACTTTTGGCGGCGGCGTGAAGGCCGTCGGCGGGACTTCAAGCACCGGGATCACGTTGCAATAATATTGCGCCATCACACTTAATCGACCATACGCTTTACTGTTGGGGCCTGCAACCAGACGATTAACCACCTCTTTTTGCAACATAAAGTGCATATCGGCAATGGCATCAGTATAGCTAAACAGGTGGAACATCAGCGGTGTAGAAATGTTATACGGCAGGTTACCGAACACGCGCAGCGGTTGCCCCATCTTTTCCGACAATTCGCCGAAATTCATGGTCATAGCATCCTGCTGATAAATGGTCAGCTTTGGCCCCAGGAAGGGATGCGTTTGCAGACGCGCAGCCAGATCGCGGTCAAGTTCAATGACCGTTAGCGCGTCCAGGCGTTCGCCTACCGGTTCCGTCAATGCTGCCAGACCTGGGCCGATTTCGACCATTGCCTGACCTTTCTGCGGGTTAATGGCAGAGACGATGCTGTCGATCACAAACTGATCGTTGAGAAAGTTTTGCCCGAAGCGTTTACGGGCTAAGTGGCCCTGATGGACTCGATTATTCATTGGGTATTAACAATCATTTTGATGGCGAGATTAAGCGCCGTAATAAAACTGCCGACATCGGCTTCTCCTCGGCCTGCCAGTTCAAGAGCAGTACCGTGATCGACCGAAGTACGAATAAAGGGCAGGCCCAGCGTGATATTCACACCGCGACCAAATCCCTGGTATTTTAGCACGGGGAGGCCCTGATCGTGGTACATCGCCAGCACGGCGTCCGCCTGTTGCAGGTATTTAGGCTGAAACAGGGTGTCAGCCGGTAGCGGGCCGATTAATTGCATCCCCTGCGCACGTAGTGTATCGAGCACCGGAATGATCGTATCAATCTCCTCGGTGCCCATGTGACCCCCTTCCCCTGCGTGCGGGTTCAGACCACAGACCAGCACACGCGGCTCGACGATCCCAAATTTGGTACGCAGATCGTGATGCAGGATACCGATCACTTCATGCAGCAGTGCAGGGGTAATCGCATCCGCGATGTCACGCAGTGGCAGATGTGTGGTCGCCAGCGCCACACGCAACTCCTCGGTTGCCAGCATCATCACCACTTTTTTTGCCTGCGCGCGCGCTTCAAAAAACTCTGTGTGACCGGTGAAGGGCACGCCTGCGTCATTGATCACGCCTTTGTGCACAGGACCGGTAATCAATGCGGCGAACTCATTGTTCAGACAACCGTCGCAGGCGCGCGCCAGCGTTTGCACCACATATTCACCGTTTTCTACAGCAAGCTGACCGGGAGCGGCAGGGGCGCGTAACGTAACCGGCAGCAGCGTCAGCGTTCCGGCGGCTTGCGGCATTGCAGGGTGTTGTGGCGTGTAAGGGAGCAGTGTGAGGGGGAGACCGAGCATCGCTGCCCGCTCTGTTAATAACGTAGCGTCAGCACAGACGACCAGTTCAACCGGCCAGTCGCGCTGGGCAAGCTCGATGACGAGATCCGGACCAATCCCGGCGGGTTCGCCGGGAGTGATCACAACGCGTTGGGTAACCGTCATTAATTGCTCAGGATTTTAACGTAAGCGCTGGCGCGTTGTTCCTGCATCCAGGTTGCCGCTTCTTCCGAGAACTTACGGTTCATCAGCATACGGTAAGCTCTGTCTTTCTGGGCCGCATCGGTTTTATCCACGTTACGCGTGTCCAGCAGTTCGATCAGATGCCAACCGAAGGAAGAGTGTACCGGGGCGCTCAACTGGCCTTTGCTCATGCGGGTTAATGCATCGCGGAACGCCGGATCGAAAATGTCTGCTGCGGCCCAACCCAGATCGCCGCCCTGGTTGGCAGAACCCGGATCCTGAGAGAACTCTTTCGCTGCGGCAGCAAAGGTGGTTTTGCCACTCTTAATATCCGCTGCAATCTGTTCAAGCTTCTGACGCGCCTGCTCATCGGTCATGATCGGCGACGGTTTCAGCAGGATGTGGCGAGCGTGAACTTCGGTGACCGAAATATTCTGGCTCTGACCACGCATATCGTTCACTTTCAGGATATGGAAGCCAACACCGGAACGAACAGGACCGACAATGTCGCCTTTTTTCGCGGTGCTCAGGGCCTGGGCAAAGATGCCAGGCAGTTCCTGAATACGACCCCAGCCCATTTGACCGCCTTTCAGCGCCTGCTGATCAGCAGAGTAGGTAATCGCCAGCTTACCGAAGTCGCTGCCTTTACGGGCTTGATCGACGATAGAACGGGCCTGGGTTTCCGCTTCGTTCACCTGGTCAGAGGTTGGGTTTTCCGGCAGCGGGATCAGGATGTGACTCAGGTTGAGTTCTGTGCTGGCATCATTCTGATTGCCAACCTGCTGCGCCAGCGCATCGACTTCCTGCGGCAGGATCGTCACGCGGCGGCGCACTTCGTTGTTACGCACTTCAGAGATGATCATCTCTTTGCGGATCTGGTTGCGATAGGTCGAATAGTTCAGACCATCGTAAGCCAGACGGCTGCGCATCTGATCGAGCGTCATGTTGTTCTGCTTAGCAATATTGGCAATTGCCTGGTCAAGCTGTTCGTCAGAGATTTTGACGCCCATTTTCTGACCCATTTGCAGGACAATTTGATCCATAATCAGACGTTCCAGGATCTGGTGACGCAGCGTGGCGTCGTCCGGAAGTTGTTGACCTGCCTGGTTAGCGTTCATTTTAACGGACTGCATCAGGCCATCTACATCGCTTTCCAGTACGACACCGTTATTTACGACGGCTGCGACTTTATCGACTACCTGCGGGGCAGCGAAACTGGTATTCGCGATCATGGCGATACCGAGAAGCAGCGTTTTCCAGTTCTTCATACTTTTTCCATTTCAATTAACCGCACTGCGGATTACGTGGTAAATCAATCAGATCACAAAGAGCTTTGATACGGCAAAATGTTGGACCGCAACATCTCTTTCGTGCCGAGGCCGTAGTTAGAGCTCAGGCCACGAAGTTCGATATTAAAGCCAATCACGTTGTCATATATCGCGTGTTCTTTCTCGCTCTCCCAGCCGTTCAGCTTACGCTCGTAACCGACGCGAATGGCATAACAGCAGGAGTTGTACTGCACGCCTAACATCTGGTCGGCGGGTTTGTTCACGTTGGTATCGTAGTAGTAAGCACCGACAATGGACCAGCGGTCGGCAATCGGCCAACTGGCGACGGCGCCCACCTGGTTGATCCCGTTTTTGTACTGCTCAACGGTGGAATAGTACGACGGCAACGTGGCCTGAATATATTCCGGGCTGGCGTAACGGTAGTTCAACTGCACCAGGCGATCTTCATCTCGACGGTATTCAATACTGGAGCTGCTGGTCGCTACGCTATCCAGTCGGGTATCGTACTGAATACCACCGCGCAGACCCCAACGTTCTGAAATTCGCCAGTAGGTATCGCCCGCCCACACCAGTGAACCCGTTTTGTCATCATTCTCCCATTTGATGTTGTCATCGCCAGTGCGAGACTCCGTGAAATAGTAGATTTGACCTACAGAAACGTTAAAACGTTCAACGGCTGCGTCATCATAAACGCGAGATGTGACGCCGGTCGTAACCTGGTTTGCTGACGCAATGCGGTCCAGGCCGCCGTAGGTACGATCGCGGAACAGACCGGTATAGTCCGATTGCAGCAGAGAGGAGTCGTAGTTATAAATCTTGCTCTGATCGCGATATGGCACATACAGATACTGCGCGCGCGGTTCCAGCGTCTGGGTATAACCTGGCGCGAGCATATTCATGTCGCGCTCAAATACCATCTTCCCGTCGACTTTAAACTGCGGCATCACGCGGTTGGCTGAATCATCAAGTTCTGTTGCATTGTTGGCGTTATACCATTTCAGATTGGTCTGCTGATAATGGGTTGCCAGTAGTTTTGCTTCGGTATTCAGACTGCCCCACTGGTTCGACAGCGGCAGGTTGATGGTCGGCTCAAGATGCAGACGCGTTGCTTCCGGCATATTGTCCTTGGTATTGACGAAATGCACGGCCTGACCATAAATGCGGGTATCAAACGGACCCACATCGTTCTGGTAGACGTTAACGTCTAACTGCGGTTCTGCGGAATAGCTGCTGATATTCTGATCGCTGAAGACCTGGAACTGCTTCGTTGAAACCGTGGCGTCAAAGTTCTGTACCGCGTAACCGACGCTGAATTTCTGCGTGGCGTAGCCGTCGGTACTGGAACCATACTTATTATCGAAATCATTAAAGTAGCTGGAATCGCTGACCTTGGTGTAGTCGACATTGAAGCGCCACACCTGATCCAACACGCCCGCATGTTGCCAGTAAAATAACCAGCGGCGTGAATTGCTATCGTTCGGATGTTCATCGTCATAGACGCGGTCGGAATTCAGATAATCAAATTCCATCAGCCCCGCACCCGCCTGCGTCAGATAACGGAACTCGTTCTCCCACATGATGCCGCCACGACGATGCATGTAATGCGGCGTAATAGTCGCATCCATGTTAGGCGCGATGTTCCAGTAATACGGCAGATAGAACTCAAAGTAGTTCTTTGACGTGTACTTGGCGTTAGGGATCAGGAAACCGGAGCGGCGCTTATCGCCAACGGGTAATTGCAGATACGGGCTATAAAAGACCGGAACCGGACCCAGCTTAAAGCGGGCATTCCAGATTTCCGCAACCTGCTCTTCGCGGTCATGGATCACTTCGCTACCGACAACGCTCCAGGTGTCAGAACCCGGCAGACAGGAGGTGAAACTCCCGTTTTCAAGAATGGTATAGCGGTTCTCACCGCGTTGTTTCATCAGATCGGCTTTCCCGCGGCCCTGACGACCTACCATCTGGTAATCACCTTCCCAGATATTCGTATCTTTGGTGTTCAGGTTTGCCCAGCCCTTCGGCCCTTTCAGGATCACCTGGTTGTCGTCGTAGTGGACGTTGCCGAGGGCATCTACGGTACGGACGGGCTCAGGCTGACCCTGCGCCTCTTTCTGATGAAGCTGAACCTCATCGGCTTGCAGGCGGCTGTTCCCCTGCATGATATCCACATTCCCGGTAAACACCGCGTCATCAGGGTAATTCCCTTTTGCGTGATCGGCATTAATGGTCACAGGGAGTTGATTTGTCTCGCCCTGCACCAGAGGACGGTCATAGCTGGGTACGCCCAACATACATTGTGAGGCGAGACTGGCCGCCAGACCCTGTTGACTGTAAAGGGCTGTGGCAATCATGGTGGCCAGGAGAGTGGGAATACGTTTTTTCATACGTTGTATTTATTGTTCCATCATCAGTAGCGTCGCGCGTGACAAACCGCCACAGCCTAACTTACTCATGTTCGTAGCGCTAGTGTTAATCCTGCCGCTATAGCGTCGGTGGTGTTAGTCACGGCTGTGAATGACAGGTATGATAATGCAAATTATAGGCTATGTCCCACAATTGACCGTAGCCGTAAGCGTGGTAAAAGCCGCTTATTTTTGTGGGACGTATCCTCACCGGGCGTGGGAAATATTGGGGAGTCTATGCAGTACTGGGGAAAAATAATTGGTGTGGCTGTCGCGCTGATCATGGGCGGCGGCTTTTGGGGCGTGGTTCTGGGGCTGTTAATTGGCCATATGTTTGACAAAGCCCGCAGCCGAAAAATGGCATGGTTTGCCAACCAGCGAGAGCGTCAGGCTCTGTTTTTTGCCACAACCTTCGAGGTGATGGGGCACTTAACGAAATCAAAAGGGCGCGTTACCGAGGCTGACATCCATGTTGCCAATGTATTGATGGACCGTATGAACTTGCATGGCGAATCGCGATCCGCTGCACAAAACGCGTTCCGCGTCGGAAAATCAGACAATTACCCGCTGCGTGAAAAAATGCGTCAATTCCGTAGCGTCTGCTTTGGTCGGTTCGATCTCATCCGCATGTTTCTGGAGATCCAGATTCAGGCAGCCTTTGCGGATGGTTCGCTCCATCCCAACGAGCGTGAAGTGCTGTATGTCATTGCCGAAGAGTTGGGGATTTCCCGTACTCAGTTCGACCAGTTCTTGCGAATGATGCAAGGGGGCGCGCAGTTTGGCGGCGGCTATCAACAGCAATCCGGCAGCGGTGGTGCCTGGCAGCAGGCACAGCGTGGCCCAACGCTGGAAGATGCCTGTAATGTTCTGGGGGTAAAACAGAGCGATGATGCGACAACCATTAAACGCGCTTACCGTAAGCTGATGAGCGAGCACCATCCGGACAAACTGGTCGCAAAAGGTCTGCCGCCAGAAATGATGGAAATGGCGAAGCAAAAAGCGCAGGAAATTCAAAAAGCGTACGAGCTAATTAAAGAGCAAAAAGGGTTTAAATGATGGTGTTGCCGGATGGCGACGCAAAGCGTCTTATCCGGCCTACAACACCCAATCGTAGGCCTGATAAGCGTAGCGCCATCAGGCAAGATTGTTAAAAATCCGCCGGGGCTTTAAAGGTCATACTGTTACCGTAAGCGGGATGGGTGATAGTCAACATTTCGGCATGCAGCAACAGCCGTGGCGCCATCGCCAGCGCTTCCGGCGGCGCATAAAAACGGTCACCCAGAATCGGGTGGCCTGTCGCCAGCATATGGACGCGCAGTTGATGTGAACGCCCGGTAATCGGCTTTAACACCACGCGTGCGGTGTTATCCGCGGCAAATTCAATGACCTCATATTCCGTCTGCGCCGCTTTGCCGGTTTCATGACACACTTTCTGCTTCGGACGATTCGGCCAGTCACAAATGAGCGGTAAATCCACCAGTCCCTCAGCGGGCGCGGGATGTCCCCATACCCGCGCGACGTACTGTTTTTTCGGCTCACGTTCACGAAACTGACGCTTCAACTCTCGTTCTGCGGCTTTGGTGAGCGCCACTACAATCACACCGCTGGTGGCCATATCCAGGCGATGCACCGATTCCGCCTGCGGATAGTCGCGCTGAATACGCGTCATCACGCTGTCTTTGTGTTCCTCAAGACGGCCCGGTACCGACAACAAACCGCTGGGCTTGTTAACCACGATGATATGTTCATCCTGGTACAGGATAACCAGCCAGGGCTCCTGCGGTGGATTATAGTGTTCCATTCCCATTTCGGGCTCCGTTATTGATGCGTAACGACGATCAGACGCAGGGCGTCCAGACGCCATCCCGCCTGGTTCAGGCTTTCCAGTACCTGCTGACGGTTGCTCTCAATCGCCGCCAGTTCGTCATCGCGGATATTCGGGTTAACGGCGCGCAGTGCTTCCAGACGCGACAGTTCAGCAGACAGTTTTTCATCCGCTTCATTTCGCGCGGCGTCAATTAATGCGCGAGCCGATTTCTCAACCTGCGCCTCACCCAATTGCAAAATCGCATGAACATCCTGCTGCACCGCGTTGACCAGTTTGCTACCGGTGTGGCGGTTAACGGCGCTTAACTGGCGGTTAAAGGTTTCAAATTCCACCTGGGCCGCGAGGTTGTTACCGTTTTTATCCAGCAGCATACGGACCGGCGTCGGCGGCAGGAAGCGGTTAAGCTGAAGTTGCTTCGGCGCCTGCGCTTCCACCACATACACCAGCTCCAGCAGCAGCGTACCCACCGGCAACGCTTTGTTCTTCAGCAGTGAAATAGTGCTACTGCCGGTGTCGCCGGAGAGGATCAGATCCAGACCGTTGCGAATCAGCGGGTGTTCCCAGGTAATAAACTGGGCATCTTCGCGCGAAAGCGCCACATCACGCTCAAAAGTAATCGTGCAACCATCTTCCGGCAGACCCGGGAAATCCGGAACCAGCATATGATCGGACGGCGTCAGCACGATCAGGTTTTCACCGCGATCGTCCTGGTTAATGCCGACGATATCAAACAGGTTCATGGCAAAGGCAATCAGGCTGGTATCGTCATCCTGCTCTTCAATGCTGTCGGCCAGTCGCTGCGCTTTTTCTCCGCCGTTGGAGTGAATCTCCAGCAGGCGGTCGCGGCCCTGTTCCAGTTGCGCTTTTAACGCTTCATGCTGTTCGCGACAGGTTTTAATGAGATCATCAAAACCGTCCGTCTCTTCCGGGGTCGCCAGATAGTTGATCAGGTTGCTGTAGACGGTGTCATAAATGGCGCGACCGGTCGGGCAGGTGTGTTCAAACGCATCCAGACCTTCGTGATACCAGCGAACCAGCACCGACTGCGCTGTTTTCTCTAAATAAGGGACGTGGATTTGAATATCGTGCGCCTGGCCGATACGGTCAAGACGGCCAATACGTTGCTCCAGCAGGTCCGGGTTAAACGGCAGATCAAACATGACCAGGTTGCTGGCAAACTGGAAGTTACGCCCTTCTGAGCCGATTTCTGAACACAACAGCACCTGCGCGCCGCTGTCTTCTTCTCCAAACCAGGCCGCCGCGCGGTCGCGTTCAATAATCGACATCCCTTCATGGAATACGGCGGCGCGAATACCTTCGCGTTCGCGCAACACCTGCTCCAGTTGCAGAGCGGTCGTTGCTTTCGCGCAGATCACCAGAACTTTCTGTGAGCGATGGCTGGTCAGGTAGCCCATCAGCCACTCAACACGCGGATCGAAGTTCCACCATGTGCCGGTCTCACCTTCAAATTCCTGATAAATCTGTTCCGGATAGAGCATATCGCGCGCTCTGTCTTCCGCGCTTTTGCGTGCTCCCATAATGCCGGACACTTTAATCGCCGTCTGATACTGGGTCGGCAGCGGCAGCTTGATGGTGTGCAGTTCGCGTTTCGGGAAACCTTTAACGCCATTACGGGTATTACGGAACAATACGCGGCTGGTACCGTGACGGTCCATCAGCATGGAAACCAGTTCCTGACGCGCATTCTGGGCGCCATCGCGATCGCTGTTCGCGGTTTGTAGCAGCGGTTCGATGTCCTGTTCGCCAATCAGTTCACCCAGCATGTTGAGCTCTTCGTTGCTGAGTTTGTTCCCCGCCAACAGCATCGCCACCGCATCGGCAACCGGACGGTAGTTTTTCTGCTCTTCAACAAATTGCGCGAAATCGTGGAAACGGTTGGGGTCCAGCAGACGCAGACGCGCAAAGTGGCTTTCCATACCCAGTTGTTCCGGGGTTGCGGTCAGCAACAGTACGCCTGGCACGTGTTCGGCCAGTTGTTCAATTGCCAGATATTCGCGGCTCGGCGCGTCTTCGCTCCAGACCAGGTGATGCGCTTCATCGACAACCAGCAGGTCCCATTGTGCATCACACAGATGCTCCAGACGCTGTTTATTACGGCGCGCGAAATCCAGTGAACAGATGACCAGTTGCTCGGTTTCAAACGGGTTCAGGGCATCATGCTGGGCTTCGGCGTAACGTTCGTCGTCAAACAGTGAGAAACGCAGGTTGAAGCGGCGTAGCATTTCAACCAGCCACTGATGCTGCAGGGTTTCCGGCACGATAATCAGCACGCGTTCCGCTGCACCCGAAAGCAGTTGTTGATGCAGGATCATCCCCGCTTCAATGGTTTTACCCAGACCGACTTCATCAGCCAGCAGTACGCGCGGCGCATGACGTCGGCCCACATCGTGAGCAATATTAAGCTGGTGAGGGATCAGGCTGGTGCGCTGTCCGCGCAGGCCGCTCCACGGCATACGGTACTGTTCGCTCTGAAATTTACGCGCCCGGTAGCGCAGTGCAAAACGGTCCATGCGGTCAATCTGACCGGCAAACAGACGATCCTGCGGTTTACTGAATGCCAGCTTGCTGTCGAGCAACACTTCGCGCAGCGTCACGCCGGTTTCTTCGGTATCAAGACGTGTACCAATATAGGCAAGCAAACCGTTTTCTTCTTTTACTTCATCGATTTGCAGTTGCCAGCCTTCATGGCTGGTAATGGTGTCGCCAGGATTGAACATTACGCGGGTCACGGGGGAGTCACTGCGCGCATACAGACGGTTTTCACCGGTAGAGGGGAAAAGTAAAGTGACGGTGCGCGCATCCATTGCGACGACGGTTCCAAGTCCCAGTTCGCTTTCTGTATCGCTGATCCAGCGTTGACCAAGTGTAAAAGGCATATATCTTCGGCTCTATATCTTTAATTGCAGGCAATAACCCCCCACTGCCAGAGTTAACAAGTGGCAGCAAGGTAAATGGGGTCCAGGAATGGAAAGGGCGCTATGGTAATGGATGGCGACGGATTCGTCACGTGTCAAAATAACCCTAATTGGCCCGTCAGTAGTGTAGCAAAATTATCATCAATGAAGGGAAGGATTCCTTCCGCGACGGGCTGGAGCTGGCGCGTCAGATAGTGTTCGTAGTCCAGGGCGGAATGTTGATAATCCAGCGGTTCCGGGCCGTTCAGGGTCCAGACATATTTAATGGTGCCCCGGTTCTGATACTGTGCCGGGCGTCCTCGCTTCATATTCTCTTCGTCAGCGAGGCGCGCCGCGCGCACGTGTGGTGGTACGTTACGCTGATACTCACTCAACGGGCGGCGCAGGCGCTTGCGATAAACGAGGCGATCGTCCAGCTCCCCGGCCATCAGTTGCGCAATGGTGTCGCGAACGTAATCCTGATACGGTTCGTTACGAAAAATACGCAGATACAATTCTTGCTGAAACTGTTGGGCCAGCGGCGTCCAGTCGGTGCGCACGGTTTCCAGGCCTTTAAACACCATCCGTTGCTTGTCACCTTCCTGAATCAGGCCTGCGTAACGTTTTTTGCTGCCCGTATCGGCGCCGCGAATTGTTGGCATCAGAAAACGACAGAAATGGGTTTCAAACTCCAGTTCCAGGGCGCTGGTGAGATCCTGCGCTTGCAGTGATTGCGCCCACCAGGTGTTGACGTGTTCCACTAATGCGCGTCCGATCTTTGCCGCTTCCTCTTCGCTGTGAGCGCGCTTCAGCCAGACAAAAGTCGAGTCGGTGTCGCCGTAAATAACGTCATAGCCTTGTGCTTCGATCAGCGCTTTGGTCTGGCGCATAATCGCGTGACCGCGCATGGTGATTGATGAGGCAAGTCGCGGATCGAAGAAGCGGCAGGCCGAGGTGCCGAGTACGCCGTAGAAGGCGTTCATGATGATTTTGAGCGCCTGAGAAAGCGGTTTGTTGCCGTGCCGTTTGGCGTTGTCTCGTCCATGCCAGATATTCGTGACGATCTCCGGCAGGCAGTGTTTTTCTCGTGAGAACCAGGCATCGAGAAATCCTTCGGTACTGTGCACAGGATCCGGCTGTGCCATCCCCTCCACCAGACCCACCGGATCGATTAAAAAGGTGCGAATGATTGAGGGGTAGAGGCTTTTATAATCCAGCACCAGAACTGAATCATATAAACCCGGACGCGAATCCATCACATAACCGCCAGGGCTGGCGTGCGGCGGTACTTCACCCAGATTTGGCGCGACATATCCGGCGCGATGCATACGCGGAAAATAGAGATGACCGAACGCGGCAACCGATCCGCCGTGGCGATCGACAGGTAACCCATTGACCGTCGCGCGTTCCAGCAGAAATGGCATGATCTCGGTTTTATGAAAGATCCGCGTAACCAGTTCGCAATCTTTCAGGTTATAGGTGGCAAGCGCAGGTTTGTCTTGCGCAAAGCGTCTGTCAATTTCATCCATGCGATCCCACGGATTATCAATCGATTTACCTTCCCCCAGCAGCTCCTGTGAGACGGTCTCCAGCGAGAACGACGAGAAATTCCAGAAGGCGGATTTCAGCGCTTCAATGCCATCGATAATCAGCCGTCCTTTCGCCTGAGCGAAAAAAACACCGTTTTTAAAGCCATGCTCACGCCATTCCAGCTCACTGTTATCACGACCAAAACGCAGCGGGATGCGGTAGCGTTCGGCGTGTTTTTGCAGCACGCGCAGATCGAACTGCACCAGGTTCCAGCCGATGATGACGTCAGGATCGTGGCGGGTAATCCATTCGTTGAGCTTTTCCAGCAGTTGCGGGCGGCTGTTAACATACTCAAGCTGGAAATCGAGCGCGGATGCATCGCCATTCTCCGGACCCAGCATGTACACCACGCGCTGTCCGCAGCCTTCAAGCCCAATGCAGTACAGCTCGCCGTGGCGGGTGGTTTCGATGTCCAGAGAAAGCCATTTGAGCGGCGGGCGATAATCGGGATGAGGTTTTAACCGCGCATTGATGATTGCGCCATCGCGTGTTTCGCCTTCGACCCACACCGGCGAGGTGATAAAGCGCTCCATCAGGTAGCGTTCGGGCGGGCGGACATCGCCTTCGTACACTGTCACGCCATTTTCGCGCAACAGCTTTTCCAGGCGCATCAACTGGCGGTGCGAGCGACAGTAAAGACCCGAAACGGGCTGGCGGTGGAAATCTTTGAGGTTGAGCGGGGTCAGGCGAAAACCGTTCTCATTACTTAACAGTGAGGTGACGCGCGGCGTTTGCGCTGTGGGGATAAACGCCACGGACTCCTGTGGCGCAAGCGTGACCTGCAAAGGGCCGCTGTCTGTCGCCAGCCAGAATGAGACTTCCGTTCCCTGCGAGGTATCCCGCCAGTGTCGGGTTAAGATAAAACCTGCCTGCGCCACACCTTTATCCCAAGAAAAAACCAGGCCTGATTATAGCCTGGTTTAGAGAGTATTGCTGGGGTTTTATACAGTCTTTGGCCGGATTATTGCCCGTAATAGGCTTTCGCCCCATGCTTACGCAAATAGTGTTTATCCAACAGCGTCTGCTGCATATCCGGCAAGTGCGGCGCGAGCTGGCGACAGAAAATGCCCATATAGGCTACTTCTTCTAAAACGATGGCGTTATGCACGGCATCCTCAGCATTTTTCCCCCACGCGAAGGGGCCGTGCGAATGCACCAGCACCCCTGGCATTTGGGCGGCGTCGATCTCATGCGTCTTAAAGGTTTCGACGATCACCTTACCGGTTTCCCACTCATATTCGCCGTTGATCTCGTGGTTAGTCATTTTGCGGGTGCAGGGAATAGCGCCATAGAAATAGTCGGCGTGCGTGGTGCCCGTTGCCGGAATGGACTGCCCGGCCTGCGCCCAGATGGTGGCATGACGTGAATGGGTGTGCACAATGCCGCCAATGGAAGGGAACGCCTGGTACAGCAAGCGATGGGTCGGGGTATCGGATGACGGCTTTTTAGTTCCTTCAATCACTTCACCCGTTTCGAGACTGACTACCACCATATCTTCTGCGGTCATTACGCTGTAATCGACGCCGGACGGTTTGATAACAAAGACGCCGCGCTCGCGGTCAACCGCGCTGACGTTGCCCCAGGTGAGCGTGACCAGGTTATGTTTTGGCAGTGCCAGATTGGCTTCTAACACCTGACGTTTGAGATCGTCTAACATTGTTGTCTCCCGCCGGATGGCGCTTCGCTTATCCGGCCTACAGAACCGTAGGCCCGGTAAACGCAGTGCCACCGGGCATTCAGGGCTTAGCGTTTTGAACCGTAATAGACTTCGTTCCAGCGCAGCGCGTCTTTAAAGGCGG
>OKVW01000596.1_pt1 | contig 20263 bp, 19 predicted proteins | sample 1606991 | NCBI WGS metagenome assembly OKVW01 (sample SAMN03281021, study PRJEB24777) | human gut metagenome | isolation source: fecal sample PR177 from 1 month old male Malay infant, vaginal delivered...
GGCCTTTGCTGACCAAGACTTATGGATTTACACAGACCCAGTTTTCATTTCTCTTTTCCTTGCAGTCCTGGGGGCTGCTGGTTGGGACGCTGGTGGCTGGTAACTGTTGCGTGAAATTCGGCAAGAAATTCACACTGATGGGTCTTGGAATCGTGTTTGCAAGCTGCACCATGATTCACATTGTTATGGTATCTAATTATACCGTATGGGCGGTTTTCCGCTTTGTCGCCGGTATGGCGCTGGGCGGTACATATGGAACCAGTGTCGGACTCATCGTTGATCTGTTTCCGTCAAATTACAGAGGCAGGCTGACTGCCATTGCCTCCAGCCTGTTTGCATTGGCCGGCGTGCTGGCCGGCGCCATTGCCAGCAGATGGTTTGACACAAACTGGACGATTGTCGTATGGGCAGGTATTATCCCTGTTTATGTGGGAGTGGCGCTTACCGGGATCTTTGTTCCCGAGGACCTGACCCTTACACGTCAGAGAAATGCAGAGGTCGCTTCCGTATCCTCTGAGAAGGTGTCCTACAGAAGTATGTTAAAGGGGAAATACCTGGGTATTGCGGTTATGTGTATCTTAATGTCGGGAATGAACTTCAGCGGTTTCTCCGGCTTCTCCCAGTTCGTTCCAATCTATCTTCAGGATGGGATCGGTATGAGCAGTGCTCAGTGGGGACAGATGATAGCGACTCAGAATATGGGACATTTCTTTGGTTTCCTGTTCTTCGGCGTGATCGGCGATACCTTTGGACGCAAGAAAACATTGAGCGGAATGGTTCTCTGCGGAATCATGATACCGATCTACATGACACTTGGACTTGAAATGTTTACTTTATTTAATGTTTGTGCGTTTTTCTTTGGTATTGGTCTGGGATATTCCGGAATCTGGGGAGCTTATTATACCGAACTGTTCCCGGAGCGGTTCCGTTCCATGGCCGCAGGCTTCTGCTTTAACATGGGGAGGATTATCTCTAGTTTCGTTGTTCTGCTGGTAGGCATGGCAGCGGATTCAAGTATGGGGCTGAAGGCAACACTGATGTTCCCGGCGGTATTTTTCTTTATCGGGGCCGCTATCTGGTGTTTCCTTCCGGAGACATTGGTTCGTATTAAGAAGAAAGCAGCTGCAGTCATTTAGAAGCATGCAGGGCCGGTTCCCCATGAGCAGTCTGAAGGAATTTGAGAGGTGACATTTATGAGATGCGTTAGAAGATTATGTATATCAGCGATTATCCTTTTGTATCTGCTAGGTACGGTGCCGGTCTTTATGGGTTTTTATAACAGGCCGATAACTATTTTTGGAATTCCCTGTTTTGCAGTGGGGATCATATCTCTGGCGCTGGGAATGCTTCTGTTTGTATATATACTATATCGGTGTGAGCCTTCCGGAGAGGAAGAGGATGAGGGAGGACAATGAATATGGAAGCCAGTGGGCTGATGAAAACACCTATTCCCTTTGTGATGATGGGACTCTATATCATTGTCATTGCCGTTCTATCCTACCGGACGGTGTTGGCTGCAAAGTTAAAACGGAACAACACAAGGCAGAATTTTGAAGATTTTTACACGGGCAATAAATCTATGTCTGCAATGGTTGTAGGGCTTTTGACCATTGTTACCTTTTATTCCGGTACGACTTTTACAGGCCGGGTGGGCTTTTTCTATAATTATGGTGTAGTGGCTCTCACTACCTTGTTCTCCAGTGTGGCTTCCGGAGTGATCATGTTTTTTCTGGCAGAAAAGGTGTGGCCCATTTCAAAGAAATATCACTGTTCAACGCTGTCGGATCTGCTGGAATTCCGGTATCAGAGCCGTTATATAAAGCTGTTGACGGCAGTTATTATTGTAAGCTTTAATATCATATGGCTGATAACAGAGATTAAAACGCTGGGAATTATTGTAAATATAGCTTCAGGAGCAGCGATTCCGGCCACAGTGGGATCTGGGCTGATGTTCGCTGTCATCATAGCTTATGTCTGCACGGGAGGCGTCCGCTCGGTGGCTGCCGTGGACAGTTTTTCTTCTGTGATTATGCTGGTGGGTTCGGTGGTTGCAGTGGCATTTATCATGATTCAATTTTACCAGGGAGATATAAGTGGGATGTTCGCGGCCAGTTTGAGTGAATCTCCAAAGCTGTGGACTGTCTCGGATGAGGGCGTCTACGGATATACATACTGGTTTTCGAGTGTTGTGGTCAGTACCATTGTTATGCTTGTGTACCCCTCCAATTATATGAGCATATGCATGGGAAAAAGCGTGAAGGCAGTTAAAAAAGCCTCTCTGGCAGCAGCGCTTTCAGGCCCCTGGCTCTTTATCTATGGAATAATCGCAGCGGCCGCCATAGGCCTTGGTACAAAGGGAATCACAATACAGAATCCGGAAGCGGCACTTCTGGAGATGATCTCATACAGCGGTAATGGATTGATGCTGGGGGTTGTAACCACAACTGTGCTGGCGGCATCTCTGGGGACGTTGGACTCCACCCTTATCTCCCTCTCAGGAATCCTGTCCAATGATATCTATGTAAATGTATGGAATATCAGAAACAGAAATGCCTGTATCGGCGCTGTCTCGGATGAAGGTAAACGGGTGAATGTCAAAGAGGTGAAAGCCGGCAAAGATGTAATGATCACCAGGTTTTTTATTTTGCTGCTTGGCGGCACGGCTTACATTTTAAGTTTAAAACAGCTTCCGCTCCTTGTCCTTATGGCAAATTATGCCAGCAATGGATTGCTGCAAATCGTTCCTGCGGTGATCGGCGGGATGTATTGGAAGAAGGCGACGCCCAAGGCGGCAGCTGTTTCTATGATATCCGGCACGGGTTTTTATTTACTTTTGGATACAATAAAGAATGTGGTGTTTAACGGAGCGCCGGATTTTATGGGGGGATTCTTCCTTGGTCTGCCGGCTTTGTTATTCGGTGGGGCTGTATTTATAATCACAGCGGAATTGACATATAGAAATGCTTATGCGGATGAGAAGAAATATGAAAAAGTCCTTTGGGCATTCTTTGGGAAATAGAGTCTGTGTGCGGCATATTTGATCTTGATTTATGGAGATCAGATATGCCGTTTTTTTATTTTCATTTAGGAATGCAGGGCAGCCGGCAGAAAACAATGATCAAACGTGGTTAGAATTCCACGCTTCCGGTGCTGAAGTTTTCTTCCAGAACCAGGGTGGCTGCGCCTATGGCGCCGATATGGTTCCCGTAGGGAGATGGGGAGAAGGTCATATTCCTGTAGTTATCGTCCACGGATGCTTGTTTAGCAGCTTCTCTGAGAGGGGCCATGAACAGCTCCCCGGCCCTGCACAGGGCATAAGAAATGATGATGCCCGGCGGGCAGATCAGATTGACAACATTTGCCAGGGCGTAGCCCAGACAGCGGGCCGACTCACGGATCAGCCCAATGGATTCGGAGTCTCCTTCCAGAGCCGCATCCACCAGCAGGTCTGCGCTGATGCCCTCAGAGTTGCAGCGGGCCATCTCCTGAATCCGCTTATAGCGCCCTTCCAGGATTCCTTCCTCGATTTTGCGGCAGATGGACAGGACGGATACCTCAGAGTTCACACAGCCGTACTGTCCGCATTCGCAGAGTCTGGTGCAGCCGGGGACCTTGATATGTCCCAGCTCTCCGCTGCCGCAGTTTTTGCCCAGGTAAGGCTCTCCGTTGACAAAGAGGATGCTTCTGGCGCCGGTACGGATGGAGACAAACACGAAATCGTCCTTCTGCCAGTAGGTGTCCAGCCATTTAAAGGCCAGCCCCATGGTGCTCACATTGTTGATAATGTGGCAGGGCATTTTCAGACGCTGCTCCATGATCTCTATGATGGGTATATTGATCCAGTCTTTGATGAAGATGTAGTGCAGGGCAACGCCATTTTCAATGTCAATGTAGCCGGGCAAGCCCAGTCCGATACCCAGAACCTTATCCTTCCTGTGGCCCAGGTAGGAAAAACAGCCCTGGATCTGCGCCTCCAGCTGGTCTATAAACTGGTAAACGCTGGTGTATGAGGAGGTGGAGCAGGAGGATTCATACACTGATTTGCCGCAGAAATCCAAAACTGCGCAGTGCATGTTCTGGATATTGAACTCCACACCCACGAAATATCCGCCGTCCGGATTGAGATGGAGAAATATGGGTTTTCTACCCATACGGTTGTTCTCGCTGCACACATCCTCAAAGATAAACCCCTGCTGAAGCAGTTCTGTTATGGTGTTGGAAACGGTCGTCATGCTGTAGGTGGTAAGTTTCTTGATGTCGAAACGGGATAATGGCTGTCTGCTGTGCCGGATAAGGCTCAGGATTTGGTTCCTTTTCTGGTCTTTTCTTTGTTCCACCAGGGTTTTCATTGATTAGTGCCTCCGTTTCCTGTTGTGATATTACGATATGCGGCCATGTGCGCCGCAGAATTTACAGAACCTTCTGTTATTATAAAACAGCGCCGATGGGTTTGTCAAATTGAGTTATATCGAAAAGAAAATAACTCTTGACAATGAAAAAAGCGGCGTTTATACTACTTATATCGAAAAGGAAAAAATATAGGAGGAGAAGGTATGTACGTTTCAATGAAGGGTATGCTTGGGCAGGCCATGGAGCAGGGCACCGGCGTGGGGGCCTTTAATATCCATGCGCTGGAGGTGGTTCCCGCAATGGCGGCCGCGGCCGCACAGCTGAATGCGCCGGTGATTCTCCAGGTATCGGTGTCCACTGCAAAGTACATAGGGTTCGGCCTGCTGGCCACTGTGGTGAAGGCCATAGCAGACCGGGAGCAGGTTCCCGTGGCCCTTCATCTGGACCATGCCAGGGAGCTAAAGGATATCGAGGCAGCCCTGGAGGGCGGTTTCTCCTCCGTGATGATCGACGGCTCAGCCCTTGTGCTGGAGGAGAATATTGAGCTGACGCAGCAGGCCGTGAAGCTGGCCAGAGCAGCGGGGGCGTCCATTGAGGCGGAGCTGGGAATTGTGGGCCGCGGTAAGACGGTGGTGCAGTACCCCTACACGGACCCTGAGGACGCCAGAACCTTCGTGGAGCAGACAGGGGTGGATGCCCTGGCCATCGGCATAGGCACCTGCCACGGACAGTACCGGAGCAAGACAGCCATCAATTTTGATGTCCTTTCTAAAATTCATGAAAATGTGGCTGTTCCCCTGGTTCTCCATGGAGGAACCGGAGTGAAGGAGGAGGATCTGCGCCGCCTGATTGGCATGGGAATGCACAAGCTGAATTTCGGCACAGAGCTGAATGTGGCCTGGGTGCGCAAGGCCAGGGAGGTATTTGCAAAAGCGGAGCCGGATGATTCCCTCAGGGATCTGATGATTCCCTGCACCCAGGCCATGAAGGAGGCCATTCAGAATAAGATCCACCTGGTAAGTATTTAGTACAGCATGGTGCCGGCTGCACTGGTTAAAGAGAGATGGGGATGGAGTGGAGAAGACGATTATTATCATATCCGGAAGCCCGGGTACAGGCAAAAGCCATATAGCACATGCCATTTTAAAGGAGCTGAGGGGTTTTACAATTCTGTCTTATGATGAGATAAAGGAGAAGAATTTTGACCTCTTTGGATTTGACAACGTGGATCAGAAGGCGGAGCTGAACCGGTTCGGACTGGAGGAGTTCTATCTCCAGCTGGGCAGCCTGATGCGCAGGAGGCAAAACCTTCTCATTGAGTATCCATTTTTCCAGAGGCACAGGGACCGGCTGCTGGAACTGGTGGTACGGTACGGATACAGGGCGCTGACCCTCTACCTGTACGGCGCCCCCCAGGTAATCTACCGGCGGGAGTGTCTCCGTGACAAAAACGGAATCCGCCATCCCGGCCACCTGGTGAACTGTTACCACAAGGGGGAACCCGTGGCAGGGCAGGGCGGGAATTATGGCGCGGTGCCTACCTATGAGGATTATGTGAAAATGCTGGGACAGCGGGATTACAACGTGGGCATTGGGCAGACCGTCTCCGTGGATGTGACGGATATTGAACATGTCTCCTGCGGGTCAATTGTAACGCAGATTATGAACTGTCTGAAGCCGGAAACAAACATTGAGGGGATTGAAGAATGAGTATATTTCAGCAAACATTACATGCGCTGGCAGGCATTCTGGACCGCCAGGCGGAGATCGGCCAGGAGGCGGTGGAACGCTGCATCCGGTTGTCCGCAGAGGCTGTGAGGGAGGATCATAGGATCTTCGTGTGCGGAAACGGAGGCAGCGCGGCCACGGCTTCCCATATTGCTAACGACCTGCTGTGCCATATGAAGAACTGGAACCGGAAGAATTACCGGGTGATGGCTCTGACGGACAATATGTCCGTTATCACATCCATTTCCAATGACTATGGGTTTGACCAGATCTTCTCCAAGCAGATACAGGCCTACGGAGAACCGGGGGACGTGCTGTGGAGCTTCAGCACCAGCGGCAATTCTCCCAACTGTGCTGTGGCTGCGGAGCAGGCAAGGAGGCAGGGGGTGATTACCGTGGGCTTTACAGGGAAAAAAGGCGGAAAGTTAAAAGAGATCTGTGATATCTGGATACCGGTGGACTCCGACGAGGTGACCAGGGTGGAGGAGCTTCATCTGATTTACGCCCACATGATCGGGGAACAGATAGAGGCGTCCGTGTCACCTATGCAGGTGGAGGGGAGGCAGAATGGAACAGTTTTTTGACAATTATTGGAAAAGCCTGGATGGGGCCTTCCGGCAGCTGGACAGGGAAGCATTTTCCAAAATCCTGGGTATTTTTCAGGAGGCGTACAGGGAGGACCGCCAGATATTCTGCATTGGAAATGGAGGAAGCGCCGCAACAGCCAACCATTTTGTGTGCGACTTTGGCAAAAATGCGGTTCAGGACCCAGGCAGGAGGCGTTTCCGGATGATCTCCCTCAGCGACAATGTGGAGAAGATCACTGCATTTGGGAATGACGTGGCTTTTGATGAGATATTCAGGCAGCAGCTGATCAACCTGATGGACGAGGGGGACGTGCTTCTGGCCATCAGCGCCAGCGGCAATTCGCCGGATCTGCTGAAGGCCTGCCAGTACGCCAGGGAAAAGAAGGGGCGGATTATCACTGTAAGCGGATATGAGGGGGGCCGGATCAGGGGGTATGCAGAGGCAGCTCTGACTGCGGGGCTAAAGAGTTATGAGCAGATAGAAGATATCCATATGATCCTGATGCACATGATTGTATGCTGGTTCAAAATGAATCCGGAGAGTTTAACTGCCTGACGCTGATTAATAAGGAAGGCGGTTTACTGAATAAACCAACCTAAGGAGGAAAAGGTATGAAGAAAAGAATGTTGTCACTGGTTTTAGCAGCATCGATGGGGTTAAGCCTGACGGCCTGCGGCGGTGGAAAGGCCGCGCCGGAGACTGCCAAGGCGGAGACAGCTGCGCCTGTCCCTGAGACTGACAAGGCTGAGAGCAGCGCAGAGCAGGCCCAGGAGCCTGCCAGGCGGGATGATCTGAAGCTGACCATCTATTCCGCTGTGTTCGAGGACCAGACCCAGGCCACAATCAAGGCATTTGAGGAAGCCACGGGCGTCAAGACCCAGTGCGTGGTGCTGGGCGGAGGGGAGATCCTGGCGCGTATCCGCGCGGAGAAGGAGAATGCCACTGCCTCTGTCTGGTGGGGAGGCCCCTGTGATTCCCATATTACAGGCAAGGAGGAAGGGCTGCTGGAGCAGTATACTTCCCCCAATACAGAGGCCATTGAGGATAAGTACAAAGACCCTGACGGCTACTGGGTAGGCACTTACATTGGGTATGTGGGATTTGTGAGCAACAAGGAGCGCTGTGAGGAGCTGGGGATTGAGCCGCCTAAGTCCTGGGCAGACCTGCTGGACCCCAGATTAAAGGGTGAGATCGAGATGGCCAGCCCCACGGCATCGTCCACAGGATACGTGATCATGACCAGTGTCCTTCAGCTGATGGGCGAGGAGAAGGGCTGGGAGTATATGAAGAGCCTGGATGAGAACATGTTCCAGTACACGGAGCGCGGCTCCGGCTGTATCAATGATGTGAAGATCGGCGAGGTGGCGGTGGGGATCTGCTTCGCACACGATGCCATCAAGAATCAGATCGAAGGCTTTGAGGATCTGCTGGTTGTGACTGTCCCTTCTGAGGGAACCGGATATGAGACCGGCGCCATGGCCATTTTAAAGGACGGGCCGGATCAGGAAGCCGCGAAGATATTCTACGACTGGGCACTGACAGCAGAGGCCCAGGAGATTGGCCAGCAGTACGGCGCATTCCAGTTCCTGACGGCTCCCGGGGCCAAAAATCCCAAAGAGACAGAACAGATTGCGGACGCTAAGACCATCAGCTATGATACGGCCTGGGCAGGTTCCCACAAGGAAGAATTCCAGACAAAGTGGGCGGAGATGACTGGACGTTAGTCAGCCGGACGGCGGAAGCGGAGAGGCTTTGAGAAGCTTCTCTGCTTCTTCTTATAGGGGGAATTACAGAAAAATACAAGGGGGTAACTGCTATTGAATGCCAATAATCGCAATAGAAAACTGCAAGATCCTGTGTTGACCGGGACTATTATGCTGGTGATCCTGCTGCTGCTTCTGTTTATTGTCTATCCGCTGTTTTCCATTCTGAAGAACAGCTTTTTAGATGGGGACGGCAGAATCAGTTTCAGTTCCTATTATAACCTGTTTCACAATGTCAATTTCCTGGCAGCCTTTAAGAATACCATGAAGCTGGGGCTGGCCAGCGGGGCCTGTTCCACCCTGGTGGGGTTTATCTTCGCCTACACCCTGGTGCGGGTGAAAAGCCGTTTTAAGCCGCTGTTCAATGCGGTCACCATTCTGCCCATCATCTCTCCGCCCTTTGTGCTTGCATTTTCCGCTATCTGCCTCCTGGGGCGCAGGGGTATCATCACCCATGACCTCTTGGGGCTGAAGTGGGATATATACGGGTTCAAGGGACTTGTGATTGTGCAGACAATGGTGTTCTTCCCCATGGCCTCCATGCTGTTTACGGGGCTGATGAAGAACCTGGACACCTCCATGGAGGAGGCGGCCCGGAATCTGGGCGCCAGCCGCTTTAAGGTGTTTACCTCCATCACCCTTCCCATGCTGCTCTCCGGCATCGCCAACGCGTTTCTGCTGTCATTTACGGAGGCTGTGACGGATTTTGCCAACCCCATGATCCTGGGGGGCGGCTACAAGACACTGGCATCCCAGATCTATATCCAGGCGGTGGCCAACTATGATATGCAGACAGGAACTGCAGTGGCATCCTTTCTTTTGTTTGTGACAGTCGCCATTTTTATTATACAGAAGGCGTGGCTGGATAAACGTTCCTATGTGACGCTGACCGGCAAGGCCACCAGGGAGAAGGAGATGATCGACACCCCATCCACGGTAATTCTGGCCAATGGTTTCTGTCTGCTGTGCTCCTTCATGATCCTGCTGTTCTATGTGTTTGTATTCCTGGGGGCATTTGCCACCACATGGGGCGTGAATTACACCCCCAGCCTGAAGAATTTTGCCTATATCTTCTCCTATGGGGATATCAAGCCCATTGGTGACACGCTGCTGATCGCCGTGCTGGCCTCGCCAATCTGCGGCGTGCTGTCCATGGTCACGGCTTACTTGATTGTGCACAGGAAGTTCCGGGGACGGATGCTGATTGAGTATACATCCCTGCTTGGCATGGCGGTTCCGGGGACAGTGTTCGGCCTTGGGTACATATTGAGCTTTAACACCAAACCTCTGGTGCTTACAAATACGCTGGCCATTCTGGTGATTGTGCTGGTGATGACCAGACTGCCGGTGGGCGTCCGCTCCGGCGTTGCGGCCCTGCGCCAGATCGATCCCAGTATCCAGGAGGCGGCGGCTGATCTGGGAGCCAACTCAGCCACCATTTTCCGTACCATCACCATACCGTTGATTAAGCCGGCATTTTTCAGCAGCCTGGTCTTTGGCTTCATCAAGAGCATGACAGCAGTCAGCGCGGTGGTGTTCCTGGTGTCTGCCAACTACAGTCTGCTGACTGTGCGGGTGATGCAGTATGTGGACAAGGGCCTTATGGGCTATGCCTCCGCCCTGTCCACTGTGCTGGTGGTCATCGTGTTCGCAGCGGTGGGCGTCATGTACTGGGTTCTGGCCAAAATGGGGGTCAGCAAAAACGATATCGATTTGTTCTAAGGAGGGAAATCTATGAGCTCAAAAGGCGTGACCATAAAAAATTTAGTAAAAGCATTCCCCGGCAGGGGAGTCCATGAGAAGGGGACCAGGGCAGTGGACGGGATCTCCCTCACCATAGAGCCGGGGGAATTCGTGACCCTGCTGGGCCCGTCAGGCTGCGGTAAGACCACCACCCTGCGCATGATTGCGGGCTTTGAGACGCCCACTTCAGGGGAGATCTGTCTGGGTGACCAGCTGATCAATACCATTGTGCCTGACAAGCGGGACACTGCCATGGTATTCCAGAGCTATGCGCTGTTTCCCAACTATAATGTGTGGGACAACATTGGGTATGGGCTGAAGCTGAAGAAGCTGCCGGCCGGTGTCATCAAGGAGAAGATTGAGGGGATTCTAAGCCTGGTGGGGCTGACCGGGCTGGAGAAAAGGGCCATTAACCAGCTGTCCGGCGGCCAGCAGCAGAGGGTGGCCCTGGCCAGGGCGCTGGTGATGGAGCCGGGGGTTCTGCTGTTCGATGAACCGCTGTCCAACCTGGACGCCCAGCTGAGGGTGCAGATGCGCACGGAGATCCGCAAGATTCAGAAGAAAATGGGAATTACAGCCATCTATGTGACCCATGACCAGGCGGAAGCCATGAGTATGTCCGACCGGATTGTGATTATGAAAAATGGAAGGATCGCCCAGGCCGGAACACCGGGGGAGGTGTATTACCATCCCGCAGACCTGTTTGTGGCCGGCTTCATCGGCACTGCCAATTTCCTGAAGGGCACCATCACGGCCAAGGACGGGAGATTTATTGACCTGACGGTCAATGGAAGTGAGATCCGCCATGTGGAATACGGCGGAACCGGGGGAGCGGGCGATTCCTGCACCATGGTGGTGCGTCCCGAAGCCTGCCACATCTCGGATGAGGGGCTGCTGCCGGTGGAGATTTCAGTTTCTGCATTTATGGGGTCTTACCAGTATTATGAGGCAAAATGCGGGGACGACATGGTGATGATCCATGAGAACAATCCGAAGAATAAGAAGGCGTATGAGGTGGGGGAGAGAGGGTATCTGATGCTGGATATCGCGGATGTGTACTGTCTGTAGGAAACGCCCTTGCTTTGGGATGGAGCCTTAAAATGAATAAATAAGAACTTCCGGCTGTTGATATAATGGCCGGAAGTTCTTTTGCTTTTTATATAACTAAACATTCAGTGCCATGTAGATAAGATCCCGCTCCCGTGATATGATAGCTCTATGCAACAAACCTGTACATCATCACATAATGGCAGATACTGCCTCCCATCACAAACAGGTGGAAGATCTCATGGGAGCCGAAGTATTTGTGCCTGGAGTTGAAGATGGGCAGTTTCAGGGCATAGATGATGCCGCCCACCGTATAGATGATGCCGCCTGCCAGCAGCCAGCCAAAACCGGCTGCGGGGAGAGAGTGGAGTATTTTCGTGATAGCCAGCACGCAGACCCAGCCCATGGCAATGTAGATCAGGGACGAGAACCACTTGGGGCAGTTGATCCAGCAGGCGTTGATGATGATGCCGATAATGGCGATTCCCCACACAAGCCCCATCATGAGCCATCCGGTCTGGTCACCCAGCACGATCATGCACACCGGGGTATAGGTTCCCGCGATCAGGATGAAGATCATCATGTGATCCAGCTTGCGCAGCATCTGGTTCATCTTCGGGGAAATGTCCAGGGTGTGGTATATGGTGCTGGCCGCATACAGCCCGATCATGCTCAGGATAAACACCATGAGGGACAGAAAATGCGCCCGGCTGGGTTCCCGCGCAGCCTTCAGAAGCAGCGGTGTGGTGGCACAAATGGCCAGCAGCATGGCAATAAAGTGAGTGATGGCACTTCCCGGGTCCTTGATCCTGGTAATGTTCTTTGCGATAGTTGTCTTCATAATTGATCAGCCTCCTGTATAGATATTTTAAGTAACTATCGATATGAATATCGATAACGTTTACATGTAGTATTGAAAACTATGTAGTGATATAATATATACTATACACCTGCCGTGAAAATTATGCAAGAGGTTTGAAAAAATACTTTAGATTCTAAAGGAGAAATATATGATACGTGTATTATATGAGGATAAGAATATTATTGTAGCGGAAAAACCGGCGGGGCTGGAATCACAGTCTGCCAGAGGGTTTGAACCGGACATGGTGAGCCAGATCCGCACACATATCCACAAGTTATCACCAAAACAATCCACAGTGTCCACAAAACAATCCACAGCTGCGCCGCCCTATGTGGGAGTTATCCACAGGCTGGACAAGCCTGTGCGCGGAGTGATGGTCTACGCCAAGAACCAGAAATCAGCGGCCAATTTAAGCGCCCAGATCCAGGCTGGGAAAATGCGGAAAATATACGCTGCGGTGGTATGTGGAAAACCTGTGGATAACCAAGGTGCATATGTGGATTATCTGTTGAAAAACGGGCAAAGTAACACTTCCCGGATTGTGGATAACTCTGTGGAGGGAGCGAAAAAAAGTGAGCTTTTTTACCGGGTTCTGGACACCCGGAAAGGCGGAAAACTGACCCCTGAAAATCCGGATTTGGAGCTGTCACTACTGGATATTGAGTTAATGACCGGTCGCCACCACCAGATCCGGGTGCAGATGGCCGGACATGGCACCCCGCTGTTTGGGGATAACCGGTATGGAAATGGGGGAAGCAGTGGAGGGGCGGGAAGCCGCAGGCCGCTGGCACTGTGCGCAAAGCAGCTGACCTTTGCGCATCCGGTGACAGGGGAGAAGATGACATTTGAAATACAGCCCATGGGTGGGGCATTTGGAATATTCGGAGCTATTTAAGGGTCTTGGGCCAAGGGAAGTAGCGGAATAACACTTTTGCGGAAATGTCAGCCTTGGGCACATAGGGATCGCTCCAGCTTCTGGCATCCATAGAGAGGTTCCGGTTGTCTCCCAGCATCAGATAGCAGCCTTCAGGCACCTGAAAAGTGCGGTCATCGGTGACCATGGGTTCGGCCAGATAGGGCTCATCCAGGGGCTCTTCAGACTGGTTGATGTATATCTGGTTCCCGCGGATGTCTACAGTCTCTCCCGGCAGCCCGATGATCCGTTTCACCAGCCGTGTCTCATCCTTCCCGGGCTCTGTCTTGTGGTGAAAGATAACAATGTCTCCCCGCTGGGGCTGCCCTCCCATGCGGTAGGCCAGTCTGGAACCCAGGATGCGGTCCTTAGTCATAATGGTATTCTCCATGGAGGGGGAGGGAACCCGGCTGTTGGCGATGATACAGGTGTTTAAAAACAGGGCAATGGCTGCCGCTGCCACAATGATTTTGATCCACTCGAAGATCTCTTTTTTCAGATCAGGGTGGGGAGTGTCGGAGGGATTGCTGTGTTCTTTCATGGATTCTCCTTTGGGAAAGGTCATATTTTACACGCTCTCGTGCGAGGCACACTCTGGCTCAGCGTGCGGTTCACTGTTTATCATACCACCTTTTGTTATCTAAATTCTTTCCTTTCTGTTAATATTGTATTGCACTTTTCGAAATAGTGAAAAAGGCGGCTCCTGCTATTGCAGGGCCGTCTTTTGGATTGTTATATGGGGTGAAATTATCATATGAGGGAGCTGCCGCCGGCCTTATACTGGTTAAGACAGTCTCAGCGCCCACTCCCTGCAGTCCCACACCGTGGTTGCCAGGCCGCTGTAGAATTCCGGTTCATGGCAGATCAGAAGGATGCTGCCCTTGTATTCCTTCAGTGCGCGCTTCAGCTCGTTCTTGGCATCCGCGTCTAGATGGTTGGTAGGCTCGTCCAGCAGAAGTACGTTGGTCTCGCGGTTGATCAGCTTGCACAGGCGCACCTTGGCCTGTTCGCCGCCGCTTAAGACACGGACCTGGCTTTCGATGTGGTCTGTGGTCAGGCCGCATTTGGCCAGCGCGGAGCGGACCTGGTACTGGGTGTAGGCCGGGAACTCCTTCCAGATCTCCTCGATGCAGGTGGTGGTGTTGCCGGGGGCGATCTCCTGCTCAAAGTAGCCGATGGACAGGTAATCACCCAGCTCCACGCTGCCGCTTAAGGATGGGATCAGGCCCAGAATGCTCTTTAACAGGGTGGTCTTGCCGATGCCGTTGGCGCCGGACAGCACGACCTTCTCTCCGCGCATCATGGACAGGTTCAGGGGTCTGGACAGCGGCTCATCATAGCCGATTACCAGATCACTGGTCTGGAAAATGTATTTGCCCGGGGCGCGGGCTGTGAGGAAATTAAACTCCGGCTTGGGCTTTTCCCTGGCCAGCTCGATCACATCCATCTTGTCCAGCTTCTTCTGGCGGGACATGGCCATGTTCCTGGTGGAGACCCTGGCCTTGTTGCGGGCCACGAAGTCCTCCAGCTCTGCGATCTCCTGCTGCTGGCGCTTGTAGGCGGCCTCCAGCTGGGACTTCTTCACCTCATAGACCTCCCGGAACTTGTCGTAATCCCCCACATACCGGTCCAGGCGCTGGCTCTCCATGTGGTAGATCAGGTTGATGACGCTGTTGAGGAAGGGAATGTCATGGGAGATCAGGATGAATGCGTTCTCATACTCCTGGAGATAGCGTTTCAGCCACTCAATGTGCTGCACATCCAGGTAGTTGGTCGGCTCGTCCAGCAGCAGGATGTCCGGCTTCTCCAGCAGCAGTTTGCCCAGAAGCACCTTGGTCCTCTGGCCGCCGCTTAAGTCGGTTACATCCTTGTCCAGTCCGATCTCATTCAGCCCCAGGGCTCTGCCCACCTCCTCCACCTTGGAATCGATCACGTAGAAGTCGTGGGCCATCAGCAGGTCCTGGATGGTGCCCAGTTCCTCCATCATGGCGTTCATCTCTTCCTCGCCCGCCTCACCCATATGGTCGCAGATCTGGTTCATCTGCTCCTCCATCTCAAACAGGAAGGCGAAAGCGCTCTTTAACACGTCCCGGATGGTCATGCCCTTCTCCAGGACCGTGTGCTGGTCCAGATAGCCCACGCGCACATGCTTAGCCCATTCCACCTTGCCCTCATCAGGCATCAGTTTCCCGGTAATGATATTCATAAAGGTGGATTTGCCCTCGCCGTTGGCGCCCACCAGTCCGATGTGCTCACCCTTCAGCAGGCGGAAGGACACGTCCTGGAAAATGGCCCGGTCCCCGAAGCCGTGGCTGAGGTGTTCTACGTTTAGTATACTCATGATAAGACTCCTTTATTTTATAAGGGTAGAAGGTGATTTCTATTTCTTAAAATGTAGAAATATACCCATTTTTTATTTCAGCAGTATTATTCTACATGACGCGGCATGTTCTGGCAAGCGAAAACAATGACAAATGCTAATGTAAATTACAGTTTTCAAGACCTTATGGCGTTTGGACTGTTAATCATTGCATTGCTTACCTTTATTTTCAATAATCGTAAGTAGCGTTTTTCTGTAAGTCCAAGAAATGGGCATAGAAAAACCACCCTTGTATAACATTGGCGTGTTCAGAGGGTGGTGATTAAGTCCTGTCACAATAGCGGATTCAGTTTATAGCCATTCTTTTGGGGAATCCATTGTCCGCTGTAATTCCTCGAAAAATATTTTCAGATGATAGCCGTCTGTTGTGGCGTGGTGAACCGTAACGGATAATGGCATGATGATTTTTCCGCTGCCTGCCTCTGTAAAGCCTCCGGCTTCAAAACTTGGCACATAATAATCTTTTATGCCATGGTTGTGAAGTGAAAAGCTGTTAAATGTAAACCACGGAATACAAGATATAATATAGGTATTTGCAGGCGGCAGTCCTTTGGAGGAAAGTATGCCATGACTTTGTCCATGCTGTTCTGTATCTGTTAGATATAGCTTATAAAATTCTGCAAAATCATCCTTGTACTCCGTCCACAACAGGGAAGTCGTCTTATCGTCCTCATGAAATTGGGGATAGGCCGGAGTTAAACAATCCCAATGCCCCAAAACACCGTCTTTCACGGCAACCCGTAATTCCGGCTGTTTTGAGATCGCTTTAGACACTAAATAAAGATATGCCGGGAAAAACTTAAAACCTTCTGCTTTCAACTTTTTTCTAAGAATTGTAACATCCATATTAACATTGACCGTATAACTGGTCGGCGCCATCTGTGTGTAGTAATGAAAAGCCTGTGCCATGGGCCAGGTCTGCATATCGATTGGCTGAAAATTCATCTTCTTCACCTCCAATTCTAATCATATCTGCCTATTAAAATAATTGCAATAAACGCTCCGTAGACTTCGTGGGAATCAGCGCAGAAACAAATGGACATACTAACCCCATCAATTATACAGGGAGGTCAGTGGAAAATGAATGGAACAGGCAGTGACAGACAAAAATCAGTGTGGAGCGCTTCCTCCGCACCGCCTGATTTTAAACGGTTAAAAACAGATATAAATACAGAGGTGCTCATCATCGGAGGCGGTATTGCGGGAATTCTGTGCGCCTATATGCTGAAGCAGGCAGGCGTGGACTATGTACTGGTTGAGGCCGACCGGATCTGCAGCGGGATCACCAAGGATACTACCGCTAAGATCACCTCCCAGCATGGATTGATCTACAGTAAGCTTATCAAACGCTTTGGGACCCAGAAAGCGGCTATGTACCTGCAGGCCAACCAGAAGGCAGTGGATAAATTCAGGGAGCTGTGCCAGGGAATTGACTGTGATTTCGAGAACAAGCCTGCCTTTGTATATTCCCTGGATGATCCCCAGGTAATCGGCGATGAGCTGGCTGCTCTGAAGGAACTGAAGTTTGCCGCGGAGCTTGCCCGGCAGCTTCCCCTCCCCTTCCCTGTGGCCGGTGCCGTCAAATTCGCGGACCAGGCCCAGTTTAACCCACTGAAATTCCTCAGCGCCATTGCCCAAAACCTGAATATATACGAGCACACAATGGTGAGGGAGATGGTGGGCTGCCAGGCCCGCACAGACAGCGGAACCATCACGGCAGACAAGGTGATCGTTGCAACACATTTCCCATTCATCAACAAGCATGGAAGCTATTTCCTGAAGATGTACCAGCACCGTTCCTATGTGATAGCCCTGGAAAATGCGCCGGATGTAGAGGGCATGTATGTGGACGAGGCCCAGAAGGGGATGTCTTTCAGAAATTACAACGGCCTGCTGCTGATTGGCGGCGGAGATCACCGCACGGGGAAAAAAGGGGGAAACTGGAAAGAACTCAATGAGTTTGCGGCCAGGTATTACCCTGACGCCGTCCAGCGTTACAGGTGGGCTGCCCAGGACTGCATGACGCTGGATGAGGTGCCTTATATAGGGAGATACTCCGGCAGCACGCCGGATTTATATGTGGCCACCGGGTTTAACAAATGGGGCATGACCTCATCCATGGTCTCTGCCATGGTGCTGACCGACCTTGTGACCGGTAAGGATAATCCCTACGCCGCCCTTTTTTCGCCCTCCAGAAGCATGCTCAGGCCACAGCTGGCTGTGAACGCGGTGGAAGCCACATTGAACCTTCTGACCGTATCCAGCCCCCGCTGTCCCCATCTGGGATGTGCGCTGAAATGGAACGCGGCGGAGCACACCTGGGACTGCCCGTGCCACGGGTCCCGCTTCAATGCGGACGGCCAGGTGATCGACAATCCGGCCACAGGTGATTTAAAACGCCGCCAAAAGTAGGGGGTTTTTCAAACACACACTAGGATTCCCCCCCTTTTTATGGTATACTACTGGGAGTTACTTACAAAAGCAGGGAGATGGAGGTGTGTTATGGATAAAGTGATAACAGTCAGCCGTGAATTCGGCAGCGGAGGCCGGGAGTTGGGAGTTCGCCTGGCGGAACATTTTGGGATTCCTTTCTATGATAAGGAATTGATATCCATGGCGGCGGATCACTCGGATATGGCGGAGTCTGCATTTCTGCACTATGATGAGAAATTGCCGGACATGCATGATCCGTTGGACCGTGAATTCTACGATCCGTTTTCAGCGGTGTACAAGGTTCCCATGTCAGATCAGATATTCGTGGCCCAGTCCAACATTATCCGCCGTCTGGCAGACCAGGGCCCCTGTGTGATCGTGGGGCGGTGTGCGGACCGGATTTTGACAGACAGCGTGAATCTGTTCATATACGCCAAGATGAAGGAGCGGGTGAGCCGGATGCTGACCCTGGAGCCGGATGGGGACGAGTCTGAGATGGAGAAGCGCATCCGGGAGGTGGACCGCAAGCGCAAGGACTATTACCAGTATTATACAGGCGCCCAGTGGGGACGTGCCCAGAACTATCACCTGTGTGTGGAGAGCGGACTGGTGGGTGTGGACGGCTGCATTAGGGCAGTGCTCGCCTATCTGGGCGAAGCGTAATTGTGGCAATTTTTGCAAAGTATAATTTTGAATCCGGGGCTCATACTAAGAGAGTACAAATGAAGTACAAATCAAAAAACAGGTGAGTCCATGGAAAAGCCAGGTAAGAAACTGAAGAAAGTTTTAATCATAACAGGAACCACGGGAGTCGTGTATGCGGGACTGAAATACCTGCTGCCCCTCGTGGCTCCTTTTTTTATCGGTTATATATTTGCACTGATGCTGCGGCCGTCGGCCCGTTTTCTGTCCTACCGCCTGAAGCTGCGGGTGAAGGGCAAGGTGCGCCGTGTCCCCATCGGAGTGGTGGGGGGAGCAGAATTCCTGATTCTGATCACCATATTGGGCGCAGGAATCTATATGGGCTTTGCAAAGCTCTGCCAGGAGGTGAAAATGCTGGCTGTCCAGCTTCCCATCTGGCTGGAACAGTTTGACCGGTGGCTCACCGGCAGCTGCCGGGCCATGGAGGAGACCTTCGGCATCCAGGAAGGCAGGGTGGCCGATGTGGTCGGCGAGATGCTGTCCAATCTGATCAGCACGGGCAAACAGGCTGCGGGCCCGGCGCTGATGACCAATTCCATGGCAGTGATCCGCCTGGGAGTGGAGGCGACTGTGGTGGGCGTGGTGCTGTTCCTGGCGGTGGTGCTGTCCCTTCAGGAGATGGACGATCTGCGCCAGCGCAGGGATGAATCGGCTTTCCGGCGGGAGTTTGCACTGATCAGCAAGCGGATTCTGCAGACAGGAAAAGCCTGGTTTAAGACCCAGGGCATCATTCTGACTCTGATCACTATGCTGTGTATTCTCGGAATGCTGGTGATCGGAAATCCCTATTATATTATGGCGGGTATTGGGATCGGAATTCTGGATGCGCTGCCCATCTTCGGCACGGGAACAGCGCTGATCCCGTGGAGCATATTCTGCATGTTTACCGGCAACTGGGGCAGGGCGCTGACCCTGCTGGTCCTGTACCTGATCTGCTATTTCCTGCGCCAGGTGCTGGAGACACGGCTGATGTCCAACCAGGTAGGCCTGTCCCCCCTGGAAACCCTGGCCGCAGTGTACGTCGGCCTGCAGCTGTTCGGCTTCTTTGGGTTCATACTGGGGCCGCTGGGGCTGCTGCTGATTGAGGATATGGTGGAGGTGTGGACGGCAGACTAAGCGTGCAAACCGCCTCAGCCTGGACACTGACCAGACTTCTTAACTCACCGCAACAGATCCGTATAGTACCCAAGCACCTTGTAAAATGCCGCCAGCTCCTCATCAGTGCAATACTGGCCGAAATAGTCCAGAGTCTGTTTCAGATTCTTGGCGTCATAGAGCTTATGGGCAAGGCTCAGTTCTACCCCGCGGTCCGTGGGGTAGAGGTGGATGTTCTTATTGTTGTTATCCTCTTTTTTCTTAATAATGTAGCCCTGCTCGTCCAGCTGCTTAATCACCTGGGAGATAGAACCTTTTGTCCTGTACCAGTTTTCTGCCAGCTCGGTCACAGTTACCCCGGGATGTTCTTCTATGTCGGACATGATATGCACGGCCTGCATGTTCACCCGCTCTCCGGTGCCGTAATCCCTGGCGTTTTTGGCGTAGTCATTGTACAGCTTTACAAATTTATAGACCTGGTTGGTGTGTTCAGTCATCCGGTGAAATGCTTCTTCAGACAGCAGGGACCGGTTATCTTTTATATCTTTTTCATTTTTCATGGAATGTGTTACCTCTTTGGCAAGTTCTCTTTTCTTATATCCCCTATTATATCGAAAGACCAAATGTTTTGTCTATAGTTTAAACATTAAATTATATAG
>OKVW01000599.1_pt1 | contig 20148 bp, 19 predicted proteins | sample 1606991 | NCBI WGS metagenome assembly OKVW01 (sample SAMN03281021, study PRJEB24777) | human gut metagenome | isolation source: fecal sample PR177 from 1 month old male Malay infant, vaginal delivered...
AACGGCCAAAAATTTGGATATCGACGGGTTGTGCAGACATGCCACCTTCCTGCTGATTGACTGCGCTGCCTTCGTCTCAAGACCCTGGGTCCGCGAAGGGGCGACACTATAGCTACCCTGGTGTGAAGTTACAAGCCCTATTCTGGTTCACCAGGGTCCAAAGTGGTAGCATACCATGAATATCCTCCCTTTGATGACGAATGCGTATGTCTATACAGAACGAAATGCCTGGTTACACCGAAATGAACCAGTATTTGAACCAACAAGGAACCGGCCTGACCCCGGCCGAAATTCACGGTTTGATCAGCGGGATGATTTGTGGCGGTAATAACGACAGCTCATGGCAGCCGCTGCTTCACGACCTGACGAACGAAGGGTTAGCCTTCGGTCATGAACTGGCGCAGGCGCTGCGCAAAATGCATGCCGCGACCAGCGATGCGCTTGAAGATGATGGTTTCCTTTTTCAGCTTTATCTGCCTGAGGGCGATGACGTCAGCGTCTTCGATCGCGCGGATGCGCTGGCGGGATGGGTGAACCACTTCCTGCTGGGCCTCGGCGTCACGCAGCCGAAGCTGGATAAAGTGACCGGTGAAACCGGAGAAGCCATCGACGATCTTCGCAACATCGCGCAGCTCGGATACGACGAAGAAGAAGATCAGGAAGAGCTGGAGATGTCGCTTGAAGAGATCATTGAGTACGTGCGTGTCGCTGCGCTGCTGTGCCACGACACCTTCACTCGACAGCAGCCGACCGCGCCGGAAGTGCGTAAACCGACCCTACACTAATAAGTAAAAACAATAACAGAGGCCATGTCATGACACAGCAGGAATATCAACGTCGTCGTCAGGAATTACTTGCGCAAATGCGGCCCGGTAGCGCCGCGCTGATTTTTGCCGCGCCGGAAGCAACGCGCAGCGCGGACAGCGAATATCCCTATCGCCAGAGCAGCGATTTCTGGTATTTCACCGGCTTTAACGAGCCGGAAGCCGTACTGGTACTGATTAAAAGCGACGATACGCACAATCACAGCGTTCTGTTTAACCGTGTTCGCGATCTGACGGCAGAAATCTGGTTTGGTCGTCGTTTAGGGCAGGATGCCGCACCGGAAAAGCTGGCAGTGGATCGCGCGCTGGCCTTCAGCGAGATTAACCAGCATTTATTTCAGTTACTTAACGGCCTGGATGTGGTTTACCACGCCCAGGGGGAATATGCATACGCGGATGAGATAGTTTTCGCCGCGCTCGAAAAACTGCGCAAAGGGTCTCGCCAGAATCTGAAAGCACCGTCAACGCTCACCGACTGGCGTCCGATGGTGCATGAAATGCGCCTGATTAAATCGCCGGAAGAGATTGCTGTGATGCGTCGGGCCGGTGAAATCACCGCGCTGGCACATACCCGGGCGATGGAAAAGTGCCGTCCGGGGATGTTTGAATATCATCTGGAAGGCGAAATTCATCACGAGTTCAATCGTCATGGCGCACGTTATCCGTCCTATAACACCATTGTCGGCAGTGGTGAAAATGGCTGCATTCTGCATTACACCGAAAACGAATGTGAATTGCGCGACGGCTCCCTGGTGTTGATTGATGCGGGCTGTGAATACAAAGGTTATGCGGGCGATATCACGCGAACCTTCCCGGTAAATGGCAAATTTACCCCCGCGCAGCGTGAAATTTATGACATCGTACTGGAGTCGCTGGAAACCAGTTTGCGTCTGTACCGTCCGGGAACCTCAATTCAGGAAGTCACCGGCGAAGTGGTGCGCATTATGATTACCGGTCTGGTGAAGCTGGGGGTTTTGCAGGGTGACGTGGACCAACTGATTGCCGACAACGCGCATCGTCCGTTCTTTATGCACGGGCTGAGCCACTGGCTGGGGCTGGATGTGCATGATGTCGGTGAATACGAACAGGATCGTTCCCGCATCCTTAAACCAGGCATGGTGATTACCGTTGAGCCCGGACTGTATATCGCGCCTGATGCCGACGTGCCAGAGGCTTATCGCGGTATCGGGATCCGCATCGAAGATGACATTTTGATAACGGAAAACGGTAACGAAAATCTGACCGCGGGGGTAGTGAAAAAAGCGGATGAAATTGAAGCGTTGATGGCAGCGGCAAGAAAGCCATGAGCGTAATCATTGTTGGCGGTGGCATGGTGGGCGCGACGCTGGCGCTGGTCATTTCCCGGTTGAGTCAGGGAACATTGCCTGTTCATCTGATTGAAGCGACCGCGCCCGAGGCGGACACGCATCCGGGGTTTGATGCCCGGGCGATTGCGCTCGCGGCGGGAACCTGCCAACAACTGGCGCGAATTGGCGTATGGCAGGCCATTGCCGATTGCGCCACCGCAATTAATACGGTCCATGTCAGCGATCGGGGGCATGCCGGATTTGTGACGCTCGATGCTGAGGATTATCGCATTCCGGCGCTGGGTCAGGTGGTTGAGTTGCACGACGTAGGGCTGCGGCTTTTTGCTTTATTGCGAAAAGCGCCGGGCGTCACGCTGCATTGCCCGGCCAGGGTTTCCAGCGTGTCGCGCTCACTGGAACAGGTGGACGTGACGCTGGAAACGGGCGAATCGATCAGCGGGCGTGTGCTGGTCGCCGCAGATGGGACGCGTTCTGCGCTGGCAAGCGCCTGTGGCGTTGACTGGCAGCAGGAGCCTTATGATCAACTGGCGGTGATTGCCAACGTTTCAACCGCAGTTGCACATAATGGCCGCGCGTTTGAACGGTTCACGGCGCATGGGCCACTGGCGATGCTGCCGATGTCCGAAGGACGTTGTTCTCTGGTATGGTGTCATCCGTTGGAACAACGCGATGCGATTCTGGCCTGGTCTGACGAACGCTTTTGCCATGAGCTCCAGACGGCGTTTGGCTGGCGGTTGGGACGAATTACTCAGGCGGGCAAACGCAGCGCGTATCCGCTTTCGCTCACCACGGCGGCGAAGCCGTTTACGCACCGTACCGTACTGGTGGGCAACGCCGCGCAGACGTTACACCCGATTGCGGGGCAGGGGTTTAACCTCGGACTGCGCGATGTTATGAGCCTCGCCGAAACGTTGACGACTGCACAGGCGACGGGTCTGGACATCGGTGACTATGGCGTGCTTGCGCGCTACCAACAGCGTCGTCAGGACGATCGTCATACCACCGTCGGCGTGACGGACAGTCTGGTTCATCTGTTTGCCAACCGCTGGGCGCCACTGGTGGTGGGTCGCAATGTGGGACTCATGGCGATGGAACTCTTTCCGCCCGCCCGTGATGCGCTGGCGCAGCGAACCCTGGGCTGGATCGCGCGATAAATTCACCCGTAGGACGGATACGCGGAGCCGTCATCCGGCCTATATGCGGGTAACCTTGCCGGATGGCGCCTGGCGTATCCGGCCTACGAATAACAGCTTCCGATTTCCAGGAGTAAACAGTGCAAAGTGTTGATGTAGCAATCGTGGGCGGAGGTATGGTGGGTCTGGCCGTCGCGTGTGGACTGCTGGGTAGCGGATTACGTGTCGCTGTGATCGAGCAGCGCGAACCGCAACCGCTGGCGGCAGATGACGATCCCGCGCTTCGTGTGTCAGCCATTAATGCTGCCAGTGAAAAGCTGCTGACGCGCCTGGGCGTCTGGTCTGATATTGTGGCCCGCCGCGCCAGTTGTTATCACGGGATGGAAGTGTGGGACAAAGACAGCTTTGGTCGTATTGAATTTGATGACAAAAGCATGGGCTACAGCCATCTCGGACATATTGTCGAAAATGAGGTCATCCACTTCGCGTTGTGGCAAAAGGCGAAGCAATCCGCCGATATTACGCTGCTGGCACCCGCCGAATTGCAGCAGGTAGCATGGGGCGAAAACGAAGCCTTCCTGACGTTGAAAGATGGCGCAATGCTGACCGCTCGTCTGGTAGTTGGCGCTGATGGGGCGAACTCGTGGTTACGCAATAAAGCGGATATTCCGCTGACCTTCTGGGATTACCGCCACCATGCGCTGGTTGCGACCATTCGTACTGAAGAAACGCATGGTGCCGTTGCCCGCCAGGTATTTCATGGGGAAGGCATCCTGGCGTTTTTGCCACTTCACGATCCGCATCTGTGCTCCATCGTCTGGTCACTTTCCCCCGAAGAAGCTGAACGCATGCAGCAGGCCAGCGCAGAGATCTTTAATCAGGCGCTGAACATCGCCTTTGATAATCGCCTGGGGCTTTGCAGTGTGGAAAGCGAACGACAGGTGTTCCCGCTCACGGGGCGCTATGCGCGTCAGTTTGCTGCACATCGTCTGGCGCTGGTGGGCGACGCCGCACATACCATCCATCCGCTCGCCGGTCAGGGAGTGAACCTTGGCTTTATGGACGCGGCTGAGCTGGTGGAAGAACTTAAGCGTCTGCATCGCCAGGGCAAAGATATCGGGCAACATCTCTATTTGCGTCGTTACGAGCGTAGTCGCAAGCACAGCGCCGCCATGATGCTGGCCGGAATGCAGGGGTTCCGCGAACTGTTTGCGGGCAACCATCCGGCGAAAAAACTGTTCCGTGATATTGGTCTTAAGCTGGCAGATACCCTCCCGGGCGTGAAGCCGCAACTTATTCGCCAGGCGATGGGATTGAACGATCTCCCCGCATGGCTTCGCTAAATAATCGCCCTCCAGAAAGAATTTGAAACCCGTCACATTTCCTTCTCCCGGCGTGATTGCCGGGAGGCTTTTCTCATTTGAAATAAACTAATTTCACCTTCCTTTTCGCATTATATTTTCTAATGTAGCGTTTTTTCCATAATGTGAATTTTGACATTTTTTTAGCGTTTAATATGGCTATGTGCTTCATAAATACCATTATGGTTGTGTTGCAGGGAGGTTAATTGCGCTTTAAGTGGTTTTTTATACTGTCGTGGTTTTAGCGCTTTTTGGGCATAAGCTAATGTGATGGTTAATTTTGCCTTATGGTTTAGCGTCTGTTTCAGTGGTAAGTTCAGGGGAAAAGAGAACGTTTGCGTCGGGGCCCTGGCGTGGTCCCGATGCCGGGTTTCGTGGTGACCATTTTGCCGCGAAACGGTTGTCAGCCCCGCTTATTCAATGAGGACAAGATGGCTCAACAGACTCCTTTGTACGAACAACATACGCTTTACGGCGCGCGCATGGTCGATTTTCATGGCTGGATGATGCCGCTGCATTATGGTTCTCAACTTGATGAGCACCACGCGGTCCGCACCGACGCCGGGATGTTTGATGTGTCGCACATGACCATTGTCGATCTGCACGGCAGCCGCACCCGGGAGTTCTTGCGTTATCTGCTGGCAAATGACGTCGCGAAGCTCACGAAAACCGGTAAAGCCCTCTATTCCGGTATGCTCAACGCGTCGGGGGGCGTAATTGATGACCTGATTGTCTATTACTTTACCGAAGATTACTTCCGCCTCGTTGTAAACTCCGCCACCCGCGAAAAAGACCTCTCCTGGATTACCCAACACGCTGAACCTTATGCCATCGACATTACCGTGCGTGACGATTTGTCACTGATTGCGGTGCAAGGGCCAAATGCCCAGGCGAAGGCCGCCTCACTGTTCACTGATGAACAGCGCAAGGCCGTGGAAGGTATGAAGCCGTTCTTCGGTGTACAGGCGGGCGATCTGTTCATCGCCACCACCGGTTATACCGGTGAAGCGGGCTACGAAATTGCGATGCCAAATGAGAAGGCCGCGGATTTCTGGCGTGCATTGGTGGAAGCTGGCGTTAAACCATGTGGTCTGGGCGCGCGCGATACGCTGCGTCTGGAAGCTGGTATGAACCTCTATGGCCAGGAGATGGACGAAGGGATCTCTCCGCTGGCGGCGAATATGGGCTGGACCATTGCCTGGGAACCGGCGGATCGTGATTTTATCGGTCGTGAAGCACTGGAAGCCCAGCGTGAAAAAGGCCACGAGCAGTTGGTGGGTCTGGTGATGACCGAAAAAGGCGTACTGCGTAATGAACTGCCGGTTCGTTTCACTGACGCGCAGGGTAATCAGCAGGAAGGCATTATCACCAGCGGCACGTTCTCACCGACGCTGGGTTACAGCATTGCGCTGGCGCGTGTGCCGGAGGGCATTGGCGAGACGGCGATTGTGCAGATTCGTAACCGTGAAATGCCGGTAAAAGTGACTAAACCTGTTTTTGTACGTAACGGCAAAGCCGTTGCGTGATTCATCCTTTCTGGAGATTAATTGATGAGCAACGTACCTGCAGAACTGAAATACAGCAAAGAACACGAATGGCTGCGCAAAGAAGCTGACGGCTCCTACACCGTTGGTATCACCGAACACGCTCAGGAACTGCTGGGCGACATGGTTTTCGTTGATCTGCCGGAGGTGGGAGCGACCGTTAGCGCGGGCGACGACTGCGCGGTGGCGGAATCAGTAAAAGCTGCTTCTGACATCTACGCGCCGGTAAGCGGTGAGATCGTGGCCGTTAACGACGCGCTGAGCGACTCGCCAGAACTGGTGAACAGCGAGCCGTATGCCGGGGGCTGGATCTTCAAAATCAAAGCCAGCGATGAGAGTGAACTGGACTCTTTGCTGGATGCCACTGCGTACGAGGCCCTGCTCGAAGACGAATAAATACGCTTATGCCGGATGGCGCTTACGCTTATCCGGCCTACAGATCGCGCGTAGGCCCGGTAAGAGCTAGCGCCACCGGGCAAACCAGACAGACAATCACGATTCACTGCACGTTTCAGGAACCATCGCCCATGACACAGACGTTAAGCCAGCTTGAAAACAGCGGCGCTTTCATTGAACGCCACATCGGACCGGACGCCGCGCAGCAGCAAGAGATGCTGAATGCAGTTGGCGCCGAGTCGTTAAACGCGCTGATAGGCCAGATTGTGCCGAAAGACATTCAGCTCGCGACCCCGCCGCAGGTCGGTGAGGCGGCGACCGAATACGCTGCGCTGGCTGAATTAAAAGTCATCGCCGGGCGTAATAAGCGCTTCACGTCGTACATTGGTATGGGCTATACCCCCGTGCAGTTGCCGCCGGTTATCCTGCGTAACATGCTGGAAAACCCGGGCTGGTATACCGCGTATACGCCGTATCAACCAGAAGTGTCCCAGGGGCGTCTGGAAGCACTGCTGAACTTCCAGCAGGTGACGCTGGATCTGACCGGGCTGGATATGGCCTCCGCATCGCTACTTGATGAAGCCACCGCCGCCGCCGAAGCGATGGCGATGGCGAAGCGCGTCAGCAAACTGAAGAACGCTAACCGTTTCTTCGTCGCAGCCGATGTACACCCGCAGACGCTGGATGTGGTTCGCACACGTGCGGAAACCTTTGGTTTTGATGTGATTGTGGATGAGGCGGCGAAAGTTCTCGATCACCAGGATGTGTTCGGCGTGCTGTTACAGCAGGTGGGAACCACCGGTGAAGTCCACGACTACAGCGCGCTGATTGGCGAACTGAAGTCCCGCAAAGTGATCGTCAGCGTTGCTGCCGACTTTATGGCGCTGGTGTTGTTGACCGCGCCGGGCAAACAGGGCGCGGACATTGTTTTCGGCTCAGCGCAGCGCTTTGGCGTTCCGATGGGTTACGGCGGCCCGCACGCGGCCTTCTTCGCCGCAAAAGATGAATTCAAACGCTCCATGCCGGGCCGTATTATCGGCGTATCAAAAGATGCCGCAGGTAATACCGCGCTGCGCATGGCAATGCAGACGCGCGAGCAGCATATCCGTCGTGAGAAAGCGAACTCCAATATTTGTACCTCGCAGGTGCTGCTGGCCAATATCGCCAGCCTGTATGCCGTTTATCACGGGCCTGTGGGTCTGAAACGCATTGCGAGCCGTATTCACCGTCTGACCGACATCCTGGCAGCGGGTCTGCAACAGAAAGGAATGAAGCTGCGCCATGCCCATTACTTCGACACGCTGTGCGTAGACGTGGCGGATAAAGCGGCGGTACTGGCGCGTGCGCAAGCGGCAGAAATCAACCTGCGTAGCGATATCCACAACGCGGTGGGTATTACTCTGGATGAAACCACCACCCGTGAAAATGTACAGCAATTATTCGCGGTACTGCTCGGTGACAACCACGGTCTGAATATCGATGCGCTGGACAAAGAGGTGGCGTACGACAGCCGTTCTATTCAGGAAAGCATGCTGCGTGATGACGCCATCCTCAGCCATCCGGTGTTTAATCGCTATCACAGCGAAACCGAAATGATGCGCTATATGCACGGGCTTGAGCGTAAAGATCTGGCGCTGAACCAGGCGATGATCCCGCTGGGTTCCTGCACCATGAAGCTGAACGCCGCAGCGGAAATGATCCCCATCACCTGGCCGGAATTCGCCGAACTGCATCCGTTCTGCCCGCCGGAACAGGCTGAAGGTTATCATCAGATGATCGCTCAACTTTCTGACTGGCTGGTTAAACTGACCGGTTACGACGCCGTCTGTATGCAGCCGAACTCTGGCGCACAGGGGGAATACGCGGGTCTGCTGGCGATTCGCCATTATCACGAAAGCCGTAACGAAGGTCATCGTGATATCTGTCTGATCCCGGCGTCTGCTCACGGGACCAACCCGGCTTCGGCACAGATGGCGGGTATGCAGGTTGTCGTTGTCGCCTGTGATAAGAACGGCAACATCGATCTCGGCGATCTGCGTGAAAAAGCCGGACAAGCAGGCGAAAATCTCTCCTGCATTATGGTGACTTATCCGTCCACACACGGCGTGTATGAAGAAACCATCCGCGAAGTGTGCGAGATTGTGCATCAGTTTGGCGGTCAGGTTTATCTCGACGGCGCGAACATGAACGCGCAGGTGGGCATCACCTCTCCTGGCTTTATCGGCGCTGACGTTTCGCACCTTAACCTGCACAAAACGTTCTGTATTCCGCATGGCGGCGGCGGTCCAGGTATGGGGCCGATCGGCGTGAAATCCCATCTGGCGCCGTTTGTTCCGGGGCACAGCGTGGTACAGATTGAAGGAATGTTGACCCGTCAGGGTGCGGTTTCTGCGGCGCCGTTTGGTAGCGCGTCGATCCTGCCGATAAGCTGGATGTACATCCGTATGATGGGCGCGGAAGGGCTGAAGCAGGCAAGCCAGGTGGCGATTCTGAATGCCAACTACATTGCCAGCCGTCTGAAAGAGGCTTTCCCGGTGCTGTACACCGGTCGCGATGGTCGCGTGGCGCACGAGTGTATTCTTGATATTCGTTCGCTGAAAGAAGAGACCGGCATCAGTGAACTGGACATTGCCAAGCGTCTGATCGACTACGGTTTCCATGCGCCGACCATGTCCTTCCCGGTTGCCGGTACGCTGATGGTTGAACCGACCGAATCGGAAAGTAAAGTGGAACTGGATCGCTTTATTAATGCGATGCTCGCCATTCGTGCGGAAATTGACAGTGTGAAAGCGGGCGTCTGGTCGCTGGACGATAACCCGCTGGTTAACGCGCCGCATACCCAGAATGAGCTGGTGGCCGAGTGGAATCACAGTTACAGCCGTGAAGTTGCCGTCTTCCCGGCCGGTGTCGCGAACAAATACTGGCCAACCGTGAAGCGTCTGGATGACGTTTACGGTGACCGTAACCTGTTCTGCTCCTGCGTGCCAATGAGCGAATACCAGTAATTTCCCACGGTAGTAAATCATTTACAGGCCGGGTAAGGCGAAGCCGCCACCCGGCTTTTTCATATTGGGGGAACGCTATGGGAATCGCACTGGTTACCGGCGGCAGTCGTGGCATTGGGCGGGCGACCGCGTTGCAACTGGCAGATGAGGGTTACACGGTTGCCGTTAATTTTCATCATAATATTCGGGCTGCCACCGAGGTGGTGAATAAGATAGTCGCCGCTGGCGGGAACGCGTTTACCCTGCGCGCAGATATCAGTGACGAAGCGCAGGTCGTGGCGATGTTCGAATCGATCGACCGTGAAAATGAGCCGCTGGTGGCGCTGGTCAATAATGCCGGAATTTTGTTTGAACAAAGTACGATCGAAAACCTCTCTGCCGAGCGGATTAACCGCGTGTTGGCGACCAACGTGACGGGTTATTTCCTCTGCTGTCGCGAAGCGGTCAAGCGGATGTCGCACAAACACGGCGGTCACGGCGGGGCGATTGTGAACGTGTCGTCAGCGGCGTCGCGTCTGGGCGCGCCGGGGGAATATGTTGACTATGCGGCGTCGAAAGGGGCCGTCGATTCTCTGACGACGGGACTGGCGCTGGAGGTGGCGGCGCAGGGTATACGGGTCAACGGTGTGCGTCCGGGTCTCATTTACACCGAAATCCACGCCTCCGGCGGCGAGCCTGGACGGGTGGATCGCGTGAAGTCGATGTTACCTATGCAGCGCGGCGGACAGCCGGAAGAGGTGGCGCAGGCCATTGCCTGGCTGCTGAGCGAGAAAGCGTCGTATGTCACGGGCAGTTTTCTGGAACTGGCGGGCGGGAAGTAAAATCTTGCCGGGTGGCGGCTCTGCCTTACCCGACCTACACGCTCTGGCTCGTAGGCCGGATAAGCGTAAGCGCCATCCGGCAATCCCTTAGAGATCCTCGCCGTTGCTGGCGATAACCGCTTTATACCAGTCGAAGCTCTTCTTACGTGAACGGGACATGTCGCCTGTACCGTCGTCATGCTTGTTCACATAGATAAAGCCATAGCGCTTGCTGTACTGACCGGTGGTAAAGGAGACGCAGTCGATGCAGCCCCAGGGGGTATAGCCCATCAGATCCACTCCATCATACGTTACCGCTTTCATCATCTCTTCCACATGCGCGCGAAGATAGTCAATTCGGTAGTCATCGTTGATGCTGCCGTCTTCTTCCACGTTGTCGTAAGCCCCAAAGCCATTTTCAACGATAAACAGCGGCTTCTGATAGCGCTCGTAAAGTTCGCACAGCGAGTAGCGCAGGCCGACTGGATCAATCTGCCATCCCCAGTCAGAGGCCTTAACGTGCGGGTTCGGTACGCTGCCTTCGAAGCCCGAAATGGCATCGCCGCTGCCGCCTTCGGCCTTCACCGCGTTAGTCATGTAGTAGCTGAAGCCGAGGTAATCGCAGGTACCTTCACGCAGAATCGCGGCATCGCCGTCTTCCATTTTAATGTTAAAGCCGCGACGCTCCCACTCGTTGAGGACATAGGACGGGTAGTAACCGCGCAACTGAACGTCGGTGAATACATAGCGCTCGCGCATGGACTCCTGTGCAAACATCACGTCTTCTGGTTTGCAGGAGAAGGGATACAGCGCGACCATCGCCAGCATACAGCCCACTTTCATTTCCGGGTTGATGCGACGGGCGGCTTTTACGGCTAACGCGCTGGCGACAAACTGGTGATGCAGCACCTGATACATGGTTTCTTCCGGGTTTTCATACCCGGTATACACCACCCCGGAACAGCAGTAGCCAAACAGCGGCGCGCGCCAGTTGCGCTGGTTGTTGATCTCGTTGAAGGTCATCCAGTATTTGACCTTATGCTTGTAGCGTTCAAACACCACTTCGGAAAAATGCACAAAGAAATCAACGAGTTTACGATTAGTCCAGCCGCCGTACTGTTGAACCAGGTACAACGGCATTTCAAAGTGAGACAGGGTAATGACCGGCTCGATGTTGTATTTCAGCAGCTCATCGAACATATCGTCGTAGAATTTAAGCCCTTCTTCGTTTGGCTGCGTTTCGTCACCTTGCGGAAAGATTCGGGTCCAGGCAATCGAGGTGCGAAAGCATTTGAAACCCATCTCGGCAAACAGTTTGATGTCATCCTTATAGCGACTATAAAAGTCGACGGCTTCATGGTTTGGATAGTATTTACCCGGCTCCACTTGCTGCGTGATTTGACGTGGTACCCCATGAGCGCCGCCGGTCAGCACGTCACAAATGCTGGGTCCCTTGCCGCCTTTGTTCCAGCCGCCTTCCACCTGATGTGCTGCGACCGCGCCGCCCCAGAGAAAATCTTTCGGTAAAGTGAGTTTTTTCATCGTTGCGTTATCTCAAATTAAAACAAACTGATTTGAGTCTAACAAAGGAAAGGTAAATGTCACGATATAACAAAATAACGAAACGGTAATTTGTTACCGGCAAAAAACAGTCTGTTTTTTTACGCTAATTTTTTCGCCAGCTTTCTTCCCAGTGATTCCAGAATATAAATAACGGGAATTTGGGTGGTGATATCGTAGACGCCGGCGATACGGGTTTGTGGAACATGCCAGGAGAGATTAAAGTCTGCCAGTTTAGCGAGGCGCGAGTGCTCATGACTGGTTATCGAAAGCACTTTGCAGTTGTGCAGGCTGAACTGGCCTGCAAACCTCAGGATCTCTTCGGTTTCGCCAGAGACGGATAACACAATCGCCAGCGCATTACGCGCCATATCGTTTGTCACCGGGAAATAAGGATCGTCGATATGATTACTGAATTTTCCGACATTAGAGAAAAAGCGCGCGCCATATTTCGCTAACGCACCAGAGGTTCCGGCGCCGACAAATATAATGCGCTCGGAGGCGAGAATAATTTCTACCGCCCGATCGAGTAATTGATCAAATTCATCGTTATTTACGCCTCGAAAGAAACTCATTATTTCGCTGGCGCCAAAATTAGCCTGTTGCGGTTCATTCTGCTCTAAATATAATTTAAACCGTACGCGAAATTCAGAGTAGCCTTCGCAGTGAAGCTTGCGACAAAAGCGCAGCACGGTGGTGGTTGAAACTCCCGCCGCTTCAGCCAGTTCGCGGATGGTCATGTACATGACTTTGTCACGGTTCTTAATGACATAGTTGTAGACCAACATCTCAATGTTGTTGAGACTGGCGATGGCGGCGTGGGAGAACATACTCACAATGGCAAAACTCACTCATCAGATTTTATCGACAGGGAATAATACCATGCAGCCAAATGACATCACTTTTTTTCAACGTTTCCAGGAAGACATTCTGGCAGGACGTAAAACGATCACTATTCGTGATGAGTCTGAATCTCACTTTAAAACCGGTGACATTTTGCGAGTCGGGCGTTTCGAAGACGATGGCTATTTTTGCACGATTGAAGTGTTGTCCACATCGACCGTTACGCTTGACACGCTGACCGAAAAGCACGCGCAGCAGGAAAATATGACGCTGGATGAACTCAGACATGTGATTAGCGAGATTTACCCCAATCAGTCACAATTTTATGTGATTGATTTTAAATGCCTTTGATTTTAATGGTACGCATGTTAGCTGAAATTTAAAAACTAACACCATGATTTTTAATGGTAAATATTTATCTGGTAATTATTTTAGCTAACAGGTGTTCACTGGAACTATTCTCAGTTACGCTAGAGGCGCAATCACGAGTGTGTTCGTTTCTTCGGAGTTAAGCTATGGTCCAGAAACTCTCCATCGCCCAGGGATATTCACTGGCGGAGGAAATTGCTAACAGCATCAGCCACGGCATCGGGCTGGTGTTTGGTATTGTCGGTCTGGTGCTGTTGCTGGTTCAGGCGGTGGATATGAATGCCAGCGCGACGGCAATCACCAGTTACAGTCTGTACGGCGGCAGCATGATATTGCTGTTTCTGGCCTCGACGCTGTATCACGCCATTCCTCATCAGCGGGCGAAAATCTGGCTGAAAAAATTCGACCACTGCGCGATCTACCTGCTGATTGCCGGAACCTATACGCCGTTTCTGTTGGTGGGGCTGGATTCCGCTCTGGCGCGTGGGCTGATGATTGTGATCTGGAGTCTGGCGCTGCTCGGGATTTTATTCAAACTCACTATCGCGCATCGGTTTAAGGTGTTGTCGCTGGTGACTTACCTGACGATGGGCTGGCTATCGCTGATTGTGGTGTATCAACTGGCCATCAAGCTGGCGGCGGGAGGGGTAACGCTACTGGCCGTCGGCGGGGTGGTCTATTCACTGGGCGTGATTTTCTACGTCTGCAAACGCATTCCCTACAACCACGCTATCTGGCACGGATTTGTGCTGGGCGGCAGCGTGTGCCACTTTCTGGCGATCTATCTGTACGTTGGGCCAGCGTAAACGCCTTATCCGGCCTACAGGACTTGAGCGCAGAAGCGCCATCAAACGCCTTATCCAGCCTGCAGAGTTACTCTTCCAGTGAATAGGGCAGCGGTTCGATGCGCAAGGTATTGGCATCATCGCGTACGCGGAAAACGCTGTCGGTTTCCATATCGTTATTCATCACAACCTGCACCAGTACCTGGCCGTCATCCAGTTGCACAGCGGCGAGCACAGTACCTGTCCTGCGCCAGTTTTCGCCCATCTGTAACTCAAGATCCTCACCCGCTTCTGGTACCCGGCTCGCTTTCCCGGACAGATACCATAGCGCGCGTTTGTTCGCCCCACGGAATTTCGCCCGCGCCACCATCTCTTGCCCGGTATAGCAGCCTTTTTTAAAGCTGATCCCGCCCAGCGCCTGAAGATTGGTCGCCTGCGGAATAAATTGCGCACTATTGACTGAGTCAATCACCGGAATACCGGCTTCGATATCCAGCGCCAGCCACTGTTGACTGTTGTTCAGCTCGGCTTCACCGCGTAGTTTTTCCGTCACGGTTTCTGCGGTGGCAACATCCGTAATGAGCAGGAAACGCTCTGCCGGATATTCAAACCACAGCAGCGCCGTCGCGCCTTCGCGCGTGACGGGATTATCGCTACCCGGCAGTTCACTGAACACATTCGCTAGCGCGGCGCGTGCCTGAAAACCCGCGACGGCAAGCAATACGCGTTCGTTGTTCGGGGCAATCGTCACTTTCGAGAACACGGCGTATTTTTTCAGTTCGGTCACCTGCGCGTCACGCAGGCTACGGCGTTCAATCCAGGCAAAGCCGTCGCCATCGCGGAACAGACGCAGGTTGCTCCACATTTTACCTTTGGCATCGCAATGGGCTGCCAGCACGTGCTGGTGCTCTGTCAGTTGACTGACATCGGCAGTCACCTGACCCTGGATATACTTCTCGCTGTCAGCACCGGTAATTGTCGCCAGCGCCCAGTCATCTAACGTCATCAGCGTCAGAGGCAAACGCGAAGACGCTGACGGCTGACGAGGTGGAAATGGAGTAAATGCCATAATAATGTCCTGATTTGCTTAACGCAGGGATAATGACTAATGGTAAAAGAGCTATTGTCCAATGCAAGCGCTTTGATAACCCCATTTGTGCCTTATCGTTTACATTGCGAGGCGACATCCGGAAATGATGAAACCATTGACTTTATAGGGATTTAATCCGCGATCTCGCTTCTTATTATGGATATTCCCGTAAAACAGGTTGAAAAACACGTTACAATAGCCAGGGCGTTCATTTCGTGAGACAGGAAAAAGAACATGGATATTACCAATAAAGCACGTATTCACTGGGCATGCCGTCGCGGTATGCGTGAGCTCGATATTTCCATCATGCCGTTTTTCGAACATGAGTACGATGCGTTGAGTGATGATGAAAAACGTATTTTTGTCCGTCTGCTGGAGTGCGATGACCCGGATTTATTCAACTGGTTGATGAATCACGGTAAACCGGCAGATGCTGAACTTGAGCAGATGGTACGACTCATCCAGACACGGAATCGGGATCGTGGTCCTGTGGCAATCTGATCTTCGCGTCTCATGGCGCGCACAGTGGTTATCACTGCTCTTGCATGGGGTGGTGGCTGCTGCAATCTTATTAATGCCGTGGCCGCTGAGCTACACACCGCTGTGGTTGATACTGCTGTCACTGGTTGTATTTGACTGCGTGCGCAGTCAGCGCCGAATCAATGCCCGACAGGGCGAAGTGAAACTCCTGATGGATGGACGTCTGCGCTGGCAGGGACAGGACTGGTATGTCGTCACTGCGCCGTGGATGATAGAAACCGGGATGATGCTTCGGCTGCGTTCAGAATCTGGAAAGCGCCAGCATCTCTGGCTCGCGGAAGACAGTATGGATGACGCGGAGTGGCGGGATTTACGTCGCCTGATGTTGCAGTCGTCAATGCGGAAATAAGCGGAGTCAACCAAGGGTAAGGCTGACGGCAAACACCGTCAGTCCGGCAGGATGAGTTGAACGGCTCAGGAATAGTGTCCGGCCATTTCGCCGAGAATTTGTTCGCACCATGACTGAATGCGCTCATCGCTGAGATCGTATTGATTGGTTTCATCAAGGGCGAGGCCGACAAACAACTGGCCGTCAGCAATAACCGGTTTAGGGCTGGTGAACTCATAGCCTTCTGTTGGCCAGTAGCCGACAAATTTGACGCCTTTTGTCGCCAGTTTGTCATGCAGCATGCCCAGCGCGTCGAGGAACCATTCGCCGTAGCCTAGCTGATCGCCCATACCATAAAGTGCGACAATTTTGCCCTCAAGGTTAAGGTCGTCGAGTTGATCCCAGACGGCTTCCCAGTCTTCCTGAATTTCGCCGAAATCCCAGGTGGGGATCCCTAAGATCAGCACATCGTACTGTTCCATCAGGGCCGGGGCATCATCTTTAAGATTGTGCAGCGTAACCAGTTCCGGGCCGATGATGTCGCGAATTTTCTCCGCAGCCATCTCGGTATAGCAGGTGCTGGAACCGTAAAAAAGACCAATATTCATCGCGTAAACGTCTCAATACTTGCTATGACTTAACGCGTAGTGTACCAGAAAGCCATACCATTGAGTCATAATGGCGGATTGCAGAATCAAAGAGGCAGATGTGGAAAAGGATCTCGCTCGCATCGAACAATTCCTGGATGCGCTTTGGCTGGAGAAAAACCTGGCGGAAAACACGTTGAGCGCTTATCGACGCGACCTGACCATGTTGGTTGAATGGCTCGCGCATCGCAATGTGACGCTGGAAACGGTGCAAAGCGATGATTTGCAGGCATTGCTTGCCGAGCGCATGGAGGGGGGATATAAAGCGACCAGTACGGCGAGAATGCTGAGCGCGGTGCGTCGGTTCTTCCAGTACCTTTATCGTGAGAAACTCCGTACTGACGATCCCAGTGCGACGCTGGCGTCGCCAAAACTCCCGCAGCGCCTGCCGAAAGATCTCAGTGAAGCGCAAGTTGAGAGATTATTACAGGCGCCAGTGGTTGACCAACCGCTGGAGTTACGCGATAAAGCCATGCTTGAAATTTTGTATGCCACCGGCCTGCGTGTGTCTGAGCTTGTCGGGCTGACGATGAGCGATATTAGCCTGCGTCAGGGCGTGGTCCGCGTCATCGGTAAAGGCAACAAAGAGCGCCTCGTGCCATTGGGCGAGGAGGCGGTGTACTGGATGGAGACCTATCTGGAACACGGGCGTCCGTGGTTGCTAAACGGTGTGTCAATTGACGTGCTGTTTCCCAGCCAGCGCGCGCAACAGATGACGCGTCAGACCTTCTGGCATCGCATTAAGCACTATGCCGTACTGGCGGGAATCGACAGCGAAAAGCTGTCACCGCACGTTTTACGCCACGCATTTGCCACGCATTTGCTCAATCATGGTGCTGATTTACGTGTAGTGCAGATGTTGCTGGGTCACAGCGATCTCTCCACTACGCAGATTTATACACATGTCGCGACAGAGCGCTTGCGTCAACTTCATCAACAGCATCACCCAAGAGCGTGAATGCTGAGCGAACAGGAAAGATTATGAAAAAAGGTTTAATGATGTTTACCCTGCTGGCCGCCGCTTTTTCTGGCGTGGCAAATGCAGATGATGCGGCGATCCGCCAGTCACTGACCAAACTGGGTGTACAGAGCACAGATATTCAATCTGCTCCCGTGGCCGGGATGAAAACGGTGCTGACTAACAGCGGCGTACTGTACGTGACAGAAGACGGTAAACATATCATTCAGGGGCCGATGTATGACGTCAGTGGCGCGAGCCCGGTTAACGTGACCAATCAGTTGCTGATGAAGCAGATGAATGCGCTGGAAAAGGAAATGATCGTCTACAAAGCGCCGCAGGAAAAACACGTCATTACCGTCTTTACGGACATCACCTGTGGCTATTGCCATAAATTGCATGAAGAGATGAAAGACTACAACGCGCTGGGCATTACCGTGCGTTACCTCGCGTTCCCTCGCCAGGGCGTGGAGAGCCAGGCAGAGCAGGATATGAAGTCCATCTGGTGTGCAAAAGATAAGAAAAAAGCGTTTGATGACGCGATGGCGGGTAAAGGTGTGCAAGCGGCGGCTTGTGATGTGGATATCGCCAGCCATTACGCGCTGGGCGTGCAGTTCGGCGTGAGCGGTACACCGGCCATTGTGTTGAGTAACGGCTACGTGGTGCCGGGTTATCAGGGGCCAAAAGAGATGAAAGCGTTCCTTGACGCGCACCAGAAACAGACCAGCGGTAAATAATTCGCGTGAAACAACCGATACAACTTCGTCGGCGTGAAGTCGATGAATCGGCAGAACTGCCAGCCGATCTTCCTCCGCTGCTACGCCGTTTGTATGCCAGTCGTGGCGTACGCAGCGCAGAGGATCTGGAGCGCAGCGTAAAAGGCATGTTGCCCTGGCAGCAGCTAAGCGGTATCGAAAAAGCCGTCGACATCCTCTACAACGCTTTTCGTGAGAGGACGCGTATCATCGTGGTCGGTGATTTCGACGCGGATGGCGCGACCAGCACAGCGCTGAGCGTACTCGGCATGCGCTCGCTTGGGTGCGAGAACATCAGCTATCTGGTGCCTAATCGCTTCGAGGACGGCTATGGTTTAAGTCCGGAAGTGGTTGACCAGGCCCATGCACGCGGCGCGCAACTGATTGTGACGGTCGATAACGGCATCTCCTCACATGCTGGTGTCGATCACGCAAAAGCGCTGGGCATTCCGGTGGTGGTCACCGATCACCACTTACCGGGTGAAACGCTGCCTGCTGCTGAAGCCATCATCAACCCGAATTTACATGACTGTGATTTCCCGTCTAAATCGCTGGCGGGCGTAGGCGTAGCGTTTTATCTGATGCTTGCTCTGCGCACCTTCCTGCGTGATAAGGGCTGGTTTGATGAACGCGGTATCGCGCCGCCGAACCTCGCGGATCTGCTCGATCTCGTGGCGCTGGGAACGGTGGCGGACGTGGTGCCACTGGATGCCAATAACCGCATTCTGACCTGGCAGGGCTTAAGCCGTATTCGCGCCGGGAAATGCCGCCCGGGGATTAAAGCGCTGCTGGAAGTGTCCAATCGCGATCCGCAAAAGCTCACCGCCAGCGATTTAGGGTTTGCGCTGGGTCCGCGACTGAATGCCGCAGGCCGTCTGGATGACATGTCCGTCGGTGTGGCGCTGTTGCTGTGCGATAACATTGGTGAAGCGCGCGTACTGGCCAATGAACTGGATGCGCTAAACCAGACGCGTAAAGAGATAGAACAGGGAATGCAAGCTGAAGCGCTGACGCTTTGCGAGAAACTGGAACGCAGCCGCGAGACGCTGCCGGGCGGGCTGGCAATGTATCATCCTGAGTGGCATCAGGGGGTGGTTGGGATCCTCGCTTCACGCATTAAAGAACGTTTTCACCGCCCGGTGATCGCCTTTGCGCCAGCCGGAGACGGTACGTTAAAAGGCTCAGGACGCTCTATCCAGGGGCTGCATATGCGGGACGCGCTGGAGCGACTGGATACGCTGCATCCAGGGCTGATGATTAAATTTGGCGGTCACGCGATGGCGGCGGGGTTGTCGCTGGAGGAAGCGAAATTTGAGCTCTTCCAGCAGCGTTTTGGCGAACTGGTGACCGAATGGCTGGATCCGTCTTTGTTACAGGGCGAAGTGGTCTCTGATGGCCCGTTAAGCGCGGCAGAGATGACAATGGAGATTGCGCAACTGTTGCGGGATGCCGGCCCCTGGGGACAGATGTTCCCGGAACCGCTGTTTGACGGGCGTTTTCGCCTGCTCCAGCAGCGTCTGGTTGGTGAGCGCCATCTGAAGGTCATGGTCGAACCCGTCGGCGGCGGCCCGCTGCTGGATGGCATTGCGTTTAATGTTGATACCGCCTGCTGGCCGGATAATGGCGTGCGTGAAGTCGAGTTAGCCTACAAACTGGATATCAACGAGTTTCGCGGCAACCGCAGTTTGCAGATCATCATTGATAATATCTGGCCAATTTAGCGTCATCCTCTCTGTAAAAAAGAGCGCGGATTCGGTACAATCCCGCTCTTATCACCGCATATTGACAAGCCCAATAAAAGAAATCAGACCATGTTTGAAATTAATCCGGTAAAAAACCGCATTCAGGACCTCACGGAGCGCTCTGACGTTCTTAGGGGGTA
>OKVW01000600.1_pt1 | contig 20145 bp, 4 predicted proteins | sample 1606991 | NCBI WGS metagenome assembly OKVW01 (sample SAMN03281021, study PRJEB24777) | human gut metagenome | isolation source: fecal sample PR177 from 1 month old male Malay infant, vaginal delivered...
TAAATAATATATATTCACATTACTTATCATTGAATAAGAAGATCCTCAATATTTTATTTTTTCACCACGTTCATCTTCTGTTCATCATAAGTAATCAGTCGTGGCTGAATTAGCCTTTACATAAGCACTGACTGCAGCCACGTTACCACTTACGTAACGCCTAACATTTTAAAATTCAGATGGTTAACTCAGGCCATTAGAACAGATGTACGGGATACATATATCATGAAAACTGATTCAAACATTGCAAAATATAAAGTTGACGTTGTTTCTCGCGATGGTTCAAAGGTCGCACACGTTGTTGGCGCTGAAAAGCTAACTGTGCCAGTCAGTGGAAATGATATTGTCGTTATCCATGCTTCTCCAAAATCGGTGATTCGTTACGTGCGGGTTGGAAACGATCTGCTGATTTACCTTGAAGACGGTTCAGTAATTCAGTGTGATAGTTACTTTACCGATGCGAATAACGCGCTGGCATTTGAGTCTGCGCCCGGCAAATTTGAGCACATTACTTTCGATCTTTCACAGATACCTGCAGCCGGTGAATCGCTGACGCTGATATCTGAAACCGAATCCATCCCCAGCCTGTTTCCATTGATGGAAGCTACTTCCACCTCCATAAGCCCCGGCTGGTTATGGGGCGGTCTTGGTGCATTAGTCGGCGGGGCGGCCGGTATTGCCGGAGCTGCTGGTGGCGGTGGTGGCGGCGGTAGTCACGATGACAACAGCAATAACAATAACAACAATGGCGGTGACGGTGGCGGCAACGCAACCGGATATATTATTGCCATCAATCCGCCAGAAAATGGCGGAGTGATTAACGACGCGCTATCTCACCAGGCACTGACATTAAGCGGGACCAGCGATTTACCTGGTGGCACCTCCGTCATTGTTAATGTAAACGGCACTGACTATACCTGCCTTGCGCAGGCAGACGGCTCATGGTGTGTGACATTATCGCCGGCTGATGTCAGCGCACTGGCGGAAGGTATCTGTACTGTGAATGTCCGGGCGTATAGCGCCGAAGACCCGACACAGGTCATCGCGCAAACCGGTACTGCGCTGGTTGTGGAAACGGCGCATCCTGTCATCACCTTTAACAGTATGGGTGACAACATTCTCAACGCTGCGGAGGTGCAGCAGAACCAGATTCTGTCCGGTACTGTCACCAATGCCCAACCCGGCGACACGCTGGTTCTGACACTCAATGGACACACATACCAGACGACCATCCAGAATGACCTGAGCTGGCAGATTACTCTGCCCGCCGCTGATCTTTCAGCCCTGACGGACGGAACACAATCCTTTTCCGCCACCATCACCAACAGTGGTGGTAATACCGGCTCCGCGAACGGCAACCTTGTCGTTGATACGCAGGCACCCTCCATTAGCATCAATAATGTCACTGCTGACGATATTCTGAATAACAGCGAACATGAGCAATCGCAAATCATCAGCGGCACCACGTCCGGTAGCAAACCAGGCGATCTCATTACGATCACCATTGCCGGTAAAAACTGGACCTCTGTCGTGGATGCTCAGGGTAACTGGCAGGTCGGTATTCCGTCCGAAGATGTGCGGGCACTGGCGGAAGGAACGATTACCATCAGCGCAACCGTCACGGACAGTGCCGGAAACACCCGTACAGCCACGCATGATGTGCTGGTGGATGTCACCGGTCCGGGCCTTACCATCGATCCCGTGGCAGTTGACGACACTATTGACACCCTTGAAAAACAGCAGCCGCTCACCATTACCGGTACCTGCGATGCTGGTGTTACTGCCGTCACCGTGCTGATCGGCGGCAACCTCTATACGGCCGCCGTTAACGGCACGACCTGGTCGGTAACACTAAGCGCCGCGCAGACGGCCCAGTTGCCTTCAGGCGACCTGAATCTGGTCGTCTCAGCCTCAGACAGCATCGCCAACACAACCACCCTCACCCACCCGATTCATGTTGACAGTGTCTATGCTCCGGCAATCAGTATCGATACCGTTGCTGGCGACGATATTATTAATGCCGCCGAGGCGGGTACCAGCCAGGTGATTACCGGAAAAGTCATCAATGCCGAAGCTGGTGACACCATCACCGTTAAGCTGGGTTCTGCCACCTGGACAACAACCGTCGTCGCAGACAACAATGGCAATCTTATCTGGAAAGTCACCATTCCTGCGACTGACATGGCGTCACTGGCTGATGGTATTTGCACCTTAAGTGTTGAAGTCATCAACAGTAGCAATGCGACTGCGCAGAATACGCGAATTATTACCATTGATAAAACTGCCCCAGTTATCACCATCAGTGCGGTTGCTGGTGACGACATCATCAACAGCGCTGAGCACGGCGTGGCACAGATTATCAGCGGGACGGCCACCGGCGTCAGTGCGGGTGCAGCCGTCACCATTACCCTCAACGGCAAAACCTACACCACCACGACAGATGCCAGCGGCAACTGGAGCGTGGGCGTTCCGGCAGCCAATATCACTGCGCTCGCGGAAGGTAAAGCGACCATTACGGCTGATGTCCTGGATGCCGCCGGTAACAAAGGCAGCGCCACCCGGGATATCACCACCGACCTCACCGGACCGATCCTGACCATCGATAAGGTTACCGGTGATGATATCGTCAACGCCGCCGAAAAAGGTGCCGACCTGACACTCACCGGCACCTGTGGCGCCGGTGTCGTGACCGTGAAGGTCACCCTCAATGGCAAGACCTGTGACGCCACCGTCAGCAACGGCACCTGGAGCCTCTCCGTGCCTGCGGCTGATGTGGCTAAACTGGCTGACGGCACGGCAACCGTCTTCGCCCTCGCCATCGACACCACCGGCAACACCACCACCGCCACCCATGACTTCAGCGTCGTGGCAGACAGCACTCACCTGCCGACAGTCACCATTAACGCCCTCGGCGATGACTGGCTGAACGCGGCCGAAGTGGCAGTTGACCAGACCATCAGCGGGAAAGTCACCAACGCTGCGCCCGGTGACACGGTTAAAGTCACCCTCAACGGCAAGAACTACACTGCCACCGTTGGCCCCGACCTCACCTGGAGCATCACCGTTCCGGCCGCTGACCTGGCACTGATGACCGATGGCAAAGCCACCATCACCGCACAGATCACTGTGGTGAACGGCAACACAGGCAGCACCACGCACGACATCACCATCGACACCACCGCGCCAGTTATCACCATCGATAAAGTGGCCGGTGATGACATCATCAACAGCGCTGAGCACGGTGTGGCGCAGATTATCAGCGGTACCGCCACTGGCGTCAGCGCAGGGGCTACCGTCACCGTCACCCTCAACGGCAAAACCTACACCACCACCACCGATGCCAGCGGTAACTGGTCGGTGGGGGTTAACGCAGCTGATGTTTCTTCGCTGGCAGATGGCATCTTTGTCATCACAGCAGAAGTCCGCGATCCGGCGGGGAATACGGGCAGTGCGAACCACAATGTCACCATTGATACCACCGGCCCGGATTTAACAATCGATACCGTTGCCGGCAACGATACCATTGATGCGGTTGAGAAAGAGCAGGCATTAACCATTACGGGTACCTGTAGTGCAGGTACCGGGCAGGTCACGGTTCTGATCGGCGGTAAATCTTATACCGCGACAATAGAGGGAACGACCTGGTCTGTCGCACTGACGGAGGAACAAACCAGTGCGCTACCTGCTGGTGATTTGACGGTGGTAGTGAGTGGAACGGACAGTATCGGCAACAGTTCAACGGCGAGTCGCCCTGTTCATGTTGACGGTAGCACAACACCGGCGATCATCATCGATTCTTTAACAGCGGATAACCGTCTGAATAAAGATGAAGTGGCACAGTCGCAGGATATCACCGGTAAGGTACTGAATGCGGCAGTTGGCGACGATATTACCGTGACGCTGAACGGTAAAACGTACACGACAAAAGTCGCTGCGGATTTAACCTGGAAAGTTACCGTCGATACTGCCGATTTAGCCGGATTACCGGAAGGCACAGTGGCCATCAGCGCAACGGTGACAGCAAAGAATAACACCAGCGGTGAAAGCCATCGCGACGTTATTGTAGATACCATTGCGCCAGTGATAACCATCGATAAAGTGGCCGGTGACGACATCATCAACAGCGCTGAACACAATGGCGCGCAGATTATCAGCGGTACCGCCACCGGCGTCAGCGCAGGGGCTACCGTCACCGTCACCCTCAACGGCAAAACCTACACCACCACCACCGATGCCACAGGCAAGTGGAGCGTCGGTGTACCAACGGCCGATATTCAGGCGCTGAACGGAACCGCCCCGATAGTCATTACGGCCGATGTGAACGATGCCGCCGGGAATAAAGGCAGCGCCACCCATAACATCACGGTCGATCTGACCAGCCCGGCTGTGGCAATTAATACCGTCAGCAGCGATGATTTTGTTAACGCCGCCGAGAAAGGTGCGGACATCACACTGAGCGGCACCTGCGGCACGGACGTCACCAGTATTAAAGTGACGGTGAACGGTCAGGACTATATCGCCACGGTCACCAGTGGCACCTGGACAGCCACCCTTCCGGCTGCGGATGTCGAGCTGCTGGCCGACGGTAAAGTGACCGTCACCGCAAACGCCACCAACACCGCCGGCAACACCGCCTCCGCCACCCATGACTTTACGGTCGACAGCATTGCACCGGCCGTCACCGCCGATAACGTCACCGCCGACAACATTGTTAACACCGCTGAGAAAGGCGGCGATATCACCCTGTCCGGCACCTGCGCGGCAGACACGAAGACCGTCGTCATCACGCTGAACGGCCAGGATTATACCGCGACCGTCACCGGCGGCACCTGGACGGCCACCCTTCCGGCGGCGAATGCGGCGGCACTGACCGACGGCAGCCAGACCCTGTCGGTGAAAGCCACCGACAACGCAGGCAACAGCACCACCATCACGAAAGACTTTACGGTAGATACTGCTGCTCCCGTCATCACTATCAACACAGTAGCTGGTGATGATGTGATCAATATTGCTGAACACGGTGGAATGCAGCTTATTAGCGGGAATGCGACCGGTGTTGCAGCCGGAACAGCCGTCCAGATTAATTTAAACGGGCAAGATTATACCGCTTACACCGACGCCAGCGGCAACTGGAGTATGGCTATCCCTGCGGCGGACATTACTGCGCTAACGGAAGGTAAAACGACCATTAAGGTGGAAGTAAGCGATGCCGCAGGGAATAAAGGCAGCGCATCACACGATATTACCGTTGATCTAACTGGCCCGGCAGTGACGATTGATAACGTCGCGACCGATGATATCGTCAACGCCACAGAGAAAGGCGGAGCCCTGACCCTGAGCGGAACATGCGATAGCGATATCAGCAGCGTTAAAGTGACGCTCAATGGTAAGGATTACATCGCCAGCGCCAGCAACGGCGTCTGGAGCCTGACGGTCTCAGCCGATGATGTAGCCGCTTTGCCGGAAGGCAAAGTGACGGTGACGGCGACCGTCACCGATAGCAGCGGTAATACCACAACAAGCGGGCATGAGTTCACGGTCGATACCCATTTACCTACTGTCACTATCAATACGTTCTGTCTCGATAACATTGTCAACTCGGCAGAAATTGAGAACGATCAGACGTTGAGCGGTAAAGTCACCGATGCGAAAGCCGGTGATACCGTGACGGTTCACATCGGCCTTCATGACTATACGACGACGGTAAACAGCGATCTGACCTGGAGTGTGGTGATTCCTTCCGCTGTGATGAAAGAACTGGGCAACGGGCTACAGGATATCACCGCAGAAGTGACCAACGCTCAGGGCAACACTGGCACAGGGTCGCGTGAAATCAATATCGACGCTGGTTTGCCGGGCATCTATGTCAACTCGGTGACCGGCGACGATGTCGTTAACTACATCGAACATAGCAGCAATGTTTATATTGTCGGCAGTTGTACCGGCTTCGATCTGGGAACGGTGATTAAAGTTGAGATCAATGGCAAATCCTACGATGCCACGGTCCAGGCTGGATATATCTGGCAGGTGAATGTCCCGGCAGAGGATGTGGCGCTGTGGGACGGCACTGAGATCGTTAAGACGACCGCGACCAGCAGCGAAGGACAGACAATTTCGGGTAAACATGATTTCGTTATCGATCTCTCGCTTCCGGCGATCTCCATTAATGTGATCACTTCCGATGATGTCGTCAACGCCAGTGAAAAAGCTGCCGGGCTGACTCTCAGCGGGAGTACCATCGGCGTCGAAACGGGACAACTGGTCAGAGTGACCTTCGGAGTAAAAAGCTATACAACATCCGTGGATGCAAATGGCAACTGGTCTGTTGATATCAGCGCCGATGACATGACGCTGCTCACCGATGGCCTGATCACTGTTCAGGCCCAGGTCGTCAATCTCGATGGTGGAGTCGCTAATGCGTCACGCGCGACGTTAGTGGCGCTGGATACCCCGACCATTTATATCACTTCTATGGCTGGCGGAGACAACATCATCAACAGCGATGAACGCAGCCACGATCTGGTTATCAGCGGTATAACCAGTGCGCCGGCAGGTTGTGACGTCTATGTGATGCTGAACGGCCAGAATTATCAGACTAAGGTCAATGCCGATAACACCTGGTCGGTAACTGTGCCGAAGGATAATGTCGCCCAACTCAGCATCAGTAATTATGACGTTTCTGTCACTGTGGTTGACCGTGTCGGTAATACGGGCGAGAACAACAAGACGCTGTCGTTTGATATCGTGGCGCCCACGGTGAAATTTGACGATCCGCTGATGGACGATAACGTCATTAACAGCAACGAGCATAACGCTAACCAGTTTATCAGCGGAACCAGTGCTGGCGCGGCTCCTGGCGACACTGTCACCCTTAAAATCGGCGGCAGCACCTATACCACCGAAGTAGATGCCAACGGCGTCTGGACGTTCGGTGTTCCGGCCAGTGTGATTAAAACCTTACCGGAAGGCGACAACACCCTGACGGTGACCATTACCGATAAAGCCGGCAACAGCAGTAGCGATACTAAAGTGATTGAAGTAATTACCGCGCTGCCGACGGTGACCATCGATAGTGTGGCGGTAGATGATATTGTCAACGCGCTGGAGGCACAGTCGCCGCTGACGATTAACGGCACCAGTAATGCCGCGGATAACGCCGAGATTATAGTGACGTTCGGCACCAAAAATTATCTGGCTACCGTAACCGGTGGTACCTGGAGTCTGGTGGTTTCTGCGAGCGATCTGTCGCTGCTGGCCAATGGCGACTACACCATTACCGCTGTCGTGGTCGATAAATATCTCAATACCAATACCACCACTCATGATATTGCCATTGATACCCGCGTCCCGGTTATCACGTTCGATCGCTTTGCGACCGATAATATTGTCAACTCCACTGAAATTCAGAGCAGTCAGACGCTGTCCGGTCATGCGACGAATGTAAAAGCGGGCGATACCATTAATATTCACTTTGGCAGTAACACCTATCATGCCGAGGTGAAGAGCGATCTGAGCTGGAGTATTGATATTTCGGCGGCGGATATCCAGTCGCTGGGCGACGGCCAGGCGACCATCACTGCCGACGTGACGACGGCATCGGGCAACCAGGGGCATGCCAGTTTAGATATCACAGTGGATGCCGGTTTGCCAAAACTGACCATTGATATGGTGTCCGGCGATGATGTGATCAATATGATCGAGCATGACGCGCCCGTTATCATTCAGGGGACTTGCGATAACGTTGATGCGGGTGCCGTGGTGAAGGTGACTGTCAATAACGTCACCCATGATGCAGTTGTGAAAGCGGATGGTACCTGGCAAGTGGGCTTTACCAGCGATGAGGTGAAAGCCTGGCCTGCCGGTAATCTCGATGTTAAAGCATCGGTCAATAATGCTTCCGGCAACGCTACCGTGGTGGTCGAGCCGATCCTGGTGGATTTGGATGGCCCAGCTATCAGCATCAACGCAGTTTCCACTGATAACATGCTTAATGCCCAGGAGATGAAAACGCCGCTGACGATCACCGGTTCGACGGCAGGTGTTGAAGAAGGTTGTAATGTGTTGGTTAAATTCAACGGCAGAAATTACACCGCCAAAGTGGATGCCAGTGGCAACTGGTCAATAACCGTTTCCGTTCTCGACCTGTCGTCAGTACAGGACGGTCATCTGACCGTTGAGGCGATTGTACAGAACAAAGCCGGCAACCGTGCCGACAGCGCCCAGGACGTGCTGATTGACAGCAAAGCGCCGACATTGTCGATAGACACCATTGCCGAAGATAACGTCATTAATAGCACTGAACATTCGGCGGCGGTTGTGATTAAAGGCAGCAGCGACGCCGGCGAAGGACACACGGTTCAGGTCACGCTGGATGGGAAAAACTACAGCGCACAAATTGACGCTAATGGCGAATGGTCGGTGACGATTCCGGCCGGCGATGTCGCCCAACTGACCGACGGAATAAAATCGGTGACGGCGAGCGTCACCGACGCCGCTGGCAACGCAACCAGTAAAACCACCAAAGTCACCGTGGATACTTCCGCGCCAATGCTGGCGTTTGACGCTAATCAGGTAGGCGATGATGTGATTAACGCTACCGAACATGAGCAGGCGCAGGTCATCACCGGGACCTCCACCGGACTTGAGGAAGGTTCGGTGGTCACGGTGAAACTGACTAACGCCTCCGGAGTGGTGAAAACCTTTATCACCTCGGTTGATGAAAATGGCGAGTGGAGTATCGGGGTTAGCGCTGAGGTCATTAGAGGTCTGGCGGACGGCACGTATACCTTTACCGCCGATGCCAAAGATTCCGCAGGCAATGCGGCAAGCCAGGCGCATCACGACATTCAGGTAAAAACGGCACTACCGGAAGTGGCGATTACCTCCACCTCGGCGGGCAGCGACGATGTGCTGAACAGTTCCGAGAAACAGTCAACGTTTGTGATCAACGGTACGTCAAATCTGCCGGATGACAGCGTGCTGACGCTGATCTTTAACGGTAAAACCTATCATCCGACCGTCACAGGCGGGACATGGTCGTTAAGCATTCCCGCCACCGATATTGCGTCGATCAGCGAAGGTGCGCATTCGATTATCGTTCAGGCGAAGGATGACGACGGCAACACGGCGGCGGCAACAAAATCTGTTGTGGTGGATACGGTCGCGCCATCGGTGATCATTAACACCGTGGCGACGGACGATATCATCAACGCCAGCGAAGCGTCCGACGGCGAAACCCTCAGTGGTAAAGTCATCAACGGCAGCGCGGGCGATACCGTTACGATTAAGTTTGCCGGCGGCACGTATACCGCCACGGTGCAGAGTGATATGACCTGGAGTGTCAATGTCTCTGCCGACGATCTGAATGCTATCCCCAACGGGCACTACGTTCTCAATGTGACGGTGACAGACAGCCACGGTAACACCAGTGATATTTATACTCATCCGGTCGGGGTGGCGATTAAAGAACCGGTCTTGACGATTAATGATGTATCCGGCGATAAAGTTATCAATAAACTGGAGCATGAACAGGCGCTGATCTTGTCCGGTTCGGTGACTAACCTGTCGCCGGGCGATACCATCACTATTGTGGTGAGCGATGGCACCACCAGTAAAACCTTTACGGGATCGGTGCAGGCGGACGGGAAGACATGGACAGCTATTATTCCGCAAACGGAGGTTGCCGGATGGGCGAATGGCGCAACGCTGAGCTTTACGGTATCCGGTGCGGACAGCTGGGGCAACGTTTCCGAGCCGGTCAATACCACGGCGACCGTTGACCTGACGCAGATGTCGATTTCGCTGGATTTGGTCGCGGGCGATGATGTCATCAACGCAGCGGAAGCGATGAATGCTAATGGACTGACCATTACCGGCAGTTCCTTTAATGCTAAAGACGGCGATACGGTGACCGTGACCTTTGCCGGTCACAGTTATACAACCAATATCGTCAACCCTGAGAACGACGCCTCCGGCTCATGGTCGCTGACCATCCCGCAAGACCAGTTGTCAGGTCTGGTCATTGGCAACGCGAATCAGATCACCGTCAAAGTGACGAACGATATCGGCACCAGCGCTGAAGTGGACAGGTTTATTGTTTACGAACCCGTCGCGCCGATCATTACCATCGGGGTTATCAGCGGCGATAACGTGCTGACGCTGGCGGAGATGACGCAGCCGCTGGAGATTAAAGGTACGGCATCGCTGGATGCGGCAGGACAAACGTTAACCGTGACCTTTAATGGCAAAAACTACACCACGACCGTGAAACCGGATGGCACCTGGTCAGTCTCGGTTCCGCCGTCGGATCTTAGCTCGCTTTCCAATGGCGACTATGACGTCCAGGCCTCGGTGGTGGACGTGGCAGGCAACCCTGGCTCAGCCACGGCGAACCCGCCGCTGGAAGTGCAGGTTAAAATCCCGTCGATCTACATTAACCCGATTTCCGACGATAACTATATCAACGCCTTGGAGCATAACAGCACCAGCAATCTGACGGTAAGCGGCACCACCGCCGACGCCAAAGAAGGGATGGCGGTGCGGGTCACCTTTGACGGGGTGGATTACACCACGACGGTAAACGCGGACGGCACCTGGAGTATTTCGGTTCCGGCGGCGGTGATTAAAGGCCTGAGCGACGGCAGTGTGCTGGTTGACGCGACGATTGATGACGGCCATGGCAATATCGGGCACGCGACGCAGACGACGGTAATCGTTGATACTGTCGCGCCGTCTGTCACCATTGATGCGGTGACCAGCGATAACACGCTCAACAACGATGAACTGGCTAATCTGAACGGGCAGAACATCACCGGTACGGCGTCAACCAGCGAAGCCGGGCGCACGATAACCGTCACGGTTACAGGTGATGGCGGTAGTTTCAAACATGACTATACCGCAACCATCGGCGTGGACGGCAAATGGAGCATCACGATGTCGTCCGACGATCTGGCTCTGCTACATACCGGCGTTTATAGCATAGAGGCGAAAGTCACGGATGCCGCAGGTAACAGCGCCACAAAATCCAAAACATTCAATGTGGATCAAACGCTGCCCACCATCACGATTGATGACTTCACCGGCGATAACCAGGTGAATAAAACTGAGCAGAGTCAGGCGCAGCTTATCAGCGGTACGACGACAGGTGTAGCGGCAGGTAAAACGGTGACGGTGATTCTCGGCGACGGTTCGGCGGCGGCGAAAACCTATACCGCGACCGTAGACAGCAACGGCGACTGGAGTGTTTCCGTCGCCCCAGCCGACTGGGCGGCGTTCGTCGACGGCGGTTACACCATCAAAGCCTCGGTCGATAGCGCAAGCGGCAACCATGCCTCGACCAGTGAGGCCATTATTATTGATACCAGTGCGCCCACAATCAGCTTTGACGTCAACGTTGCCGGAACCGATAACGTAGTCAATATGACTGAACAGGCGAACGGTATCCATGTCACGGGGACAACCACGGCTGAAGCAGGCCAGACGGTAACGCTGGTCTTTAATAACGGCGGCAAGTATTCCGCGACTGTCGGCACGGACGGCACCTGGTCTGTCGATCTACCGGCAAGTGAGTTTGCCGCGCTGGCGGATGGCGATTACACCATGACGGCTGTGGTCACTGACAAAGCGGGCAACAGCTCGGACATTGCCAGCAAAACGGTCACCGTCAGCGATGATACATGGACGATTGCTATTGATCCCTTTACCGGCGATTTGTGGCTGAACGCTGCAGAAGCGGTAGTCACGCAACAGATTACCGGCACCACCAACGCGCCGGACGGGCAGACGGTCACCATCACGCTGAATGGTCAAACCTATACCGCGACGGTGGCTGATGGTAAGTGGAGCTGTGATGTCAGCACTGCCGATCTGGCCGCGTTGACAGAAGGCACAAATTACACCATTACCGCCAGCGTCACCAATCCGATTGGTAATACCGGACAGGCGACGCAGAATTTTACGGTGGACACCACCGCGCCGGATTCTGTTGTCACTATCGTCAGTTATACCGACGATGCGGGTGATACGAAGGGCACCTTTAGCGCAGGCACGGCCAGTGATGACAAAACGCCAGTGATTAATGGTACGCTTTCGAAGACGGCGAACCCTGGCGACAGGCTGGCGATTTTCCGTGACGGCGTGTTGGTGGGTTACGCGACGATCAACGGGACGACATGGTCGTTTGCCGATAATCTCGCCACATTGGCTGATGGCACCTATAAATATACCGCGCAGTATATTGACGCGGCTGGCAATACCGGTGCTATCAGCGGAGAATTTGACTATATACTGGATACCGCAGTACCGACCTATGCGCAAATGACGGCAATGAGCACCACGGATACCACGCCAGTGCTGCGCGGTACCTTTACCGGTGAGTTCCGGGAAGGATATACGCTGGAGGTTAAGGTCAACGGCAAAACCTATTCATCGACCACGGGCGCTGTGGTGGTTGATATTGCATCACAAACCTGGTATCTCCAGATACCCGATAGCGATGCGATGGCGAAGTCGGCTACGGCCTATAAGGTTGATATGACGGTCACCATGCCAAGTGGGGTTGATCCATCGACATCATCAATCATGATCACTGGCGATCCTATATTCAATAACCCAACCACAATCTCAAGCACTTTCCCTGACACGATAGGTGGTTCCGTGACGTTAAACTCACGAGGGGAGTGGGAGTTTTCCGCCAACGGCTCTGTGGTGAACGCCAGTTCTCGTACTTCCTGGTCGCCAGCCACGATTAACCTTGGTTCTGATAAATATAGCTCGTCGACCTTCTTTGATTATGATCGCGATGGCGATATGGATATCATCAGCCAGACTGGTACTATCAGTAGTATCTATATCAGTACCAACAATGGTGCGGATAGCTATACCCCATTAAAAATAACTACCTCGGCCGCAGGCGCAACGTATCGAGGTGGGACGATCGCCATTGATATTAATGGCGATGGCTATACTGACTTTGCGATGGGGGATTTCAGTGCGAACAGCGGGGTCTGGTTCATCAATAATGGCAATGGAACCTTTACTGAAGTTGCTTCGACTTCAGGAAAAGAGCCAAATACGCATACGGGTAAGGTCACTGACTGGGCAGCAAATACGTCGGTATCGGGTGTCGATTTGGATAATGACGGTAAGGTGGATATCACCTATGAAACAGCCGACCGTCATTATGCATCCATGCATAATAATGGCGACGGGAGTTTTAATTGGCAGCAATGGACATCTGATATCTGGTTTCCAGTGATAAGTAATGCGACATGGTTTATCGCCCCATTGACCTGGGCAGATTTCAATAACGATGGTTATATGGATCTGTGGATCAACAGTTACGGAACAAGTAACGGATATAATGCTATTGCATTTAATAATGGTGATGGCACATTGGGCACTCCGATATCGTGGAAGAGCACCGGTGTTTATACTCATGGTATTATCGCGATAGACTGGAATCATGATGGTTATATGGATATTGCCAATATCGTCGCAACCGGTACGGCAAAGGTGTTTCTGAATAATGGCACTGGGTCGAATTTCACTAGCGTGAACATAGGCACCAGTTATTCTTCTGTTTCAGCCACATCGTTAAGCCTGGATTATGACTGGGACGGCGCCAGAGATGTCCTTATAACCTGTGTCAATGGCAGCACTCAGCTCGTCCATAATCCCAATGCGGTAGCAAACGGTACTTCGTTGCATTTTAAAATCATTGATAAAAACGGGATTAACTGCTTCTTTGGCAACACGGTTAATTTATATGACTCAACCGGCAAACGGGTTTCGACACAGATCCTGAATCCACAGGCGGGCGTTGGTAATAACGACTCTTCGGCGATTATTGATTTTTACGGATTAGATCCGAATCAAACCTATCATCTGGAGTTGCTCTACCAGGAAAACGGCGTATCAAAAACCATCAGCCAGGATGTTAATGCCAACTGGGGCGGTATTCAGGCTGGGGCGGCAAACGAGTGTCACGTGATGACGGTGGAGTCGGATAGCGCCAGCAACAACGGTACGATATCCGGAACTGGTTATAACGATGTCCTGATGGCGTCTGCCGGTACCGACACCTATAACGGCCAGGGCGGTTGGGAATACACCAGCGGCACGGGCGTATGGTCAGCCACCGGCGGGATGGACGTTATCGATTATAAGAGTTCCACCGTGGGCGTGACGATCGATTTATCACAGCTCGGCGCGCAAAATACCGGCTTTAATACGGCGATACTGGTCAATATCGAAGGCTTTGCCGGTAGTAACCAGGCGGATCATATCAAAGGCTCATCCCTTGATAACCAGATCGAAGGGCGCGGTGGCGACGATATTATTGATATCTCCAACGGCGGCCACGACACTCTGCTTTATAAGCTGATCAGCAGCGGCAGCAATGATGGCGGCGTCGGGCATGATGTGGTCAGCGGCTTTAATGTCGCCGCCTGGGAAGGACCGGCGAATAGCGGTCGGGTGGATATTCATGAATTAATTAAAGGCAGCGGCTATAGCGGAACTGGTAGTGCGCACTATGTTGATGGCGTGGCCACGCTTGACGCGTCGACCGGCAATATCGAGGACTTTGTGAAAGTGGTACAAAACGGTGACAATGTCGATATAAAAATTGATCGGGATGGTACCGGAGCGGCACATGAGATGACCACCGTTGTGACACTAATAAATGTTCACACCGACCTCGCCACGCTTCTGGCTAACCATCAATTAACGGTGGTGTAGACGTGAAATGCCCGATGGCGCAAGCTCATCGGGCATTAACGTATAGGCATTAACGTATTGATATTGCAATCCTGTGTAGGCCGGATAAGGCGTAAGCCGCCATCCGGCAAGACCTTCCGACTGCTGACAAACGATGCAATGCCCGATGGCGCAAGCTTATCGGGCATTAACGTATAGGCATTAACGTATTGATATTGTAATCCCGTGTAGGCCGGATAAGGCGTCAGCCGCCATCTGGCAAGACCTTCTGACTACTGACAAACGATGCAATGCCCGATAGCGCAAGCTCATCGGGCATTAACGTATGGGCATTAACGTATTGATATTTCAATCCCGTGTAGGCCGGATAAGGCGTCAGCCGCCATCCGGCAAGACCTTCTGACTGCTGATAAACGATGCAATGCCCGATGGCGCAAGCTTATCGGGCCTACAGAGAATGCATTAGATATAAAAAAGCCCGGTCACAGTTGGACCGGGCTTATGTTTGACGTTAACAGGATATTATTAGCGCTCGCGCAATGCCTCATTGACCTTATTGAGCGGTTTAATCAGGTAATCCAGCACGGTGCGGTTACCCGTTTTGATATCAACCGTCGCCACCATCCCCGGGAAGATAGGAAAACGCTCTTTCTTTTTGTTTTCCAGATAGTTAGATTTTGTGCGGATAAACACCCGGTAATAATAAACATCGCGCTTCACGTCGTCCTGAATACTGTCAGGCGAAATCATCGTCACCTCACCCTGCAATCCACCGAAAATGGAATAATCATACGCGGTGATTTTGACCAGAGCAGGCTGGCCTGGGTGTATAAACGCAACGTCACGAGGCGAAATACGCGCTTCAATCAACATGTCATCGTTCATCGGCACCAGCGTGAGCAATTTGCCGTTTGGCGGTATGACTCCCCCTACCGTGGTGACTTCGATATTCTTCACGATACCGCGTACAGGGGAATACATTTTGAGGCGTGTCAGCGAATCTTCGCGACCACGCATCACGGAACGTAATGCCTCCACGTCTTCATTCGTACGGTTGAGTTCTTCACGTGCCCGCACATAATATTGCGATTTCATATCGACCGCTTTGTTCTGCAAATCATTAAGCTGAGTTTTCAGCCGCAGAACTTCCACACCGCTTGCAGCCCCCTGCTTCACCAGCGGCTGCGTCATGTTTAACTGCTGCTGGACCAGATTAATCCCCTGCTTTAACCCAACCAGTCCCTGATCAAGACTCGATTTACGCGAGATATACAGGTCAGTTTCGGTCTTAATCAGATCTTTTTCGTTCAGGACTTCGACCGGGAAATTAATCGGATGATCGTTAACTTCCGCTTCCAGTCGCGCCGCTCGCGCCAGACCCGCTTTTAAACGCGAAGAACTCTCTTCCACGCTGGACTGCGTTTTGGTGCGATCCAGTTCAGCCAGCAATTGGCCGCGCTGCACGATATCTCCTTCGTGTACCTGAAGATTGTAAATAATACCGCCTTCCAGCGATTGCACCACCTGCTCCCGCGAGGAAGGAACAACTTTCCCGCTGCCGGTACTGACTTCATCCAGTGAAAAATATTTCGCCCACACTAAAAAACCGGCCAGCAGTAAAAAGATCATCCATACGAGCAATGAGGAGCGTCCGAGCTTCGGTTGCGATATCAGATCCTGTGTCACTAATGAGGGATTAGCCATTATTTTGCCTCCGCAACGGTTGTGCTCGTTTTTGGCCCGGTACTCAGTTGAGACTGGTTAAGCACTTTCTCTTTCACATCATCAATCACTATCCGACCGTTATCGATGACGATAATCCGGTCAACGAGCCGCAACATTGCCAGTCGGTGCGTGGCAATCACCAGCGTCCGATGGCCCAGCCATGAACTCAGTTCATCAATAACGTACTGTTCGGTCACTTCATCCATTGCGGCCGTGGGTTCATCCAGCAGCAAAACTTCTGGCTGGCATAAAATCGTGCGGGCCAACAACAGCGCCTGGCGTTGTCCGCCAGAGAGACCATAACCGCCCTCCATGATCATGTAGTTGAGACCATTTTTCTGTTGCTGTACGAAGCCCAGCGCGCCGCTGACTTTTAACGCATGATGGATTTCTTCATCAGTCGCCTGAGGGCGGCCCATGGTGAGGTTTTCAAAAATCGTGCCGAAAAACAGCCGGGAGTTTTGGCTCAGGAAAGCCACATCACGACGCACATCGGCAGGATCCAGATGGCGCATTGAGATGTTATCCATCAGCAGTTCGCCCTGTTGAATGGTTTGCATCCCGGCCAACACCTGAAGCAGCGTGGATTTACCTGCGCCGTTACGCCCTAAAATCGCAACCCGCTCTCCGACGTTAATATTCAGTTTGCCGATCATCAGATCAGGCTTTTTGGTCTCTTCGTCGTAATAAAAGAGTGCGCCTTGTAACTGGTACTGACCCTTCAGTACCGACTTATGAACAAATTTATGACGTTCTTCCTGATCGACCGGACGGCGCATTAACTCGTCTAACCCCTTGCGGGCGACCTTCGCAGATTGCCAGCGCGCCAGTACGCCTGAAATTTGCGCCAGCGGCGCTATCGCACGGGATGCCAGGATGGAGGTCCCCACTAACGCACCGGTGGTCAGTTCGCCTTTCATAACAAGGAAGCAGCCTACCAGCAGCACGACCGCGTAAACGATCGATTGCACTTCCTGAGTCCAGGTCATTAAAAAACCGGTCAGGAAACGTTGCTTCATTCCGATTGACGATGAGACGTTATTAGAGTGATTCCACTGATTCTGGAAGCGCTGCTCAGCGCGTAACAGCTTGATATCTTCAATGCATTGAACGGATTCAACCAGTACCGCATTACGGATTGCCGATTCACGCATCCCTTCGTTAGAGAGTTTTGCCAGCGGAAACTGAATCAGTATGCCAGGGATAATCAGTAGCGGTAGCGCGATAAGTACAACATAGGCCAGCGGTCCGCCGATATTCCATAAGATAGCGAAAAAGATGAAGAAGAATGGCAAATCGGAAACCACGCTGATGGTGGTGGACGTAATCAAGTCACGTACGGACTCCAGTTCGCGGATTTGCGAGATGAAAGAGCCCGTCGATTTGGAGCGGGCGCTATTTTTGATACGCAGGGCGTGACCAAACACCCGATCAGAAATTCGCAGGTCGGCGCGTTTACCGATCACATCCGCGATATGAACACGGATAAGGCGCATTGAAAATTCAAATATAATGGCCAGCATCACGCCGCCAAACAGCACCCACAGCGTGGGTTCAGACTGCGAAGGGACAACCCGGTCATAAACCTGCATTGAAAAAAGCGTGCCCGCAAGTGCCAGCACATTCGCGATAAATGCCGCCAGAATAATATCGAAATAGCGAGGCCAGTCGCGTAACGCCAGTTTCCAGAACCAGTTGCCCTGATAAGGTTTGATATAGTTATCGACGCGGGCATCAGGAATTGATGTCAGCGGGCGCAGTATCGCCACGCGTTCAATGCGCGTAATCAACTCTTCCTTACTGAAGACGCTTTCCAGACCATCATCGTTGTGGAAAACAACGCTGACGTTATCTTGCGCATCCATCTTCGTTAATACGCCAATCTGACCGCCGGACAACTCCACCACCAGCGGCATTCGCCAGGGATCGAGCTGACTGGCTTTAAATTTTTTAATCTGGATCGCAAGGCTGAGCTGACGCGCCATATTTTGCAACATTGCACTCAGGGCGTTATTTTTTTCCCATTGCATTGCGACGCGCACATTCTCTTCGGAATAATCGAGGCGATAATGCCTTGCGACATACACCATTGCCGAAAGCCAGGCGTCAATCACCTCGCTACTTTTATTCATATTCACGACTGTCTACTCTTAAAACATTGATAAATTAAATTGCAAAACCCATCAGACATTAATTCTGATACGTTTCACATATAAATAATGACGTCAATCCCTGTTTCACACAAAATGAACCTGGCGTTACCAGACCAGACCAACAAGTTATTTACGTCATGGCGCTGAAAAGCAAATATCAAGGCATGATATTCAGCTTCTGCAGTAATGAATTAGTACTGACGGCATAAGCAAGAGAAGCTTGCAAAGAATCATATTCGGCCATAGTTTGGGCCTGTTGAGCCTGGAAAACATCTTGCTCAACGCTTAATAGATCATTAAGGCTACGATTACTTAACGTATACTCATTTCGATAAACTTCACGTGTTTTACGTGCCGCACGCAGTTGTTGATCGCTGTTAGCTTTGCGCGCCTGGGCACCTCTCCAGTCTTCCATAAAGCTGTCGATGCGCTTCTCCGCATCCATTTTTGCTTTATCAATACGCGCCTGTGCGCTGATCACACTCCCCTGAGCCTGCTCCACTCTGGAGGAGACAATTCCCCCCTGATACAGCGGCACGCTGACGTTTACCGATACGTGATTATCCCAGGAAAGATCGGATGAAGAGCCATTATTTTGACTATAAGAGCGGTCTGCCCGCAACGAAAGCGTTGGCATATGGCCCGATTTGGCTTTACTCACCTCATATTCTGCGGACTGCTTGTCACTCATGGCGACCAACACTGTCGGGAGTGTTTCATAGTCCTGCGAATTAAAGGATTTAAGCGGCTCATTAAAGACCAGCGGGAGCGATGTTAACGATGACGCATTCACGCCCGACAGAACAGCCAACTGCTTTAAAGCAAGAGAATATTGATACTGATAATCCTCAAGCGTGGTTTGCATAGCAATGACACGTGTCTGGGCCTGAAGCACATCTGAAGAGGTACTCAACCCCGCGCCAGAACGCAACTGAGCCAGTTTTTCGACATTTTTTAATGATTCGATATTATCTTTGGCAATAGCAATAAGCGCCTCGTAGCGCTTCACACGTACATACAGGGAAGACACATTGTCCGCAATATCGTTTATAGAGGACTGAATTTTAAAGCTATCCCCTTCAACCGCATTTTTTGCTTGTTTAATGCTATTAGTGGTTCTACCAAAATCATAAAGCAACTGAGAAACGCTGATGCCATAAGATTCACTATCATTATTACCGTTAGAAGTAAGATCGCGACTGGTGCCATTCACAAATACCTGTGGCATCCAGGCACCTTTTTGCTCATCCACGCGGGCATTATCAATATTTAACGCAGATTTAATTTCAGCAAGTTCCGGACTGTGCGATATTGCCGCTAAGATACTTTTCTCTAACGATGTTTCATTTACGTTACGAAAAGTTTGTATGCAGTCAGTTGTACAATTATCGGCGAAACCGGAAGCGGCAGAAGCGTAGTGCTGGTGGCATGCTATCGCTAAAGCGCACAATACCAGAGTATTTAACTTTTTCATTGAGTAAAATCCACGTATAAAGTCTTCAGACCAGAGCAATACATCTGCCCCAGAAGATATATTGATGGTTTATAT
>OKVW01000601.1_pt1 | contig 20141 bp, 16 predicted proteins | sample 1606991 | NCBI WGS metagenome assembly OKVW01 (sample SAMN03281021, study PRJEB24777) | human gut metagenome | isolation source: fecal sample PR177 from 1 month old male Malay infant, vaginal delivered...
GTCTATAACAAATGCGATAAATAATCTGAACGGTCCGGATCCGGCGAAGATCAGTACCTATATTCGTGTCATCCTGGCGCTGGCGTTATCTGGACTGGCTGAATTAGCTTCTCTTTTCTTTATTCAACCGCTATTGCCGATTCTGGCTGTTGAATATGATGTTCCGGTCAGCCAGGTGAGTATTATTCTCTCTGCTGAAACGGCGCTTCTGGCTATTGGACTTTTATTTACCGGCACGTTATCCGACCACTATGGCCGAAAAAAACTTATCATTGTCTCTCTGCTGTTAGGCGGCTTCCTGACCCTGCTGTGTCCGCTGGTCGAATCCTGGGCAATGCTGGTTGCTTTGCGTGCAGTTATCGGACTTGCTCTCAGCGGTATTGCCGCTGCGGCAACGGCTTATATCAGTGAAGAAGTCGCGCCTGTGGTGGCAGGCGTTGTCACTGGCTATTTTGTCTTCGGTAATTCGATGGGCGGAATGTCCGGGCGTATTATTGCCAGTCAGTTAATTGAACATATTTCAATAAATACCATTTTCTACGGCTTTGCTGTCAGCCTGATTGTTGTGGCGATTCTGGTAAACGTCCTGCTGCCTGCATCTAAAAAATTTACCCCTACGCAAAACCTGAACGTACTGCGTGTAGTAAAAGGTGGCGCAGCACATTTTAAAAATAAAAAACTGGCTCTGGCCTTTGTTATCAGCTTCATCATTTTTGGGGTATTTACGTCCCTTTATAATTACCTGGCTTTCTTCCTGAAAGGCGAACCTTTCCATATTTCCCCGGCCAATGCTGGCCTGCTATCGTTTAGCTTCGCACTGAGTTTCTTTACCGCACCTCAGGCGGGCCGTCTGTCTGCCAAATACGGCAGCATGAACGTACTGCGGGTACTGTTCATCCTGATGGCGCTGGGTATGCTGCTGACGCTGACGCCGAACGTTGTCACCTTTATTATTGGTTCGGTTATCTTCACCGGTTGCTTCTTTGGGTGTCACTCCATCGGCCTGAGCTGGGTCAGCAAGAACGCAGCCCAGTCGCGTGGTCAGGCCGTAGCCCTGTATCTGTTCTTCTACTACATGGGGGGCTCGGTTATCGGTTTTGTGAACGGTTTCATATTCCATACCATGGGCTGGCAGGGGATGACAGCGTTCATCATCGCTTTACTTGGTGTGGGTGCCATTGTCGCAACCTATTTAGCCTCCGGCGAAAGAAAAGCGCTGATCACCGCTGAATCTTTAAATAATTAACTGGTCGTTCACGCCGCATCTGAGTGGCGTGAACAAAAAAATACGAAAGAGATAAAACAGGTTTCATTATGAAATTAGCAAGCTACTGCCATCGCGATCGTAAAAGCTTCGGCATTTTTACGGAAAACGGCATTATTGATCTTGGCAATAAAATTGGTCATAAATATCCAACACTGAAAGATCTCCTTAAGTGGGATGCCATTGACGTCGCCAGGCAGTATATTGATGACCACGCTGACATCATGGCTGAGGATATTACCTTTCTGCCCGTCATTGAAGCGCCAGGTAAAATATTCTGCGTGGGCATGAATTATGCTGATAAACGTAAAGAGTTTGCTGAAACTAATAACGCACCAACCCTGTTTGTGCGCTTTCCTGACTCGCAAACCGGCCATGGAACACCCGTTGTTAAACCCTCCTTATCAAACGAATTTGATTATGAAGGAGAATTGGCCGTTATTATTGGTAAGCCTGGGAACAATATTGATGTGAGCAACGCCCTTACCCATGTTGCCGGTTACAGTTGCTATATGGATGGTTCAGTGCGCGACTGGCAGCACGCCTGGTTTACGGCAGGCAAAAACTGGCGTCAGACGGGAGCATTCGGTCCTTATATGACAACCGTTGATGAAATTCCTGATCCACATACCCTCTCTATCCAGACATATCTGAATGGCATGTTAGTTCAGAATGATTCGACGGCCAGTATGATCCATAAAGTCGCTGACCTGATTAGCTATATCAGTACCTTCACCACTCTCAGTGCGGGTGATGTCATTATCACTGGTTCACCTGGCGGCGTCGGGAAAAAACGCACACCGCCTCTTTTTATGCACGAAGGCGATCGGGTCGAAGTCGTAATCGAAAATATCGGACGCTTAACGAATACGATTGTGGAATCTCAGCCTCAGCGAGACTTGCTGGCTTCGTAATAACCAGCAGAACGGACAACCTCGTCGAAATAAAAGATATTTTCAGGAGAAATAAGATGCATACCGACCAGCCGCTAGCATTCGAAACAGTTGAAACTAGCAATGGCGCTCTAAAAGAGGAGATTGCTCTCTTTTTAAAGCGTAATGGATTGGGCATAGATGAAGATATCGAGCAATTTGTTATTGCACGTTGTGACCGACGTCTGGTTGCCTGTGCTGGTCTTGCGGGTAATACGCTAAAATGCATAGCGGTCGAGAGAGAATGGCGTGGAACCGCCCTGGGACTGAAAATCATCCATGAAGCGGAATTGCAGTCTATTCAGAACGGAGAACATCAACTTTTTCTCCTGACCCATCCGAAGAATGTTAAGTCATTTCAGGGAGGCGGATTTTATCCCCTGGTGACCCTCGATAATCGTGCGGCCCTGATGGAAAATACGCCAGTGGGCATCCATCGTTACTGCCGACAACTGCGCAATCATCATCTGGTGATGGCCGAAAATGTCGGGGGAATTGTCATGAATGCCAATCCATTCACATTAGGTCACCAGTACCTGATTGAGCAGGCTGCAAAAGCATGTGACTGGCTGCACGTTTTTGTCGTCGAAGAGGACTTGTCCACGTTTTCCTTTCGGGAACGCTTCGCCATGGTTCAGGATGGTTCGCGTCATTTACCTAATATTACTGTTCATCCTGGTTCAAAATATATTATTTCTCGCGGGACCTTTCCTGGCTATTTTCTCAAAGAAAAGCAAATCGTTAATGAAGTGTATGCTGCCATTGATTTGATGATGTTCCGACGTTACATCGCGCCAGCCTTAAATATTAACCAGCGTTTTGTTGGCACAGAACCATTTTGCAAAGTGACAGCACAATATAACTGCGCAATGCACCACTGGCTGGAAGATGAAAAGACAATGGCAGCAGCCAGTATCAAAGTTAACGAGATTAAGAGAATGACCGATGATAATAATTTTCCGATATCAGCCTCCGCAGTCAGAAAATTATTAGACAAAGGAGATATTCAGGCTGTTAAGAGCAGAGTGCCAACAACCACGATGCCTTATTTGTATAAATGTCTACCAGAAAATCAATCTACACAGCCGGATCCAGAACTGGCAGGTGCTTAATAAATAATTGTTCAGGAAGTGAATATGAAAATAGTTAATACGGCAATGACCGGGACGCTGGAGTCAAGCGACCTGATTGTCAAAGTTAGCCCCTGTGAGGACGGGTTGGATGTCATCATTAACAGTGAAGTATACAAACAATTTGGCGAACAAATTACTGCGGTTGTGAAGGAAACGCTTTCCACATTTAACATTACGCAGGGCCAAATTATCGTTGAGGATAAAGGTGCGCTGGACTGTGTTATCCGGGCCAGAATGCAGGCAGCCATCCTCCGGGGAACAGACAGCAAAGAAATTGTGTGGGATAAATTATAATGAAGAAATTACGTCGCAGTATGCTTTTTTTGCCTGGTTCTAGCGCCGCCATGCTTTCGACTGCCTATATTTATAAACCAGACTCAATCATGTTTGATCTTGAGGATGCGGTATCGTTAAAAGAGAAAGATAGCGCGCGACTGCTGGTCTTTCATGCCTTACAGCATCCCATGTATAAAAATATTGAAACGGTTGTCAGGATTAACCCGCTAAATACCCCCTTTGGCTTAAAAGATCTTGAGGCCGCAGTTCGGGCGGGCGCTGACGTTATTCGCTTACCCAAAACGGATACACCGGAAGATATTTACCAGCTTGAGCGTGAAATCGTCCGCATTGAAGAAAGTTGCAATCGCCCGGTCGGATCGACGCAATTAATGGCGGCGATTGAATCTGCTGTAGGCGTTATTAATGCCGTGGCTATCGCTAAATCATCTAAACGCTTAATGGGAATTGCGCTGGCGGCGTTTGATTATGTGATGGATATGCAAACAGAACGTGGAGACGGCACTGAGCTGTTTTATGCGCGTTGCGCGGTATTACATGCCGCTCGCGGAGCGGGTATCGATGCTTTTGATGTGGTTTATGCGGACATTAACGATGAAGCGGGTTTTTTAAAAGAAGTCGATTTAATTAAGCGTATGGGCTTCAACGGCAAGTCACTGATCAATCCGCGGCAAATCGATGTTTTACATAATGCCTATGCCCCCACTCAGGAAGAAGTTGATTATGCAGAACGTGTCATCGCAGCCGCCGAGGAAGGCGAGCGTAATGGGCTTGGGGTGATTTCACTGAACGGAAAAATGATTGATGCGCCGATCATTAACCATGCCCGTGTGGTTATTGACCGTAAAAATGCCTCCGGCGTTCGTCAGTAATCTCCATTCACCCTCCAGCAACAGGATTAAACGATGAGTCATTTAGCTGAAGCACTTCATAACATCTCCGGTAGCCAGCATAACTATGAGCTGTTTACCGGCGCCAATACGCATACCCCCTATCTCGTTGATCCCCGTGAAAAATATCAACGCAAACTTTTCGACACCGTAGATGACGTTTTAGCCCGCTGTGATTTGCATGATGGCATGACCGTTTCATTTCATCACGCCTTTCGCGAGGGGGATAAAGTGATTAATTACGTGATGGCCAGGCTGGCGGAAAAAGGCTTAAAGGGATTGACGCTGGCATCAAGCTCGCTGATGACCTGCAACGCGCCACTGATTGAACATATTAAAAATGGTGTGATTACCAAAATCTACACATCAGGCATGCGCGGAGAATTAGCCGATGCGATTTCACATGGGCTGATGGAAGAACCCGTGCAGATCCACTCGCATGGCGGCAGGGTCAATTTGATTGAGAAAGGTGAAATTACTATTGATGTCGCCTTTTTGGCTGTCTCCTGCTGCGATGAGTATGGTAATGCCAGCGGCAGCGGCGGCAAATCCCGGTGTGGTTCGCTGGGCTACGCCATGGTCGATGCAAAATATGCCAAAAAGGTGGTGTTGCTGACGGAAAGTATTGAACCGTTTCCCTATATGCCAGCCAGCATTGTTCAGGATCAGGTTGATTACATTGTCAAAATCGACAGCGTGGGCGATCCGGCAAAAATCAGCGTAGGTGCCGCTCGCGTAACCAGCAATCCGCGTGAATTGATGATTGCGCGCTCAGCCGCCGATGTGATTGAGCATTCAGGGTATTTCCGTGATGGCTTTTCACTGCAAACCGGTTCCGGTGCCGCCTCGACGGCCTGCACGCGATTTCTGGAATCGCGCATGCGCAAAAAGAATATTGTTGCGCGATTTGCCTTAGGTGGCATTACCGGCAGCATTGTGGATCTGCATGAAAAAGGACTCATCACCAAACTGCTGGACACACAGAGCTTTGATGGTGCCGCAGGTGCTTCGCTTGCGAAAAACCCCAACCATGTTGAAATCTCAACCAGCGTTTATGCCAACCCTGCCGCTAAAGCAGCCTGCTGCGATCGTGTTGATATTGTCATTTTAAGCGCGCTGGAAATTGACACGGATTTCAATGTCAATGTACTGACCGGTTCCGATGGCGTCATGCGCGGCGCTTCCGGCGGGCATTGCGATGTTGCGGCAGCCGCAAATTTAACCATCGTGGTCGCACCGCTGATTCGCAGCCGTATTCCTACCGTCGTCAGGCACGTCACCACCCGCGTTACCCCGGGTGAAAGCATAGACGTACTGGTCACAGACCATGGTATTGCGGTGAATCCTGCCCGCCCGGAAGTCAAAGAGAAGCTGATTGCCGCCGGTTTACCGGTTGTTGATATCGAGACCCTCTACCAGAGCGCGCTGGTGATTTCTGGCGAACCTAAACCTATCGAGTTTACCTCCCGCATCGTCGGCGTTGTGCGCTATCGCGATGGGAGCGTCATTGATGTGGTAAGGCAGGTGAAAGAATGATCCGCGAAACATCAAAAGCATCATGTGCGGCCCTCACGCTTGAGGATGTCCTTAAAGCCAGAGAAGCGCGCGCCAGTCTGCAACAAGAGTGGCTACTCGGGTTCGGGCAGCCGATGATTTCAACCACGCTCGTCTGGCCAGGAGAGGTGAAAGATACTCCCCTGGCCCGCCAGGTAATGGCAGAGGCGAAGGAAGCTCTTAATCAGTTGCTGCAAAAACATCGATGGGAAGTCTCCAGACATGAAATCCGTTTCCGGCCGACCGGGCCAGAGGCGTTCTGGTCCATATCCGCACCTGCCTGGATGATAAAACATGTCACGGCGCATCTGGAAGATAACCATCCGCTCGGCCGTTTGTGGGACATCGATGTATTTTGCCCTACATCGGGCCTAATTAAGCGCAGTGCAATACATCAGCCTATGCGCAGGTGCTTCATCTGTGATGAACCTGCTCATGTCTGCTCGCGTATGCGCCGCCATTCTCCGAATGAACTTGCGCAAGTGATTGAGGATTTAACCTATGACTACTTTAGCCGCCAGCGTTAAGCAAGCTGAGCAGTCACAGAGCATCGCCTGGCTGTCCGCTGAAGCGATGTACCGGGAGGTGAAATTAACACCTAAGCCGGGACTGGTTGATAGCGACAATAATGGCGCACATCGTGATATGACTATCACGCACTTCATGGCCAGCATTCACGCCATCACGCCCTGGTTTCCCCGTTTTTATGAGCAAGGAAAAACCACCGCGAATTTGCCCGCCCCTCAAACTCTGCTGGCGATAAGGCCAACAGGTCTTGCCTGCGAACAAGCGATGTTCAAGGCCACAGGCGGCATAAATACGCATAAAGGCGGGATTTTTTCACTTGGCCTTCTGTGCGCCGCCGCAGGTCGTCTGTTTAAACAAAACAGAACGCTCAGCCAGAGCAACCTGTGCCGGGAAACCAGTGCGATGTGTGCGGGTCTGGTTGACCATGAACTTCGCAAAACCGGGCAGGCAAAAACCAAAGGTGAGCAGATTTTTCAAACGCTTGGACTGACCGGAGCGCGGGGCGAGGTGGAGAATGGATTTGTCACCGTCAGGCAGTACGGACTGCCGCAGTGGGAAAAATCGTTACGGGAAGGGTTATCTCAACAGGATGCGTTACTGAAGATGTTACTGGCCCTGATGGCCACCAATCCTGATACCAATGTGGTTTTCCGCGGGGGACCCGAAGGCCTGAAGTATGTGCAGCGGTATGCAAAAAGAGTGCTCAGCATAAAAAACTTGTCAGGTGAAAAGCTTCGAAAAGCGTTGATGAATATGGATAACGCATTGACTGAAAAGAATATTAGCCCTGGCGGTAGTGCGGACCTCCTGGCCGTTGGTTGGGTACTTTCGCATTATCCGGCCTGATGGGTGGCATTGAATGTAGAGAGGGCAACGTTATGACTACGCAACGTCTGGAACAACTGAGTGAAAGGTTCACGATCATTCTGGTGCCAGGCCTGAGAGACAGTGATGAGTATCACTGGCAAAGTTGCTGGGGTCGTCGTTTTCCTTTCTGGAAACGGATTAGCCAGCGGAACTGGCTGGAGCCTGATATCGACGCCTGGATCTGCGCAATCCGTCGCGAGTTAGCCTCCTGTCACCTGCCTGCGATTCTGGTTGGACACAGTTTTGGCGCGCTTGCCTCATGTCGTCTGGTTCAGACGTACAGAATGAATGTCGCGGGTATTGTCATGGTTGCGCCTGCAGAGCCTTCGCTCTTCGAACTGGACGAGAAGGTACTCCCGGAGAAATTGCAAACATCCAGCATCATGTTCGTGAGTCGAAACGATCCGTTAATGTCTTTTAAACGTGCGCAGTTTTGGGCCGAATGCTGGGGCGCACGCGTCGTTGATATCGGTGACGCTGGGCATATTAATACAGAATCCGGATTCGGGGAGTGGGAATATGGCCTCGAACAACTGGCGGAATTTAGTGAAGGCCTGAGGCACGAAAATAAAAACCAGGTTTAACAAAAAGTAATTTATCTCTTACATGATCACAATTCAGATAAATAATATCTGATCCGGAGAGCATATGTTAAAAGCTTATAACAAGCATGTACAAGAACGTGCGTTAAAAAATATTCCGCCTAAACCTTTAACCGCAGAGCAAACGGAAGCGTTAATTGCCTCTCTGGTTAGCGGGGAAAGTGAGGATAAAAACACGCTTATTGAACTGCTGACGCATCGTGTCCCGCCGGGAGTCGATCCTGCGGCGAAACTGAAAGCAGATTTCCTTTACCAGCAAATCAAAGAAGAAAACCCGGCGAATATTATTGCCCCTGGCCAGGCAATTGAACTGCTGGGAACTATGCAGGGTGGATATAATATCCAGCCGCTTATCGATTTACTGGATAATCCGAAATGGGCCAGAAGTGCGGCGGAACAATTAAGTACAACACTTCTTATTTTTGATAAATTTAACGATGTTGAAGAAAAAGCGAAACAAGGGAATGTCTGGGCACAAAACGTCATTCAGTCATGGGCAAATGCCGAATGGTTTCTACGCAGCCCGAAGCTACCTGAAAAAATAACGCTTAAAGTATTTAAAGTCACAGGGGAAACCAATACGGATGATTTGTCACCGGCTCCTGAAGCATGGTCACGTCCTGATATTCCTCTTCATGCGCTGTCCATGCTGAGTAATCCGCGAGATGGCGTGACCCCGGATGAACCCGGATGCCGCGGGCCAATTCAGCAACTTGAGCAGCTAAAGGAAGAAGGCTACCCGCTGGTCTACGTCGGGGATGTTGTTGGTACTGGTTCTTCGCGCAAATCCGCAACTAACTCCCTGTTATGGCATCTGGGGAACGACATTTCATGGGTGCCGAATAAGCGAAACGGAGGATTTGTTTTCGGCGGAAATATTGCGCCTATTTTCTTCAATACGCTTGAGGATTCTGGCGCGCTTCCGATAGAAATGGATGTTTCCGGGCTATCAACGGGAATGCTGATTGATCTCTGGCCTTACGAGGGTGAAATTCGCGAAAACGACAGCCAACGACACATCACCTCATTTTCTTTGAAAACGGATGTGCTGCTTGATGAAGTACGTGCCGGGGGACGTATTCCGTTGATCATCGGCAGAAGTCTGACAGCAAGGGCGCGTGAATCGCTGGGACTTCCTCCTTCTGATGCTTTCCGTCAGCCAAAAGCACCTGCGCCTTCATCGGTCGGCTTTACGCTGGCGCAGAAAATAGTCGGAAGAGCGTGCGGTGTTGAAGGGGTCCGCCCGGGGCAGTACTGCGAACCGAAAGTATCAACGGTGGGTTCTCAGGATACCACCGGAGGAATGACGCGCGATGAGCTTACCGATCTGGCCTGCCTGAGCTTTTCGGCTGATTTGGTTATGCAGTCTTTTTGCCATACTTCGGCTTATCCAAAACCAGTCGATGTGAAGCTACATGAAACACTGCCTGATTTTATCAGCAGCCGGAACGGTATTGCACTGAAGCCGGGTGATGGCATCATCCATTCCTGGCTAAACCGTATGCTTGTCCCGGATACGGTAGGAACCGGGGCCGACTCTCATACGCGTTTCCCTTTGGGGATCTCTTTCCCGGGAGGGTCCGGACTGGTCGCGTTTGCCGCGGCAACCGGAATTATGCCGCTGGATATGCCGGAGTCTGTGTTGGTCCGTTTTACAGGAGAGATGCAAAAAGGGATTACCTTACGCGATCTGGTTCATGCCATTCCGTTTTATGCCATCAGGCAAGGTCTGTTGACCGTTGAGAAAAAAAACAAAATCAATATTTTCTCCGGCCGTATCCTGGAAATCGAGGGGCTTGGCATGCTCAAAGCGGAGCAGGCTTTCGAGTTGGCCGATGCCTCCGCAGAACGTTCTGCCGCTGCATGCGTACTTCGCCTTGAAGAAGAAAACGTCGCGGAATACTTGCGCTCCAATGTTGCCCTGCTGCGCTGGATGATACGTCAGGGCTACGAAAACGCAGTGACGCTTGAGCGGCGCATTGCTGAAATTGAAGCCTGGCTAGCTAATCCGTCGCTTTTGGTTGCCGATGAAAACGCTGAGTACGCCGCCGTGATTGACATCGATCTGACTGAAATTACCGAACCCATTGTTTGCGCACCGAATGATCCGGATGACGCCCGTCTGCTATCCGAGGTAGCGCGTTCGCCGATAGAAGAAGTGTTTATTGGTTCCTGCATGACGAATATTGGTCATTTCCGCGCCGCGGGTAAAATTATTTCAGATTCCAGTGAAATACCGGTAAGACTCTGGCTGGCGCCGCCGACAAAAATGGATGCGCAACAGCTTTCAAGCGAGGGATACTTCAATAAGTTTATTAAATCCGGCGCCAGAATTGAACCCGCCGGATGCTCGCTGTGTATGGGGAATCAGGCACGTGTTCGGCAAGGCAGTCATGTCGTATCCACATCAACCCGAAATTTTCCCCATCGTCTGGGGACCGACGCTAAGGTCTTCCTGGCTTCAGCCGAACTGAGCGCTGTGGCAGCGATTATTGGGAAAATGCCGACGGTTGAACAATATTTCTGGCATATGGATAAAATTAATGACACCCGCGATGATACCTATCGCTATTTAAACTTTGATCGATTACCTGAATATCAATCAACGGCTAATGAGCAGGATGTTATTAAAACGTTCGCCGTTAAGAATATTTAACTTTTTTTAATTAAACAATAGCTGAAGAACCATTGTACAGCAGAGGCTTTTTTATCTCTGAAGCTTCTGCTGCCAACGGAATGGCTTGTCGCTGAGGTGACACATGTTGAAATCAAAAAAGCAAAAAATAGCGCTTCTTATTTTAATAATATTATTATTCATGATCATTCCTCCGCCAGAAGGATTGACAAAGGAAGCATGGATACTGGCAGGTATTTATCTTGCATCCATTGTCGGACTGGTAAGTAAACCTTACCCTGAACCCGTCATTATGCTTATTGCGGTGGCGTTGTCATGTATCGCGCTGGCAAGCTTCAACGACTCCCTCGTTAAACCAATGGATGTCCTGCGCGGTTATTCGTCAGGAACAACATGGCTTGTCTTTAGTGCATTTACCTTAAGCGCTGCGTTTGTGACAACCGGGTTGGGGAAACGTCTGGCATACTGGTTTATATTAAAATTCGGCGGCACGACACTGCGACTGGGATATGTCACCGCGCTGTTGGACTTAATTCTGTCCCCGGCTACCCCCTCGAATACAGCGCGCGCAGGCGGAGTGGTATTTCCTATTATTAACAGCATTGCTCTGGCGTTGGGTTCAACGCCAAATGAAAGTCCGTGTAAGGCTGGTCGTTACCTTATGGTGAATGTGTATATGGTAACGAAAACGACAAGTTATATGTTCTTAACCGGATTTGCAGGAAACGCTTTAGCGCTACAATTAATTTCGGATATTTTTCATATCCAGATAAGCTGGGTTGGCTGGGCGCTGGCGGCAGTACCTGTGGGGTTATTGATGTTAGCGGTTATCCCCTGGATAGGTTACAAAATCACGCGTCCTGAATTAAAGAAGTTAGACAATGTTCAAATCGCCACTGCGGGTCTGAATGAACTCGGGCCGATTAGCGGAAAAGAGAAAGGTCTTGCTGTTGTGTTCATTTCCGCTTTACTGGGATGGATTTTCTCACGCTATCTGGGACTTAACGAATCCGCTGTTGCAGTGATCGCGATGGTCGGAGCCCTTGTTTTTAATATTATTTGCTGGAACGATGTTCTGCAAAATAAGGGCGGCTGGAATACCTTGATCTGGTATGGCGGTATTATTGGACTCAGCGCCACCTTGAGTAAAGAAGGCTTTTTCAAATGGCTGGCGGCCTTTATGTCTGATCACCTTGGTTTCTTGGGCGCAGGTAACAGTACAATTGTGATGATCGTCTTTTTAAGCATCGTAGTTCGTTATTTGTTCGCTTCAGGAGGCGCTTATGTGGCAGCCATGGTTCCTGTATTTGCAACGGTAGGTCTCGTGACCGGAACAGCCCCTGTACTCCTGGCTTTAGCCATTCTGTTCTCTAACTCTTATGGTGGATGTATCACACATTATGGTGGCGCAGCCGGGCCCATTATTTTTGCTGCGGGGTATAACGATATTAAGTCATGGTGGATTGTCGGTACTATCGTTGCTTTATTGACATTTATTGTTCACATGGCGGTAGGTATTCCATGGTGGGGCTTCTTAATTCAACATAACATACTTTCATAACGCGATAACAGTGGCTCAATTTGAGCCACTTTCCCTAATGTTTTATATTCAACCGCTCTATCAGGCTGATTTTTTAAAGTAACCGATGCCAATCGTTTTTCTGAAACGCCACGACTGCCATTTTGGCCATAAAACGTCTGAAATCATCGCGATGGCAATCCAGCGGAACCAGGTAGCGAATGTATTACTTAACCCCTGTGGTTCTTTATATCCTTTAACCCAACCATCGTATCCCCGTTCACCAAGCAGTGTGTCAGGGAAGCCGCCATCCGCATTCTGAAAATCGAGGAGTTTGACAAGCATATTACGCAGCCAGTATTCAATTTCATCTTTGCGATAAGGACAGCGCGAATGCCCATGGGCCAGAATATCGATAATATCAACATCAATACAGCTACTGCGTACCGCCACAGGCTGTTCCAGGCAACGGCTCATCGACTGGTTGAAATGAGGAATAGTCTCGTCAAGGGCATAGAAGATATGCAGGTTATGCGTCGCCCCACAAAGTGCGAACAGCAATGCCTCCTGACTGAATTGTTGTCCAGGCCCCCAGAATCCGGAGTAAGGCTCACTCTGCTGGTTATGCCAGAAGATCATATCCTGCAGGCGCTGGCTTGCCGCGCCTTCCGGGTGACGCTGCTGTTCGAGAAGCAGGAAACTTCCGAGGTTAACGATATTGTTTCCTTCCAGCCAGGGATCTCGCATATCGCGCTGTCCTAACCATGCCCGGAAATACAGGGGATCGAGGAATGGCGCTAAAAAGGGCAGTTCAAGGCGATCTAACTGTTCCAGAACCTCTAACGCCCCCATACAGTAATTTGTCGCGTGGAAACGCATATATTGACGTGTTTCTTCAATATCAGGGCGTTTCCATGTTTCATCCCACTTCATGCCCGGTAAAAGGAAATAACCATCATCGTGTTGGTGGCTTAAAATCCAGTCAGCCAGTAATTTTTTTTCCTCTATTTTATCACCTAATAACACGCGGGCCATCGTTCCATCATAGGTTCCTGATAATAACATTTGCGGCCATTTTTCTGGTTGATGATACTCGCTGACACGCAATACCCCAGGCGTCTTCCCGGCTACGCTCATGCTATTCAGCCAGTTAATACTCATTTCTTTAGCTTGTAAAATACGTTCTTGTAAAAGACTGTCTGTTAACTTCATAATATAACCTGTGTTTAAGATTAATTATTAATTTGAGGTTTCATAATCATTTCAATTTTGCCGCCGACATCGTCGGGGTTAAAAAATGCATAATGACAAAACCCAAAAGATAAGCAAAACCGCCCATAAGAAATATTGACCAATAACTTCCTGTCGCCTGTAAGATATGTCCGGTAGCCTGTGCAAAAAGTATTGAGCCAATTGAACCAATCAGACAGCCAATACCGACAACAGCCCCAACAGCTTCTTTCGGAAACATATCCGAAACACTGGTATAAAGATTTACTGACCATCCCTGATGAGCAGCTACTGCAAGACCGATGAGAATAACGGCGACCCACAAATTAGAAGCAGCAGAGACGAGCAAGATAGGCAATACACAAATCGCACACAATAGTAGTGTCAATTTACGTGCCTTATTTACGGCCATTCCCCGGTTGATCAACCATGCAGGTAAGTATCCTCCGGCCAGTCCTCCTATTGTCGCCAGAATATTTATCAGAACCAGCGGTGTCGCCATGTGTGCCATATCAATACCGCGACTGTCGTGTAACCATTTAGGCAACCAGAACAGGAAGAACCAGAAAATCGGGTCGGTCAGGAATTTGCACATCGCAAATGCCCAGGTCTGGCGATATTTTAATAAGCCAATCCAGCTCACTTTGCCTGCTATTGCTGGCGCGGGACTCAAACTTTCATCCTGATGGATCCAGTCCAGTTCCTCTTCATTAACTTTTTTTACTTTTTCTGGTTTTCCGTATAAAAACAGCCAGAAAACAATCCAGATAAAACCTACCGCGCCAGTAACAATAAAAGCTTCACGCCAGCCCCATTGTAACGCAATCCATGGAATAATAATCGGTGCAAAAATATTCCCGACATTTGAACCTGAATTGAAAATACCGGTCGCAAACGCACGTTCTCTCTTGGGAAACCATTCAGCAGCAACCTTTACCGCTGATGGAAAGTTAGCGCTTTCGCCAATCCCCAGAAAAATCCTTGCATAAATAAACCCCGTTACCGTGCTCACTGCACCATGGGCTATGGCTGCAAGGCTCCATATGGCCAGCGCGACGGGTAAGATGAGACGGGCGCCATAAAGGTCAACAATTCTGCCACATATTAATAAACCCACTGCATAGGCTGCCTGAAAGGCAGTAACAATATTGCCATATTCAATTTCTGTCCAGCCAATGTCTTTTTGTAGCATTGGCGCTAAAAGTCCTAAAATAGAACGGTCAAGGTTATTAATGGTGACTGAGAAAAAGAGCAAAGCACAAATTGTCCATCGATAACGACTTCTTGTTAATTGTGACTTCGTTGTTTGTTCATTAATACTGTGTTGTAGCTGACCCATATTATTTCCTCTCCATATCTGTGCCATACAGAATGTGATTCTTTCATGCCGCTACAGTGTAAGTATCTTTAGTATCTGACAGACAACCTACAAAAATGAAACTGAGATCTTAACGTTCATTCGTTTTTTATTTGCTAGTAAAATCACCTTTTTTGCCGAGTAATGTGATGGAGATCACTTCAATACAAAAACAAATTTGAAGTTCATCACAATTAATTTTGATGTTTTTTGAACTTCATCACAATTGTTGTTTATTCAACACCCGCACAGATCCGAATTCTGTCTTCTCTAACCTGCCTGTATTTCCGATCCGCTATTCTTCGCTCAACTTTTCTTTAAGAGGAATGGCTATGCTGGAAAAATCTGACCTGGCAGATAATGCGGTTGAATGTCTGCACAACGAACACTACGATCGTGCTTATAATTTGCAAAATCTTAACTTTCAGACGCTGATTTTTACCGGTGGACGCCCGCGCGAAAGTCTGAATGGCGACTGGCACTTCACGCTTGACCTTCATGATACGGGGTTAAGGCAAAAATGGTTCTTAATGCAAAAGCAGGATGCTGAAACACGTAAAGATCCCTATGATTACGATCCTTATTCAGGTCAGACGGTGCCTGTCCCCAGTTGCTGGCAAATGTTGAAGGATAAATGGTTTTATTTTGAGGGTAGCGCATGGTATACCCGTGAAATCGAGTACACCAGGTGGGATCAGGATGAGCGCGTATTTTTACGGATAGGCGCAGCAAATTACGATTGCAAAATATTTCTCAATCATCAGTTTATTGGTAATCACTACGGTGGATCGACCCCTTTCTGCGCTGAGCTAAGCGCACACATAAAAACCGGAAATAATGTCTTAATGATCTGTGTAAATAACACACGGACAACGGATCGACTTCCGTTACGAAATAATGACTGGTTTAACTATGGCGGTATTTATCGCGAGATAGATCTTATCCGAACCCCGCAAAGCTATATTCATGATCTGTTTATCTATCTTGTCCCGGATGGCAACTATAACCGCATTGCAGCGCGCATAACGGTAGACGGGTTTGCGACAGAAGTGACTGTTACGATCCCCGAACTCGGGATTGATCAGATATTGCCAGTTGTGGAAGGCCAGGCCGAAGCTATTTTTTCCCGTAGTCCACAGCTATGGTCTCCGGACAATCCTAAACGCTATAAAGTTAAAGTCACGCTGGGACATGACTGCGTTGAAGATGACGTCGGATTTCGCCAGATTGAAGTGGTGGGAACCGATATTCGTCTGAACGGCAAATCCCTCTATCTGCGCGGCGTTAACTGCCATGAAGATGATTTATTCGTTGGGAAGGTTGCCAGCGAGGACGATATACGTCAGCGTTTTCGTGATGCCAAAGCACTGAATTGCAATTATATGCGGCTGGCACATTACCCTCATCACGAACTGACGGCACGCATTGCTGATGAAGAAGGGATATTGCTGTGGGAAGAAATTCCCAACTATTGGGCGATCGATTTTACAAATCCGTCGACACAACGGGATGCGCATAACCAGCTTATGGAGCTTATCCTGCGCGATCGAAACCGCGCCAGCGTCATTATCTGGTCGGTTGGGAATGAGAATGCGGATACGGATGAACGTTTAAATTTCATGACATCGTTAGTGAATGCGGCACGTGATGCCGACCCCAGTCGCCTGATCTCTGCTGCCTGCCTCGTCAACCATGCAAAAATGAAGATTGAGGACAGATTGACAGACTTCCTCGATATCATAGGGTTAAATGAATACTACGGGTGGTATGAAGAGAATTTTGATGACTTAATTGTGCTTGGCAAGAACTCATCCCCCACTAAGCCCGTTGTCATCACAGAGACTGGTGCCGAAGGCGTTCTCAGCGAACACGCTCCCAAAACGGGCCCGTTCTCTGAGCATTACATGGCCGAGGTTTATCGCAAACAAACCGAGTATCTGCCAAAACTCACCTATGTTCGCGGCTTTACCCCCTGGCTGCTGTATGACTATCGTACAGAACGCCGGCAAAACCCCTGGCAGCAAGGCTTCAACTGTAAAGGTTTAATCACCGCAGATAAAAAAACCCGCAAAGCCGCGTTTTATGTTTTGCGGGATTTTTATGAAACGCTCAAAAAAGCCGATCCATCGTCTCATTAATCATGCTTAAGGCTTTCCGCCAGGGATAACAACCTGGCGGGATCAAATAACATCGCCAGATAATGAGGTTGCTGTTGTTCTTCTTTATCCAGCCACTCGCCGATACGATTTGCCAGTTGGTAAAGGTTATTTATTTGCTTATCGAATTCAAAATGAGAAATGCCACTCACACGACCATAGCGTTCCCGCATGAGTTTCATCGCGACGCCCTTCGCAACCTCATCAAATAACGTGGTATACCACGGCACTCTGTCCCAGACTCGCCTGAATAAGTCCCTTTTATCCTCAGGAATATGGGTCTGTTGTAAAAGAAAATGGAGCTGACTACGCGTCGTTTGCGCCAGAAAAAAAGCGCGCTGTTTTTCCAGTAACATCAATTGATATTGCATGAGCCCGGTGTTGGGATCGTCTGGCGGGAAAAGCGTCGAAACAGAAAAATCATCCGAACGACGAGAATGGAGTTGTAATAGTTTAACAGCCTGCTCATACGTCTTTGGCACCTGGCTGTAATGATGCAAAACATGTCCCAGAATGTATGGCGTTTTTTTCATCCATTCATGGCTGCTGATATACAGTTGATGGAAAGCATCCAGCTCCGATTTATCGACTTTGTGCTCCAGCATATCGGTAAGCCAGCAGTGAAATGCCTGCTTTTCTGACATGCCCACTTCACGGCCAAACATTGCCAGACCATGTAAATTGATTGAATTAACCGAATTGATGAGAGAACTGTTGGAAATCCACTCCCAGCTTAAGCGGCCTGAAACAGCCTCCAGGAGGTCTCCGGTGGTATTTTCCACCCAACTTAAACGCCCCTTGATTTCTTCCAGTAAGTAACAGGGGAGCAATGTCCAGCCATATTCCAGCCCCCATAAATCAAATTCAATCCATTTGATTCGGTCTTCCAGTTGCATCAGGAGCGGATTCGTTGCAAACCCCGGTCGATAACCGTCAGGAACCACTTTTAATGACACCCGAACATCTCCCGGAAGTACCTGTAAAGCGTTAAGAAGTTGCCATGATGCAGCCTCGTCATCGATGTAGTCTCTCAGTACTAATTTCTTTCCAAGACTCCGTAATATTTGATAAAGATAAGGAAGAGTCGAGGACCAATTGGCCCGATAAGGAAGATGTTTAGGGAGCGTGACAATAACACCATCAATAGCCGGTAGCTGACTTAACGCTTCAGTAATGGTTTGCTGATAAAATTTTTTCCAGAACGCTTCGTCTGCAAGGCTATTTTCAATCAGCGTATATTCCGGAAATTTTTCCTGAAGTTTTCCACCGGATGGAAACGCTTCTCCCTGCAACCAGATTCGAATGCCATTTATATTACACGCGCGGCATACTCTTTGAATGTAGAGAGTTTTTTCTCGCTGCTCGCATATCAAATTCTCTTTTCCATGTTGACAATAGTCAGATGGATAGGCCAGTAAGGCAAATAAGTCTTGTTGATGAATGACAAGCCCGTTAAAACCATCACGTTTCATTACATCGATGACTTGTTGCAAATGCGGCCAGTGCCAGATAAGAGAGGAATTTACTTCGAGTAACCGCAGGGGAGTCAAGGCATACATTAAAACAATCCCATAATTTACTATTATTTAATTTCTCTGTTAAAACAGAAGGTTACTCTATCCGATATGCTATTGCGTTAGTCGTTTCTTTCCGCGTGGCTTAAATTTCTAAAAAAGTGAGCGGCGATATAACCCATATAAACATCTGGTTATAAAGTAGATGCTCTCATATCAACGGCGAGAGCATCATACTTGTATTCAGTTCAGACGTGTTCAGCGTTAACCAGCTCCTGAAGCTGTTCACGCATATACAGTGAAAAATACTCCGGGTCTCTGATCAGCACCCTCTCCCCGGCTGCAAACTTCTCAGCCCAGCCGACCAATTTTTGCGTAAATCCAGGGTTCCACCCCTCCCGCTCACCGCGGGCCGTAATGTCTGCAACGCTCGCCGGGCAACCTAATTCTTTCAAATACTTCAAAATCCCTTTTGCCGTGCTTTCATCCATTGGTTCCGGAGAGGCGGCAGAGGTGTTCATACCGTTGATGAAATCTAATGCTTTATCAATGACTGCTGGCATAACTTTTATCCTTAAAATTAACCACGTAAAACACAAGACTACCCTATGACCTTAAACCCATTTCAGCGGCAATGAAATCATTAAATGTCATTGTCCCGACGTCGCTCACTTTACTTGTTATGCCAGTAAGCAGCAGCGCGCACTAACTGCGGATCAAACGGTCCCTGTTCGAAACGACTGCTGAGATTTTTTACCACCTTCCCTTCTCCGGTGATCCAGATGAAGTAATCTTTTTCCGGCACATCAATCTGCGCCAGTCGTGCCGCAACCGCCTGCTCGTCGTGGTTAAACCACTCAATAGCAAAACTGTCCAGATGTGCGAGGTAGTCCTGATATGCCGGATCGGCGACGCTCACCAGCGCAGTGACCGCCGGTTTTACCGGCATGCGGCTCAGCGCGTCAAGGCGGCGACGCAGCGCTGGCATGCCGGATTCATCACAGACATAGAGCTGAAAACCATACTCTTGCGGAACCACAAGCGAACCGCGCGGTCCGGCAATGCTCAGCGTGTCGCCCTCGCGTGCCTGCATTGCCCAGCGACTCGCCACCCCGCCATCATGAATAAAGAAATCCAGCGCCAGTTCATGGCGAACGTCGTCATAAAGTGGTGTGTAATCACGGGACGCCGGGCGCGCGCCTTCCCCCCAGACAATGCCCTCATCCGTTACCGTTGGCGGAACAAACTGGCTTCCGGGTTGTGGGAAAAAGACCTTGGTGTGATCGTCAAAACCGCGTGAGCTAAAGCCGTCCAGCGCGTCGCCACCAAGAACAATACGTTGAAAACCGGTGCCGATACGTTCCACGCGCAGAACAGTAAGTTCGCGAAAGCGCAGTTCATTGCGCACGCGCTGAGGGTAACGTGAAGTTTTATCCGTCATTTTTAGCCTTAATGTGATAATCAGATATATCTAAATATTTTCTTTAAATGATAATGATTGTTAATTGAGAGGATTGCAAGTGATTTTTGATAGGATTGATGTTTTAGTGAATAAGTTATTTTTATTATTTAATTTCATTAATTTATGAAAATATTGCAACCATGACTTGCTAAAAAAATAATATTAGATATAAATTAGATATATCTAAATAAATCAGAAAAA